>Ga0307411_10000005_pt1 | contig 391311 bp, 334 predicted proteins | sample DK1Ometagenome_2_FD_203712 | JGI IMG/M metagenome (GOLD analysis project Ga0307411, IMG submission 203712) | Maize rhizosphere microbial communities from greenhouse at UC Davis, California, United States - DK15-O-1 | ecosystem: Host-associated > Plants > Roots > Rhizosphere > Soil | place...
AAAAATAGCGTGAAAACACATAAGGTTTAACACGCTATAGAGACTAGCTCAATGACTGTCTTGAAAAACAAAATTAATAAAAATTAAGATTTAAATTGGAAATCAACACAGAATCTTTGCGGTTAAATCAATACAAAGAAAAATCAATTTTTTAATCTCCTCAAAAACTCGTATATTTGCATGTAATTTAAACTTAGAGTATGTCAAGGATAATTACACTTTTCTTTTTTTTCATAGCGCAAATCGGCTTTTCTCAATCGGCTGAAAATTATTTAGAAAAAATCAGAAATAACGAAGCTCTCTTAACAGCTTTTTTTCAGCAAATGCCTAAAGGCGGCGATTTACACCACCATTTTTCGGGATCAATTTATGCAGAACCTCTTTTGGAAAGAGCTATTGCTGAGGATTTTTATCTGAATATAGAAACAATGGCAGCTTCCAAAACAAAACCTTCAGAAGGAAACTGGCAAACTTTTTCTTCGCTGAAGAACCAGGGAAAACTTGAATTTTATGAACAACAAGTTATGCAAACCTGGTCGGTTAAAGATTATAACGGTTCTGTCCCTTCTGACGATCAGTTTTTTGATTCTTTTATGAAATTCGAACCTACCATACAAGGTCATTTTGCAGAAGGAATGCTCGAATTAAAAAAGCGTGCCATTGCTGAAAATTTAAGTTATATTGAAACACAATTGTCAACAATTCCGTGTGATATGAATGTTGCTGATTTAACTGATTTTAATTCGAAATTACGTCAGGCGGCAACTCAAAAAGATGAAAAAGCAGTTCTCAAACTTTTAGACGAATTGTATCAATCCATTCAAAAGAAAGATGCCAAAAAATACGCAACAGATTTCAACAATAATTTCATAGCAAAACTTCATAAAGACTTAAAAATTGATGATGAGCGTTTTACAATGCGTTATCAAAATTTTGTGCTGCGTTTTATGGATCCTGTTGATTTATTTAAAAATCTAACAATTGCATTTATCTCTGCAAACGACAGCAAATTGGTTGCGGGCGTAAACATCGTTTCTCCAGAACATGGTGAAAATTCTATGAAAGATTATTGGCTTCACATGGTCATGTTTAAATATTGTCACACTAAATTTCCTGATGTAAAATACACGCTTCATGCGGGCGAATTAACTTTAGGTTTGGTTTTGCCAGAAGATTTAACCTGGCACATTAACGATGCAATTCATGTTGCGGGCGCAAACAGAATTGGGCACGGAGTTGATATTGCGTACGAAGCAAATTCGTATGATTTATTGCGTTATATGGCAAAAAACAACATTCCGATCGAGATTAATTTAGTGAGTAACGAATTCATTTTGAAAGTAAAAGAAAACAGACATCCGTTTACACTTTACAAAGAATTTAATGTGCCAATTGTGATTAGTACCGACGATGCCGGCATTTTAAGAACCAATATGACGGAACAATATGTTTTATTGGCAAAAAGATATCCTGATGTTTCGTACGCCACTATAAAACAATATGTTTACAATAGTATTAATTATAGTTTTATTCAGGATGCAGGAGTGAAAAAACAATTATTGAAGGACTTAGACTCAAGATTTAAAACTTTTGAAGATAAATTTTCTAAAAACTAAATTTATAATCTGAATGTAAATTGCACGCAGATTTTAAACAGATTAAAGCAGATGAACACAGATTTTTTTATGATAAAATATCAAAAATAAAATCTGCTTAAATCTGCAAAATCTGCGTGAAAAAAAATATAATTATGATTCTAGAAGCCGCTTTTCTTTATGTAAAACCTGATTTTACGATTCAATTTGAAATTGATTTTGCAAAAGCAAGTCAATATATTTCATCAATTGATGGTTATTTAGGGCATACTTTACAGAAATGTCTTGAAGTCGAAAATAAATATCTTTTATTGGTTGACTGGAATACACTCGAAGATCATACTGTAGGTTTTAGAACTTCTGAGGCTTATCTGGAATGGAAAAATATTTTGCATCATTATTATGAACCGTTTCCTGTTGTAGAACATTTTGAAACCGTTTTTGAAAATAAAAAATAGCCCACTGATTATATGATTGAACGGATTAACGCAGATTATTTATTTTTAATTCGTACTCATTCGTGAATCCCGATTGCTATCGGGAGTGGCAAAAAACATTACACATGAACATCAAACTTATCGCCATCGGCAAAACCGACAATAAATCGTTGCAGACTTTAATCGACGATTATACCAAACGTTTGTCTTTTTATATCAAATTTGATTTGGAGATTATTCCCGATATCAAAAACGTAAAGAATTTATCTGAAAGTCAGCAAAAGGAAAAAGAAGGCGAATTGATTCTGTCAAAATTAACACCAACCGATCAGTTGATTTTATTGGATGAAAACGGGAAAAACTTCTCCAGTGTTGGTTTTTCCGAAGAATTGCAAAAGAAAATGAACTCGGGAATCAAAACCCTGGTTTTCGTAATTGGCGGTCCTTACGGATTCTCTGATACGGTTTACAGCAAAGCGCAGGGAAAAATTTCGCTTTCGCTAATGACGTTTTCGCATCAAATGGTTCGCTTGTTTTTTATCGAACAATTGTATCGCGGCTTTACCATTTTAAGGAATGAACCTTATCATCATCAATAGAAAAGGTTTTGTTTTTTTTTAATTTGAGGTTTTCTTTGTTTCAAGTTAGTTTAGAAAATGAATTCTACCGGAAGTTTATCAAGATTGTAAGACACATATTTTTGAACCAAAATTTTATGTTGAATATATTCTTCATAACTCATTTCCTTATCAAATAAAAATACCACATCTGGCACTCTTTCAAACTTAATACTATAAAAATATTGTAATATTTTTGATACTTCTATTTCCTTATTTCCCATCAAAACTTGTTTTTTTCCTTTTCTAAAATGAAATACAAAATTTTCCTTATTTGGTTTTTCCATTTTATAATACACTTTCGTGAAAGGCAAAAAGGCTAAATTTTTTCCAACAGAATCTGCGTAGGAATAATAATTTTCGGCTTTTTCATTTTTGTGTGCTTTTTCCCCACGTTTCTTTTCCTGTAATTTTATTACTTCCGGAATTACCAATCTTAATGGTAAACGTTTATCAACATTGAAAATCCAGTTGGTTGAAATAATGCTGTTTTTTCTGTTTACTTCTGCAATTGTATCTTTTTCTTCTATTTTGAAAAAAATGTAAATTGGTGAAAGATCCTGAACGTCTTTTACAATTGTAACGTTGGATTTTGGAAGTAATACATCTTCTTTTTTTCCGCAGGAAAAGAAAAGACAAACTATTATTAAAATAAAGTATTTCATATTATTTGTTTTTTTAAACTAAATGATTTCTTCTATCAAAAATTCATTTTATTATACAAAGCCACACACTCCATCGCCTCTTTTACATCGTGAACACGCAGAATTTTAGCTCCTTTTGTCAATGCAATTGTATTCAGAAACGTTGTCCCGTTTAAGGCTTCTTGTGCTGAAATACCAAGTGTTTTATAAATCATTGATTTTCTTGAAACTCCGGCTAAAACAGGTAATTCTAACAAATTAAAAAGCTCCATTTTTTGCAAAACTTCATAATTCTGATCGGTTGTTTTGGCGAATCCGAAACCTGGATCTAAGATTAAATCATTAATTCCGAGACTTCTCGCTCGTTGCACTTTTTCAGAAAAATAGAAAAGCATTTCTTTTACAATATCCTCATATTGTGTCAAACTCTGCATTGTTTGTGGGTTTCCGCGCATGTGCATCATAATATACGGCACATTATATTTTGCAATAACATCAAACATTTTATCGTCTAATTCGCCTGCGGCAATATCGTTTATAATCGCTGCGCCACTTTCTATACTTGCTTTTGCTACTTCAGCTCTAAAAGTGTCAATTGATAATAACGTTTCTGGAAAATGCTTTAAAATAAACTCAATGGCAGGAACAATTCTGTCAATTTCTTCTTGTTCGGTAACAAATTCGGCGCTTGGTTTACTCGAATAAGCACCAATATCAATAAACGTCGCTCCTTCTGAAAGCATTTTATCTACTTGCGAGATTATTTCGTCTTCATTTTTATATTTTCCGCCATCAAAGAATGAATTTGGCGTCACATTCAAAATCCCCATTACTTTAGGAGTCGATAAATCTATAAGTTTGCCTTTGCAGTTAATAGCCATTTTTGTTGTTTTTTGTTTCAAATTTCAGGCTTCGGGTTCTGGCATTAACATTTTGTTTAGAAAAAACTTGAAACAAAGAAAACCTGAAACTGAAACTCTTAAAAAATTATCCTTATTTTTGAAGAAATTTTAGCAAATATACAGCAATAAATGAAGAATACTTCCCTTGAATTTGATAATGTAATTACGGTTTGCCGCACTTTATTTATCAATAAAATGAAAGATTATGGTAGTGCGTGGCGCATTTTAAGATTGCCATCATTAACCGATCAAATATTCATAAAAGCACAAAGAATCAGAAGTTTACAGGAAAACGAAGTCCGCAAAGTTGATGAGGATGAAAAAGGAGAATTCATCGGAATCATTAATTATTCGATTATGGCCCTGATTCAGCTAGAATTGGGCGTCGTAGATCAGCCTGATCTTGATGTAGAAAAAGCAATCGAATTATACGACGCTAAAGTTAAGTTAACCAAAGAGTTAATGGAAGCCAAAAATCACGATTACGGCGAAGCCTGGCGTGATATGCGAGTAAGTTCATTGACTGATTTGATTCTGCAAAAATTACTTCGCGTAAAGCAAATTGAAGATAATAAAGGCAAAACTTTGGTTTCTGAAGGTATCGACGCTAATTATCAGGATATGATTAATTATTCTGTTTTTGCTCTCATTCTTGATCCGTTAAAATAATATTTTCAGCCACGAATTTCACAAATTCACACAAATTAATTCGTTCTCATTTGTGAAATTCGTGGAAAAAAAACTCAAAACATGAAAAACATCATTACTCAATTCTCCCGATTATTTGTCGGCGTATTATTTATCATTTCCGGATTAATTAAACTGAATGATCCGGTAGGTTTCTCTTATAAATTGGCCGAATATTTTAGTGAGCCGGTTTTCAATATGCCATTTTTAGAGCCTTTAGCTTTAGGTTTGGCGATCTTTTTACTGATTTTAGAAGTAGTTTTGGGCGTAATGTTATTGGTGGGTTACAAATCAAAACTTACGATTTGGGCTTTATTGCTTTTAATTGTTTTCTTCACATTCCTTACCTTTTACTCCGCTTATTTTGATGTAGTTAAAGATTGTGGATGTTTTGGAGATGCTTTACACTTAACTCCTTGGCAATCGTTTACAAAAGATATTGTTTTACTTTTCTTTATTCTGATTTTATTCATCAATAAAAAACTGGTAAAACGTTTGTTCTCAAAGACAGTTACCAATATTATTACGCTAATTGCTATCGTATTATGTGTTGTTATGGCCGTTTGGGTTTTAAATCATAATCCGATAAAAGATTTCCGTCCGTTTAAAGTAGGCAGCAACATCGAGAAAGGAATGGAAATTCCGGAAGGAGCTCCTAAATCTGTAGTTGAAATGATTTTTATCTACAAAGTAAACGGCGTTGACAAAGAATTTACAGAGAAAGATCTAATGAATATTCCTGAAGGTGCCACTTTTGTTGACAGAAAAGACAAAGTAATTACAGAAGGTTATGTTCCGCCAATTCATGATTTTTCGATGACAAAAGACGATTCTGATTATAAAGAAGAATTGCTAAAAGAACCAAAATTATTGATTTTTGTAACCTACGATTTAGCTTTATCAAATCCTGAAGGAATGAAAAAATTAGAAGACATAAATAAAGCAGCAAAATCAAAAGGATACAAAGTTATCGCGATGACTGCTTCCGGAGCTGATGAAATTGCAAAAGCTAAAAAACAATACGGCTTAAATGTTGATTTTTATTTCTGTGATGCTACAACTTTAAAAACAATCGAAAGAGCAAATCCGAGTATTGTGGTTTTACAAAAGGGAACTGTGATTCAGAAAGTTCATTACAATGATGTTGATGATTTGAAACTTTAAGACGCTGGATATAGTCTTTAATAAAATATATTTTAAAAAAGCTACAATTTATTTTGTAGCTTTTTTTTTACTTATTTTTTATATTTTTGTAGATTCAAATTAAAATAATGAAACATTCAAATTATGAACTCTATAGAAATACTGAAACAACTATTTTTGAATTTAAGAGCCTTGGTCCCAATGGAGAAATAACAAAAGTTATAATTTTTAACGCAACTCAATCTAAAGAAATTTATAATTTAGCATTCGGAGATTTGGTTTATAATGAAGTTCAGAAAAGATATACTTTAGATGATTCAATAATTACAGATAATGGAGACCGTGATATAATTTTAGCAACCGTTGCGAGGTCAGTCTATATTTTTACAGAAAAACATCCTGAGAAAATGGTCTTTTTTAAAGGTAGTACACTTGGGAGAACTCGTTTATACAGGAGAGCAATTTCAATTAATTTAGAAGAATTATCCGAAACTTTTACTATCTTTGGATCAATAAAAAATGAGTTTGGAAACGTTATTAGTGTACCTTTCAAATCAAGTGGTGATTTCTTTGGTTTTATTATAAAAAGAAAAGAATTATGAAAACTATAATAAAGAAAGTTTTAACTGAAAACAAGAATGTTTCTGTAAACTCTAAGGTAAAAATTGATAAAAAATTAGACAATTTAAAAATTATACAATCCAATAAACAAGAAGAAGTAAATAAGCTTACTTTTAATTTGAATTTATAATTTAATAACAGTATTTATACGAAAAAGTCCTTTTGCAAATTGGGCTTTTTTTTTATAATATAAACAATTATGTTTTATGAAATTACGAAAATTACTATTCCTTTTTTTAACAATTTTATCTGGTTTTACTGCTTTTAGCCAATCTGAAATTATAAATAAAGAGCAACGCTACATCTTTTTCTTTCATAATAAATTTGTCGAAGAAAACGATTTAAGTGTTGCCCATCCTGAATATGGAAAAGCAGAATATAAAGAGATTGTAAATTCATTTAAAAAAGATAATTTTATTGTTTTCAGTGAAAAAAGAAAAAAAAATACCAATACAGCAAAATATGCTGAAAAGATTGTTAAGCAAATTAAAAAATTAATCAAAGAAGGTGTTTCTCCAAATAAAATTACAGTAATCGGAACTTCTAAAGGTGGCTATATTGCACAATATGTTTCGACTTATTTGGCAAATCCTGATGTGAATTTTGTGTTTATTGGATGCTTTATGGACAGGGATATTGAAGAAAGTCCGGATATTAATTTTTGTGGAAACATTTTAACCATTTATGAAAAATCAGATATTTATGGTGTTGATGCTACAAAACGAAAAGAAACTTCAAAACTTAAAATAAATCATTTCAAACAAATCGAATTGCATACAAATCTAAAACATGGCTTTTTATATAAAGCTTTAGACGAATGGATTGCTCCAAGTAAAAAATGGGCAAACGGCAATTATGATTTGAATTAAATTCTAAAAATCATATTTAAAAGACTTCAATAAATTCTAAATTAGAAAATTTTATTGAAGTCTTTTTTACTTAAATCTGACGTTTTTTTGCTCCAAAAAAGTCCTTCTTTCATTAAAAATATCTCTTTTTTCATTTTCTTAAAAAAACATTTTCCGGAAAATAATAAAAATTCAAGTTTTTCAAGTGAACTATTACGTTTTCAAAGCGCTTTTTTTAACCGAAATTTCCCGTTTTGTGATAAAATAAACGACTCTTCAAATTTTGTTAATCTCCATTTGGCATTCGATTTGTTTGTTTAACTTTGTTCGGAACCATAATTTATGAAATTGCTCTGATTTGAATTTGCAGATTCATTTCCTGAAAAGCAATTTAAAGTACATTACAAATATTATTTTAATATGAAACAAATAGCTTTAGTTGTTATTGCATTTATTACTTTTTCATGCTCACAAGCTCAGAAAACAAGTTTTTCAAAAGAGGCTTTGTCTGAAAAATTATTAACCCTTGATGGAGGTCAGACTTCTTTCAAAAACATTCTTAAAAAATACAAAGGAAAAACTTTGGTTATCGAAGTTTGGGCTTCCTGGTGTGGTGATTGCGTAAAAGCAATGCCTAAATTAAAAGAACTTCAGGCAAATAATCCTGATGCCTCTTATTTATTTCTTTCGGCTGATAAAACGGCTGACAAATGGAAAGCCGGAATTGAAAAACACGAATTAAAAGGTGATCATTTTATGATGAACGATGGCATGAAAGGTGTTTTTGGAAAAGCAATTGATTTAGACTGGATTCCGAGATACATTATCGTTGACAAAACAGGCAAAATTGTATTGTACCGCGCCATAGAAACTGATTTTGATAAAATCAATGAAACTTTAAAAAGTTTAAAATAAAATTTGAATGGCAATGGCAATGTCAAAATTCAATGTCACGGCTGAATTCAATTTAATACAGAAATAAAAAACAAAAAAAGAATAATAAAAACTACCAAAATGAGAAAAAAGATTGTTGCAGGAAACTGGAAAATGCATAAAAACGCAGGACAAACTGAAGAATTATTAAGTGAATTAATTACAAAAATACCAGCACAAACAACTGCGCAAGTAATTGTTGCTCCAACATTTGTAAATTTACAAGCTGCTGCTGCTAAAGTGAAAAATACCACTATTGGTGTTGCTGCACAAAACGTTCACCAGGCTGAAGGCGGAGCTTTTACAGGAGAAATTTCTGCAGACATGCTAACTAGTATTGGTGTAAACACTGTAATCCTTGGTCACTCTGAGCGTCGTGCTATTTTTCACGAAACAGATGCTTTAATCGCAAGCAAAGTTGATACAGCTTTGAAACATGATATGACTGTAATTTTCTGTTTTGGTGAAGAACTAAAAGATCGTCAATCTGGAAATCACTTCAACATTGTTGAAAACCAATTGCGTGACGGAATTTTCCATATTGCAAAAGAATCATGGTCTAAAGTTGTTTTAGCTTATGAGCCAGTTTGGGCAATTGGAACCGGAGAAACTGCTTCTCCTGAACAAGCGCAGGAAATGCACGAATTTATCAGAGAAACAATCCGTAAAGCTTTTGGAGCTGATATCGCTGATGAAGTTTCTATTTTATACGGTGGTTCTGTAAAACCGGATAACGCTAAGGAAATCTTTGGTAAACCAGACGTAGATGGTGGTTTAATTGGAGGTGCTGCCTTAAAAGCTGATGATTTCCTAGCTATCGTAACTGCTATCTAATTTTAGATTTTAGATTTTACTATAAAAAAAGCGTTCTTCGAACGCTTTTTTTTTTATGCCTAATATTTACATGTGCTATAAATTATTTAAGCATCTATTTTAAACTGAATTTATATTCACTTATATCACTTTAATGGTGAAAAATATTTTAGTTGATAAATGACTTTAGCAACGGGCAATTGTACTTTTTAAAAGTTGGTGTTGTTTTATAAAGCGAATAAAAATCCACAAGCTCCTTCCCTGCTTTAAATGGATTTTTTTCTTCTTCTTCGGCAGAAATAATATTAGCATAATGATTGTAATAGTTACATTCAAAAATCATTAAACTGGCCAGAGCTTTTTCGTTTTTATTTTTAGACATTTTCAAGACTTTTTCATAATACATTTTTGCCATTGTTAAACTGTAATAATTGCCTTTTTGATATGTTTTTTCGTGTTCAGAATTATCTCCGTAAACATAATCAACATAGGATTCTCCCGATGTCCAGTCGTAGGCAACCATCATCCAGGAATTTCCTAAATAAGAAACATTAAAATAGGCATTTGCCAATTGTAGATTGCTTGATGCCGTATTTTGCTTTTTTAACTGAATTAATTTTGCAATAAATTCGGCTTTATTAAAACGGTAATCAAATTTTCGTTCTTCTTGTTTTTGCAGAATTTTAGGTGTAAAAGGGTTTTCATTTAGAAAATCTGTAAAGGAATAATTCTTTTCCCAAAAATCTTTGGGCATACTTGAAAAGGTTTCATAAGCCACTTCGAGATTATTGTTTCTAAAAGCAATTGTTCCTTTTAGGTCTTTGTAATAATCAACATTTGGTGCAAGTGTTCCGGAACAAATGTATTTTTCAAACGGAGTTTTATTTTCTTTTTGCTGTAATGCAATCAATTTATCAATGTCTTCAACGGTTGCAGTTCGTTCAAAATAACCGATGTACATATAGAAATAAGGATTGTTATATCCTGAATAAATACCTTCATTTTTGATGTCTGATTTCATCATTAATAAACCTGCCGTAACGCGATCATTTTTTTTATAGAATTCACCGCTTGCTATTCTATATAAACTGTATAAGTTTTTGAATAATCCGTTATCGGTTTCAACTAAATTTTCAACCGAATCAAAGTATTTAAAAAGCTGATTTTGCACTGTTTCGTTTTTTAAATCATCTTGTTTTAAAGAAACCAATGCCAACTGAATATTTTTCTGCATTTGTATCGATGCATTGGCTTTATCAGAAATCAAATTGGTATATTTTTTTCCCAACTCTATATCATCATCCATAAAGCAAAGCTGTGCAATTGCAGCTGTTATATACTCTTTTTGTTCACCGGAAGTTTGTTCTCGAATAGCAATCAGAAAATATTCTAACTCTCTTAAATACAGAATATCTTTTTTGAAATTTTCTTCTTTTGCATTAGCGTAATCTCCGTACCAATCAGTTCCTTGAAACACAACCGATGGACTTCCGTTTGTGGTATATTGCGGTGTAAAAATCCAGTCTTCGAGTTTATTAATTTCTCTTCCAATTAAAAAACTCAAGTTCAAACTATTTGGACTCAATTCGTAAACTTCTTTGATTGTTTTTAAATCTGGAGCCGGATTACGAAAACTTTCAATTGATAGAATCACACTTCGTTCTTCATTATTTTGGGCCAAAGCCAAAGTTTCAGCAGTTAATTTCCAGTTATAATGCTGTAAAACGGCAAATGATTTTTCTTCGCAACTCGCAAAAACTTTACTCAATAAATAATTCTGCAAAGGCAAATCATCAATACATAAGGCTTTATAATACAAAGCCCAAGGTTCAAGAATTGTATTTTTATTTTCTGCAAAATAAGTATCGTATAAGCGAATTACTTCATTTTTATCCTGAGCATAAAAACTATATCTGAGAATTAAAAAGGCATAACGCTGTTTTAAAAAAGGATCTTTTGCTGTTTTAATTTTCTTTTCAAAATTTTCTAAATCTGCTAGTTTATGATCTTTGCTATTATAACCAACTTGCCCCCACGATTCCCATTTTACATCGGTATTACTGTTGTATTCTAACTTTTTAGCAAATAAAATATAATTTAAAAAGACTTTGTTTTTTGGCAATAATAAAGCCTCGATAAAAGTATTTTTTTCGAACGCTTTTTTTAATGATTTAGATTCAAATGTATTTTCAAATTGTTCAGCATCTGTTTCGTACAAAATGGTATGAACATCTTTTGGGTTAATTTGATTGCCCAATTTTTTCTGCCATTCTAAACAATTCAGTTCCTGATCTACGCCCGAAACTGTATTTGTTGCATAGTAATAATCTGCTGAATAATAAAAAGGCGTGAGCTTAAAAAAACCTTCTCGTTGTGCTTTAAACAATACTAATCTGCTGGTTTCCGGCGAAACACTCCATCCGCAGGCAAATGAAACCTGAAAGCAAAAAACTAATAGTAAACTACTAAAAACGCGCATAATAGCTCGATATATTTTGGATTTCATAATTGTTGATGTATTTTTTATCAAAAGAAAAAAACGTTATTCTGGTTTGCTTATCAATCTTGATTTTATCTTTTATAATCGAAATCATTTTGTCTAATTCTTCTTCAGAAATTTTCTCGATTCTAATTTCGTCTCCGTTTCGCAAATAGGTTTGCCCAACCAAAACATCATCTTCTAAAATATACTTAGATTCAGATGATTTCTTCAATTTTATCGAATCTTTGAGTAACTGATCATAATCTGATAAAATTCCTTTAAACTGATTTCCTCTAAAAATAACTGCCCAGCTATATAACGGCAACGCAATATCGAGTTTGAGTTTATATTCGCCGTGTGTAATATATTGTGCTAATTCGTTGCTTGTTCCTATCGAATTTTTAGTTTTAAAATCGTCTGGTTTTGTCAAATTATAACACATTAGCAAACCTTTATCTACTGGCGGAATTCCCGCTTTCGAAGCAAATTTATATTGCCAAAGTCTTATTGTAGAAGAAATTTGCGCTGTTGGGAATTCTTTTTTGATTTGCTTTAATAAATAAAAATAATTGTCTTTCGATTTTTCAGACCAATCACAATCAATAAGAATTTCCTTAAAATCAACTTTTAATTTTGCTAATTCTAACGCTTTTACCGAATCGTAATTAATTCGTTTATAGTCTTTTTGTTTGTAATAATCTTTGGGGTAAACAATTGCATTTGCAATTACATCTGCTTTTGTTTCGTTCATTTTTACACCAATTTGATTAACGCGCTGTGCAATTCTTGACGCCAGACTATCCAATTGCTTTTTATTCGATTGTAAAACAACTTCATTGGTAATAAAAATACTTGGTGTAATTTCTGGATTGCTTTCATTAAGATTAACATTGCTAATCGTTGCAAACGGCAAAGGTTCTTTTGCATACGGATTCCAATCGACGTCAAAAAAGCGAACGTATAGGTGTTTTACATCCAGTTCTTTCATTAAAGAATCATCTTCTTTCTGAAAATTCAAATCGGTTTTCCAATAACAAAATGACCTGACTACTTCGTGTTCGTTCTCGCACCCTGCCTCATTTAAGACCGCAAAAAGCAAAATAAAAATGATACTCTTCATATTTAAAACCTATTCAAATTTGAATCAAAATTAACATTAATCTTGTTGAGAATATGATTTATTTTTAAAGAACTTCAACTTTGGATTCTTACCTTTGCAAAAAAATTATTTATGTCGAATATATATTTAGGATATCATTTTACGATTGAGCCGAAAGAACCCGGATCAGAAATTTTAATTGCTGAATTAGGCGAAAAAGCATTTGAAACTTTTACAGAAACAGAAACCGGAATTTCGGCTTATGTAAAAAAAGATTTGTGGGATGAGAATATTCTGGATGACATTTATATTTTAGAATCTGAAGAATTTAAAATTGAATATACTGTTGAAGAAATCGATCAGGTAAACTGGAACGAGGAATGGGAAAAGAATTTTGAAGCGATTGATGTTGATGGAAAATGCCACGTACGCGCTCCTTTTCACGAAAAAACCAATGCTGAATTTGATATTGTAATCGAACCAAAAATGAGTTTTGGAACCGGTCATCATGAAACAACGCACATGATGATTCAACATTTATTAGAAATGGATGTTGAAGGTTTAAAAACGTTAGACATGGGCTGCGGAACTGCAATTTTAGCCATTTTGGCCGAAATGAAAGGCGCTCAGCCAATTGATGCTATTGATATTGACAACTGGTGTTATTTGAATTCTATCGAAAATGCTGAACGCAATAACTGTAAACACATTACCGTTTATGAAGGTGACGCAGCTTTATTAGCCGGAAAAAAATACGATTTGATTATTGCCAATATCAACCGTAATATTTTGCTAAATGATATGCAAAGTTATGTTGATTCTTTAAACCCAAAAGGAATTATACTTTTTAGCGGTTTCTATGAAGAAGATATTCCGTTTATCGATGCTTCCTGCACTGAGAAAGGCTTAACTTATGTTAAAAAATTTCAAAGAAACAACTGGGTTTCATTAAAATACGTAAATTAGATAGTAATTACAAACAGTACAAAAACCTAAAAAACATGAGTACTAAAGAAAAAGTAAGAGAAAGAGTTCGCGAGAAGGAAGCGACAGGTTTTAATAACGAGATCATTGTTTATAACGACGATGTAAATACTTTTGATCATGTTATCGATACTTTAATGCGCGTTTGTAATCATACACCTGAACAAGCAGAACAATGTTCTTTAATTGTACATTACAACGGAAAATGCACCGTAAAAACAGGTCCGATGGACAAACTTAAACCTCAATGTACACAGCTTTTAGAAGCAGGACTTAGCGCAGAGATTGTTTAATTATGAATAATTTAAAAAATGTTATAAAATATTCTATATTTGAATATTTTATAACATTTTTTTTATGGAAGAATATGGAAAGATATTAATTATCGCTACGCCTATTTTTTTAGTTTTAATTATAATTGAAAAAATATACGGCATCTATAAAAAAGAAGACACTGCACCTTTAATTGACAGTGTTTCAAGCATCAGTTCCGGAATTACCAATTCTGTAAAGGATGTTTTGGGTTTAAGCCTGACTTTTATTTCATACGAATGGCTGGTTTCTAAAATTGCCGTTTTCCATCTTGAAGCCAATGTTCTCTCCTACTGTATCGCCTTTTTTGTTATTGATTTTTACGGATATTGGAGCCACAGATTAGCACATCAAATTAATTTTCTTTGGAACAAACATGCAATTCATCACAGCAGCGAAGAATTTAACCTTGCCTGTGCTTTACGCCAGCCTATTGCGAGTCTGGTTAATTTGTTTACTTTTTTACTGATTCCTGCTGCATTATTGGGTGTTCCGGCTACGGTAATTGCGATTACTTTGCCACTGCATTTGTTTTTGCAATTTTGGTATCATACCAAACATATCAAAAAAATGGGTTTTATAGAACACATTTTGGTAACTCCATCGCATCATCGTGTACATCATGCAATAAATCCCGAATATTTAGACAAAAACCATTCGCAGATCTTTATTTTTTGGGATAAACTTTTTGGTACTTTTCAGGCAGAAATGGATCATGTTCCGCCTGTATTTGGCATTACAAGACCAGCGCAAACCTGGAATCCGATTAAAATTAATTTCCAACATCTTACTTTATTAATCAAAGATGCCTGGCGTGCCGAAAGCTGGAAAGATAAATTGACCATTTGGTTTAAACCAACAGGCTGGCGACCAGAAAATTTTGAAGAAAAATATCCTGTACATAAAATTGAAAATGTGTATAATTTTGAAAAATACGGAACTCAAAATTCACAAAAACTAGTTTATTGGTCAGTTGCCCAAATGTTGATTACACTTTTGTTTGTTACTTATTTATTTGATAATATTGCCAAAATTGGTTTGCCCAATATATTTGTTTATGGCTTTTTTATACTGATAACGATTTACAGTTATAGTGAATTAATGGACAAAAGTAAATATGCAATTTTTTGGGAAGGTTTCCGTTTTGTAATTGTCATTGCAATTATTTCTTATTATGGCGATTGGTTTGGGCTAAACCAGATTTTTCCATTTGCAAATTACATCATTTTAAGTTTTTTAAGTTTTTCGTTTATAGCAACAATTTATTTTGTAGCTATAGATTTTAAAACTCCCCCCGGTTTAACACTTAATTCATGACCCCCTATGAAACACACCTTATTTTTTAAAATTTATTTTTTTATCAGCCTTATTTATTTGCTTGCGCTACTTTTTGGATATGAATATTTGGATTTATATTTAAAACCTACTTTGATTCCGTTACTGGCTTTTGCGGTTTATGCTTACAAAAGATTTCCATCGCGAAATTCACTTTTAACTGCTTTAGCGTTTTCATGGGTTGGCGATATTGTTTTATTATTTGCAGATATTGCCGAAATTTATTTTATTGTGGCCTTGGCTTCTTTTCTGATTTCCCATCTCATATATTGTACACTTTTTAACAAACAAAAAACCGTTGAAATTAGAAACAATATAGTTTTTAGAATTGGATGTCTTATTATTTTACTTTATGTCGTGGGAATGATTTCTTTTTTACTGCCAACATTAGGCACTTTAAAAGTACCTGTCATCATTTATGCATTCGTCATTTCAACTATGCTTTTATTTGCTTTTAATGGTTTTTTAAGCTGGTCGAAACCAGGAAACAAATATGTTTTTTACGGAGCTGTTATTTTTGTCGTTTCTGATAGTATTCTCGCAATTAATAAGTTTTATACTCCAATACAAAAAGGTTCGTTTTTTATTATGGTTACTTATCTTGTGGCACAATATCTGATTGTTGATGGTATATTAAAACTGAATCCAAAAAAGGCAGATTAACTGGTTTATTTTTCGCGCAGATTTTACAGATTAGACAGATTTTATTTTTTTACTCTGCAACAAATAATTAATTTTCAAATAAATTAAAATTTGTTGAAATGAGTGAAATTAACCATTTACATTTGTACGACTAATATCATAAACCATGAAAAAAACAGCTTTTTTTATCATTTTACTTATAACTGCAACATCGTGTATAAGTACTAAATCGACTTTGAAAAATGTAGATGACAATGCTCCGGATTTAGTTTTAAAGAAAGACAATACTTTTGCTATTACGCTTTTTAGTAAAGACAAAAAGTACGGTTATGATCCTGATTATCCGATCAATATTTTTTTCAGAAATACGAGAGACGAGGCTTTAAACGAAACTCGTTTCCTGAATGCTTTAGCTGGGCCAAATGGTGAAAAAATCACATATTCAAGATTAGAAACCTGTTGCCCTTTTCCAACCAAACGAAGCGATATGGGTGCAGGATTCCTAAATGTTTATGAATTAAAATGGGAAGGCCAGAAAAAACCTGTTATACTTTATTTGAATATTTATGAGAAAGGAATCTTGATGGTTCCTATGGGATTGAGTTTGAAGAAGGAGTAGAAATAGTTTTAAACTAAAATAAAGAAATTAAAATGTCTAACAATATTGATAATAGAATCGAATTTTGGATTGATTTGTGGGAGGATTTAATTTCTAACTTTTTAAAAAATTCCTATGGTCTTTCGCTATACAGTCCACATATCTTAATTGAAGATATTATTACAGAGATTGAGGAAAATTCATTTCAAAATTCAGATAATAAAAAATACTTTTTAAATAAAATCTCATTTTATTTAAAAAATGATATTGTAGTTAAAAAGAATTTTAGCTCTCATTTTAAAATATTACTTACAATATTTAATAGTGATAGAAATAATTATATTCTGGAAATTTCTAAAAAACTAAAAAATGAATTTCTAGATGGAACTTATTTTAATTCATGTGTAGAACTTTTAAATAGTGAATTAAATCATAATGAAGAAATAACACTAAGTTTTATAAATTCAATAACTTATTTAAGTCAAAATATAATTGTAGAATACATAAAAAAAGGATATGTATTAGACGACATTAAAAAATTCGCAATGGAGATATTCTCTGAATATAAAATAACTCAAGATGTTATTTCTACAAAATATCCTCATAATTTAAATAGTGAAAATTACATCTTTAAAAATGGTCTATTTAATCATAAAAAATATAATCAGGATTTATCTCACTTAATTGATAATTTAAGTACTAAAGATAGGGTCAACGCTCTATTATATTATTATTACAAAGAAAAAGAAATAGTCAATTACATATTTATTGTATCAGGATTAAAAGGATCAATAAATCTAGAAATTGGAGAAACAACATTATACACATTAGATAAAAAAAGATTTATTACAAATCCTGATCATTACAAATATGAAAATTTATACAAGGACGAAGATGAAGAGAAATTTATTCAAGCATCAGTAGAAATTAACGATTACTTATTACCAAAATCTTCTTTAATAAATGCTTTAACTAAATTAGAAAACACTATTGATTTAATAAGCTGTTATTTTAAAAAAAATACAGAAATTGAAATCTATACATCAGATTATTTAATTGTAAAGCAAGGAGAGTATCTTTTTTCATCGTGGGGTTTAAATAAAAAAGACAATCATATTAAATATAGAGATTCGCTAGATTTAAATGATTTTGAAAAAGATTTAAAAGGTTTAAATGATTTTTCTTTTTTGTGGAGCAATAAAAATATTAATGAAAAAGCAAAATCAAAGCTACTTAATGCAATTCATTGGTACAGCAAAGCTGAGCAATCCGTAAAACAAGAAGATAAAATGCTTAACTATTGGATTGCTATAGAAAATTTATTTAATTTAGAATTCGACATAAAAAAAGATGTTTTAAACGATGAAAAAAAAGGAAAAATTCATTTAATAAAAGAAATCATTTCATCAACTCAAATTCTCAAATATGTTTATCACTATGGATGGGAATTATATCGCCATTATGAGTTACAAGTTAAAAACGATTTTAACTCAGAAAAAAAAATACCAAAAGAACTTATCACTGAGGCAAATTTAAATGTGAATTTTGGAGGAAAAATTTATTTAGAAAAATTCATTAATTCGTTGCAAGAAATAAAAAAATATGAAAAAGATCTATTTATGCAACAAAAAATAGATAATGTAATTAATTTCTATAATGATCCTAAATTTACAAAAAAGAAAATAGAAGAAAACACGAAGCTTATTCAAGAAGATATTTTAATGATTTATAGATTTAGAAATTTAATTGTTCATAATGCTCATTTCGATAATGCCTTATTGCGATATTTTGTTTGGAAAGTTAGAGATTACTCTGGAAATTTAATACGAGAACTAATCTCAGAATTAAGTAAAAAAGACATTGAATTATCTAATGCAATGCTTGGTTTATTTTTACAGAAGGAACATTTTTTATACGAATTAGATGCTGGGAAAGTTGATTTATTTAAAAAATAAATTCATCATTAGCGAGAGGAATTGTTTACTTCGGAAATCCCTGAAAAAATAAGTTAAATTATCTCTTTACTTCCATAAATGCCTTAATTTTGATTGTATTGATATAATACAAAAAATTAAAAATGGAACAATTAAAAAATAATCATAAAATTAAAGCGCCTAGTTTCGATTTACAGCAATATTTAAAGAGAATCAACTTTGAAGGGGAAATTAAATTGAATTTAGAAGGCATAAAAAAATTGATGCAGAGCCAGATATTTAGTGTGCCTTTTGAAAATATTGATGTACAGGCGGGTAAAGCAATTTCCTTAATTGGGGATGATATTGTAAACCAAATTGTAAATAAAAATCGTGGCGGATATTGCTATCAAATTAATGGTATATTTTCGTTAATGCTTCAGGAAATTGGTCTTCCGCATTATTATATTGCGGTTCGCCCTTTGGTTAATCCCGATCCGAATGCTAAAACACATCTGGCTATAATAGCTACAATCGAAAATGAAGATTATCTGATTGATTTGGGGTTTGGAGGAAACAGTATTAGAGAACCTTTAAAACTGAGCGAAATTGGAACTGAGATTCAGCATGGTTTTGATACTTTTAACTTGGTGAAAACAGAAGAAAATGAATTTTTGTTGCAAATTCTGATCGGAAAAGAATGGTCTAATTTGTATTCGTTTGATTTGACTCCACAAAGATGGATCGATTTTAAAACAGCCAATTATTACAATTACTCTCATCCGGATTCGGTTTTTACTCAAAAATTAATTGTGGTTTTACAAAATCCGTTGGGCAAAAAAATATTATCTAAAAATTCTTTAAAATCTTTGACGAACGGGATTGCTGAAATTATTCCTTTTGAAGATGATCAATTGAACACTATTTTGGAAACCGAATTTAATTTGAAAATATAATTAAGGACTTTTGTGAAGAGATATTCCTCATCAAATCCCATAATTCCACTACTATTCTAGCCCTGATAGTAGCGAAAATCATTTTTTGAGAAAGCCTGCTTTTTCTGGTTTTTGCAGAGCGACCGGAGGAAGCTCCTGCAAAGACCTAGAAAAAAAGGGTTTGGAGAAAAATATTGTAGCAGATAGCGGGAATAGCTTCTTAAAATAATCTTAAATCTTCATCTGCTATTCATAAATCATAACTACCTTTGCACTGTCAAAAAATCATATTATGAACATACAACATATTCCACAAATTAAGCATACTGATAGTGGGAATTTCTTTTTATTGGCGGGACCTTGCGCTATTGAAGGAGAAGAAATGGCTCTCAGAATTGCTGAAAAATTAGTTGGTATTACCGACAAACTTCAGATTCCTTATGTTTTTAAAGGATCATTTAAAAAAGCGAACCGTTCCAGAATTGATAGTTTTTCAGGAATTGGTGACGAAAAAGCATTAAAAATTTTAAGAAAAGTTTCTGAAACTTTTCATATTCCAACTGTAACGGATATTCATACTAATGAAGATGCTGATATGGCTGCGCAATATGTAGATGTTTTACAAATTCCGGCTTTTCTTGTACGCCAGACCGATCTTGTTGTGGCTGCAGCAAATACTGGAAAAGTAGTAAACTTGAAAAAAGGACAATTTATGAGTCCTGAAAGTATGAAACATGCTGTACAAAAAGTATTAGACTGTAATAATGAGAATGTTATGGTTACAGACCGTGGTACTATGTTTGGTTACCAGGACATGATTGTTGATTTTAGAGGAATTCCTACTATGCAACAATATGCAACTACGGTTCTTGATGTAACTCACTCGTTACAACAGCCTAACCAAACTGCCGGTGTTACGGGCGGAAGACCAGACATGATTGAAACTGTTGCCAAAGCGGGTATTGCTGTGGGTGTTGACGGTATTTTTATCGAAACTCACTTTGACCCTGCTAATGCAAAAAGCGATGGCGCTAATATGCTTCATTTAGACTATTTTGAAGGTCTGATGACAAAATTAGTTGCTATCAGAAAAACAGTTAATTCATTCTAATAAACAATAATTGAAAAATAAATTTTTATTCTTGCCTTTCTTCCTAATGTGTTTTGCTGTAAACATGTTTGCTCAGGAAGATATTGCAATACAAGAAAAATATACCGCGCACAATAAAGGAAAATTCTTTGTTATGTGGGGTGGAAACAGAGAAAGTTACTCTAAATCTGATGTAACTTTTAAAGGAAAAGATTATAATTTTACCGTTGATAATATGACCGCGCATGACAAACCAAAAGGGTGGCATATTGATTATATTAATCCGGCGAATATGACTATTCCACAAACGAATTTGAGATTTGGTTATTTCTTTAGTGATCATTACAGCGTTACAATTGGTGTAGACCATATGAAATATGTAATGACACAGGATCAAACAGCTAATGTTACAGGATTTGTTGATTTACCAGAAGGTCAGGATGGTGCTGTTCACAATGGTATCTACAAAAACACACCCGTTAATTTTACAGACGAAACCTTCCTTACTTACGAACATACAGATGGTTTGAACTACATTAATACAGAAGTTTCAAGGCATGATGACGTTTCGAAATGGCTTAACCTTCCTAATATTGATAAATTTCAGATTAATCTAACAGAAGGTATTGGCGGCGGAGTTTTATATCCTAAAACAAATACCAAACTTTTAGGAAAAGATCGTCATGATGATTTCCATGTTTCGGGTTATGGAGTTTCTGCAAAAGCGGGAATTAACTTAACTTTTTACAAGCATTTTTATATTCAGGGCGAGTTAAAAGGTGGTTATATTGATATGCATGATATTAAAACGACGGTAAGCAATGAAGATTCTGCTTCACAGCATTTCATGTACTTTCAAAGAATTATTGCCGTAGGAGGAATTTTTAGAATCTAATATTTCCTTAAAAACATATTTAAAAATAGTTGTCATTTTATTTGGCAACTATTTTTTTTATCATTTACTTTGTAACTCAAAGTACTTTACGAATAGATTTTATTATAAATAAAAATTGAAGTTGGTAATAGCAGAAATAAGTATATTTAAAATCAAAAACTAAAACATGAAAAAAATGAAATATATCTTTTTAGGAACTACATTTTTAATTAGTTTTTGCTGTGCTTTGTATGTAGCAACGTTGGTATTTCCTGATAATCCGTTTTCTGGAACAAAACCGCAAACCACGTTACTTGATAAAGTTCAGGATGGAGATATTATTTTTCAAACTTCAGAATCTAAACAATGTGAAGCAGTGAGAATTGCGACAAACTCGAAATTTTCGCATTGCGGAATTATCTTCTTTATCAACGACAGGAAATTTGTTTTTGAAGCTGTTCAGCCCGTAAAAATAACGCTGCTGGATGAATGGATAAAACATGGAAAAGAAAATAAATATGTTGTAAAGAGATTGAAAAATGCGGAAAAAATTTTGACTGCAAATACTTTACAAAAGATGAAAGATTATGGGCAGCAATTTAACGGTAAAAAATATGACGCCTATTTTGAATGGACGGATAATCGAATTTACTGTTCTGAGTTGGTCTGGAAAATATATAAAGCCGGAGTCGGTATCGAATTGTGTCCATTACAGGAATTAAAAGACTTTAATTTGAAAGATGAAAGAGTTCAAAAAATATTAAAGGAAAGATACGGAAATGATATTCCGCTTACTGAAAAAGTGGTCTCCCCCTCTAACCTTGCTGATTCTAATTTGTTAAAAACGGTAATCGATACTTATTAAAAACATACAAAGCTAATTCAAAACTTAATTAGCTTTTTTATTTCTTATTTTACTTTGAATTTCAAAGAACTTTTAAAATTAATTTATGAAAGATTATATTGTAGAGAAAATGTATGAATACTCCAGAAAACCATATCAAAAATATTTTAAGAAAAGTATTCCGTGGGAAATTGATAAGGATGCATTATTACAATATCCTAAAAATTCTCTGGGTTTTGAACTAGGGTATTTTCTTGACAGAAATCATTTTGATATTCAGCCAAAACTGGAAGATCACGACATTATTCATGTTTTAACAAACACAGGAATTTCGGTTGCCGATGAAATCGGAATGCAATATTATCTTTTAGGAAACGGTAAAAGAAGCTTGTATCTATTTATGGTTATTCTTTCGGGCACTCCTTTTTATCTGCGTCATATCAATTATTTTTTTCAACAATATAAAAGAGGAAAACAAGCTCTTCCCTTCCATTATCTGGATTTTTCAAAAATGCTGTTAATTCCTGTTCAATCTATTCAAGAAACTTTTAAAATTTAATTTTATGAAAACAACTGAAAAACCTTTTGAAGAAAATCAATCGACAGAATTAGCGATTGGCAGTTTTATTGTGAGTACTATTTTATTTGTACTTTATATTGTTAGCAACGGAAGCTCGAATGTTTTAATTAACGTTTTTCCGTTTGTTACTGCGGCAATACTTACTAACACGATCATGTTATTTCATCTTATTGATAAGTTTATTGAACTCACTGAACAGAGAAAAGACATAGCGGTTAAAATTTTAATTCTTTTGTCTAATATCCCTGTCACAATATTGTACTATTCGATCGTAATGAAATTGTAATTATAAAAAAAAAAGAAGCTATCTCAAACGAGACGGCTTCCTTTTCAACAAAAATGAAAAATGAATTATTGTAAAAAATAACCAAGCGTTATTTGAAAAACTTTGTTTTTCATATTATTATCGATGAAGTGATTTGCATCTCCATCTTTAAATACATTAGAATAAGAAATATTATATCTTACATCGGTATAAAATTTATTTTTTAATTGATATCCCAAACCGAAGTTTACAGAAGTATCTATGCCACTAGAATACTCTTTTAGATTAAAACTCCCTTGATCTTCATAACCCAAAAAGTTATCCTGATATTTATTATTAGCTTTCAATAATATTCCTATTTGAGGCCCGGCTTGTATACTTAATCCTTTTATTAGGTAATATTTTAACATTACGGGAATATTTAAATAGTTCAATTCAATAGTGCTTTTATAGTGGGAATTTGTTACTTCTTCATCAGAAAAAGTGATTTTTGTTCCTTGTTGACTATATAACAATTCAGGTTGAAGAGAAAAATTTTTCGCCATAGGAATTTCGACCATAATTCCTGCGGTAAATCCTGTTTTACCCGATGAATTCAATTCGCCTTCGTCAACAGTAAGGTCTGAGATATTTAAACCTGCCTTTACACCTGTTTTTACTTTGTCGGTTTGTCCCATAACTGTCACACCAAAAAAAAGTGCGCTCAAAATTAGTATGTATTTTTTCATAGTATTTCTTTGTTAAGAATGGTAACTCCCATAAATGAGAGCTACCTTATCTATCTGTAGTTCTGTTACTTCTTAATGATTTTGGCTGTATATTTCTTTCCATTTATGATACAATCTAAAACATAAACTCCCGGCTTTAATTCGCTTACATTTATATTTGACGGAATATTTGCATAAGTTTTATTCCACAGTACTTTACCATCCATCGCATAAATATTGATTTGTGTTTCTCCTTCGATATTATCTGCCAAAAAGATATTTACCGTATCAATTGCCGGATTAGGAAATAACCTAAAAGGATTTGTTATTTTTCCAACAAGCATTCCCTTTGAATCAAATGGTGTTGAAAGACTAATACATCCATTACCATTCGTTACCTGAAGGCTGTAATTTCCTTCCCAGATTGTAATTATAGATTTTTCGGTTGCATTTGGTATAGGTCTTTCATTTAAAAACCATTGATACGAAACAGCCTCGACCGATGCCGTTAATTTTTTATTCCCTACAACCTCAATCTCAGGCATTGTATTTTCAAGAATTGATATGCTAGTATTGAAAATTTTACCAATGCCATTTTCATTATAAACCGTTACATAATAATCTCCACTTTCTGTTATTGTAAGATTTGGTTCTGTTGAGCCGTCAAACCATTCGTAAGATTTGTATTCTCCCGGAGACAAAACAACCTGAGGACCGCATTGATCTCCACTTTCCAATTCAGACTCGAAAGTGTCAAATGTTGCCGTTATGGTTTCTGTCAGTATACAGCCATTTTTCATTACTAATGTTACCGTATAATCTCCTGCTTTATTGATTTCTATACCATTAGAAACATCACCGGTATTCCACTTATACGAAACCACTTGTAATTTATTAGCCCTAAAATTAGTCGCTGCATCGATGTACAAACTCTTACCTTCATATCCATGAATTACTGCATTATCAAATATTTTGAAATCTCCGGATACCTCTTGATAGATATAGTTTTTTATTTCATTGTTTTGCAGAATAAGGTCATTATCTAATTTTGCAATAACATTAAACACATGAGAATCACCACTTGTATCAAGTTTAGGCTGTTGTTTTAAAATATATTCTATGCTTTCACCTGCAGGAATTGCTGCTTCAATCACTTCTGAAATAGTTTCATTTGTATTGATATATTCCAGATTTAATTGAATTGCCTTTTCCTGAATTGGAATTTGTCCTTCATTGGTTAGCTTAACTTTAACTTCAGATCCGCCACAAACATCTTTTGGCGACAATATCTGTACAGATAAATCTAAAACAGGATCAGTGATTACTTTTAAATCATCTAAAACCATATAAGAATATCCGCCTCCTTTGGCATGTCTAAATCGCAGCATTACAGATTTACCTGCATATTTACTTAAATTTACTATCCCTTTTTGCCATTGGGTGTCTTTATAATTTCCTTGTTTAGAGGCTCTCCATATTTCATTCCATTCGCCTCCTACGGTTTTAACATCTATAATGAAGGCATTATTATAATTACTTTCAAGGCCGTAATAAAATTCTAAAGCAGTTGTGTTTTCAGATAAGTTATACATTGGAGAGATTAATTCGCCATAAGCTGCATAACCTTCAAGCTGATTGTAAAGCATTTGAGCGGCAATATCGCCTGTATGATCTTTTTTAGGAAGAGCCAGATTTGCATTATCCGGTTTAACAACTGCTCGCCATGGATAATTTTCATCACTTTGATTGGAAACAAATCCTTTTGATCCAAATATCGATCCCGCTGCTATTGTAGAAAAAGTTTCAACATCTAAAATTGGTGCTTTTTCCAAAACCTGAAAGGTTCCTGTAAGGGTTTCTGCAAGTGCTTTTGGTTGTCCTTCTGCAATTACTTTTACATTAATATCATAATTTCCTGCTGGTAACTGCGGTATACCGTCTACTGTATAAACAATAGTTTGATATCTCAATATCTGATCATTTCTTTCTAGCACAATTGGTTCCCCTACAGCTTTACTATTTTGACTAATTTGGTATTCAATAGTTACCTTATTAACTGTACTATAAGATAAATTTTTTGCGCTTATAAAAAATTGGTGTGATGGTGCATCTTTATATACATTTTCTGCTACACTTATTTTGGAGAGCTGTAAATAATCTGCTGTATCTTTAATTTTAATATTATCTACTGCAAAGCCATTGGCAAATAATCCGTTATCATCATGTACAAATGCTACAAGAACACAAGATTTTCCTGCATATGGGGTTAAATCTACATGATATTCTATCCAATTATTGATATAAGACATTTTAAATACCTCTTCCCAGGTTTTACCTCCATCAGTACTTACTTTTACATATCCGTCTGAAAGTCTTTGTCCGTCTCCAAAACCATCAAATGATAAATGTGCTTCTTTATAATTGCTTAAATCAAATACTGGAGAAATCAGCATATCATTTGATGCATCACAATTACATTTATCATCATTACTTGCCATAAAATGCTCATGACCTTGTAAAAACCAGCCCGGAGAGCCTAACTCATTACTTGTTCCGTATTTCCATCCTCCGCTATTATTGTTTTCAGATGTTCTCCATCCTTTGTATTGGGTCACATCTTCAAAATCCATTGTGTATGGAAGTCTGGATTCTTTCATATCTTTATTGTCCCAATTATCATAATAAAATACTACCGAATTATTTTCTGGCTTAACATCCTGAGTTATATCTTCAGGAAAAACCGAAACTGTTACTGTATTTTCGCCAATACTTTTTAAATTAATATTTGAAACAGAATATGTTAGTGTATCCCTATATTTTGCAAATGCTAAGGCAACTTTTTCGGTATTAGAAAAAACTTCATTTTTTTCCTTATCAATAATTTTAACTGTTACATTAACCTGCTCTTTAGCGGTTACAAAATTATTAATGATCTTTGCCCTAATGGCTATATTATCATTATTAACAGTACAACTTCCGGCGTCTAATTTTACAGCTGCAACTTCTAAATCATAAGGTGCATTACTTACATGAATGTTATCGATAAAAGCACCTAAAAAGTTATTGACATAACTATCGGTAACTACTCGAAAACGAATAGCAGCCTTTTTACCTGCAAGCTCATTTAAACGTATTCCCGTTGGTTTTTTATTCGTACCATTATTAATTCCGGTAAACCATGGCCCAACTACTAAATCATTGTACTGCAAAGTTTCAGGATAATCAATACCTGTAGCTTTTTTCCAGTTTTGACCTTTATCTTCAGAATATTCAATAATTAATCCGTCATATCCTTTATAAAACAAATAGATCATATCAAACTCAACATATGGAGAGGTAATATTGGTAAAATCAAATATTGGAGATTCTAATGTAAAATCAGAATTTGCTGGTATTCTTTCAGAAGTATTAAAATTTACAGTACCCCATAAATATTTTGAATTAGTATCTCTAAATGAAATCGCAGAAGTTTGTTGCCATACAAATTTTTGATTCGTAAGTATTGACTTTGAATACCAGCCACCAGGTGTCTTTTCGAAATTCTGAAAATATGGAAATTGAGTTACAACGCCATTATAAACCGAATTTGTAATACTGTTATTCGTAGTTATTGGATCCTGACTATAGGTTACAAAAGCTTCATAATTATGCAGGCCAGCTGCTGACAAATCGATATTATCTAAAGGAATAATCACTTCTGAATTGCCTTTAAAGACAGTTGATAATGTAATATCTTTCCAGATCGTTTCGCTTCCGGAAAGTGTATTTAAATATCCAACTTTTAACTGAGATCCTGCTGGTATATCCTGGCAGCCCAAATTATAAATAGTTACCGCTAATGGATGATTGGCTGATAAAACCTCGCCCGAATAAGATGGGAGATTTAATCCTGTAAGTTTAAGGTCAAAATCTTTTTGCGCAGGAGGAACCAGTAAATTTGAAACAAAAGAAACTCCATTTTTGGCGCCAAATTCTATAACGGGATTAAAATCAAATTTAACTTCTACATAATTTACTGTAGTTAAACTTATTATATATGGAAGATTCTCCTGAACTTTTATAACCGTTTCTTCCCCTATGCCAAGATCTTTATCAAAACTAATAATATTGTCGTTAGTGTAAAAAACATTAAATCTACCACCAAAACCTTGTGTCATTAATCTTAATTTGTAATTTAAGGTCTCATTGGCTTTAATTACAGTAGATCCTGTGTTTTTAATTTTAATATAAAAAGGCTCATCCCCTTTTAAAGAACCACAAACAGCAGAAGGTTTTTCAACTGAAACAAGAGATATTTGTTTGTCTGCATAAGCAGCTCCAACACCAATAGCATACCAGGCATTGGTAACTTGTTTATACTCTTCAGAACCTAATCCGTATAAATCTTCTGCAACCATTAAAGTTGCCTGGCGCATATCACTAAAGTTTGAAGAGGGAGATAAATACTCTGTAAGTGTTATGTAGGCTATTTTCTCTACTTTGGCAAGACCTATAGCTTTAACATCGTAACTATTATTTAGGTCATTTACCCCTTGACCGCCTTCACTTAAAAGGTAAAACCAGTAATTTGTGATTCCGCTGTTGATGTGCACGCCACCATTATCGTAATTTACGTTTAATGGATTTGCCCAATTTATTCCTCCATAAGTGTCAGGCTGGCCCTGAGCTTTCGGATTAGACATACTTCTCATACTTCCGTGGGAATACAATTCATTTCCCAACATCCAAATGTTTTCTTTTTTATCTTTTCCAACATAAAACTCAACAGCTATACCAAATATATCACTGAAAGATTCATTCATAGCACCTGATTCTCCCTGATAGATTAAACCTGCCGTGAAACGTGTTACACCATGTGTTAATTCATGAGCTGTAATTCCCAATCCAACATAAGGCGTATCGTAACCATCTCCAAATTGTGCCCATCCGCCTGTCCATGAAGCATTTTCGACATTATTGCCTAAATGTGCAAGACCAATAATTGTCATTCCTTTGTTATCGATACTATTTCGATCAAATTTTTCGCCATAATATTCTATGGTTTTTTGCATACCCCAATGAATATCAATGGCAACTTCATCGTTATTTTTATTATGCAATTCATTCCAAATATTATCTTCATCAATAAAATCAGTAATGACTTCGTCTGAAGCCTGATCATTGTGATTCAGGTTCATGGTATACATTGGCACATTATATTTTCCTTGCAGACCTTCTAATCTATAGCCATCAGCATATTGTTTTGTATTAAAAGTTACATCTCCGGCGTATCGTGATTTACCTCTTCCCAACCTTTGGCCTTCGAAAGTGGAGTCTCGATTTAAGTCGATAATAAGAACTATTTTTCCAGAGTTTGCATCTACATAAATAGTCTGGCTCGATTGTGGATTTGTTGCATAAATATCAAATTTCCATGCCAGGTAATATTCCTTTAATTCAGAAGAAAAATTAGGCCCAACGTAAACCAATTCGCCTTGAGGTTTTGCACTTATATTTTTATCCAGCAAAGCACCTAATTTTTTACTTTCCCAAATATATTGTTTCGCATTTACTTTCCTAAGTGCATTTTCTAAAGCTGCTGCAGCATTTATTTTATAATTGCTGCTTACAGACAATTTTTTGGCTGTATAACCAAATGCATCTATTTTGGTTTTATTTTCTCTAACCTTGTAAATTGCTCCTTCAACGGGAACAGAATTATGCAATTGCTGATAAGTAGCCAGGGTTCTTCCATGATTATCAGAGATCGATTTTAATTGCATTTTATCTGATGCAGACAAATCAAAAGCTTCTTTTTTAACTTCGAATATGTTTTTGGCAGTTAAACCTGAAGATTTAGCAAAAGATTTAACCTTTGCGCTTACAGTATCCTGTGCATTTGTTTTCTCTGAAACATTTAGCTTTTGTCCAAATAATTGCTGGCTTTGCTGCAGTTGTTTTGTTACTGATTCACTTTCTTCTTTAGAAAGTTCTTTACCATTTATTTTTTCTTCTTCCTGAGTTTGAAGATTACCGGCATTGTTACTCTGAATAAAATTTGGATCATGACTTGTCTTACTAACTTGATCTTTTGTCTGATTTGGTGCTGGCTCGTCTACAGCCATTTTCATACCATCCTTTTTTACGTTTTGAAAAGGAGACTGAGCCATTCCTACAGAACAGGCAAAGAAACTTAACAAAACAAACAAATACTTGATTTTGAGGTAAATTTGGTTCATTCTTCTAAATTTAAAATTAATAATTATGGTTAGTTTGGTTATAATCGCACTTTAATGAATAGCAGCCATTCAAGTGCTTTTCTTAAAATCATTTTGGAGTTTGATCTTCAGGATTTTCTTTTGTTATTTTTTCCAGAATCTTTAATAGGATTTCCTTTTTTGTTTTTGCCTCTTCCAAAAGCTGCTCTATACTTTTAGCAGGCACTTTTTTTTTCTTCTCGTTCATTCTAATTTATTTGCATCGATTTAGTAAATGTAGAATGGACATTATCTATTTTTTGAAAAAAGGACTATTACAAAAACACTCACAGGTAAAAAATTGTCACTCAAAAAGCACTCAAAAAAAAATAACCCAAACTAAATCAGCTGATTAGTTTGGGTTATTTTTTAAATTTATTACGCTTAAAATGTATTGAGATACGTGGAGAGGTTTACCTTTTCGTTGGTCAAATCAAATTTTTTCCGCAGTCTTGTTCTGGAATTTTCGATCCCTTTGAAGGATTGCCCCGTGATTTGAGAAATTTCTTTTGTTGTTAGATCCAGGTATAAAAGAGCACATAATCTTCGGTCTTTCGGAGTAAGGGAAGGATAATCATTCTTTAGTTTATCAAAAAAAGACTGGTGAACCTGTTCAAAACTTATTTCAAATTCTTTCCAGATATCGGTGTTTAAATTCTTTTCCAAACGCTTTAAAACTATATCAATAGCCTGCTGCATTTCTTTATTAATAGCTTTGAGTTTAATTTGTTTTAGATCAGTAAGGATTTCATTAATGCTGTCTGTACGATGTATTTCTGACATTGCCTTCCCTACCAAAACCATATTTTTTGCTTTCAGATTTTCCTTTAATCCTTGCATTTTGGTGTTTAATTTTTCTTTTTCCAGTTGATTTTTAATGTTTCTGTTTCGGTATTTTATAAGTAAAATAATTAAAATCAAAATGCCAACCACCAATATTAATCCCACCACAGAATACTTAAATAGTTTTTTTTGTTCTGTCAGTTCTTTTATTTGCGTGCGAACTTTGTAATCCTGTTCCAATTTTATTCTTTCCAGATTTACTGCTTTTTCTTCAACATTAATGCTGTCGTTGATTGCATTGTATTTCTGAAAATAATGTACCGCATTTTTATAATCAGCCGTACTTATATAAACCTCATAAATCATTTTATTCAGGTTTAAACCCGAAAAGCTGTACACGTTATCTTTACCTAACTCTAATGCCTTTTTTGCATTTACTATTACAGCATCATAGTTTTTCTCTTTTAGCTTATATTGTGAAAAAGATTCGTATACAAAAGCTTTTACAGCATTATCAATTGGTTTATCTACTAAAGAAAAAGCCTGGTCGAAGTAATAATCAGCATTTTTTTTATCTTTTTTTAATGCATACGCTCGGGCTAAATTAGTATAGACATAAATTTTTAAGGTATTGTCTTTTATCGTTGCGTTTAAGGCTTGGGCCTTTTGGTAATAAAACAAAGAAGAATCTGCATTTTTATCTAAATATAAAGTACCAATATTGTTTAAAATTTTTACGAGCTTAACAGGATCATTCTTTGACTTTTGATAATGATATACGTTTAAGAAATATTTTAATGCTTTTTCTTTATTTTTCCCAATTGAATAAATAATGGCGAGATTGTTTTCTAATTTTGATAATTCTTCAATATTATTTTTTTGCTTGTAAATATCATGCGCTTTAAAATAATATTTCAAACCAACATCAAATACTTCTTTCGAAGCATACATTTTTCCAGCCGTAACATAAACATACGCAAGCGTGAGTTCTGAATTTTCTGTTTTTCTGGCTTCAGATTCGGCTAATTCAATATATTTTATAGCTCTGTCCCAATCCGATTTTTGTAGCCTTAAAGCAATTTTCCGACAGAGTTCTACTTTTTTCTGATGATCATTAATAGTATTTAGGCTATCAATCAATTCCTTTGTTGATTGTGAGTGAATAGTACAGGAGAGAATAAGAAAAAAGAAGGAAAATAATCGTGTTGTCATATTAATAACTCTAAAGAAGGATTCAAATTTAAACAAAAAAAATAGGATTAATAATACATAAACAATTAAAAAAGGATTGTTATGCTGTCCAGAATTTGAAATTATAACTGCTTTACACGATTAATATTATATGCTAAGTAATCAATTATGAATTAAATTAAAAAGCCATCTCAAACGTATTTGAGACGGCTTATTTTGTAAATATCTATCTGAAATTAATTAGCCTTCGGCATTTCAATTCCGGTTTGGTCTAATAAATAAACTAAGCTTGTCATTGTTGCTGCTCCAAGTTCTAATTCTCTTTTATTAACCGCATCAAATTTGTCGTTTGCTGCGTGGTGATAATCGAAATAACGTTGAGAATCAGGTTTTAAACCAGCTTTAACAATCGCTTTCGATGTTAAATGGCTAATATCAGATCCTGCATGTCCAATTGTAAAACTATGAACTAAATAAGGCTCAAAAAGATCTCTGAATCCTTGTATTTTTTTTAGGTTCGCATCGTCTGCTTCAATTGAAAAACCTCTTGGTGAAAACCCGCCTGAATCACTTTCTAAAGCAAAAATATGGTTCTCCTTTTTTTGTTTTGAAACTTCTTCATATTTCGCTCCACCTCTTCCGCCATTCTCTTCATTCATAAATAAAACTACACGAATTGTATTTTTAGGTTTGTAGTTTAAATTTTTAAGAATTCGAACTACTTCCATACTTTGTACTACTCCTGCTCCATCATCCTGAGAACCATCAGCTAAATCCCAAGAATCTAAGTGACCGCCAACAACCATAATGTTTTCCGGAGTTACTGTTCCTGTTAATTCACCAATTACATTGTATGATAATGCATCTGGTAACGTTTCACAAGATTGTTTGAAATAAAATTTTAAAGCCGGATTGCTTTTTAAGGTTGCACTTAATAATTCAGCTCCGTTTGTACTAATCGCCGCTGTTGGAATATATTGTTCTTTTGGCAAATCGCCATAACTTTGCGCGCCTGTATGAGGAAAATCGTCTAAACGCAAATTCATCGAACGTACAATTGTTCCTACTGCTCCAAGTTTAGCCGCTTCCTTTGCACCTGCAAATCTTTGATCAACACAAGCTCCGTATGAAATGAAAGTTTCTATATTTTCAGGATTCATTGGTCTGTTAAAAAATACAATTTTTCCTTTTACTTTATCTCCCAATTCGGCAAGTTCCTTAATTCCCTGAACTTCTACAACTTCTGCAGTCAGCCCTGTTTTTGCAGTTGCAACAGATCCTCCCAAAGCACAAATTGGCACAGCGGTTTTAACTTTTCCATTTAGGATAAAAGCGCTTTCTTTTTCGCCACGAACCCAATGCGGAACCATAACTTCTTGTAAATACACTTTGTCAAGCCCTAAGCTTTCAAGCTGAGATTTAGTATAATTAACAGCCAGCTGCGCATTTTGAGATCCCGATAAACGAGCTCCAATATCGTTAGATAAATACTCTAACCAAGTATAAGCTTTAGACTCGGTTAAGGCCTTTTTATAAAATAATTTAATGTTTTTTTCATCATTTGACTGGGCAAAAGATGTCAATCCGCTTAAAACTAATGCAGTTAAAAGAATTGTTTTTTTCATAGGTTTAATGGCTTTTTTCGGGTTACTTAATATGCTACATGATAGCTATGCAAAGGAACAAATTCTTTTATAAAACGTTGCCATTTTAGTGAACCTTTTATGAAAAAATAGTTACAAAATTATTTTACTTCGATAATTTTATTTCTTATTCCAATACCATTTTCATTAAAAGCTTCAACCGTAAAATAATATTTTGTTCCTTTATCCAAACCTCTAAAATCGTACGTGCTTTCATCATAAACCATAATGGTATTGTATAATTTATCCGGAGCAATTCCGTAATAAATATTATATCCAATTGCATCCGTTTGTTTCTTCCAGGAAATGATTGCGTTACGGGAATCTTTGGTATTTCTATTTACTTTGAAATCAGCTACTGCTTTTGGTTTTGCCCCCAAACCGTTTCCAAAAATCCTGAAATCTGAAACTGCAAATAATCCCGAAGCATTATGAATGTTTTCCATTTTAATGTAACGCGCTTCGATTGGTTTTGTTAATTCAACATAATCGTGCGGAGCATCTTTATCATTTTGAGATTTATCTACAACCAATGTCCAGTTTACAGCATCGTCAGACATGAATATTTTATATTGATAATAAATATCCATTGCTTTATTGTATTGTGTTGCTTTATGATCGGCATAATTGATTTGCAACGCATTTACCTGCATTTTTCTTCCTAAATCAAGCTGTAACCATTCACCCGGATTACTTGTTTTTGCCGACCAATAGGTTTGAATATTTTCATCTGTTAAATTATTCGCACCATAACAGAATTTTTCATAGACTTTTTTGCCTCCATTATCCATTCTGTGTGTTTCCACTTCCATACAATCTTCAGAAGAAGAAACGGTTACTGGTTTTTTATAAGATAAAAGCATCCACCCCGAAGAAGCTCCATTTTCGTGATTGCGTTGTTCCGTTGGAAGTTTAATTGGAAAATCTCCGTAAGAGGTGTTCGAATACATGACATCATCTTTATCAAATCCTGCAGGAAACATATCAATACGACGCTCAAAACGGTCTTTTATTGAGATTTTGCATGTTCCGGTATTCCAATAGTTTCCATAAATATCTGCAAAAGTATTTCCGTGTCCGGCACCAATTACAAATCCTCCTGGTTTATACGACATCGGATTGTGTTTTTGATACACAAATGGCCCTAACGGATTATCTCCAACGTGAACTCCGTTTGCATATCCTTTAAATTCAGTTGCAGGAGCACCGTATTGCATGTAATATTTACCGTTGTGTTTAGTCATCCATGCACCCTCAATAAAATTACCCCAAGGTGCAGGTTCCATATCATTGTTAGGCCCAAAACGTTCCCAACCGTGTGAAGCAGGATCTAAACCAACAACTGCTTTTGCTTGGCCGTAAGGTTTTTGAATATCCTCAACTTCTGTTGCTGCGTACAATTGTGCATAATCTGCCTGATTTCCTTTTGGCAACCATGTTTTATAATCTACTTCTACACCTACAAGTGGTAATTTTCCACTTGAACCGTAGTACATATATACTTTTTTATCATCATCCTGAAAAATAGCAGGATCCCAGGTTGGTAACATTGCTTTATCAACATGTCGCAACCATTTTCCTGATTTTGGATCGGCTGTTTTCCAAATCGGATGATCTTTTTTCCATGTTGATCCAACATAAAACAAAGTATCGTTTACCACCCATGCAGCAGGTGCACACTGGTCATCATCTCCCGGTTGTCTTTGAAAACTTCCGTATACAAATTTCCAGTCAGACATGTCTTTACTCCAAAAGAAACCTGCCTGATTTGTAGCAAATAAATAATATTCGCCTTTATAAGTAATAATAACAGGATCGGCACTTGAACGACGCGATTCAGGAATTCCATTGTGCTTAAAGGTCGTGTAATTGTATCCAATATTAATTGGATTACAATAGGTTGAAGCCGGTTTATTAGGATCAAACCATTCTGTTTTTCCAGGAATACTGGAATTTTGTGCCGAGATATTAAATCCTATCAAAAGCAGCAAAAGCGATATAGACGATAGTTTATACATTTCTTTTTATTTTAGTTATTCGTTATAGGTTATGAGTTATTAGCTGCTCGCTGTGTGTTACTACCATAACTCTTTCTTCTTTACTCTTTACTCTTTCTTCTTTCGCTAAGTAATTCCGGTTCATTAGTTGTGATATAATCGAATTTATTTTCGATAATCCAATCCATTATTTTGGCATCGTTAACCGTCCAGACATTTAGTGTAATATGATTTTCTTTAGCTTCTTTGATCCATTCCGGATGTTTTTCAAAAACTGAATAATGAAAATCTACACCCGTAATTTTGTCGGATTTCACTTCTTTTGGAGATTTGTTTCCTTCCAGATATTGCAAAGAGGTTTTAGTATCGACTTCACGAATTTGTTTCAGAATGTCGTAATCAAAACTGATGTAACCCGTAATTTTATCAGCTTTAAGCTTTTTGATTGTTTCAACAGTTTTTAACGCTGTTTTCTTTCCCCTTTCTTTACTTATTTCCGAAGGCTTTATTTCACAGACCAAAAGTGTATGGTTATTATTTTTTTTTCCTGCTGTAATATATTCATGCAAAGTAGGCAGCTTCTCTCCGTTTGAAAGTCTGAATTTTATTAAGTCGGCATAATTTGTTTCCTCAATAAGAAGTTTGTTATAATGCGCATCATGATTGATTACCAATGAATCATCGGCTGTTCGCCATACATCAAACTCTGAACCGGCCAATTTTAAATCAATCGCATGTCGAAGTGAAGCAATTGAATTTTCAGGAAGATTATTTGCTTTCCATGCTCCGCGATGCGCAACAATTGCATTTTTCTTTGCCGTGCAAGAAGACAAAACAACTATTGCAAACAGAAACAGGGATATTTTAGATGTTTTAATGGTTTTCATTCTATAGAAAATTAATGTTTATTTGAAAAATTTGAGTTTTTAGTGATTTTAAAATCCGTACTAATTTTAATACATTTTAAGACTAAAAAACTATAAAAAAGCCCTCCGTATAACCAGTACGAAGGGCAATTTCTAATTAACAAACCAATTATTTAGTTAACTCAAAACTAACTTTCTTATCGGCATTTGAATTTCCACCAACGAAAACATCAAACTGTCCAGGTTCTGCTACGAATTGTAAATCAGAATTATAAAATTTTAAATCTTCAACAGTAATATCAAAAGTCACTGTTTGTTTCTCTCCTTTTTTAAGAGTTATTTTTTGAAAGTTTTTCAATTCTCTAACTGGTCTTGTAACCGAACCAACTAAATCCCTGATATATAACTGAACGGTTTCTTTACCGTCGTAATTTCCTGTATTTGCAACATCAACAGTAACTTTTAGTTTTCCGCTGAAATTCATTTTATCAGATGAAATTTTCGGATTTGAATATTCGAAAGAAGTATAACTTAAACCAAATCCAAATGGAAATAATGGCTCGTTTCTTTCATCGATATAATTTGATCTGAATTTTTCGAATTTTCCTTCTGTATTAGAAAGTGGTCTTCCCGTATTTTTGTGTGCATAATAAATTGGCACTTGTCCTACGCTTCTTGGGAAAGTTGTTGTCAATTTTCCAGAAGGATTTACATCTCCAAATAAAACATCGGCGATAGCATAACCTGCTTCTGTACCGGCGAACCATGCATTTAAAATTGCCGGAACTGTTTTTTCTTCATCTGTAATAACCAAAGGACGACCATCAAATAATACTAATACAACTGGTTTTCCTGTTTTTAATAAGGCATTTAATAAGTCTTTTTGTGCTTGTGGAATTTCCAAATTAGTACGGCTGCTTGATTCTCCACTCATTTCTGCAGATTCTCCCAAAGCCGCCACAATTACATCTGACTGATTTGCTATTTTTAAAGCTTCAGCTAATAATTCTTCTTTTGAACGTGCATCACGGTGCAAGGTTTTACCAAACATTGTCGCATTTGTTTCAAAAGTTTCATCATAATCTAAATTGCTTCCTTTTGCATATAAAACTTTCGTTGATGCTCCTGCAACTTCCTTAATTCCTGCTAATAATGAAATCGCATTCTCCATTTTTGTAGCCACACTCCAGGTTCCCGGCATATTTTCTTTTGCATCAGCCAATGGCCCGATAAGCGCAATAGTTCCAGATTTTTTAAGAGGCAATACCTGATTTTGATTTTTTAATAAAACCAATGACTGAGCCGAAATTGATCTTGCTTCTTTTCTGCTGCTTGCAGTAAAAATCTCTGTTTTAGCTCTTTTTTCATCGCAATATTTATAAGGATCTTCAAATAATCCTAAGTCATATTTCGCTTCTAAAATAAGTTTTACGGCATTGTCAATTTGTGAAATAGTAACTCTGTTTTCGTCTAATGATTTTTTCAAAGTGGTTAAGAAACCTTCTCCAACCATGTCCATTTCAACACCGGCATTTAAAGATAAAGCAGATACATCTTGTAAATTACCCATTCCGTGTTCGATCATTTCAGGAATTCCTGTAAAATCTGTTACAACGAAACCTTTAAAACCCCATTGTTTTCTTAAAACATCGGTCATTAACCATTTGTTTCCGGTTGCAGGAATTCCGTCAACTTCATTAAAAGAAGCCATAACCGATCCAACACCAGCATCAACAGCTGCTTTGTAAGGAGGAAAATAATCGTTAAACATTCTGATATGACTCATATCCACTGTATTGTAATCACGTCCTGCTTCTGGCGCACCGTATAAAGCGAAGTGTTTTACACAAGCCAAAATCGAATTGTTTTTCGAAAGATCGCGTTGTTGGTAACCGTTTACCATCGCTTTTGCGATTTGGCTTCCTAAATAAGGATCTTCACCTGAACCTTCAGAAACTCTTCCCCAGCGAGGATCACGCGATATGTCAACCATTGGTGAAAACGTCCAGTTAATTCCGTCCGCACTTGCTTCCTGAGCAGCAATCTGGGCACTTCTTTCGATCAAATTCATATCCCATGTACAAGATAATCCTAACGGAATTGGGAATGTAGTTTCGTAACCGTGAATAACATCCATACCAAAGAGCAATGGAATTTTCAAGCGGCTCTTTTCAACAGCAATTTTTTGAACTTCTTTAATTTTTTGTACCGATTTAATATTGAACAAACCTCCAACTTTTCCCTCGGCAATATTTTTTGCAACATTAGAACTATTAGCTTGTCCTGTAGTAATATCACCAGATGTAGGTAAATTTAACTGCCCTAGTTTTTCGTCTAAAGTCATTTTTGAAATTAACTCGGCTACAAACTCAGATTTCGGTTTCATTTTTACTGCATTTTTAGTGTTCTTTTTTTGGGCGTAACCCAAAACAGCACATCCTAAAAATAGTAAGACTAATTTCTTTTTCATGTGTATTTAATATTTGTTCTTTATTGGAACATGGAATCACTTTTCCTTATTCTGTTATAATTTGGAATTAAAGCGATTTCATTCTATTGTTTTTATTTATTTGTATTTGTTTTCATCTGTTTAAACATCCAGTCATAAATTTCCGGATTGTCATAAACTCTTGTCCAGCTATCGTGACCGGCATCATCAAAAATGGTTAACTGAACATCTTTTGCATTGCATTTTTTTAATTCTTTGTAAATCGCAATTGCATAATCTACTTTTACCACATCATCCAATAATCCGTGATAAATTCTGGTTGGAATATTGGCTATTTTACAAGCACTTTCTAATTCAATTAAATCAACAAAACCCGAAATCGGAACTATTGCTGCAAACATATCCGGATACGAAAGTGCCAAATTCCACGCTGCCCAGCCTCCGGAACTTAAACCTGTAACATAAATTCTCTCAGGATCTATTTTGTTTTCTTTCTGAATTTTTAAAATCAATTCATAAATAGATTCAATACTCCATTTTTCACCTTCCTTACATTGTGGAGCCAAAACATAGGCATCTAATTGATGTGTTTTTAAATATTTTAAAGGCCCATGAATTTTTACTTTTTCAATTTCAGTTCCTTTTTCTCCATCACCTGAAATAAAAACTATTAAAGGTTTTTTCTCTTTTGTATTGGCGGGTTTATGTAAAGCATAACCTAATTCATAATTGGCAACCACAACCGTTTTTAGTTTTCCGTTCGTGTCAGTTTGTGCAAAACTTGCCACAGAAAAAAGAAACATCACTAACGCTAAACAATTTTTAATTTTAAATGCCATTAAAAACCGTATTTACCTGATTTAAATCCAAGTTTTACTAAACCTTGTTTTACTTCGGGAGCATTCATGAATAATTTCCATAATAATCCAGTTCTGTAATTTTCGATCATCACAACCTCTGGTCCCTGATCGATTGCTAAGTAGCGTTTTGCCACCCAGTTATTATTCTGTAAACTCAAAGCATCATAAAAACCGGCATCTCCCCAAGTTTCTTTTTTATGATTATCGTATAAATTACGAATTACAGCCATAGATTCTTTTGGCGTATAAACAATCGAACTTATAGCAGCAGTTGGCGACATTACGCCTTGATCGTTGCTCGGCATGTGTGCATTATAACCAATTGATCCGTCAGGATTTCGTGAATACGAAGCGCTTAATCCCCAATAATCAGCACTATAACCTTTCTTAGGATTCTCTACACAATATTCATAATTGATTTTGGTTTGATTTACGTTCAAATCCCAGTAGCTTGCATATTTATCGCTCAATTGAGTTGGATCAAGTCCAACATAAGAATAATGCGCCCAGAATAACGGACCTCCAAATTCTTCTGCTCCGTTATGTTTTAAAATCAACGGAAGATTGTATTTTGTTTTTGATGAAACGATTCCTCCACTTCTTGCCCAGCCTTCGTGATAGGCTTTTGCATCAATTGCATGTGTTGGTGAAGAAGCTGCCATTACATAAGTAATTAAACATTCGTTGTATCCTTCTAATGCAAAATTCATTTGCCACGCATAAGTTGGCGACCAGTGCCAGTACAGAACGTTTTTATTGTTTGTGTACCAGTTCCACTCCACTCCTTTCCAAAGTGCATCATATTTTTGAGCTACTGCTTTTTCTTTTTCAGAACCGTCTTTTAGATATTCGCGAACCGTAATCATTCCCGCAACCAAAAATGAAGTTTCAACTAAGTCTCCACCATTATCCTTGGTTCCAAAAGGCTTTACTTTTCCTGTATTTCCGTCTATCCAGTGTGACCAGGCTCCGTGAAAACGATCGGCTTTGCCTAAAAAATCTGCAATTTTGTTTAATCTTTCAACACCCTGATCTTTTGTAATATAACCTTGCGACATTCCGGAAACAAGTGCCATCAATCCAAAACCAGAACCTCCTGTTGTAACAATATTCGAATCATTTTCAGGATAAACGCCATCGGGATGATAACGTTCTCTGGCTAACCCAGAGTTTGGTTCAGCATAATCCCAGAAATATTTAAAGGTTTGTTTTTGAACAGCATCTAAAAGTTGTTCATCTGTTAATTTTACAGTTGCAATATTTTCTCCTTCATTTTCTTTTGATTTTTCGGAATTTGATCCGCAACCAAAAAAGCTAAAAACTAATAATAAAACTGAAATTCTAATCATTATGAAAAAATTATGGGAATTTGTAAATAATCACTCCTTTCAATTAAGAAAGGAGTGATTTAAAAATTAATTAGTAACCACCAGGGTTTTGTTGAGAAAGCCCATTTGCTTCTCTTATAAATGAAGTTGGTAAAGGCCATAACTCATGTTTTCCAACAATAAAGTTTTTCCCGTCTGCTGTCATTGCCGCTGCTGCCTGACCTGTTCTTACAAGATCAAACCATCTGTCATGTTCGAAAGCAAATTCTAATCTTCTTTCTTTGTAGATTGCTTTTCTAATATCATCTTGAGAAGTAAAAGGTGTATCTCCTAAACCTGCTCTTTTACGAATTTGATTTACTAAAGGGATAGCCTCAGAAGTTTGTCCTAATTCATTTAAAGCCTCAGCTTTCATTAATATAACTTCAGCATATCTTAAATATCTAAGATTTGTATCTGTAAATTCCTGATTATAAAAAGATGATGAGTATGCTTTATAATTGTATCTTGGATTGGCTACGGTTGATGGTATTTCTCTACCATCATATAAAACCGAACCTCTAAAAATGATAGTTGCATCTCTTCTAACATCTCCTGGCTCATAAGCATCTGCTAAACCTTGAGTTGGTGTGTTGAATCCCCATCCCCAACCTCCGGCACCACGTGGTGCTTGAGAAACAGAGTAATTTCCAATTCCAAATCCAGGTGTAGAAGTAGAACCAACTCCATTAATTTCGAAAATAGATTCCGGGCCGAATTCTCCTTCCTTTTTAAATTGTAATGAATAATCAGAAACTAAAGAATAACCCGTTACTTTATCGCAATTATCAATTACTTTTTGCCAATTTTTTTGATATAGATTTACTTTTGCCAGTAGAGCGTATGCCGATCCTTTAGAAACTCTGACAACATCTGCTCCAGTGTAAGCTGATTTTAAAGGCAAAGCTTCTGCAGCATCATTTAGGTCCTGCTCTATAAAAGCATAAACTTCTGCTACTGTTTTACGCGTTAATTGCATTTTTCTATCATCCTCAGATATCGGAACTGTAGCTAAATGATCTATAATTGGCACTCCGCCGTATCCTTTTACTAAAGTAAAATACATAAAGGCTCTTAGGAATTTCGCTTCTCCCGTTAATCTAGCTTTTAAACTAGGTGTTACCTGATCTAACTTAGGAAACATTGCCAATGCCTGATTACATCTGTTAATTCCAGCATAATTAGACTCCCAGGTAGATTGAAATGATGGCGTTGAAGCATTATAAGTTAATGCATCCATAATATCTTTGTCTCCACCGGCATCTCCAGGGTCAGAGCCTTTATCTGCATCATCTGAGATAATACTTGTAACGGCGTTCCATCCGAAAGAAGACATATCCCAAGCTAAAAATTGATTATAAATTGCAGTAACAAAACCTGAAGCTCCCGCATCACTATTTACCAAGGCCGGATCAGCCGGAATAGCTTCTGTTGGCTCTACATCCAAAAAATCATCTGAACATCCGGAAAAAAATAATCCAGAAATTACAAACATTGATATATATAATCTTTTCATAATATTAAAATTTTAAATTAGCACCTATAACAAATGATCTCAATGATGGGTAAGCATCTAACTCAACTCCTTGAGTGCCTTCAACAAGTTTACCATCACTTGTAATATCTGGTGAAAATCCAGAGAATTTTTGTGTGATAAATGGGTTAATTGCATTTACATATATTCGGCAAAAGCTAATAAACTGATCTTCTTTAAGTGGAAGTTTGTATCCTAAAGTAATGTTGTTGATTCTGAAAAAATCTGCAGATTCCAAATAATATGTTGAAGCTATAGGATTCGCATTAGAAGGTGCTGGATTTGAAGATGTTGGATTTGTAGGTGACCAGAAATCGCGAGCTACAGAAGCTTCGATATTTTCTCCTCCAAATCTTTGTGCTTTTTTACCATTATATACCTTTGCTCCTCCTGTTCCATAACCATCAACAGAAAAATCAATGTTTTTGTAATTCAATCCTAAAGTAACACCATAATTAGATGTTGGTAAAAGTGAACCTACATATTTTTTATCTTTTAGTTCGTCTAATCCTGCTCTTGCAACTTTAGATCCATCTGCTTTATAATAAAGCATTTGTCCGTTTGCTTGGTCAACACCAGCATACTCATACATGAAAAAGCTACCTAAAGGCTGTCCTACTGAAGTATTATCAAGAATTTTGGTGTTTTCTCCGTTTCCTAAACTTCCTCCAATAATTGGATTTAACTGTACATTTTTAAGACTGGTAAGCTCATTTTTATTATGAGAAAAATTTCCTCCTACCCAATAGCTTAAATTATCATTTATTTTATCATCCCAACGCAAAGAAATTTCATAACCTTTGTTAGATACTTCTCCAATATGTGCTGGTGTAGCTACTGTAATTCCTGAAGTAGAATATGGCTTAACATTTAAAATTGTATTTGTTGTATTTTTATCATACAAATCAAAAGATCCTTTTAATCTACTGTTCAATACTTCAAAATCAAAACCTCCTGAAAGTTCTTCAACAATTTCCCAAGATAAATTAGGATCTACTTGAGAATTTACTGTAGTACCAGAGCCTAAACCTGAATAATCTAATCCAGAAGTTAATAACTGAGTATTAAGAGGTACATTTTGATTTCCTAATCTACCCCAAGATCCTCTAATTTTTAATAAATTAATTGGTTCTACATTACTTAAGAAGCTTTCTTTAGATACAATCCAGCCTAAACCAACTGATGGAAATGTTCCCCAACGTTTGTCTTCAGCAAATTGTGATGATCCGTCACGTCTTACAGTACCTGTAACCAAATATTTATCTAACAATTTATATTGAAAACGTGCAAAATAAGATGCCAGCCTTCTTTGATTTAAAGCTTCATCTTTAAGACCTGTAACAGATCCTGCAACATTCACATCTTTTAAAGACCAGTAATTTGAGTTTGCGTTTACATTTTTTCTGTCAATAGTTAACTTTTCTCTGGTTCCTTGTACATTCGCCTCAATACCCGCAGTAACTTCAACGTCATGAATATCAGCAAAAACTTTATTATAAGTCAGGTAATTAGACAAATTCCAGTTAAAATACTGATCTCTGTTTCTTGTCAAAGTGTTTGTATTCAAACTATTAGTATCGTAGCCTGATTGTACACGAGTAGGGTCAGCCGATAACCAAAGTGCTAAATTATCAACATAATTATACTGTTTGTAAGTATAAAATTCTCCATTAAACTGTGAAGTGAATTTTAAAGATTTGATAATGTCATAATCTAATTTTAATCCACCTTGCAGCATAACAGTTTGTTGCTGTTCATTTGTATAATCTAATTGAGCTACAGGATTTCCAACATTGTTAAAAGATGCTCCTGTTTCAGCTACAATTCCATTAGAAACAAATGGCACTCCATATTTTCCGTCAGCATAATGCACAGGAACTAGTGGAGATTGTCTGTAAGCATTCGTAAATGCACTCAAAGGCATTGGCGTATTCTTTATAGTACTTACACTTAAATTTTGAGTTATTCTAACTTTTTCAGAAAGTTTAAACTCATTATTGTTTCTGATAGTAGTACGTCCGTAATCAGATCCGTTTAAAATTCCTTTTTCTTCATAATTTCCAACACTAAAAAAGTATTTTACATTTTCTGAAGATCCTGAGATTGCAATATTATTTTGAGTATAAGTTCCTGTTCTTGTAATCTCATCCAACCAATCTGTATTATATGGTTGATTTGCTGAGAATCTTCCTTGTGGAAAATCGTTACTGTAAGCAGCATTACTATAGCGAACATACTCGTCACTATTTGCCATTTTTACTTTTTTCAAAGGACTTCTAATACCTGCAAAACTTTCAACATCTACTGTAAGTTTTCCTTTTCCGTTTTTGGTTGTAATCATAATTACACCATTTGCCCCTCTGGTTCCGTAAATAGCTAATGAAGAAGCATCTTTCAAAATCTCGTAAGATGTAATATCATTACTATTAATGTTATTGATGTTGTCAGTTGGCATACCGTCTACAACATATAAAGGATTTCTTCCTCCTAATGCAGTACCAGCTCCCCTAATAACAACTGAAGGCGTACTTCCAGGCGCATCTGAAGTAGAAACCTGAACACCGGCTGCCTTACCCTGTATGGCCTGCGATGCATTTGCAACCTTCATTTTGGTAATTTCCTCCGATTTAATTGAGCTTACGGCTGAAGTATTATCAATTTTCTTTCTGGTACCGTATCCAATTACTACAACTTCTTTCAAGGCAGTATCGCCTGCTTCTTTTAATGTAATTGACATTGGCTCTGCTGTTGCGGGTACAGTTACAGCGTCGAAACCCAGCATTGAGATTTTTATAATCTCACCCACTTTAGCATTTATTGTAAAATTTCCGTCGAAATCAGCATCAGCAGAAGTTCGTGAATTGGGAGCGCTAATAACTGCTCCGGGAATTCCCATTCCGCTACTGTCTACTACTTTTCCTTTAATTGCTTGTCCAGACATATAAGCCGGAAGAAGCAAGAGTGCTAAAAAGCTAAAAATAAAATTTTTCATACAGTTCGTAATCGTTTAAGTTAGTAGAGCCAAATTAAACAATTACAACGTTGTAGTACATCAAATACCACTACTACATAGCTACATCATTATGTTAAATCATTTATGTATACTATTAATTTTCAGCATTTTAAATGTTAAATTATTTTCCTTAACATTACCTTATGATGTAGTAATGATGTATTGTAATTCTATAAAAAATGATGTGGAAAAATATAAAATATGTAAAAAATAAATGCGAATCTTACAGACTTAATAAAAACTTTGACAGATTTTCTTCCTGAGCCAGATTTAATTTCTTTCTAAGACGATATCTGTGTAATTCTACACCTCTGAAAGAGATATTCATCATCGGTGCAATTTCCTTTGATGAGAGATTCATTTTAAGATAAACACACAATTTTATGTCTTTTGGAGTTAGATTTGGAAACTTCTTCGAAAGATTTATAATGAACTCATTGTGGATTTGGTTCAGATTGGTTTCAAAAATTTCCCATTCGTGTTTATTTACTTCATTTATCTTAATCGCTTTTTTAATTTCACTTTTCAGTTTGTTAAAATCTTTTTCAGAATCCAAAATGCTTTGAATGTTTTCAATCATCTCACTTTGTTTGGCTATAGACAATGATTTTCCCGCAACTTCGGATGATTTTGTTTGGAGTTCCAATTCTAAAATGTGTTTTTCATACTCCTGAATATTTAATTCGTTTTCAGCCTTCAACTCCATTTCAAGAATTTCTCTTTGATGTTTTAATTCCTCGGCCTGCAATTTTAATTTTTGCATATAACGCAGTTTATTCCATTTGTAATAGAAAAATAAAACCGCTCCAATTATTAAAAGATATAATAAGATCATCCAAAAAGAAAAGTACCAGGGCTGAGCTACCTTAAATTCCAAACTTGAAACTTTGTCATAATTAGCGCCATCATGTTTATAGATTACAATTGAATGATAACCGCTGCTCAAATTATTCAGTAAAATCAATCCATCTGAAATTGAATTAAAATCTTTGCTATTATTTAATTTATAAAACAAATTTGGTTTACTGGCTCCATAGATTCCAGATATAACATTAATTTTCAGTTCAGTGTTATATTTAATTTTAGAATCATCAGGAATTAAATTTCCATCATTAAAAGCTTCAACTTTTATCTGTGTGTTTTGCTTATTTTCATACTTCAACTGAAGGGAAATAAAACCATCATCAAGATTTAATAAATAATGATTCTTGTTTTTAAAAATTCTCAGGTTATCATTTATTAATTTTCCTTTATAATATTTCTCCTGAATAATATTCCATACAAATTTATTTCCCTTAACATATATATGGTATAAAATTCCCTCCTGAAGTACCATAAAATGATCTTCATCTATACCAATCACATCAGAAACGTTCCTGAAATTTTCATTAAACAATTCGTTTTCTTCAAGTTTGTTGGTAATCGAATTATACGTATACCATGAATTGTTGATTAAGAAAAGTATTTCATTTCTAAATTCAAAAATCTTAACTCCAAAGTCATTCTTGATTTTACTTTGCTGGGTTACATTCTCAATTTTCTTAGTTTTATAGTTATCGTCGTATAAAACACGATACAAACCACGATAATTATCTGCGGCCCAAATTTCATTCTTTTTATTTTGGGCAACGTATTTAATTGGTTTAGTAAGATCGTTGATTACTTTATATTTAGTAAGGTCCAAAGGATTATCATAAACCAAAACGCCACTGTAAGTCGATTGAAAATAAGTATCATTAATACTGCTTTTCGATAAATTCCAACCACCGCTTACATTATTTATTTTGGTTAAAAAACCATTCTCATAAGAAAATGTTCCGTCATTGTGACCAATAATATACTGATCATTTATTTTGGTAATATTCCAGGCTTGCCCCTGAGTATTAGGAATCATTTTAAATTTATCTGCACCAAATTCAAAAACACCATGATTTGAAGCAATTAAATAACCTTTATTTGTAGTTGCAACAGAATAAATTGATCCTAACATTCCTGAATTGTCATAAAAAAAGGAAATTGGAGAATTTACTTCAACATGCGCGATTCCATTATCTAATCCCAGCCACAGATCATTTTCTTTATCAAAGCCGATACTTAAAATAGAATTATTCATCAAAACATTGCTCCTGTCAATATTTTTATAAGTGTTTGTATTAAAATCATAAATAAAAACTCCCCTGTTTCCGGTTCCAATAACTAGTTTGTTTGTTTTTATAAATTTAGCAACATTAATTGTGGCTGCTTTTAATGTTTCATTCAATGGATTATTCCAAGCCCTTAATCCGTTATTTTCAATAATAAAAATTCCTTTTTTCTGAGTAAAAATATAGAACTTGTCATTGTATTTTTCAATTGCATGTACAACTGTATTTTTTAAAACATTCCAGCCTTTTGGATTGGAAATTTTTGAGCCATCCATTCTAAAAAGACCTTTTTCAACAGAAGCAACGTAAACATTCTTATTAATTACAAAACAATAAGAAATTAGAAATGGAAATTTAATTTTTTGAATATGCTTTCCATTATAAATAAAAACATCATTAAATGACTGGAAATAAATAGAACCATTAAATCTGAAAATTTTCCAGATTTCTTCGTTATCTTTTTCATCAAACAAACGCAGATTTTTGGTAATCGAAACATATCGCATTTTACCGTCTTTCCTGTACCAATAACCAAATTCTTTATAGGAACCGGAATAAATCTTATCGCCTTCGATCATAATCGAACGAATAATGGTTTTATTTGGCAATGTATATTTTTCCCACATTACACCATCATATCGCAATAAGTAGTGATTATTAGCAAAATACATCGCATTATCTTTTCCCTGAGCAACATTCCAAATTTGATTATCACCCTGGTAATCTGATTTATTATAGTTTTCAACGAAAGGAAGTAATTCTTGTGCTTGAATTTGAGAAGCGATGAAAAAGAAGAAAAATAATTTTAGAAGTATCGATTTCAAAATATTCGGATTTATATTCAAAGATAATGACAAATATTTAATTTCTATAATGTAAAAAGCTCCTCGACTGAGAAGCTTTTTACTTATAAATGTGTTTTAAATTTTAGTTATGAAGCAATTTATAAACCTGATTGGCAATTTCATATTCTTCATCGGTTGGTATAACCAAAACTTTTGTTTTTGAATTTGACTTACTAATTTCTCTGATTGATTTTGAACGGACCTGATTTTTTTCTTCATCTAATTCAATTCCGAAATAATCCATATCAGTACAAACCAATTTTCGCATATAAGATGAATTTTCACCAATTCCGGCAGTAAAAATAATAGCATCCAGACCATTTAAAGCTGCGGTATATGAACCTATATATTTTCTAATTCTGTAAGCGTTCATCAATAAAGCCAATTGACAGTCTTTATTTCCTTTTTCAGCTTCCCCTTCAATGTCACGCAAGTCACTATAACCTGTAAGTCCCAGCATTCCGCTTTGTTTTAATAAAATTGCATTTACTTCATCTGCAGTATAATTTAAATTTTTAGTCAGATAAAAAATTACCGATTGATCGATATCTCCGGCGCGGGTTCCCATAATTAAGCCATTTGCAGGCGAAAATCCCATCGTATGATCGATGCTTTTTCCGTCTTTAATCGCTGTCATACTACAGCCGTTCCCTAAGTGAATTGTGATTATTTTAGAATTATTTTCTAAATAACCTATCGCTTTTTCGGATACATATTTGTGACTTGTTCCATGAAAACCATAAACACGAACTTTATTCTCTGTTAAAAGGTAATTCGGAATCGCATATTTGTAAGCTTCAACCGGAATTGTCTGATGGAAAGCGGTATCAAAAACGGCGACTTGTTTTGCATCCGAAAAAATTTCTTCAGCAACAGTGATTCCAACCAAATGTGCCGGATTATGCAAAGGTGCTAATTCTGAAAGTTCTTTTATTTTTTCTTTAACCTCTTCTGTTATAATTGTTGTATCAGAGAAATAACTTCCTCCATGTACCACACGATGCCCAACTGCTCCAATTTCTGAAGTCGATTTTATAACTCCTTTTTCAGGATCTAAAAGCATATCGGCAACTTTTTGCAAACCTACTTTATGGTTCGCAATTGGAAGCAATTCTTCTAATGAATCTGAAGCTGTTTTAAACGTAACATTTGACGTTTCCAGACCAATTCTATCAATCATACCGCTACAAATTACTTCGTTTGTTGGCATAATCATTAATTGGTATTTTATTGATGAACTTCCTGAGTTTATTATTAATATTTTCATTTTTTATGTTTTTGCCACGAAGGCACTAAGTCACTAAGTTTTTTTACTAAAAGGCTTAAGCCTATATTTTTTTAAGAACGTGAATTTGAACGCTTATGACGCAGATTGCTAAAGCAAAACGCGGATAAAAACGGATTTTTTTAGTTTTTGCCACGAGGAGTTAAGCCACTATGTTATATTATGTTTTAGACACAAAGTTCAAATTTTTAATCTCAGATTTTTAATTAATTATAACCCTTGCGCCTGGATCGCTGTAATTACCACTGTATTGATAATATCATCTACAGTACATCCACGGCTTAAGTCGTTTACGGGTTTGTTTAAGCCTTGTAACATTGGTCCGATGGCTAATGCTCCTGTTTCTCTTTGCACGGCTTTATAGGTGTTATTTCCTGTATTTAAATCAGGGAAAATAAGTACGCTCGCCTGCCCTGCCACTTCAGAATCTGGCATTTTGCTTTTTCCTACAGCGCGATCTACTGCGGCATCATATTGAATTGGTCCTTCGATTTTTAAATCAGGACGTTTTAGTTTTACAATCTCCGTTGCGGCTCTTACTTTCTCTACCTCATCGCCTTTTCCTGATGAACCGGAAGAATAAGAAAGCATGGCAATTTTAGGTTCAATTCCGAAAGCTGAACTTGATTCTGCCGAAGAAATAGCAATTTCTGCCAATTGTTCTGCGGTTGGATTTGGATTAATAGCACAATCTCCAAAAACAGAAACACGATCTTCAAGGCACATAAAAAATACAGATGAAACTACAGATGAATTTGGTTTGGTTTTAATGAATTGTAATGCCGGCAAAATAGTATGTTGTGTGGTATGCGCAGCTCCCGAAACCATTCCGTCAGCGTGACCTTTATACACCATCATGGTTCCAAAATACGAAACGTCTTCCATTAAATCTCTTGCCATTGTAATACTTACATTTTTGGCTTTTCGAAGCTCATAATAAGTATTGGCGTAATCTTCATAATTTTTTGATTCGCTCGGATTTATAATATTTACTTTCGAAAAATCAAACGTTATTCCGAGTTCTGTAACCTTACTTTCAATTTGTTTTTTATCTCCAATAATCGAAATATCAACTACATCCATATCTAATAATCTTGAAGCGGCCATGATAATTCGGTCATCATTTCCTTCCGGCAAAACAATATGTTTACGGTGCTGTTTGGCCCTTTTCACCATATTGTACTGAAACATTTTTGGCGTCATTCCTTCGGGAACAAAAGTGATTAATCTTTCAGATAACGCTTCATTATCAACATATTTTTCGAATGTTGTAATGGAGGTTTCGATTTTATGCGTGTTATTAGCATAAATTTCAGATTTTATCGCACCAATTCGGTTTGTAATATGATACGTTCCGCCATCAACAGCAATAATCGGCACAATAGCAGAAAGTCCTTCAATAAGCTTTAAAATACTTTCCTCGGGAACAATATTTCCGGTTAGAATAATTCCTGAAATAGTTGGATAATTTGCTGACTCATTGGCTTGTAAAGCGCCTAAAATAATATCAGAACGATCTCCGGGAGTAATTACAAGTGCATTATTATGCAAATGCACTAAATAATTATGCAATTGCATGGCTCCCACACTAAAGTGTCCGATTTCATTGTTCAGATAATTTTCTCCAAATAAAACTTTGGCATCCAGTTCATTAACAATTTCCTGCATTGTGGGATTATTCAAACTTGAAATAAGCGGAATTGTATTGATCAAAACATTCGCTGGTAAACTTTTTTGGAGGCTTTTTGTAACCAGCTCGATATTTTCCGGCTGAACTTTATTGGCAAAAACCGATAGAACCTCAACTTCTTTTATTTTGAAAGAATCATAAACCAAGTATAAACTATCAACTAGTTCTTCTAATGTTTTACCCACTCCTGAACCGATAATTATGGTAGGAATTCCGAGATTTTTTGCAATTAAAACATTCAGATCCAATTCGATTGAAGTTCCTTCTCCTGTAAAGCTCGTTCCCTCTACAAGAACAAAATCAAAACGTTCTTCCAGCTTTTTATATTTCTCGATAATAAGATCCAGAACCTCGCCTATTTTTCCTTTATTTTTCTTCTTTATAAGTTTGCTTTTTGTAATGGCATATGCCTCTTCAAACTTAATATCAAGGTTAAAATAAGAAAGAACAGTTTCGATATGGTTGTCCTGCTCCCCATCGACGAAATCTTCAATTATAGGCCTAAAATAACCTACTTTAGCCGTTTTACCAATCAAAATACTCATTAAACCGAGTGTAATAATCGACTTTCCGCTATTTTGATCGCTCGTGGCTATATATATTGCTTTACTCATAGTTATTTATATTGATTCTAAACAAAGGTAATCTAAAAAATTTTTTAACTGAAACAAACGTTAAAACCAACGTCTTTTTTTGAAATAAATAATAAGCGCAATGACCAATAAAAACATGCCTCCCATGACCATAAAATAACCGTTTCTGGCACGTAATTCCGGCATATAATCAAAGTTCATTCCGTATACTCCTACAATAAAAGTAAGCGGAATAAAGATTGCCGAAATAATCGTAAGCGTTTTCATAATCTCATTCATTTTTCGGCTTTGTTCCGAAAAATAAAAATTTGATGCGCTTTCTAATGAACTCATATCGGACTCAATTTGTTCTAAAAGTTCTAAACTTTTTTGGTGAAGCCTGATAAAAAAATTAAACGTATCTTTTTGAATGAGTTTGTTTGTATCATCATCTTTAATTGTTTTCAGATAATACAATGAATCCCGAAGCGGCACGATGGCACGTTTTAGAAAATTGAAATTATCACGATGATTTTCAATCTTTTCCAGAATAATCGGGTCTGCTCCTTTTTTGGTCAAATTGATTAAATCTTCAATTTTATCCTCTTCGTCTTCAATTGTAATGTAAAAATTTTCCATTACAGCGTCCAGCAGTAAATACAACAGATAATCGACTTTTTTTGTGCGAACAATTCCCGCATGTGTGCGAAGACGTTCCCTAATGTGAGTAAAAAAGTCGCTACGCTTTTCCTGAAATGAAATTAAAACTCCATCTTTTAGAATAAAACTAAGCTGTTCAACGCTTATATTATCTGAATATTCAGATGGCAAAAGCGATTTTATATTAAAAAACAGAATATCCTCCTGCTCCTGTAATTTGGTTCTTTTAGTGGTATTTAAAATATCCCCCAGCAAAAAATCATCAACTTTAAAATGTGCTCCAATCGTTTTTATCAGATTAATATCATTTAATCCGTGGATATTCAGCCAGTTATTCTTAGAGTAATCTATACATGAATTTAAAGCCAGAATAGTAAATTTATCGTATTCAATAACGTCTTCATTATCATATACAAAAAGCTGCATCTCAGATTCATGATCTTTATGAGAGCCTGTATATTCTAAAGTGATATGTTGAAGCTTGCGCCCTTTCTTGTATTTTATCTTTCTCATTCAAAAAATCAATTATATAGTAATATTACAAAAAAGAATTCGAACGCGAAATGACATTTGTCATTTTGATGCGAGATGATTCAAAATACAATTAATTAATTTGTACTGTTTTTATTACTCTTAATTAAACCGGACAGGTTTTTAAAACCTGTCCGGTTTAAACCACAACGTAAAAATAACCCACAAAAAAACCGGACTATCACTAGTCCGGTTTTCATTATTGTTAAAGAAGAATTATTTTACTTCTTCGAATTCAACGTCTTCAACATTGTCACCTTGCGATTGCTCTTGTTGTGGAGCTGCTTGTTGACCTTGATCACCTTGAGCATACATAGCTTCTGTAGCTGTTTTCCAAGCTGCATTGATGTTGTCAAGAGCCGTTTGAATAGCTGGAATGTCTTGAGATTGGTGAGCCATTCTCAATTCAGTTAAAGCGTACTCTACAGCAACTTTGTGGTCGTCAGCTAATTTGCTTCCTAACTCTTTCAATTGACTTTCTGTTTGGAAAATCATGCTGTCAGCTTCGTTTAATTTCTCAGCTCTTTCTTTAGCTATTTTATCAGCATCAGCGTTAGCTTCAGCATCTTTTTTCATTTTTTCGATTTCTTCAGCTGTTAATCCAGAAGAAGCTTCGATACGGATATCGTGAGATTTTCCTGTTCCTTTATCAGTTGCAGAAACTTTGATGATACCATTTGCATCGATATCAAAAGTTACCTCGATTTGAGGAACTCCTCTTGGTGCTGGTGGAATACCATCTAAGTGGAAACGACCGATAGTTTTGTTATCAGCAGCCATAGCTCTTTCTCCTTGTAATACGTGGATTTCAACAGATGGTTGAGAATCAGCAGCAGTAGAGAATACTTGAGATTTTTTTGTTGGAATAGTTGTGTTAGACTCGATTAATTTAGTCAATACACCACCCATAGTTTCGATACCTAAAGAAAGAGGCGTTACGTCAAGTAACAATACATCTTTTACATCTCCAGATAAAACTCCACCTTGAATAGCAGCCCCAATAGCAACAACCTCATCAGGGTTAACTCCTTTAGATGCTTTTTTACCAAAGAATTTCTCCACTTCGTCAGCGATTCTTGGCATACGAGTAGAACCTCCAACAAGGATTACTTCGTCGATATCAGATGTAGATAAACCTGCATCTTTTAATGCTTTAGCAACTGGCTCCATAGAACGTTTTACTAAAGTATCAGATAATTGCTCAAATTTAGCTCTTGATAATTTTTTTACTAAGTGTTTTGGTCCTGAAGCAGTAGCAGTTACGTAAGGTAAGTTGATTTCAGTTTCAGCAGAAGATGATAATTCAATCTTAGCTTTCTCTGCAGCTTCTTTCAAACGTTGCAATGACATTGGATCTAAACGTAAATCAATACCTTCTTCAGATTTGAATTCGTCAGCTAACCAGTCAATAATAACCTGGTCAAAATCATCTCCACCTAAGTGAGTATCACCATTTGTAGACAATACTTCAAATACACCGTCTCCTAATTCAAGAACAGAGATATCAAAAGTACCTCCACCTAAATCGTAAACAGCAATTTTTTGATCAGTTCCTTTTTTATCTAATCCGTAAGCAAGTGCAGCAGCAGTTGGCTCGTTGATGATACGCATAACTTTAAGACCAGCAATTTCTCCAGCTTCTTTAGTAGCCTGACGTTGTGCATCGTTAAAGTAAGCAGGAACAGTAATAACCGCTTCAGTTACAGTTTGACCTAAATAGTCTTCAGCAGTTTTTTTCATTTTTTGAAGTGTCATTGCTGACAATTCTTGCGCAGTGTATAAACGACCGTCAATATCCACACGTGGCGTATTGTTGTCACCTTTTACAACACTGTAAGGAACTCTTTTTGCCTCTTCCTGAGTTTCAGCAAAAGTGTGTCCCATAAAACGTTTAATAGAAGCAATCGTTTTTGTAGGATTCGTTACCGCTTGTCTTTTTGCAGGATCACCTACTTTAATTTCTCCACCTTCAACAAAAGCGATGATAGATGGCGTTGTTCTTTTTCCTTCTGCGTTAGGAATAACAACTGCTTCGTTACCTTCCATTACAGAAACACAAGAGTTCGTCGTACCTAAGTCAATTCCGATTATTTTACCCATTTTTTATATATTTAATTTTGATATACATTTTATAACTCAGGTGGCATAAGTCAATCTTTATGCCAATATAAAAAACCAAAGTAAATTGTCAGTTTCATGTCGGCGCAATAAAAATCATCTGACAACATGACATTTTTAAAACCTGACAATCATGGCATATCAGTACTTTACGTGTCATTATAAGGAGCTGTTTCCTGCTGTCCACTGTATCTTTTCCTGGCTAAAGAAGCCAGAAAAAGGATGCCGCTCCCATCAGGGCTAGGGCACCCGGTTTTCATTACACAATCATTTTCTTCTGGCAGTTTAATATCTTTCCACATTTTCAATTAAAGCTTGAAATATTTACATTAGCATTTTTTATTGTATGACGCTTTGTAAAGATTTCAAACCAACATTAATACAATTAGCAACAAATTTGTTTTTTGATTTCAGACTAGAAAATAAAACACAAACCCTATTTGTCAAACTAATAAAAAATAAAAATTACCGACTTAATCAAAATAATTTTATAAATGATTTCAATTAAAAAATTAGAAAAAAATAAACTTGACGATTTTATTCAATACCTGACAGCTCATCTTTCTGAAAACGGACAAAACGGAACACCTCTTTTTCACCCCCTTTCAAAACAACAATCTGTTTTATCCGATGATTGGAAAGTGAAATTTAAGGACGGAATTGATAAAGAAAATGGTGAAATTGGATGGAGGGAAGTTTGGGTTGCAATAAATGAAGAAAATAGAATTACCGGGCACATTGATATTCGTTCTCAAAATCAGTTAAATGCAGAACATAGAGTATTACTTGGAATGGGAGTCGACAGTAATTTTAGAAATTTGAAAATTGGTCAGAAATTGCTAGAATTTATTATTGACAATTGTAGAAATAGTAATAAAATTAGTTGGATTGATTTGCACGTTTTAACAAATAATATCCCCGCGATCAGGCTTTACAAGAAAATGAATTTTGAACAATTGAGTACGACAAAGGATATGTTTAGAATTAACAATATTTCTTACGACTATACTTCTATGACCTTAAATGTTGAAAATTAGAACAACTAAAAAAGCCCAACTGGATTGAGATTTTTATTTCTAAATTAAAAAAATGGAAAACTACAGCATCATTATTTTTATACTCGCCATCGTAATTGGTCTCTCTGCATTTGCAGATAAAGTAAAATTACCCTATCCAATTCTTTTAGTAATTGCCGGAATCGCAATTGGCTTTATCCCTTCAATGGGCGAAATCGAAATCAATCCCGAAATTATCTTTCTGATATTTCTTCCGCCACTTTTGTATGATGCTTCTTTTAATATTTCTCCCAAACACTTTAAAACAAATCTGGGCACAATAAGTAATTTGGCAATACCATTGGTTTTCCTAACCACATTTTGGATCGCAGTCGTCTCACATTACATGATTCCCGGCATGAGCTGGCCACTATCTTTTGTACTTGGCGCCATACTTTCTGCTACTGATGCCGTTGCAGCAGTAAGCATAACAAAAGGTTTAGGAATACCCGAAAAAACCATTACAATACTCGAAGGAGAAAGTCTTATTAATGATGCCTCAGCCTTAGTTGCGTATCGTTTTGCCGTGGCAGCCGCAATGGGTTCTGCATTTATAATCTGGAAAGCCACGCTTAACTTTTTTTTATTATTAGGTGGAGGTTTTTTAGTTGGTTTTGTGATGGCAAAAATTTTATCCATCATTCTTACCAAAGTCCATAAAAACACCAACGCTACCATTGGATTTATGCTTTTAATGCCATTTGTAACATATTTAATTGCAGAACATCTTCACGTTTCGGGAGTAATTGCTGTTGTAGTATTAGGTTTGGCAATTTCCCGTTTTAGTAATAAAATTTTTCCTCAAAACTTAAAAGACAGTTCAAAAAGCCTTTGGGACATTATTATTTTCCTTCTAAACGGATTAATCTTTATCCTAATCGGACTAAATTTTAGATATATCCTAAAAGATATTGATAACGATATGATTTTACCATACATAGGTTATGCAGCCGTTATAACAGCTGTAGCATTATTGACAAGAATGGTCAGGATATTTCTTCAAAAAATTAATCTTCAAAAAGCTTTTCAAAACAATGATAAAAAAAGACGAAAAGTAAGCGAACACGCTCTACTGGATTCTAAAAACAGTTTCATTATCAGCTGGTCCGGAATGCGCGGAATTGTTTCTCTTGCAATCGCTTTAGGTTTGCCGAAATTTCTCGAAGACGGAACTCCTTTTCCCCAACGAAATGCCATAATATTTATTTCTGTAGCCGTTGTTCTTTTAACACTTATTGGGCAAGGACTTACACTTCCGTGGATTGTGAAAAAGCTGAATTTAAAAGAAGAAGAGCAAAAAGAATAACAATTTGCAAATAACATATAATACAATTTTAGCTACATTAGCGTTCCGTAAACTAAACCAAAACCTAATGAAAAAATTAATTTTATTTGCATTTTCTCTTCTAATTTATTCAAATTCATATTGCCAAAAAACCGAATTAAGAGTGTCGCTGGATTCAGGACTTTCTTCTTTTAGTGGAGAAAGCGCAGAATCTTCTTCGTCTATAAACTTTAATAACAACTCAGGTTCAGGATACACAAACAACCCTTATGGCTCAAAAAATGTACTTTCTTATGGCGTTTCTGTAAATTTAAAAAGAGTAACCAAAGCTAACTTTGTATATGGGATTGGTTTAGGGTACGAAAACATAGGAAGCAAAACTTCTATAAACTCTATATCTCTGTATAATGAAGTAAATAGTTATAACGTTCCTGCTTCCGGAAAAACAATTATGAGCATCAATACTATAAATGCAAATCCTTTTATAGGATATCGTTTTAATGCATCAAAATTACCAATAGATTTAGTAGTCGGTTTTGATTTTGCCCGCATTTTAAACACCAAAGAATGCGGAGACGCAACTGATGAAGACGGAAATAACTATACAACCTCTATAGACAGAAAAACAATAAACACCGATTTTCGCCCGAGGATTCAGGTATCAACAGATTATAAAAAATTTGGTGTTTATCTGGGCTATTCTTTCGGATTGCTAAATTATAAGGACGGATATGTTGGAGGTACAAATGATGCATATTCTAAAATTTTCAGATTTGGAATAACATATCAGGTTTTCTAAGAAATAATTTTACAAACAAGAAAAAATAAATATTAATGGATCAGGAATTAGAAAGCCAATTTAACGAATTTGACAAACCGCCTGTCATCAGAAGAAAACTTTTACCATGGTGGATTAAAACCTTTTGCTGGATTTTTATGTTTTTGGGTATTTGCGCAATAGGTTCGCTCATTGGTAATTTATTTATGTCAAATATTGACTTATCCATTTATGGCTTTTCAAGCAACAATGCGTATACTGGCACCGGGCTTTTCATTATTGCAATTGCAGCATTTAAAGGTTTTGCCGCTTATTCTCTCTGGTTTGAAAAACCAAATGCAATCTCAATTGGTAAAATCGATGCCATTTGCGGAGTTGTTATTTGTATCGCTTCTATGTTTATACTTCCCTTCACTACAGGAGACGGTCATATTCAAATTCGAATTGAAATTTTTCTTCTTATTCCGTATTATCTAAAATTAAATAAGATAGAATATGAATGGGACAATTTAGAGACCATTTAATTCTTCTTCTAAATAAAGCTTTTTAAACAAAATAAATCTTTCTAATAATGGAAAACAGTATTGCAATTTATGGCGCTTACGGGCATACCGGAAAATTCATTACAGCTGAGCTTCAAAGGCAAGGCTACAAATTAATTCTTTCCGGAAGAGATTATGAAAAGTTATTACAGCTGCAGCAACAATATCCGGATTCGGCGATAAAAGCAGCTGATATTAGTGATTCAAAATCATTAGATGAAGCATTTTCCGGAACAAAAATTATTATAAACTGCGCTGGCCCTTTTTTAGACACGGCAGAACCAATAATTCAATCGGCTTTGCGATTAGGAATTCATTATATAGATTTAAGTGCCGAACAAAAAGCAGTTTTGGATGTATTTGAAAAGTTTTCGGAAAAAGCAAAATCAAGTGAAATTTCAGTAATTCCGGCCGTTGCTTTTTATGGCGGATTGGCCGATTTATTAAGCACTGCCATAACTCAGGATTGGGATACAATTGATGAGATAAATGTTTACATTGGCTTGGATTCCTGGCATCCTACAAAAGGAACTCGATTAACAGGAGATAGAAATCATTATACAAGATTAACATTAAAAGACAATCTTTTACAGGAACTCCAGCCGGGTGCGCCAATACAATGGGATTTTAAAAATCCAATCGGAATTAAAGATGTTGTGGCTTTGCCTCTATCAGAAATTATTACGATCTCGCGTCATTTAAAGGTGAATTCCATTAATACTTTCCTGAGTCAAAACTCATTAGATGATCTTCGAAACGCAGAAACTCCGGAACCAAAACCAACCGATGAAAAAAACAGATCATCTCAGCTTTTTTGTTTAGAAGTTGTTGCAACAAAAGACAATACAAAAAGAACTATTTTGGCTCAAGGCCAAGATATATATGCCGTTACAGCGCCTTTGGTTGTTGAAACGGTAAACAGAATATTATCAGGAGAATTAAAGAAAACCGGTGTAACAACAGTTGGTGAAGTATTTGACGCCTCTGATTTTTTACAATCGTTAAATGAAGATGACATAACAATTTCTGCCATCGAAGAATCAAAATTAAAATAACTTATAATGCCCAAGTTTATATTTCCGTTTGTCTTTCTTTTTTCAGCAATGCTTTCTGCCCAAAATAATTTCACCAAAGAAATTACAAAAGTTAAAGGCGATTTAAATAAAGATGGTTTAATTGATTACGTTCAGGTTTTGCAAGATACCGTAAGTGAAACGGCACCCTATAAACTCGAAATTTATTTTACAGAAACTAATGGTACATTCAAAAAAATAATTTCTACAATAAAAGCAATAGATCCGCAATTTCCAGAAGGGAGAAACGGTTATTACAATGGTAATTCTTTTTATGAAATAACCATTATAAAAGGAATTTTAAGCATTCATAACGAACTTATCCGGGGGAATTTTGAACACAAATTCAGATATCAGAACGGGAATTTTGAGTTAATCGGTTTCTCTCAGGTATATTCTGACGGTCAGGGAACAATGGGAATGGTTGATTTTAATCTTTCAACCGGAGTCAGAATAAAAACAACAGAGCCTTACGGCGAAGATGATTTTCCGAAAACAAAAAAACAAACGAAAATCATGATTCGGCCGTTGCCAAAACTACAGGATTTCACACCTTTTAAAACAGAGTATTTTTAAGATTTAACTTTTCAAAAAAGTTGCCTTTGCTTTTTTATTTGTAATTTCGATTTTCATAAAATTATAAATAAAAAATGGCTTCATTTACCAAACAAATATCTTTTCGCTGGTCAGATCTTGACCCTAATTTTCACGTTCGTCACAGTGCTTATTACGATTTTGGCGCACAGCATCGTATCGAAATACTGGAAGAATTAGGCTTAACTTTAAGAGTAATGCAAACGCAGGGTTTTGGTCCTGTTTTATTTAGGGAAGAATGTGTTTTTAGAAAAGAATTAAAACTTTCAGACAAAATATTCATTCATACTAAAACATCAAAAATGAAAGCCGATGCTTCGCGCTGGTCTATCATTCACGAATTTAGAAAAGAAGATGATACACTTTGTGCCGTAATTACCGTAGATGGCGCGTGGATGGATACAAAATTGCGCAAATTAGCTTCTCCAACGCCAGAAATTGCTATTGAAGCTTTAAGTATTTTCCCGAAAAGTGATGATTTTATTGGGCTTTAAAATTAAATTTTCATTCTTATAAACTATAAAACCGTTACATTAATTTTTAACGGTTTTTTTATTGTAAAAACTCTCGTTGTGTACAATTTATTTAACACATAGAAACATAGATTCACAATGCCTGAAAAAGAGACGTTTCACTTTAAATAAATCTCATAGCATATTGAAAAAAATACAAGGTTCCCATAAGATTTTTAATTTTTAATTTCAACCTATGTTTCTATGTGTTTAGAAAGTTATTCTGCTAAAATTTTAAAAGTTCTGTTTAAATCTTCCGAAGAAATATTCAAAACATACATTCCTGCTATTTTTCTATTCGAAATATTTAAAGCAAAAAGCCCGTTTCCATCAGAGGCAATTTTTTCTTTCAGAATAATTTTGCCTGTCATATCGCTCAAAGTTGCCGTTGCATAAGACGATGCATGATCCGGAATATTAATGAAAATTTGATCTTTTACGGGATTTGGATATACAATTCCTGCATTTTTATTCTGGCTGAATTTTTCAGTACTTAAAAATTCCTGATTAAATAATCCCAATACTTCAGTCGCATTCAAAGGATAATTAAATATCTGAAGTTCATCAAATTGTCCTTTATACGATGCAGGCGCAGTTCCTGATGCGAGTTCCAATTCTCCTATATTTCCAATTATTAAATCCGTTTCTTCAGAAATTCCGGTTACGGCAGATTCATCCAATTCAGCCGACAATACGCCATTGGTATAAATTCTCATTTTATGAGCAACAACATCTCTCATAATAACAACATTTACCCAATCGCCTGTAAAATATTTGTCGGCGGCTGTTGTTACTTCTTTTTTCGTTTTATCATCATCAATGGCAAAACGCAAGAGCCCACCCTTGATTTCTATATTATATCTTCTGCCGGTTGCTCCTGTTGTTGTGTTTTTGGTAAACGAACCTTTACACAAAACATACATACTAGTGGTTGAAGAAGTGGGCAATAAAGCCGGAGCTGCTTTCATCCAAAATGAAATTGTAAACGAACTTTTATCAAACAACAAATGATCCTGGTTTGGAATCTTCACCATAATTTTATCATTTGCAGATGTTGCAAAATCAATCGCATTATTTGCTTTTCCGGCCACTCTTACATTGGCATTATCAAAAGCAATATCTAAAGTGCCATGATTGGCATAAGATGTAATATCTGTAATTTGTTCTCCCTGAGAAGCAGTCTCTTTAAACGGCCAATGCCCAACAAGACTCGGTGTAAGCGCACGAAAACTCCATACATCTCCCGTTGTTGTTCCTTTTTCATTGACAGCATCAATTCTCCAATAATAATTTACTGCAGAACTTAAACCTGTAACCTGATAAAATGGATTTGCAGTATAAGCAACATAGCCTAATTTTGTTAAGCTTAAAGGATCTGGACCAAAATATACAGCATAGCTGACTGTATTTGAACTCCCGCTCCATTTCAAAGTTAAGTTACCGCCCGACAATTCAGCATTAATAAATCCCGAATCCGGGCTTGGAGCTGTTGCCTTAGTTGGTGGTAACGGAATTGGCGGTGTAGTTAATGATGTAGTTTCATAAACCGATGATTCAGTACTATTTGTTGCTTTAACACGATAATAATATTGTGTATTTGGTGCTAAACCGGTATCGCTATAACTTGTAATATTAGCGCCTAATGTCGCAATTACTATAAAATCAGTGCCATTTACAGAACGTTCTACAATATAATTATTTTCATTAGTGGCGCTATCAATCCAGTTAATGTTTAAGGAACTCGATGCGGGATTTTCGATAGAAACCAGATCTGTAAAATTTATATTTGATGGTGGAATTACAAAATCGGGCGGCGTTTCATTCGTTAATCCATTAATATAAACCTCAATATTCAGATAAGGCGCATGCGATGTACTAACGGATAAAGCATCGGCAAGGTTTTTATTCAATCCATTTGCATCTTCCCAGATATCTGGCATACCGTCATTGTCTGTATCCAAAGGAGCCGGAGCGCCGTAAACATGACCTGCACCACCGTTTATAAATCCAAATTGGTTAGCCAAATCTGTTTGAACATACACATAAGTTGCCGTTGTTCCTTTCGACATCAAATCAGAAATCATCAAATTATCAACCTGATCACTTCTTGGATAAGAAGCTCCAACATCTGAAATTATTTTATTATAAGCATCCTGAGCACTTAAAGTAGTGTTCTTCATTGGATAATCATATGGAGTTGATAATATCGTAGAAATATCTCCTGTAGGATATCCGGTTAAATCTGCGGGAACCAAAGTTCCGTTTAAAACCCCATCTTTATTGTTATCAAAGTAATTTCCTGATCCGTACAAGGAGAAATTATCGTTTCCGCGGTTAAAAGGCGTTGAAATAGTTGTACTGGTATTGGGCCCGCCAATAAAATAATTATTGATGATATTTACATCAGAACTTCCTGCAGAATCTCCGCCCATAATGTATGCATCACCAGATTCCGTATGTCCGTAGGTATTACCGTAATTTCCCCAATTGTAAACCACATTATTTACAAACTCATTAATTCCCTTAATTTTATTGTTACGTGTTTTATTGCAGATATATAAATTTCCAATCAAACTTATTTTTCCACCCGAAGGCTGTATCAATCCTCCTGCCGAATGATTATGACGATGCAATCCCTGACCAATAATAGAATTCTGAATCGTAATATTATCGGGACTTACACCTTTACTATCCCAGTTTATCGAAAAAACTTCATCTGTTCCCCAGGTAAAAGTCATATGATCAAAAATCATATTGGCGCCATTTGCAAGTCCCGATGCATCCTGATTTTGGGCAGTTCCGCCATACCGAATTCTAAGATATCTGGCAATTGTATTATTGGCTCCGGTAAAAGTTACTCGTGGTCCTAAAAACACAATGCCCTCGCCTGTTGCAGTTTGTCCTGCAATCGTCGTATTACTTGCTACAACAACCTGAGTTTGCAAGTTTACAATGCCTCCAACCTTAAAAATCACAAATCGTCCCTCCTGACTAACTGCATCGCGAAACGAACCCGGACCGCTGTCGTTTAAATTGGTTACCAAATAAATTTGAGGATTTGCAGCCCCTCTTGCTCCTGTTGTAAAGCGTCCAAAACCAGTGGCTTCAGGAAAAGCTAATGTTTGAGCCTGCAGATCAACAATACTGTTAATAAATCCGTAGATCATAAATAATTTAAGCAAAAACTTAAATTGTAGGTTAATTTTTTTCATAAATTTTGGTTATATGTTAGTATAACTAAATTTACTTATAACCTCAAAAGAGACCATCCTGTCCTATCCTGCTTTATCACATTAGCTATCAATTAATTATAATTTCAAAATCAGCAAAAAATGTTCTTTCTCAGCAAAAGTCTAGTAATACTTTATACAACAATTACGCTAATAGCTGGAAAACTTCGTAAATTAGCTTTTCTAACTTTTTAGGATTTTCACAAAACTTAAAGCGCATGATCGATTTTACAAAAGACTTTAAAATAGCTTTTACCATTGCAATAATTGCACTTACAACTATTATTTTAGGTGCTATTACGGAAAAAGCATTGCGTTATTTTTTGTACCGAAAGTTATCTGATAAAGAATATGATGCCACAGGATTAAAGTTTTTAAAACATTTAATTATAACCGTAATTTATATTCTAGGATTTGCTTTTGCTTTAATTCAAATCCCTGAATTTAAAATCATTGGGCATTCTTTTCTGGCCGGAGCGGGAATGATTTCATTAGTCGCCGGACTTGCTTCTCAACAAGCTTTGAGCAATATTGTAAGTGGTGTTTTTCTGGTAATTTTCAAGCCTTTTCGAATCAACGATAAAATAACCATCAACAATTTTGTTGGAACTGTTGAAGATATAAACCTGAGACAAGTCGTTTTGAAAGATGCCGAAAACAACCGAATCATTATTCCTAATTCCGTCATTAGCAATCAGATTATTGTAAATACCAATATGCACGATACAAAATGCTGTAAAATCATCGAAATTGGTATTGGTTACGAATCAGATATTGATAAAGCATTGGAAATTATGAAAGATGAAATTGCAAAACATCCCCTTTTCATCGATACCAGAACAGCCGAAAACAAGAAACAAAATACACCTTTGGTCGTAGCTCGCGTTGTCGCTCTTGCAGATTCGAGTGTTACCTTAAAAGCATGGGCCTGGGCAAAAAATTCTACAGATGGTTTTATCATGTATTGCGATTTATTGCAAAGTATTAAAAAACGTTTTGATGAATCTGATATTGATATTCCGTATCCGCAACGGGTTGTAACACTTAAAAATAACGACATAAAAACATCAAAAACGAATTAGTGTATGAAATATTCTGAAATTGTTCCGATAAAAACCTTACCACTTTTTTCTATTCTTGATGATTTGTTAATTCAGCTTTTAAAATCATTAACAGAAGATGAATGGAATGCCAGAACTGTTGCAAAAAAATGGATCGTAAAAGATATTGCTTCACATTTACTTGACGGAAACCTGAGAGGTTTATCTTTTTCAAGAGATCATTATTTTGGAGAAAAACCTGAAAATATTAATTCATACCGTGATCTGGTTGACTTTTTAAATCAGCTCAATATGACCTGGACAAACGCTACAAAACGACTTAGTCCGAATGTTATAATTGAATTATTAGAAAGTACCGGAAAACAATATGCAGCTCATTTAAAAACATTAGATCCTTTTGAAGATGCTATTTTTTCAGTCGATTGGGCTGGAGAAGAAACTTCATTAAACTGGTTTCATATTGCCCGGGAATACACCGAAAAATTCCTGCATCAACAACAAATTAGAAATGCTGTTGGCAAACAGGCGCTTTTTACCAAAGAATTATTCTATCCTTTTATCAGCACTTTCATGTATGCTTTACCCCACACTTATCGGGATGTTTCGGCACAAAAAGGCACAATTGTAACTTTGATTGTAAAGACTGAAATTGGAGGTGAATGGAGCATTATTAAAAAAGAAAAACAGTGGGAATTTATTGAATCCTTTGAAGAAAAGCCAACTTCAATTATTAAAATAAATCCCGACGATGCCTGGCTTTTGTTCTCAAAAGGAATAACGCCGGATGATGCAAAACAAAAAGTAGAAATTATTGGTGATCAAAAATTGGGCGAAATTGCCTTAAATATTATTGCAGTTATGGCATAGCTCTAGATATAAGTATAAACACAAATTGCACGAATTGTCACTAATTTTAGTTTGTGAAATTAACTTCAAAAACTAAGCTAACTATTAGAATTTGTGCAAATTCCTGCAATTTGTGTTTAAAATTGATTTATAATATTTGTGTCCAGACGATCGGTTATGGCATAATGCAAAACTGTTATTTTCTGATAACTTTAAGATTTTAAGTTTTGCTTTTAAAATGGTAAACTTTAATTTTATAGTTAATGCAAACCAACACTAAACTGAAATGAAAAATCTGAAATTTATAATTCTTCTCCTTCCCTTTCTTTGTTTTTCACAGCAAGAGAATATAAAAGCACTTGACATTAATTTAACCAATTACGAATATCCTTTTCCTGTTCAGTTTTTAGAATTGAGCAATCAGCGCCAGCTTTTAAAAATGGCGTATATGGATATCAAACCCGATAATTACAACAACAAAAATATTGTTTTACTACACGGAAAAAATTTTAACGGAGCTTATTGGAAAACAACGATAAAAGCCCTGACAAAAGAAGGTTTTCGTGTAATTGTTCCGGATCAGATTGGTTTTGGAAAATCAACAAAACCAGAAACTTATCAATACAGCTTCCAGCAATTTGCCCAAAACACCAAGAAATTATTAGATCATTTGGGAATTAAGAAAACAACTATTCTAGGGCATTCAATGGGCGGAATGCTAGCCGCAAGATTTACTTTGATGTATCCTGAAACCGCTGAAAAATTAGTATTGGAAAACCCGATTGGTCTTGAAGACTGGAAACTTGTTGTTCCTTATCAAACCATAGATTCATGGTACGAAAGCGAACTAAAACAAAATTACGAAGCCATAAAAAAATACCAAATGGCGAATTATTATGATGGAAAATGGAATGCAGATTTCCAGAAGTGGGCAGAACTAAGTGCGGGCTGGACATCGGCACCAAATTACGACCGGGTGGCGTGGAATTCGGCATTGATGTACGATATGATTTTTACACAGCCTGTTGTTTACGAATTTAAAAACATCAAAAGTCCCACTTTATTAATCATCGGAACAAGAGATAAAACCGCAATCGGAAAACAATTTGTATCTGAAGAAGTTAGAAAAACAATGGGAAATTATGCCGAATTAGGTAAAAAAACGCAAAAGACAATTCCGAATTCAAAATTAATAGAAGTTCCAAATACAGGGCATTTACCACATATTGAATCTTTCGATCAATTTATAAAACCATTAATTGTATTTTTGAAACAATAATTTTATTTTTTTTCGCCACGACCCGAGCGACAGCGAAAAGGCGAAGCAATTCACGAATTATTTTTAAATTAATTTATGAATAAAATTCGTGAATTCGTGGCGGAAAAACTCCACTTACTAATCTAAAAACTAAAATATCATGTTTACAATCGAACAAATAAAAGAAGCACATGCCAAAGTAAAAAGCGGAGCCGATTTTCCAAACTATATACAAGACTTAATTATTCTGGGTGTTTTAGGCTACGATACATTCGTAAATGACGGTCATGTTGAATATTACGGCGTTAACAACTACAATGTTAGTGCGGACGAAAAATATCCTGAAATTAAAGTTGAAGCCTTTGCTAATAAAGAACGTTTTATCGAATTTTTGGTAATGCACCAGAACGGTGAAACAGATTATCTTACTTTTTGTAATCACGCAGCACAATGCGGAATCGCAAAATGGAGAGTGGATATTATCGCCATGACCTGTACTTATTTTGATAAGGCCGAAAATGAGATATTGATCGAAAAAATCCCTGATTAATAAAACAACGGTAATTTTTATTTGAACAATACCAGAAAACAAACTATACCAAATGAAACTTTCGCCCATTATAAATCCCGAAGAACTTTTAAATTTAAAAGATTCCTTTGAAGTTGTTTTAATAGATGCACGAGCCGGCGCAAATGCCGAAGAAAATTATAGAACCGAACATTTAAAAGGTGCTCGCTATATCGATTTGAATAAAGATTTGGCAGCTGTAGAAAAAAATCCTGCAAATGGCGGAAGACATCCTTTGCCATCATTAGAAAATTTTGCAGAAGTACTTTCAAAACTGGGAATTTCACCTCAAAGTCACATTATTATTTATGATGACAAAAGCGGGTCGAATGCCGCTGCAAGATTTTGGTGGATGCTAAAATCAATCGGACATCAAAAAGTTCAGGTTTTGAATAGCGGTTTGCAGGCTGCAATAAAAATTGGTTTTGAGACAAGTTCTGAAATTGAAAATTTTGAACCAACTTACAACTATCCCCTCACAAAATGGAATTTGGCAGTTGCCGATATTGAAGAAGTCGAAAAAGCCCGAAACAACAGTCAAAATATCGTAATTGACGTAAGAGATAAAAATCGTTTTGATGGCTTAACGGAGCCGCTGGATTTAATTGCAGGACATATTCCGGGCGCAATTAATGTTCCGTTTAATGAAAATTTAAACGAAGATGGCTTTTACAAATCAGCTGAAGTTTTGGCTGAAAAATATACTGAAATTTTAGGCGACATAAAACCAGAAAATGTAATCGTTCATTGCGGTTCAGGAGTTACTGCCTGCCATACTTTATTAGCAATGGATTACGCGGGAATTGAAATTCCAAAACTTTATGTGGGTTCCTGGAGCGAATGGTCAAGAAACGATCGCGACATGTTTACACAAGAAACAAAATAAACCGTGAAGTAAAATTCATAATTATTAGCCACAGATTAAGGATTAAAATGATTTTAAAAATCCGTGCTAATCTTTTTAATCTGTGGCAAAAAAAATAACTACAAAATGCAACATTGGGATATACTTTTATCAAATCTGGTAAATAAAAAAGCCTTTATAGAAACAATACTTTCAGGCGAAGCAAAAGGAGAATTAGCCGTTTTTAACAACCAAAAAGGAATCTTGTTTTCTGATATTGCGATCGAGAAATTTATCGAAAAAGAATACCAATACGATTCTGTTGAAGCTTCTCTGGAATCACACAGACAATTGCGCACTTTTTCTTCAGGTGAACGCAAGAAAGAGTTTTTAAAATACTGCATCAATCAAAAACCTGATTTTATTATTTTCGACAATCCGTTTGATCATTTAGATCAGGCTTCGCGGGTAATTTTGGCAGAATCGTTAAAAGATTTAGCGAATGTTATTGCCATTATTCAAATTGTAAATCGTGTTACAGACATATTAAATTTTGTCCCGAATAAAGCGCAGATCAAAGACAATACATTTGAACTGCATCCCATTTCAAAAACCGAAAGCCACTTTAAAACCTTAAATACTGCTGAAATTCCAAAAGCTATTGAGCAGTATTCCTTTCACGAAAGTGTATTAATAAAACTAGAAAATGTTTCTGTAAGTTATGACGAACGAAAAATCGTCGACAACATTTCATGGACCATAAAACAAGGCGAATTCTGGCAATTAATCGGCCCGAATGGTTCCGGAAAAAGCACCATTTTGTCTTTAATAACAGGCGATAATCCAAAAGGTTTTGGTCAGGATTTATTTTTATTCGGAAGAAAAAAAGGAAGCGGCGAAAGCGTTTGGGACATCAAAAAACAAATCGGAATCTTCGCCACTTCCATGACCGATTTATTTCAAAAAAGCCACACTTTAGAAGAAATGATTCTCTCCGGGTTTTTCGATTCTATCGGACTTTACATTGAACCAACCACGCATCAAAAACAAATTGTTTCGCAATGGCTTGAAGTAATTGAAATGACACATTTAAGAAAAAAACGTTTCATTGATCTTTCCATCGGGCAGCAAAGAGTTGCGTTAATTGTTCGCGCCGTTTTAAAACATCCGCCATTATTAATTCTCGACGAACCTGTAGAAGGTCTGGACGACGAAAATGTAGATTTGGTTATTCAACTCATCAATACAATAAAACAAGAAACAAACGTGAGTATTTTATACGTTTCACATCGCATAGAACAAGGCCTCGCTCCTACTTCTGTTTTTGAGCTTATTCCTACTCCGACAGGATCAATCGGAAAAATAAAATACCATTCAGAATTGAATTAAAGACACATAAATGAATTTTAAACACCTCATACTAATAACAACAGTGTTATTAATTTCTTCCTGCGCAGCAATTTCAACCAGAGAAAAAGAATATAAATTAACAAATACCTCAAAACTTAAATCAGAATGGAATTTTAATACCAAAGAATGGATTCTTGCAAGTGATACTTTAACAGGAACCGGAGGACCAATGCATTGGGGCATTATAGAATCTAAAAAACAACTTCCAAAAAACTATGAAATCAATTTTAAAGTAAACATGACAAAAGAATCATTGTTTGAAGTCATGCTAAACATCGATAAAGAAAATTACATCAGAACTTATCTTTATCAAATTGATCAAAATATAGTGATTGGAAAAGGCACTTACAAAAAAGGAAGCGATGAATACAACAAACGAGGCGGACCAACTTTATTTAAAAAAACATTAAAATTAGAAAATAACAAATTGTATGCTGTAAAAATAAAAGTGATAAATAATCAATTATTCTATTCTGTTGACAACGAAACTACACTAGAATGTTCTCTGGAAAAAAGCAATTTGAGCCAAAAAGGAAAACTGGGATTTATAACAAACGGAGAAGCCAAAATAGTTGATTTGACGATTAAAACGATTCAATAAACAATAAATTAAAACACAAATTCCACTAATTTACACAGATTAATTTTCGTGTAAATTAGTGGAATTTGTGTTTATATAAAATTATCTAATTTTCTAATTGACAAATTATCTAATTAATTTTCTTCGTCTTCCATATTATGCGACTTTCCGTAGTTGCGCCATTTCTCAATACAATCCTGAAAATCCTGAGGTAATTCAGTATCAAAACGCATCATTTCGCCCGTATTTGGATGCACAAAACCAAGTGTTTTAGCATGCAAAGCCTGACGAGGCAACGCTTTAAAACAATTTTCAATAAACTGTTTGTATTTCGTAAACGTAGTTCCTTTCAAAATCAAATGACCGCCATAACGTTCATCATTAAACAACGGATGCCCGATGTGTTTCATGTGCGCACGAATCTGGTGTGTTCTTCCTGTTTCTAATTTACATGAAATCAAGGTCACATAACCAAAACGCTCCAAAACTTTATAATGTGTAATCGCAGGTTTCCCAATTTCAGGATCAGCAAAAACCGCCATTTGCATGCGATCTTTTAAATGTCTGGCAAGATTTCCTTCAATTGTTCCTTCCTCTTCGGCAACATTTCCCCAAACAAGAGCAATATATTCACGTTCAGACGTTTTCGCTTCAAACTGTTTTGCTAAATGCGTCATAGCCGCTTCCGTTTTGGCAACAACCAAAAGTCCGGACGTATCCTTATCAATTCGATGCACTAATCCTGGACGTTCGCTGCTGTTCATTGGCAAATTATCAAAATGATGTGCCAAAGCATTAACCAAAGTTCCCGTATAATTTCCGTGACCTGGATGCACAACCATTCCCGGTTCCTTATTAATCAGCAAAAGTGCGTCGTCTTCATACACAATATTCAACGGAAGATCTTCCGGCAGAATATGGTTTTCAAACGGCGGATGCGATAACATAACCGTCACGACATCAAAAGGTTTAACTTTATAATTTGATTTTACCGGAATATCATTTACAAAAATGTTTCCTTCAGTTGCGGCGTTCTGAATTTTATTTCGGGTCGCATTCTGAATCAAATTCATTAAATATTTGTCAATACGCAAAAGCGCCTGACCTTTAGGGACCTCAAATCTAAAATGTTCGAATAATTCGTCTTCCAGATCTAAATTTTCAATATTATTGTTCATCTTGTGGGGTTTCTGCAGGCACTGCTGTACTATCTGTCGCCTGACTTTCATCTACATAAGTCGCTTTTCCGTCTCCTAAAACCAAATCAATTTTAGAAGCTTTCAATACACGATCTCCAACTTTTAAGTTTCTTCCTTTATAACGCATCTCCAAAACCATATCTTTTCCTAAGTTCGGAATATAAGTAATCGTTCCCTCTTCAAGCCCTAAAGCTTTCAAAGTAGGAACCGCTTCACGATATGTTTTTTCGATTAAATCCGGAATTCTAACAGAAGAAAAACCGGAAGCATTGATTTTAATATATATTTTTCGACCTACTTTTACTTTCGTTCCCGGCAACGGATCTTGCTCAACAACACTGTATTTAGGAAATCCGCTTCGGTAATCAACACTATCCAAAAGCACATAATCCAGGTCTAATTCATCCAATTTTGATTCTACTTGCTCCTCTGTCAGTTTAGACAAATTCGGAACCGTAATTTCATGTCCGTGATCAGTTGTAAAAGTCAGCCAATGCATAAACAAATAACCTAAAACGGCAATAATAGCAGCCGCACCTAATACTTGTAAAAAAAACACACGGCTAGTTAAATACTTACGTAAACTCATAAATTTATTTTTAGTTGTCGCAAAGATAAAGCTATTTCGTTTCAAAAAAAATGATAATTTTGTTTTAAGTAATATTAATAATACTAGTAATACTATATTACCAAATATTAAAAAAAAATGGAATTTGGACCCGAGCGATAGCGAACAGGCGAAGCAATTTCAAAATTTGGAATTTCTTATATCACTCTGAGCGGAGTCGAAGAGTTAGTATTAGGAGCTGTTTCCTGCTGTCCGCTGTATCTTTTCCTGGCTAAAGAAGCCAGAAAAAGGATGCCGCTCCCATCAGGGCTAGGGCTTTAGGTTTCATAAGACGTTTTCTTTTTAAGACAAACGAACAAAACAAATTCGAGAAAATTAGTGCAATTCGTGGCAAAAAAACAAATACACAGTTAAACAAATAAACGATTAAACATCAAATCAATGAAAAACATAGCCATCATAATGGGCGGATATTCAAGCGAATATAAAATCTCACTTATCTCAGGAAACGTAGTACACCAATATCTTGACAAAACAAAATACAACGGATTCCGTATTCATATTTTCAAGGAAAAATGGGTTTATGTAGACGAAAACGACGCTGAATTTCCAATCGACAGAAATGATTTCTCTGTTACTGTAGACGGAAAAAAAATCACTTTTGACTGTGTTTTCAATGCCATCCACGGAACTCCGGGCGAAGACGGACTAATGCAGGCTTATTTTGAATTATTAGGCATTCCGCAATCGTCTTGCGATTATTACCAATCGGCGCTTACCTTCAACAAACGTGATTTATTATCGGTTTTAAAACCATACGGAATCAAAACGGCAATTTCTTACTATTTAAACAAAGGCGATGAAATCAATACAGACGAAATCGTTAAAAAAGTGGGCTTACCATGTTTCGTAAAACCAAACAAAGCCGGTTCAAGTTTCGGAATCTCAAAAGTAAAAACTGCTGCCGAATTGCCAATCGCAATTGAAGTCGCTTATAAAGAAGACAACGAAATCATCATAGAAAGTTTCCTTGACGGAACAGAAGTTTCTGTTGGCGTAATCAATTACAAAGGAGAAATTAAAGTTTTACCAATCACAGAAATCGTTTCAGACAATGATTTCTTTGATTACGAAGCAAAATATGAAGGAAAATCACAAGAAATCACTCCGGCAAGAATTTCAGACGAACTAACACAAAAAGTGGGCGAAACTGCCAAACGTGCTTATGAAGTTTTAAAAATGAAAGGTTTCTCAAGAAGTGAATTCATTATTGTAGACAACGAACCGTATATGCTCGAAATGAACACAATTCCGGGTTTAACAACCGAAAGTTTGATTCCGCAACAAGCCAAAGCAGCCGGAATTTCCCTTGAAGATTTGTTCACCAATGCAATTGAGTTAGCGCTTCTTTAAGATACTAAGGTTCTGAGGTTCTAAGATCTTAGATCCTTATTTTTTTTAAGTTATAATCTTGTCAGACTGAGAGAAATCGAAGTACCGCAAAGAGAGAAGTAAACCTTACGAATTAGAGTTCTAAATCTCTAACAAAATATACCTTTTAATTTATGATGGTTTTAGTTGGAACTAGAGATACAAATGTAAAAAACGGAAGCATTTCACATGAAAAATGTCCAAAATGTAATAAAGAAAACGGATTAGATTTTAGTATCTACAGGAGATATGCTCATCTTACCATGATCCCCTTGTTTCCAGTAGGAAAACTTGTATTCATAAAATGTAGTCATTGCCAGGAAAGATTTGATTACGAAGATTTATCTGAAACAAGTCAATTAAAACTAAGAAATGAAAAATTAGACCATTCCCTTTGGATGTTTTTAGGTTCGATTATTCTGGCTATATTCCTTATTTTTACAATTAATAATTATTTTCTTGAAAAAGACGAAACCAGTATTCTAATAAAAGATCCTCTAGAAGGAGATGTTTATGATTTAAAATTGTCGAATGGTTTTTATTCAAACATGAGAATTGACAAAGTAACTAGCGATAGCATTTTTACAACTCATAATGATTTCAATGCATCTATGCCTTATGATGTTGATGATTTAAACAAAACAGAAAACTATTCAAATAAAAAAGTTTACTATTCAAGAAAAGATATTACCAAGCTCTATGAGGAAGATGAAATAATGAAAATTACTAGAAGCCCACAATATTTAAATTACAATAATTGATTTAAAGCATACAAAAAATCTCAGTAACTTAGAACCTCAGAACCTTAGCATCTTAAAAAAAATGAAAGAAATCTTTGAATGGAATAGACTTTTTTTTAACGAGCTTCCTGAAATTTTTATTCTGGAAGTAATATTTCGTTCAACTGTAATGTTCACTATTTTACTTCTTACGCTAAAATTGACAGGTAAAAGAGGTGTTAAACAATTGTCTATTTTCGAAACCGTAATTATAATCGCATTAGGTTCAGCGGCCGGAGACCCAATGTTTTATGAAGATGTTGGAATTGTTCCAGCAGCGATCGTTTTTATCGTAATAATAATTTTGTACCGATCTGTAACGTGGCTGACAGGAAAAAGCAAAAAGTTTGAAGAATTTATAGAAGGTAAAACCGAATGTTTAATCAAAGACGGTAAATTTTCTATTGCAACATTCAAAAAAGAAAGCCTTGCTCAGGATGAATTTTTTACAGAACTTCGCATCAAATCAGTTGAACATTTAGGTCAGGTAAAACATGCTTTTATAGAAACCAGCGGAGAAGTAAGCGTGTTTTTTTATGAAGATAAAGAAGTGCAATTTGGTTTGCCAATTTTGCCAGCTGCATTCAATGAAAAAAGCAAAATTATTGCAACCGATGGTATGTATGCCTGCACATTTTGTGGCCATACCGAAGAACAAAAACCCGGAACTGCCAGCTGCAAAGTCTGCAAAAAAGAGGAATGGGTTCCTGCAATAAAAACACTCAGGATAACATAAAATAAATTCCAATATTCAAATTCCAAATTCCAAAAGCTTCAAAACAAAAACTTTGAACCTTTGCAACTTTGAACCTCTGAACCTTAAAAAAATGAGAAAAGCCATATTCCCAGGATCATTTGATCCCATTACACTTGGTCACGAAGATATTATCAAACGAGGAATTTCACTCTTTGATGAAATCGTAATCGCAATTGGTGTCAATGCAGAAAAAAAATACATGTTTTCACTTGAAGAAAGAAAACGTTTTATCGAAGAAACTTTCAAAAACGAACCAAAAATATCGGTCATTACATATGAAGGTTTAACGATAGATTTAGCAAAAAAACAAAAAGCCCATTTTATTTTAAGAGGTTTGCGTAATCCGGCTGATTTTGAATTCGAAAAAGCAATTGCACACACCAACAGAAAACTATCTAAAATAGAAACTGTCTTTTTATTAACCGCTGCAAGTACTTCATTTATAAGTTCAAGTATTGTTCGTGATGTATTAAGAAATGGCGGAGAGTACGAAATGCTGGTTCCGGATGCAGTTAGGGTTAAAAAATAATCGCAATTCTAAGTCATTGCGAGGAACGAAGCAACCGCACTAAAAAATAACATTGGAAATCATAGAAACGGGCAAACTACTTGAGATTGCTTCCTTCCTCGCAAAGACAAACGAATCCCAAAACATAAACTTGCACGCGAAAGCAATTATAAGTAATTTCGCATTTTTAAATAACAGAAATAATGAGCATCGAAAGAGAATTAAACAAACGCAGCGGATCTAAATGTGAACTTTGTGGAGCAGAAGAAAACCTAAAAGTATATCAGGTATTACCAACTCAAAAAGGCGGTCTTGATGAAAGTATCCTTGCGTGTGCAACTTGTGTTGACCAAATTGAAAACCCTGATAATGTAGATTTAAATCACTGGAGATGTCTTAACGACAGCATGTGGAATGAAAACGTTGCTGTACAGGTTGTTGCCTGGAGAATGTTAAGCCGTATGCGTGCAGCAGGATGGCCACAGGAATTATTAGACATGATGTATTTAGACGAAGACACTCTGGCATGGGCACAAGCAACAGGAGAAGGCGAAGATGATGAAAATAAACTGGTTCACCGAGATAGCAATGGCGTAATTTTAGAACACGGAGATTCTGTAGTTTTAATTAAAGATTTAAAAGTAAAAGGATCAAGTATGGTGGCCAAACAAGGAACTGCCGTTCGTAACATCCGTTTAGATCACGAAAACGCTGAATATATTGAAGGAAAAGTTGATGGACAACAGATTGTGATTATTACGCAGTACGTGAAGAAAATATAACTTTTGAGGTTCAAAGGTTCAGAGTTGCAAAGGGACAAAGTTTTACAACTTGAAACCTGAAACCAAACAAAAAAGGCTATTCAAAATAGGAATAGCCTTTTTTAGTTTTATACTCGAAGTAAATTATTTTTGGAATAATTTATTGATCTGATCTTTTACGAATGGCTCAGAAACACTGCTTGTTGCAGAAGTAGCTTCTTTGCTTGAAACCATAAACTGAACTGTAGCTTTCTCAGGAAGAACACTTCCTGTGTAGTGCAACCAGATATAGTTATTAGGTAATTCTAATTTAATATCATACAAAGGGCTTGCAGTAAAGCCACCCATGATAATACTATAAAGGCTATTGTAATCGTTGTTTACATTTTTAAATGAAAACTTTCTCATTGGTGAAGAATCGTCATCGTTTTGAATACTTGTGTAATAAACAGTATATTCATCTCCAATTTTTTGAATATAGTTGTTATTTACTTTTCCTAATTTTTCAACAGGAACAGTCTCAAGAACCTTAATCTGTGCAAACGAAACAACACTAAAGAACAAAGTGGCAAGGGTAATAATCTTTTTCATAACGGAATTTGGGGTTAATTTGTACTACTATAATAAACGCCGAAATTATGAAAAATTACTTCTAAAAGCACTCTTTTATTAACAATAAATTGTGATTTTTGTTTAAATTTATTTCAACACAAAGCAAAAATATCGCAACTTTTTAATTATCAATAAATTATATTCAAAATTTCAACTACAAAGTGTGTGCATTTAATTAAAAAAACTCATTGTTTTTAAAATTTTAACGCTCTTCTTCTTTCTTCACCACTTTACGGGCAACTTCAATTTTGAACTTTTTCCCCTTCATTTTCTCATCTTTTATGTTTTTAAGCAAGTCTTTTACTTTATTGTATTTCACAGCTGCAAACGAAATAAAATCTTTGACTTCGATCAAACCTAAATCGCCTTTTTCCAATTTCCCTTTTTGAGAAAAGAAACCAACAATATCAATTTTATTCAGTTTTGTTTTCTTTCCTCCACTAATGTAAATAGTTTGATATTCTGGTGGTTTTGGTAAAGTAGTTGCATTTTCTACATTCAAAACATCCATTCCGTAATCAATATAATCCAATTGTTTTTCACTTTCGTGGATGATGATATACGCCGTTCCAGAAGCCTTCATACGCGCCGTACGACCATTACGATGTGTAAATTCGTCTTCTTTTAAAGGCAAATGATAATGAATTACGTGTTTCATTTCCGGAATATCCAGTCCACGTGCTGCTAAATCTGTTGTGATTAAGTAACTCATACTTCCGTTTCTAAACTGAATCAAAGCACGCTCACGTTCATCCTGATCCATTCCGCCGTGATAATAAGTAGAATAAATTCCTTTTTCGTTTAAGGTATCACTAATACGTTCAGCAGCATCGCGATGGTTGCAAAATATAATAGCCGATTCTGATTTCAGCGAACAAAGTAAATTGAACAAACTTACCAATTTATCTTTGGCTGGCGAAACCACCATTTTCATCGAAAGATTCGTTTTTTCTTCTTCCTCAGGAATAAAATCTAAAACGGTTGGGTTTATAACTCTTGTATATCTCGGAATCTCAATATCTGAAGTTGCCGAAACCAAAACACGTTTGTTCAGTTTGGTCAATTTACCAATGATATAAGACATTTGATCATGAAAACCCAATTGCAGTGATTTGTCAAATTCGTCCAGAATTAAAGTCTGAATTTTATCTGTTCTAAAAGTATCTCTGTCGATATGATCTGCAATTCTGCCGGGTGTTCCGATTAAAACCGCCGGTGGATTGCTTAAATTTTTGATTTCAGTATCAATGGAATGCCCGCCGTAGCAGATATTCACTTTGTATTGCGTTCCCATTTTTTTCCAAACCTGTTCTATTTGCAAACCTAATTCACGTGAAGGCACTAAAATTAAACACTGAACCGAAAGAATTTCAGGCTGTAATAATTCTAAAACCGGAAGCAAAAAAGCCAATGTTTTTCCTGATCCTGTTGGTGAAAGGAGTAAAACATTATTATCGTTCAAAATTGCGTCCTGAGCAACTTCTTGCATTTCGTTCAGGCTCTCAATACCTAAATTCGAAAGTATATTATTGGAATGGTGATTTTTATTCATTTTGCAAAAGTAAGTAAATTTGTTTCAAGTTTTCTTTGTTTCAGGTTTCAAGTTGAAATACTGCATGTGTTTTAACCGCAAAGTTCGCAAAGGTTTACGCAAGGAACGCTAGTTTTTTTTTTATCTCGCAAAATCGCAAAGTTATATTCACAAAGCTTTGCGAACTTCGCGTTTTTACAAAACCTTACTGATTAAAAAACTTTGCGCCTTGCGGTAAAATGCCAAAGTTGCTCTGCTACCATTCCAATCTGAAACAAATAAAACTTTATATTTGAATTTTCTATTAAACCCAAAACCATGAAACTTTTTACATTTCTCATTTCACTTTTTACCATAATTACTTTTGCTCAAAACAATAAAAAATACGATACATTTTTTGAGAAAGGAAACGGAAATCAATCGGCTTCTTATGCTGAAACTATATCCTATTTCAAGCTTTTGGCTAATGATTTCCCAACGATTCAAATGAAAGAAATGGGTTTGACCGATGCCGGTGAACCTTTACATATGGTGGTTTACAATCCTGAAAAGGAATTTGATTTTGAAAAAATCCAGAAAAACAAAGCGATTCTTTTTATCAATAACGGAATTCACGCCGGTGAACCTGACGGAATCGACGCTACCATGCAATTTTACAGAGATTTAGCAACGGGAAAGATGAAAGCTCCAAAAAAAACGGTTTTGGTTTGTATTCCGGTTTATAATATTGGCGGTGCTTTAAACAGAAATTCAACCACAAGAGCAAATCAGGACGGACCGGAAATTTATGGTTTTAGAGGAAATGCCAGAAACTATGATTTGAACCGTGATTTAATGAAATCAGATACCCGAAATACGAAAAGTTTTGTCGAAATTTTCCAGAAAATAAATGCAGATGTTTTTATCGATAATCATGTAAGCAATGGCTCTGATTATCAATATAAACTAACGTATATTATGACACAGCACAATAAACTGGGAACTGTTTTGGGAGATTTTATGAATAACGAAATGATGCCGGCCTTAGTCAAAGATTTACAGCAAAAGAAAATCGAAACAACGCCTTATGTCGATTCTTTTAAAGATACTCCGGACAAAGGTTTTGGGCAGTTTGTCGATAGTCCGCGCTATACAACGGGTTACACTTCGCTGTTTAATACGATTGGTTTTGTGGTAGAAACGCATATGCTGAAAAAATATGCCGAACGTGTAAAAATGACTTACGAATACATGAAATCGACAATGGATTTTACCGATGCCAATTATCAAAAGATAAAAGAGCTTCGAGTAAAAAACCTCGAACAATATCAACCCAAAAAGCCATACACTTTGCAATGGGAACTGGACAGCACAAAAGCAACGACATTTTCATTTTTAGGATATGAAGCGGGTTACAAAAAAAGCGAAGCCACAAGCGGAAATCGTTTGTATTACGACCGAAGCAAACCGTATAAAAAAGATGTTCCGTACATCAAAGAATTCAAATCGGTAAAAGATGTTGTTATACCTTCTGCTTATATCATTCCGAGAGGTTATTGGAATATTATTGACCTTTTAAAGAACAATAATATCTCGTTTAAACAACTTAAAAACGACACTATTATTGAGGTTGAAAGTTATAGAATTGCCGATTTTAAAACAGCTACAAATGCTTATGAAGGGCATTATATTCATAGAAATACAAGGGTTGCTTCTAAAATGGTAAAAATGACTTTTGCCAAAGGCGATTATCTTGTTCCAACAAATCAAAAAGGCGTAAAATATTTAGTTGAAGCTTTTGAACCGGAAGGCGTTGATTCTTTCTTTAACTGGAATTTCTTCGACCCGGTTTTACAGCAAAAAGAACATTATTCTGAATATATTTTTGAAGATACGGCGGCGAAATTATTAAAGGATAATCCGCAATTAAAAGCTGAATTAGAAACCAAAAAACAAAACGACCAAGAATTTGCTAAAAACTCCGAAGCGCAGTTGGACTGGATTTACAAGCGTTCTGTTTATTATGAAAAGGCGCATTTGCAATATCCTGTTTATCGTGTTTTGTAGTTTTAAACGGTGCGTTTTTTACCGCAAAGTTCGCAAAGGTTTTTTTCCTGGTTTGTGCTGGGAAAAGGCAAAGTTCGCAAAGCTGTGCGTGATGGTCTTTGTCAAAGTTTTGAATTTTGACAAAGCTGAATTAGATTAAAATACATTTTTTACATTAAAAATTATGATATACAAACTCTTTCTAGATGACATTCGAGATGTAAATATGGTTTACAAAAAGCTTACTAATGACGACTTTATTGTGGTTAGAAATTTTCACGATTTCAAAAAAACAATAATTGAAAATGGACTTCCAGAATTAATTAGTTTTGATAATGATTTAGGCTTAGATGAAAATGACATTATCGCTGAAGATGGTTATGCTGCTGCAAAATGGCTAGTTTATGAATCTGAACTTGATTTACAGCATTTAAAATTTAATGTACATTCGGCCAATCCGGTTGCAGCACAACAAATTCAGAGTTTATTGGACAATTATATCAAACATCTAAAAAGTTTAAACGAATAATCTTTAAGCTTAAACCATAAAAATCACCAGATTATGAAGAAAGTTTTATTAACTTTTTTGATTTTACTTTTTGCAAATTTAGCAACTGCACAAAAATTAATTTCAGGCGAATATGATTATGGAATGAAACTTTCGTATGATGAATCTTCTAATATCCTGACTGGTTATTTTGAAAGTTATACAGGTTTGGATGAAGAAACACAAAACCCGAAGTTTTCCTGTATTTTTTACATTGAGGGAAAAGTTACAGGAAAGAAATTCTCGATTAAAACGTACTATCCAGAAGACAAGAAAGACGATATAATTTTAGGCACAATTGAAATAATAAACAATAAAACCATAAAAATCAAACTTCCTGAAGAACATGGAGGTTGTTGGAATGTGCAGCATTTTGCCGATAAACCTGAAGAATTTGGTCTAGATAAAAAAACAAATTGGACGCAAATTCGGTATATAGACAAACCAAAATCTTTCTTTTATAAAGATCAATCAAATGCTAATCAAATAAAAATTTATTTAGTAAAAGGAGATGTGGTTTGTATTGAGAAAATCGAAAATGGTAAAGCTTTTTGTACCTATTTCGGAAAAAAAATAACGAAAGGATGGATTAATATTAGTGATTTAAATAACCTATAAATCATTTTATAAATTAAATTGCTGGCGCGAGCGTCCGGCTCGTGAACGCAAAGAAAAGCAAATTTCCCCGCTCTACGAAGTCTTCACAATCGCTGTGCGAAGTCTGCCGATTTCGTACCCGTTGCTATTCCATTCCAATTATTTTTTTCTCTTTGCGGATTATTGGAATTTATACGAAAGTCGGGAGACTTCGAACAACAAGCAGCAAAATGAACACTTCATCGAATTAAAGTATTTATTTTACAACCTATTACTGGTTATTCTCATCTTTTATACCTTTTAGTAATGCATAAATTGCCATAGCATGTCCTTGTCCTAAATCAAAATCTGCTTTAAGCCAGTTTACAATGTCACTTGCTTTTACTTCGGATTTGAGTTTTCCGTCTTGTGTAAAGTTTTTTTGTTTGGCTAATGTTCTAAATTCGGCAGGACCGTTACCTGTCTTTTCTTTAATTGTTTTTAAATATCCTTGAAATGACATAAAATGTGTATTTAGTTAATTAAATCTATATACAAACGAAAATACAAATTAAATTCTATTTTTTACCCAGGCTAGCGCGAGCGTCTCGCTCGTGAACGTAAAGAAAAGCAAATTTCAATTGGAATAGGCACGAGCGGGACGCTCGCGCTAGAAAAAAACCTGAAAGTTGAAACAAAACCACTCTCAAATTGTAGCTCCGCGTGAGGAATAGAAGCTAGCTACCGAAGTAGCGCGGATAGCCCGACAGCATTTAAGAAAGGCCTAATAAACACAAAGTTGATCAGGCCTTTTTTAGTTGGTAGCATGCCCACATCAATGTCAAAATTCAATTGCAAAAATCAATGCCAAATTTAGTATTGCAATTGACATTGATTTTTGAAATTGATATTGTTATTGTTATTGAAAAGTATTCTCTTCTTCAAAAAGCAACTTGATGTTTTCGTAAGAGTTTTTTAGGGCTTCTTTGATTTGTTCGGGATTTAGCCAGGCTACTTTTTCGATGCCTTCGTTTTCCTGACCAACCGGAGTTCCTTCAAAATCGGATTGCATTTCGAACCAGTGTGTGATTTTGAGTTTGTATTTTCCGTTGCGTTTAAAAACGTGATAGGTTTTTTCGAGTTTATTTGTGATTCTCAGTTTGCCCACACCCGTTTCTTCTTCGACTTCGCGCATGGCGGTGTCTTCAATTTCTTCACCTTTTTCGATTCCGCCCTTTGGTAAATCCCATTTTCCGTTTCTGAAAATGAATAAAACTTCTCCTTTTTTATTGTAAACAAGCCCTCCACCCGCTTTATTTACGGGAATTTTAGCCTTTAAGGTCTTCATGATTTCCTTTTCGTCAGGATAATACAAATAAGCCTTTTGAATTTTATTTTGAAACATTTTCACTATAAGATGCTCAATATCAATACTCTCCAACAAGAACAATTGAAAATCGGTCTCTTTTGAGATTTCATTTGTCAAAAAAAGTGGTTTGTCGTTCACAAAAACTTTATACATTTGTACTATGATTTTTAATAAAGATACTGCCGAAAAAACAGCCGAATTACTTTTGCAAATAAATGCAATTAAATTGAATCCAGAAAATCCTTTTACATGGGCTTCTGGGTGGAAATCTCCTATTTATTGCGATAATAGGTTAATTCTTTCATTTCCGGCTATAAGAAATTACGTTCGCGACGAGTTTGCGAAGAATATTGAGAAACAATTTGGGAAACCAGATGTAATTGCCGGAGTTGCCACCGGAGCTATTGGAATTGGGATTCTTGTTGCTGAAAGCCTTGGATTGCCGTTCGTATATGTGCGCCCGGAAGCAAAAAAACACGGAAGACAAAATCAGGTTGAAGGATTTTTGCAAAAAGGTCAGAACGTGGTTGTAGTTGAAGATTTAATTAGTACCGGAAACAGCAGTTTAATGGCTGTAGAAGCTTTACGCAACGAAGGTGCTAACATTAAAGGTATGGCGGCGATTTTTACATACGGTTTTGGCGTTGCCGAAGAGAACTTCAAAAATGCAAATATCGATTTGTTTACGTTGAGCAATTACGAAAATTTATTAGACTTAGCGGTTCAAAAACAATATATTACCGAAGATCAACAATCGACTTTGCAGGAATGGAGCGAAGAACCATCGACTTGGATGCAGGAGGAGGAATAATTTTAGATTTTAGATTTTAGATTTTAAAAAAATCGTTACGCTCTTTTTTTGGAATTTGGGATTTTAAAAAATTGGAATTTATTAAGATTCAGCTTTGCGAACTTTTATCCATAAAGATTTACAATCAAAATCAAAAAGAATCTTGCGCTCTTTGCGGTTAAATAATTTAGATTGTAGATTTTAGATTTACTTTGATTTAAACAAAAAATAAAAATATAAATATGAACTTAGAAAGTCCAAAAGTTACTGTTCAGAAATCAGCTCAGGATTTATTTGATTTATTGACTGATGTAAAGAATTTCGAAAAATTAATGCCGGATAACATTGCTAAATTTGAAGTAATTGGCGAAGATGCTTTTATTTTTGGACTGAAAGGTATGCCCGAAATAAAACTAAAAATGAAGGAAAAAGTAGCGCCAAACAAAATTGTTTTGGGTGCCGCAAGTGATAAACTTCCATTTACTCTGGTTTCGAATATCGAAAGTGTTTCTAATGCTTCAAGCGCTGTTCAATTGCAATTTGAGGGAGAATTTAACCCAATGATGGCGATGATGATTAAAGGACCAATTAGCAAATTCATTGAAACTTTGGCAACTAATATGACCAAATTATAATTGTTAATTATAAATTTTGAAAAGCCTGATCTTCTTGATTGGGCTTTTTTTTTATGCCACAAAGGCGCTAAGACACAAAGTTTAATTTCTTCGCTACTTTTGCGAAATACTTTAAAAAACTTTGCGTATTAGCGCCTTCGTGGTAAAACTTCCTCAATAAAGCATTTGAACTTCCTTTATATCGAATTCTGAAACAGAATCATCTTCTAATAAAATCTGGATTTTACCGATGGAAGAAACTCCCTGAATGATTCCCATGAAGTTTTGTCCGGCTCCATTTTTAAACGGCATCGGAATTCCTTTTTTAAATAAAGTATTGAAATATTGTTTCCAAAAATCGGCTGAATTGGTTTCCCACAATCCTATTTTCTCCTGTATTTTCTCGATGATTAAAGCGGGAAGAATATCTTTATCAAATGTGTTTCCTGTAATTACTGCCAATGAAGATGCATGTGGCAATTCGGTGAAGTTGGTTTGATTTACATTTAAGCCTAATCCTACAACTGACACGATTCTGCCATCACTTTTGAGGGTGTTTTCGATAAGTATGCCACCAATTTTTTTATTGTATGACATAATGTCGTTAGGCCATTTTATACATAAATTGGGAATATCAAAAGATTTTAAAGTTTCGATTACGGTTAATGAAACTACAATGCTCAGATTAAAAACCTGTTCATTATCATATAGAAAATCCTTTACCAAGGCACTCATAATTAAGTTTTTACCTGATTCAGACTGCCATTTCGACCCCATCTGCCCCTTGCCTTTTGTCTGATTTTCAGCCGTTACGACGGTAAAATTATCAAGCTCGTCCTGACTTGCTAAAGCTTTTAGGAAATCGTTTGTAGAATCTATGGCATCGAGTTTGATTAGTTTCATTAAAATAATTTATTTATACTTAATTTAATATTTTGTTAAGGTTCAAAATTAATCACAAAAATTGGTAACTTTACAAAATCATATAAAATAATTCATGGCGAAAAAGACTATTAATAACGATGTTCTATTGGCGAACATAATCAAAGGAATTGAAGAAGTAAAGGGAAATGACATCGATATTCTTGACTTAAGAGAGATAGACACGGCTGTTTGTGACTATTTTGTTATCTGCAACGGTAACTCTAACACTCAGGTTAACGCCATTGTGAATTCAATTCAAAAAACAGTATCAAAAGACTTAAAAGATAAACCTTGGCACGTAGAAGGAACCGATAACGCGGAATGGGTTCTTATGGATTATGTGCACATCGTCGTACATGTTTTCCAGAAACACATTCGTGAATATTACAATATCGAAAGCCTTTGGGGTGACGCCAAAATAACTACAATCGAAAACAAATACTAAAGAAAATTTCTTCTAATGGCTAAAGATAATAATCCAAATCCGAGTAAATTTAAAATAAGTCCCTGGTTAATATATACTGCAATACTTCTAGTTTTTTTATTTATAAGTTTTGCAACCGGTGGATCTAACTTAAGCGAACCTGCTCAATTAACTTCTTCTAAATTCAATGTATTACTAGAAAAAGGACAAATTGAAAAAGTAATCGTTTATAATAAAGCTGAAGCTGAAGTATACTTAAATGCTGCAGCTCTTAAAGATGCTGCCAATAAAAAAGTAGCTAAAGATATTTTTGACAGACCAAACAAAGGTCCACACTATACTTTAGAAATTGGTAACGATCAAATTTTTCAAACTAAACTAGAAAAAGCGGTTGGCGAAGGCAAACTGAAAGATTTTAACTTCCTTCAAAAAAATAACTGGAGCGATATTTTGATCAGCCTTCTTCCTATCATCATCATTATTGGTGTGTGGATTTTCATTATGCGTAAAATGTCAGGCGGCGCTGGTGGCGGTGGCGGACAAATTTTCAATATTGGAAAATCGAAAGCAAAACTGTTTGACGAAAAAACTGATATCAAAACTACATTTAAAGATGTAGCTGGTTTAGAAGGTGCAAAAGAGGAAATACAAGAGATTGTAGAATTCCTTAAAAACCCTGAAAAATATACCAATCTTGGAGGTAAAATTCCGAAAGGAGCTTTACTTGTAGGACCTCCGGGAACTGGTAAAACTTTGCTTGCAAAAGCGGTTGCCGGTGAAGCTCAGGTTCCGTTCTTCTCCTTATCAGGTTCTGATTTTGTTGAGATGTTCGTAGGTGTTGGTGCTTCACGTGTTCGTGATTTGTTTAAACAAGCTAAAGAAAAATCTCCTGCTATTATTTTCATCGACGAGATTGATGCTGTTGGTAGAGCAAGAGGAAAAAGCAATATGTCTGGCGGAAACGACGAAAGAGAAAATACTTTGAACCAATTATTGACAGAAATGGATGGTTTTGGTACAAACTCTAACGTAATTGTTTTGGCTGCGACAAACAGAGCTGATGTTCTTGATAAAGCTTTAATGCGTGCAGGACGTTTTGACAGACAAATTTTTGTTGACTTGCCGGACATTCGCGAAAGAGCTGAAATCTTTAAAGTACATTTAGCTCCTATTAAAAAAGTGGAAGGTCTTGATCTTGATTTCTTAGCAAAACAAACTCCTGGATTCTCTGGTGCTGATATTGCAAATGTTTGTAACGAAGCTGCTTTAATTGCTGCCCGTAACAACAAAGCTGCTGTAGACAGACAAGATTTCTTAGATGCTGTTGACAGAATCATTGGCGGTCTTGAAAAGAAAAATAAAATTATTACTCCAGAAGAGAAAAGAGCAATCGCAATTCACGAAGCTGGTCACGCAACTGTAAGCTGGATGTTAGAACATGCTGCACCACTTATTAAAGTAACTATTGTTCCTCGTGGACAAAGTTTAGGAGCTGCATGGTACTTACCGGAAGAGAGACAAATCGTGAGAACAGATCAAATGTTGGACGAAATGTGTGCTACTATGGGCGGAAGAGCTGCTGAAAAGGTAACTTTTGACAGAATTTCTACCGGAGCTTTAAGTGATTTAGAAAAAGTAACACGTCAGGCTCGTGCAATGGTAACAATTTATGGTTTGAATGATAAAATCGGAAATGTTACATATTATGATTCAAGCGGACAAAGTGAATATAATTTCTCTAAACCATATTCTGATGAAACTGCGAAAGTTATTGACAAAGAAATTTCAGAATTAATTGAAGGTCAATACCAAAGAGCAATTCAAATTTTACAGGAAAACAAAGACAAGTTAAATCAGCTAGCTGATATATTAATTGAAAAAGAGGTTATCTTTAAAGATGACTTAGAAACGATTTTCGGAAAACGTACTTTTGACAAAAATCTGGAAGAAGTAGTTTCGTAAATTATTCAGGAAATATACATTATTTATTAAAATCTTAATTCAAAATAGCCTTTTGAATTAAGATTTTTTTATCTTTGAACGTTTTCAATTAACATGTAAAGTATTTCATATAAAAATGAATTTTTTCAAAAAAATATTTGGTTCCAGCGACGCCGCTTCTGATGAAGAAAACGAAAGTGAATATGCAGGCTCTCCAGTTCAGGATAGTCATTTGTCTATAGACGAAAGATTCATTTTCAATTTCAAGAAAAATGGAGGTAAATTTTTGTATTGTGAAAACAAACAGGAAGTAGCTGAACAGTTCGAAAATATCCTTGAAGAAAACGACTGGTTTGAAAAAGAAGTTTTATGTTATGAACCTGCCTTATTTAGCTTATTAGAAGAAAATAAATTACCCTATCTTTCTCCTTCAAATCCAAAATTTTTATTTGCAACCTGCGAAAATTTAATTGCTGACGAAGGATCTATTTTATTTTCATCAAAACAAATCAAACAAAATAAACCAAACGAACTACCTCCAAACATTGTAATTGTAGCCACAACAAGCCAGATGCTGCCAATGAAAAGTGATGGGCTAAGCGCTATTAAACGCAAATACGAAAGAGACTATCCTACCAATATCACCACCATAAAATATTTCGAAAAAGCAAAAGAAGAAGATTTTACACAATACGGAAGTGTTGCCAAGAATCTGTATTTATTGCTTTTAGAGGACCTTTAAGATGAATGAAACACTCAAGAGAACCATTTCTGGTGCTGTTTATATCGCTTTACTTTTAACTTCAATTCTGTTTTCTACAGAGAGCTTTATCATTCTTTTTGGTATATTTCTGGTCATAGCAACTTATGAATTTTGTAATTTAGTAAAAATCAACAAGTACTTTGCTATACTATTTGTTTCGCTTTTTTATTCCACTGTATCTTTAATTAGTTTCTATAGAACCGAAACTGAAGGTTACATTAGTAAAATTTTAAAAGAAAACACCCTTCTTACTGTTAATACAGATAAATTATTCTCTGTATTACTCATTATTACATTAATTATTTCCATAAAATGTATCGTGTTTCTGTTTGATGACACTCAGATCATAAGTAAAGTATCAAAATACATTTACCTGATTGGATACATAATGTTACCATTTCTTTTTATAGTCAAAATTTCTTTTGGAATTGCCGCTTATAATCCGAAAATCATAATTGGCTTATTTATCTTAATCTGGACAAATGACACTTTTGCTTATTTGGTTGGAAAATCTATTGGAAAACACAAATTATTTGAACGTATTTCTCCTAAAAAAACCATTGAAGGTTTCTTTGGTGGAGTTGTTTTTGCCGCTTTTGCAGGTTTTTTAATTTCTAAATTTTACATTCAGCCTACTCCTGAATTTAGCAATAAATCTATTTTAATATGGATGATAATTGCGCTCATTGTTAGTGTTTTTGGAACTATAGGAGATTTGATTGAATCAAAATTTAAAAGAATTGCTGGCGTAAAAGACAGCGGTTCGATAATGCCGGGACACGGAGGTGTTTTAGATCGATTAGATAGTGTTATATTTGTAGCACCAGTTATATATTTATTTTACCAAATTTTATATTATGTTTCATAAAGAGGGAGGCCCATCCATTTTATTAGGTACTGTTTTTGCAGTTGCTGTGCTTTTAATTGCTGACAAATTCATTGATATTACCTGGCTAAGAATGCTGGTACAAATTGCCGGCGTTGTAGTTTTGATTATCATTTTGCAATTTTTTAGAAATCCTAAAAGAATCGCAATCAGAAACAACGATCACATTCTTGCTCCGGTAGACGGGAAAGTTGTGGTAATTGAAGAAGTTTACGAAGGTGAATTTTTTAAAGACAAACGTTTACAGGTTTCTATCTTTATGTCGCCTATAAATGTGCACGTTACGCGTTATGCAATGGACGGTATTATTAAATTTAGTAAATACCATCCGGGAAAATTTTTAGTAGCATGGCATCCAAAAGCAAGCGAAGAAAATGAAAGAACAACGGTTGTAATTGAAAATGAAACTTTTGGACAAATATTATACAGACAAATTGCAGGTGCTTTGGCGCGTAGAATTGTAAACTACGCTCAGGAAGGAATGCAGGTTGTTCAGGGTACTGATGCCGGATTTATTAAATTTGGTTCAAGAGTAGATTTATTTTTACCTTTAGGTACAGAAATTAATGTAGAGTTGAACCAAAAAGCAATTGGCGGTAAAACTATTATCGCTACAAAAGCATAAATGACTCAAAAAGATTTAGATACTCGCTTTTTAGAGGCTGTAGAAACTGCTTTAAAAATGACTCAGGCCTCGCTGCCGCAAGATGTGCAGCTAAGGCTTTATGCGTATTACAAACAGGCAACTTTTGGAACCGCAGTATACAATCAATCTGAAAATTTTGATTTGCGCGATGCATTTAAAACAAATGCATGGATGCAAATTAGTCATATTTCGATTGATGAAGCAAAAGAAAATTATATTGCAATAATTAATTCTTTAACATCAAAATAATTTCTATCATGAAGAAAATCATCACCTGTTTGACAATTTCGGCTTCATTTTTACTATTATTTTCTTGTAACGACAATAATAAGCTAACTGAAGTTGTTGAAGTTCCTTTGCCTACGAAGGAAGAAAAAATAACAATTGGTTCTCCAGACGAAGTAAAAGCTGAGCCTGGTTCTTTCGGATTGCTTAAATTGCCTTTTTCTTACGATGCACTGGCCCCCGAAATTCGTTCTCTTACTTTAGAAACACATTATTCGAAACATTATGTATCGTATACAAATAATTTGAATAAAGAGATTGTTTCTACGGAGTTTGAAAATATGCCAATTGAGGATATTTTGAAAAAGTTAGATCTGAATAATGCTAAGCTTCGTCAAAATGCAGGTGGATATTACAATCACACCATGTACTTTAATCTTTTAACATCTAAGGAACAAACGCCCCAAGACACTTTAGCAGGATCTATCAATAAGGAATTTGGTTCTTTTAATAATCTTACGAATCAGTTTAAGGGTCAGGCTACAAAACAATTTGGTTCTGGCTGGGTTTGGCTGGTAGTTGATAAACTGGGAAAACTTCAGGTAACTACTACTGAAAATCAAGACAATCCGTTGATGCGAAATGCTTTGGTTCCGGGAACTCCAATTTTAGGGATTGACTTATGGGAACATGCTTACTATCTTGACTATCAAAATAGAAAAGGAAGTTATATCGATGCTTTTTACAAACATATCAATTGGGAAAAAGTAAACGAAAACTATATAGAAGCCTTAAAAAAGGTTCGAAAAGTATAAAACAAAAAAGCTGATACAAATTTAAGTATCAGCTTTTTTTTAGCATTAAAAGTTTACGACTCCGCTCGAACTAAGAAATCTATTTTAACTCATAAATAAATGATTCTGAAGGGCTAATTTTAACTTTTGCAATTCCTTCACCATTCGCTACTTTTAACTGAACAGCTTTCTTTTTATACAATTGATCTGTTAGTTGATATTCTCCGTCTTTTAAATTCCATTTTGAAATAATATCTGTTGGAATCTTCAAATCAAATTCACTTGTTTTTTCAGATGAAAAATTGGCAACTATTATTAGTTTTTGATTTTGTGACCAACGAACATACGAATAAATCAATTCATCATAACCTGGATTATTCTGGCGGTTTACGGTTTGAATTTCCTGAAAATTTCCCATCAAGGCAGTGCTGTTAATTGAAAAATTCAATAATCGCTTGTAGAAATCACGTAAGTTTTTTTCTGATTCAGAAAGTTGTCCTCCATCAAATTTTCCTTCATTCATCCAGCGTTGATGATTTGGAACTCCTATATAATCAAAAATTGAAGTTCGGGAACGCGTACCGAAACCTGCATTTTCATTTCCGGCCTCTCCTACTTCCTGCCCAAAATACACCATTGTTGGCGATGTGCTAATAGTTGTTGAAACTACCATTAAAGCTTTTCCTCTTTCGGGCGTTCGCGCAAATTCAGGACTTGCTAAACGCTGTTCGTCATGATTATCCAAAAAATGTAACATATGATGCTCAATATCCGACATTCCTTTTTGAATATCTGACAATCCATCCGGCGATGATTTTCCTCTAATTATATCTTTTAGTTTGTCATAAGTTTCGACTTTATCATACAAATAATCCATTTTTCCTAAACGAATGTAATTGCGATATTCATTTGGATTATAAACTTCTGCCAATAAAAAAACATTAGGATTTTTCATTTTGATTGCTGAATTCATATAACTCCAAAATTCATACGGGACCATTTCGGCCATATCATAACGAAATCCATCAACTCCTTTTGCTGTCCAGTATAAAGCGATAGATTTGAATTTTTTCCACGAATCCGGAACATCTTTATCCTGCCAAAAAGCAAAATGTTCCTGATATGACTTTTGATCAAATCCTGAAGGAAGTTCAGGAAAATCTTTTGAACCATCCGGCCGAATTCCGTAGTTTACTTTTACGGTTTCGTACCAGTCATTTTGATCCGGTTTTACTTTTCGGGATCCATTTCCTGTCCATTTAGCAGGATTTTCATCAAAGAAACCGTCAACCATTGGATTTTTTTCTCCATTTAAAGGAATATCTCCATCCGGGATTTCAAAATGATTATTTGGGATATAATAAAAATTATTATTGCGACTATATTCTACATTTATATTATCATCGGCACCAAAATCTTTAACGCCTTCGGGATTATTTTTTCCTTCGTATTTTCGGGCAATATGATTGGGTACAATGTCTATTATTACTTTTAACCCTGCTTTGTGTGTGCGGGCTATTAAAGCCTCAAATTCCTGCAATCTATTTGCCGGATTTACAGCCAAATCAGGGTTTACATTATAATAGTCTTTTACCGCATACGGCGATCCTGCGCGGCCTTTTACTACTTCGGGATCGTCATTTGAAATTCCGTAAGCTGTATAATCCCCAACCAAAGCATGATGCGGAACTCCGGTATACCAAATATAAGTAACGCCCAAATCTTTAATTTCATGAAGCGCTTTATCTGTAAAATCATTAAACTTTCCTACTCCATTTTCTTCAATTGTTCCCCAGGGTTTGTTGGTTGTATTTTTATTTCCAAATAAACGTGTAAAAACCTGATATAGTACAATTTTCTTATCTGTAGCATTTTCTTCATTTGCTGTATTCATTCTCAAATCTTTTGTTTTGCATGCCGAAAACAGCACTGTTGCAGCAATTCCTGCAACCAAAATTCTTTTATTTATCATAATCCATTTATAAACTCCAATTTTTAAATTCCAAATTCCAATTTTAGCGAAATTGGGATTATTTTTTAGTGAGTTATTCTTTAATCAATAGAAACCATTTTTTAAATTTAATCTAATTTTTAAAATTCAAAAGAAACAAAAATCATTTTGCATTAATTCTGTTCCTGAAAAGTTAACTACAACGAAATAGTTTTAGATTTTGTTGGTAACTTAAGGAAGGTTCAAAGTAACAAAGGTTCATAGGTACAAAGGTTTTTAATAATCTGAAATTTTGAAAATTGTTGTTTTTTAAATTGAATCCCGCATTTTTGTGTTAGACGCACTGCAGTACGTCCCTACGACATACTTTATGCATAAAAATTCTTTTATAAACCTTTGAACCTTTGCTACTCTGAACCTTTGCATCTAAAAAATATAAATTAATCCTAATATCCTCAAAGGTTGTAACCTTTTTCATAAATTTGACAAAAATTTAATCAATTGAAGAAATTACTCTTTTTCATATCTTATTGTTTGCTGTTTTTAAGTGTTCAAAGCATTTTTGCGCAGGCACCTAAAAAAATTATTGTTGAAAATGCTGATTATTCCGATGTCAATCAGGAATTAATGCCAGATGCACTTTTACTAACCGGAAATGTAAAAGTAAATCATGATGGTGTTGTGCTAACTTGCAATAAAGCTTATTTTTTTCAAAAAGAAAACTATCTAAAAGCCTTTGGTAATGTACAATTGGTGCAGGGAGACACCTTATTTCTTAATAGTAAATACGCTGAATATAACGGAAATTTCAAAAGGGCTTTTGCCACAGGAGATGCCGTTATGAGTTCTCCGGATGCTACTTTGCAAACGGATACCATTAATTTTGACCGAAATGTCCAGGAAGTTTTTTATAACTCAAAAGGAACAATTGTAAATAAAGACAATACTTTGGTAAGTAAATCAGGCCGCTATTATGTTGCTCAAAAGAAGTTTCAGTTTTTAACCGAAGTGACAATTACGAATCCAAAATACGTTATTAAATCAAATCATTTAGATTATTATAGTAATTCAGGCCATAGTTATTTACTTGGTCCGTCGACAATTACAAGTAAAGCCAATTATATTTATACCGAAAAAGGATTTTATGATACGAAGAAAAACGTAGCTCATTTTGTTAGAAACTCGTATATCAAATATGATGACAGGCGTATAGAAGGCGATAGTTTATTTTATAATCGAAATACCGAATTTGCTTCGGCAACACGAAATGTGAAAATTACGGATTCTATTAATAAAGGTGTTGTAAAAGGCCATTATGCAGAGTTATACAAACTAAAGGACTCGATGTTTGTAACCAAAAGAGCCGTTGCGATTAACCTGGTTGAAAATGATTCGGTTTACATTCACGGAACAAAATTAATGGTTACAGGAAAAGAAGGCGAACGCATTTTGAGAGCTTATAAGAATGTTCGTTTTTTTAAAACTGATATGAGCGGAAAATGTGATTCGATTCATTCTAATTCTAAAACGGCTTTGACAAAACTAATTGGAAACCCGATTTTATGGAATGGCGAAAATCAAATTACCGGAGATATCATGCATTTAATTGGCGATAATAACACCAAAAAGCTCGATTCGCTAAAAGTCCTCAACAATACGTTTCTCGTCTCGCGGGACACGCTCAGCACCGGTTTTAATCAGGTAAAAGGACTTAATTTATTTGGAAAATTCAAAGAAGGAAAATTACATGATGTTGATGTCATCAAAAATACCGAGGTTATTTATTATATGCGAAATGACGCGAAGGAGCTCATCGGAATTAATAAAAATGTAAGCAGTAAAATCAATCTTATTTTGGAGAATAATGCAGTTGAAACCATTACGTTTTTTAACAAAGTAGATGGAGATATTTATCCCGAAGCTGATTTACCCGAAAATGCCCGTAAATTAAGAGGTTTAGTCTGGCGCGGCGACGAGAGAATAAAGTCGAAAGATGATATTTTTACTGCCGAAGAAAACGAAATGAATGAAAAATTAATTCAAGAAGGAAAAGACGAAAACGCAAAAGAAAATGTTCCGATGAAAGTAAGGAAAGAAACACTTGATTACGGCAAAAAGAAACCAGCGGTAAAAACTACAGCAAAAGCGGGTGCAAAAACTAAAAAGTAGTTTTTAGTTTTCAGTCGCAGTTTTCAGTTTTCTATCCAAAACTAAAAACTTAGAATCTTAGTAGCTTAGCAACTTAGAACCTCAAAAAAATGAATCCAGATTTTATAAAATACCAGGCACAAACTTCTCCTTATCCATTAGGAATGGAAGTTTCACATGCCATTGGCTCTTATATTTACGACACTAACGATAAAAAATATTTAGACTTTGTTGCCGGCGTTTCTGCCTGCACATTAGGGCACCAGCATCCGAGGGTGAATCAGGCTATAAAAGATCAGTTAGATAAATATTCGCATGTAATGGTTTACGGCGAATATTCACAAAGTCCGGCAGTACAGTATTGTAAGCTACTGGCTTCACTCCTTCCGGAATCTTTAAATAAAACCTATTTAGTCAATTCAGGTACAGAAGCGATTGAAGGTGCGCTTAAATTAGCCAAAAGAACAACAGGTCGCAGTCAGCTTATTTCGTGTCATAATGCTTATCATGGCAACACAATGGGCTCTATGAGTGTTATGGGATTTGAAGAACGCAAACAAGCTTTTAGACCATTGCTTCCTGACGTTGATTTTATTACCTTTAACAACGAAGAAGATTTACAAAAAATAACAACCCGAACCGCAGCAATTCTACTTGAAACAATTCAGGGCGGTGCCGGATTTATTCAGCCTCACGATAACTTTTTACAGAAAGTCCGTAAGCGTTGTGATGAAGTTGGTGCCATGATGATTGTCGATGAAATTCAACCTGGTTTCGGCAGAACAGGAAAACTTTTTGGTTTTCAAAATTACGATGTCATACCGGATATTGTGGTTATGGGAAAAGGAATGGGTGGTGGAATGCCTGTAGGAGCCTTCACAGCTTCGGCAGAAAAAATGGATCTTTTGACAGAAAATCCTAAATTAGGGCATATAACCACGTTTGGAGGTCATCCTGTCATTGCGTCAGCTTGTTTAGCTACTTTGCAGGAATTAACTGAAACTAATTTGATGCAAGAAGCATTAGAGAAGGAAAAACTGTTCAGATCGCTTTTGGTACATCCTTTGATAAAGGAAGTTAGAGGAAAAGGATTGATGCTTGCCGCAATGACCGAAACAGCCGAAATAACCAATGAAGTAATTTTAAGCTGTCAGGACAAAGGTCTTATTTTATTCTGGTTACTATTTGAAGGATGTGCTATACGAATAACGCCGCCGTTAACCATCTCTGAAGAAGAAATAAAAGAAGGCTGCGCCATAATTTTAGAAGTTATGGATCAAATCATTAAAAGACAACAAAAAGCTTAATTAAAGCTTTACATTAAAAAGAAGAATAATAACGAATAATCTTTTACATTTCAGAAGATTATGATTAAAAACAGAATGTAAATTCTGTCCATATTGTTAATTAAATTGTTCAAAACAATTAATTTCCTTTCCACACAACAATAATATGGTTGCCTAAATTTATAACAGGCTAATTTCAAATAAAACAAAGTATGCAATTAAGCAACGAAGAAGAAGATTATAACCTATCCTTATCAAAATTTGAGTCTATGTTAAAAACTAACAAAGTACTCTTTTTTGATTCTGAAGAATTTGAAGAAATTATTCTTCATTATTTAGATATAGGTAAGGCTAATTTAGCAAAAAAGGCCTTAAAACTTGCATTAGACCAACACCCAAAATCTACAGGCTTAAAATTAGTACAAGTAGAAATGCTGGTTTATGACGACAAACTTGAGATCGCTGAAAAGCTTTTAAATGAGTTGTATGCAATTGAACCAAATAACGAGGAAATTTACATCCAGAAAGCGAATATCTGCTCTAAAAGAGATCAACACGAAAAAGCTGTAGAATTGCTTAAAATTGCATTGCAATATACTGACGACTACGCTGATGTATACAACTTAATTGGAATGGAATATCTTTTCATGGACAACCTTGAGATGGCAAAAGACAGTTTCATCAAATGTCTTGAAGAAGATTTAGAAGATCAATCTGCCTTGTATAATGTAGTTTACTGTTTTGAATTTTTAGATCAAAATCAGGAAGCTATTCTTTATCTTAACGATTATATCAACAAAAACCCGTATAGTGAAATCGCCTGGCATCAACTTGGACGTTTGCATTATGGGGTAAAAGAATACGAAAACGCCATTCGTGCTTTTGATTATGCAACACTTATCGACGATGAGTTTTTAGGTGCTTTTATGGAAAAAGCAAAAGCGTACGAGCGTCTTAAAAAATATAACGAAGCAATTGAAAGCTACAACCGCACCATCGAATTGGACGATGCGACTTCGTATGCTTTATTACGAATTGGTAAGTGTTACGAAAAATTGGGTAATTCTGTAAAAGCGCTTCAATATTATAACCAAACAGTACATGAAGATCCGCTTTTAGACAAAGGCTGGATTGCCATTACTGATTTTCATGTTCGCCAGAAAAACTTTCAAAAAGCATTATTTTTTGTAAATAAAGCTTTAGCTATCGACAATCAAAATCGTTTGTATTGGAAACGTTATGCAACGATCAACAAACAAATGAACTTTTTTGAAGAAGCAGAATTTGGATATAGAAAAGCGGTAGAATTTGGCGATTATGCACTAGATACCTGGTTATTTTGGGTTGATATTTTACAATTTTTAGGAGAATTTGAAAGCGCAATTCAGACTTTATTGCAAGCTACAGAGTATTTTCCTGAAGAAAACGAAATAGAATATCGTTTGGCCGGATTGTATTTTATGATTCAGGACAACACAAAAGCAAAATTCCATTTAAGCAACGGGTTACGTTTAAACTTTGATAATTACATTTTAATCGAAGATTTATTTCCAGTGGTTTGGACAAAAAAAACGGTTAGAAATTATATAGAAAAACATAGAAAACAATAATGATTGATATTTTAAAAAGACGTTTTGGCTTATTAGGGCGTAATATTAGTTACTCATTTTCAAAAGGATATTTTACTGAAAAGTTTAATAATGATGAAGTTTTTTTGGGCAACAGCTATGAAAACTTCGATATTTCAGAAATTAATCATTTCAGTGGATTAATAAAAAATAATCCTGATTTAAAAGGACTAAATGTCACGATACCTTATAAAGAACAAGTTATTCCGTTTTTAGATAAACTATCAAAAAAAGCAGCCATAATTGGAGCCGTTAACACCATTAAATTCACCAAAAAAGGAAAATTAAAAGGCTACAATACAGATTATTATGGTTTTAAAAAATCTTTAAAGCCTTTATTAGAACCACATCATAAAAAAGCGCTTATTCTGGGTACGGGAGGCGCATCAAAAGGTGTTGCATTTGCCCTTGACGAACTTAATATTCCGTACACTTTTGTCTCCAGGGAAGCAAAGGAAAACATTATTGATTACGATTTGATAAATGCCACTACATTTGATAATTTTCAAATCATAATCAACTGTACACCAGTAGGAACAAGCCCGAATATTGAAGCTTGTCCTAATCTTCCGTACGAGTTTTTTACAGATAAGCACATCGCTTACGATTTAATTTATAATCCTGAAGAAACGCAATTTTTAAAAAATGCTAAAGAAAAAGGAACAATAATTAAAAACGGTTATGATATGCTTATTTTTCAGGCTGAAAAAGCATGGAAAATATGGAATAAATAAAAAACAGCAGAGGGTAAAATATTAAGGTAATTTTCGTACTTTTAGACTACTCATTTATTAAGTAGTTATGAAAAAATTCTACCTTTTTTTACTGCTATTTTTATTTATTACTTTTTTCGCAAAAGCTCAGGACACTGAAGAAGCTGCCAAAAACGTATATACAGAGGCACGCTATCATTATTATCTAAAAACCATTTTATTATTTAATGAATATTTAGATACAGATTCCGGATCATTTAATACGACCGAGCTTCGATTTTTGCATCCTATCGCCAACAAAGCATGGAATTTAAGAGTTGATCTTCCTTTAATTTCAACCAACTCGAGTTCTGATAATAAAACCGGAATTGGTGATATCGGTGCCGGAATTAGTTATATCCCTTATTTAGAACATGAAAACGGCGGAATTGCTTTTCGAGCAAGAGTCATTTCTAATTCTGCAACTGATCCCGCTCGCGGATCCGGGAAATGGGTTTTCTCTCCTGCCGTTTTCTACGGAAAATATTTAAAGAAAGACAAAATAATATGGATTTCTTCTCTGGAAAACCAGCTTAGTTTTGCAGGTTCAGATAATAGAGAAGACATTAATACAACTTCGTTTGAAAATTATTTCATGTTTATAATGGGAAAAAACTGGATTGCAGCTGATGCGGCATTTAGATATAACGCTACAAACAAAGGATTTCCAAACAATGCTTTTTTAGAATTTGGCAGACGAATAACAGCAAACGATATGGCCTATATTCATCCAAGTGTGGGTTTTGGAAGTCATAAGTCTTATAATTTTGGTATTGAAGTCGGAATGTTAATTCTCTTTTAAGTTTTAATTAAAATAGGAACTTCTTTACTAAAATATTATTTTATAATCGTTTTTCTTAAAATGATATTGTTTTTAAATTTAAATTTACTTCAAAAATAAAGCGAAAAAACAAGTATCATAATCTTAAATCACTTCAATAAATAAGAATTTCACCGCAAAATAGCAGATAAACAAACGATTTATTTTGTATTTAGAAACACCTTTACTATCTTTCGCAATGTTTAAATCAATATACTTATACATTTAAAATGTTAGAAGAAAAGAATGATAACCTGCAAGAGGCAGACGGAAAAGTTGGAATCGAAATTAGTGATTCTGTAGAAAATGATGCAATTGAAACATCAGAGACAGTGACAGCACCCGAAAATGAAATAGAAAGTGCAGATGAAACTGAGGAAGCAAATCATCAAACAGCATTAGATGCTATTACAAATTCGAATGCCGAAGAGAGTGAAGATGAGACGCTAAAAGAGCGTCATGATATTCCTATGCAGGATTATGACACTTTTTCAATGGATGCGCTTGTTGATGAATTGAAAAAACTTGTCAATACAGATAAAGTAATGTCTGTAAAAGATCATATTGAAGAAATTAAAAAATCGTTTTTATTACAATACAACCATCTTATAGAGGAGAAAAAAGAAGAATTTAACGCTTCTAAAGAGGATCCGAATGAAGAATTTGAATATCATTCTCCTTTAAAATCTAAATTTGACGAATACTACAACATCTTTAGAGAAAAAAGAAATGTTCACTTTAAACATTTACAAACTAATTTAAAAACAAATTTAGAGAATCGACTTGCTATTGTTGAAGAACTAAAAGAACTTATAAATCCGCAGGAAAACATCAAAGACACACTTAAACATTTTAATGATTTAAGAGAAAGATGGAAAAATGCAGGAGCAATTCCGAAAGATAAATACAATCACGTTTGGAATAATTATCACTTTCATGTAGAAAATTTCTATGATTATCTGCACTTAGATCGTGAAGCACGAGATTTAGACTTTAAATATAATTTAGATCAAAAGCAAAAAATTATTGCTCGCGTTGAAGAATTGGTTAATGAAACTGATATTAGCAAAGCTTTCCGTGAATTACAGGATTTACACAGAATCTGGAAAGAAGATATCGGGCCGGTTTCTAAAGAACACCGTGATGTGATTTGGAATAAATTTAGTGAATTAACTAAAAAAATTCATGATAAAAGAGAACTTTTATTTGAAAGCCAAAGAGCAAACGAGCAGCAAAACCTTGAAGTTAAAAAGGAAATTATTGCAAAAATAGAAGTCCTGGGTACCGAAAAAGTAAACTCGCATTCGCAATGGCTGGTACAAATACAAAAAGTTGAGGCACTTAGAAATGAGTTTTTTGCAGCTGGTAAAGTTCCATCAGAAGTAAATGAAGAAACATGGGCCGCGTTTAAAACTGCTGTTAGAAACTTCAATTCATTTAAAAATTCGTTTTACAAAGACATTAAAAAAGACCAAAACGATAATTTAAATAAAAAAATGGCTTTGGTTGCTAAAGCCAAAGAATTACAGGAAAGTACAGATTTTGCTGCCACTACTCCAATAATGAAGCAAATTCAGGAAGAATGGAAGCAAATTGGACATGTGCCTAAAAAATATTCTGATAAAATCTGGAAAGAATTCAAAGACGCCTGCAATCATTATTTTGACAAATTAAAAGAGCATAAATCTGAAGAAAACGGTGATGAAGTTGCTGCTTTTGATAACAAAAAGGCATATTTAGATATTCTGAGAGCTTACCAATTAACAGGTGATCACAAAACGGATCTAGATGCTATAAAGCAACATATTGAAACCTGGAAAGGCTTTGGAAAAGTTCCTTTTTCAAGACGTCATATCGAAGGTAAATTCAATAAAATTCTGGATGCGCTTTTCGAAAAATTAAGTTTGAGTAAGAAAGAAACAGAAATGATGCGTTTCTCAAACAGAATTGATTCATTATCTGAAAGCAACGACACGAGAAAACTAGATAATGAAAAGATTTTCTTAATGCGTAAAATTGAAGAAGTACAAAACGAAATATTCCAATTAGAGAATAACATTCAGTTTTTTACCAATACTAAAAACGCTAAAAAAGAAAATTCAATTGTTCTTGAAGTTCGTAAAAACATTGCTATCCACAAGGAAAGTCTTGACGTTTGGAAAGACAAACTGAAACAATTGCGAAATTTAGGTCAGGAATAAGATTTAAATATTAAAAATAAATTAGGGTGTAATGAATTTCATTGCACCTTTTTTTATGCACTAGATTTTTTTTTTACCGCAAAGCCCGCAAAGATTTTACGCAAAGTTCGCAAAGCTGGAACAATTCAAAGTTTTGCGAACTTTGCGTTTTTATAAGCTCAGTATAATAAAAAAACATTGCGTGCTTTGCGGTTAAATAATCCCAAAACTTAACATTCTAATTAATTTGATAAAACTATTCTGTAAAATATTGATTATATTTGAGTATCAAAAGATTATAAACCTTAATATAATATCACATGAAATTTACAAGAAAAGCAAACGCTAACTGGCAAGGAACCGGTATGGAAGGAACTGGAAAAATTAGCACTCAAAGTACAACCCTCGATAACGCTCAATTATCATTTAAAACCAGATTTGCAGATGGCGTTGGAACAAATCCTGAGGAACTTGTTGCTGCAGCTCATTCGGGGTGTTTTACAATGCAATTAAGTTTTTTACTAAATGAAGGAGGTTTTACTGCAGATGATTTATCTACAGAAGCGACTGTAACTTTTGAAGATGGTACAATTACTTTAATACATTTAGACTTAAAAGGAAAAGTTCCTTCTATTTCTGCAGAAGAATTTGAGAAAACAGCAGCAAAAGCAAAAGAAATTTGTCCGATATCTAAACTATTGAATACTACAATAACTTTATCTGCTACTTTAGTAAGTTAATTTAAAAAGTATAAGGCATAAAAAAACCATTCGTTGAAACGAATGGTTTTTTTATTATCAAAATAGATTTCTTAGTTCATTGTAGCTTTTAATGCTTTTGCCTCAGCAGTCATTTCTAAAGCTTTGTAAACTCCTAATAATGTTTTAGAAACATCATCATTTTTAGGATCTAATTCATGTGCTTTTTTAAGGTAAGGAATTACACCTTTGAAAACATTTTCTCTTTCTAATTTCAAAACGTCATAACGCTTCATATCTTTTGCAGAAGTTCCCAATTTGTTCATTTCGTCAATGATTGGTTTCTCAGCCTCTAATTTTAAAGCTGCAAGATTAAGGTAAGCATTTGTATAGTTTGGATCAATTTCGATTGATTTCAAATAATATTTTTCAGCATCGGCATTGTTTTTAGCATTTGCACTAATAACTCCTAAGTTGAAAACTAAATCAGCATTGTTTGGATCTTTTTGTAAAGCCTCTCCAACTAATTTTTTGTAAGTATCAAAATCTTTAGTTTCTAAATATAAATTAGCTTCTGAAAGAATTAAAGAAGAATCATCCGGATTCGCTTTTCTTGCATCTGCAATTGCTTTTTTAGCATCTTCAACACGTCCTTTTTGCACTAAAATCAAAGCTAAGTTTTTGTAGATCTCACCTCTTTTAGAAGGAATTGCTTCTGTTTTAGGTTTTTCGTGAGTTCCTAATTTAATAGCCAAATCTCTTTCGCTAGCTGTATTGAAACCATCTTCGTTACCAGAAGCTTTGTTCATTGCAGTATAACTTGTTCCTTTTCCAGAATAGTTTAATTTTTTCAACTCTTCATACATTGGTAAAGCTGTATCGTAATCCTGAGCATTTACAGCTGTTGAAGCAGCATAATACAAGTTAATTGTATCTTTTCTGTCTAACAAATAAGCATCATACAATTTTTTTGCTCCATCAGCATGTTTGTTTGCCTGAGTATCAGCAATTGCTGAATTAATCAATAAACCTTTAATTTGAGTAATTGAAGCTGCAGCCTGAGTTGAATACTTTTGTTTTCCAGATGCTTTTTCAACCTCTATCAATTTATTATAGCTTTGAGCAGCTGAAGATAAATTTTTACTTTCTTCTACTTTTTTATTTGCTAAATCCAGGTAAGCATTACCTTGTACAAAATAATATTGAGCCTGTTCAACATCTTTGGCATTTACCACCATGTTTTCAGCATCTTTTAGTATCGTAATTGCTCCTTGAGCATCTCCGCCTTTTAATGCTTTTTCAGCACTTTTAATTTGATCTTTTTGAGCAAAAGTAGCTACCGAAATCAATAATGCTGATGCAAGTATTACATATTTACTTTTCATAATATTCAATTTGTGTATTTAATTTTAATTTTCGTGGTTATATATTTTACTCTTCCGATTCTTCTTCAGAATCATCTTCGTCTTCTACTACTTCATCAGTATCGTCTTCATCGTCTTCAACTGTACCATCATCTTCAAGAACTTCCAAATCTGGTTTGACTCTTTCGATAACCGGTCCAACTACATTTCCGTCTTCATCAACAACAACTTCTTCAACATCGTCTTTCATGACTTTTGTTACGGCTGCGATAGAATCTTTACCTTTTAAGTTAATCAATCGAACCCCTTGCGTTGCACGACCCATTACACGTAAATCTTCGATAGCCATTCTAATTGTCAATCCTGATTTGTTGATAATCATTAAGTCATCAGCATCAGTTACGGCGTTGATAGAGATAAGTTTTCCTGTTTTTTCTGTAATGTTAAGTGTTTTCACACCTTTTCCACCACGGTTTGTAATTCTGTAAACATCTTCTCCATCTTCGTCTACTAATTTGGTACGTTTTCCGTATCCGTTTTCAGTTACAACTAAAATTTGCGAATCGTTAACATCATTTTTAGCAACAGTAACCATACCAATTACTTCATCAGTATCGTCTTTTAAGCTAATTCCACGAACTCCTGAAGCTGTTCTTCCCATAGGACGTGTTTTAGTTTCTTCAAAACGAACCAATTTACCAGATTTAACTGCCAGGATAATTTGGCTTTCTCCATCTGTTAATTGCGCTCCCATTAATTCGTCGCCTTCCTTAATAGTAATAGCAGCAACTCCATTTACTCTAGGTTTAGAATATTTCTCTAAAGAAGTTTTCTTAACCTGACCTTGTTTGGTAACCATTACAAGGTTATGACTGTTGATATAATCTTTATCTTTTAAGTCTTGCGTACAAATGAAAGCTTTTACTTTATCATCGCTTTCAATGTTTACAAGGTTTTGGATTGCTCTACCTTTTGCCGTTTTACTTCCTTCCGGAATTTCGTAAACACGCATCCAGAAACATTTTCCTTTTTGGGTAAAGAACATCATATATTGGTGGTTGGTTGCAACAAACATGTGCTCAAGGAAATCCTGATCTCTTGTTCCTGCACTTTTTTGTCCAACTCCTCCTCTATTCTGCGTTTTATATTCTGTTAAGTTCGTACGTTTGATATAACCTGCATGAGAAATTGTAATTACTACATTTTCATCGGCAATTAAATCTTCGATACTTACATCTCCACCAGAATATTCAATTTGAGAACGGCGCTCGTCTCCGTATTTCTCACGAATTTCTTCAAGTTCTTCCTTAATTAATTTAGTTCTCAAATCAACATCAGCTAATAATGCTTTTAAGTGCTCAATTAACTTCATTAATTCTTCAAACTCAGCTCTTAATTTATCTTGCTCCAGACCTGTTAACTGACGCAAACGCATCTCAACAATAGCACGGGCCTGAATATCTGATAATTTAAATCTTTCGATTAATTTCTCACGAGCTTCTTCTGTATTTTTAGAACCTCTGATTATTGCAATAACTTCATCAATATTATCAGAAGCAATAATTAAACCTTCTAAAATATGTGCTCTTTCTTCGGCTTTACGTAATTCAAATTGTGTCCTACGAACTACAACATCATGACGGTGCTCAATAAAATAGTGAATCATATCTTTTAGATTCAACATTTGAGGACGGCCTTTTACAAGTGCAATATTATTTACACTAAAAGAGGATTGCAGTGAAGTAAACTTATATAAGGTATTCAAAACTACGTTTGGCGTAGCGTCACGTTTCAGGATATAAACGATACGCATACCGTTTCTGTCAGATTCGTCACGAATATTGGCAATACCTTCAATTTTTTTATCGTTAACCAAATCAGCCGTACGTTTGATCATTTCGGCTTTGTTAACCTGATATGGAATCTCGGTAACGATGATACATTCTCTACCGTCAACTTCTTCAAAACCAACTTTTGCACGCATTACAATACGTCCTCTACCGGTTTTAAAAGCCTCACGAACACCTTCATAACCATATATTACACCTCCTGTTGGAAAATCAGGAGCTTTAATATGCGTCATTAATTCGTCAACTTCAATATCGTTATTATCAAGGTACGCCAATGTACCATTGATTACTTCAGTTAAATTGTGTGGAGGCATATTGGTTGCCATACCTACAGCAATACCGGTTGCACCGTTTACTAATAAGGTAGGAACTCTTGTAGGCATTACTTTTGGCTCATATAAGGTATCGTCAAAGTTCAATTGAAAATCAACTGTTTCTTTTTCGATATCTGCCATAATATCCTCAGAGATTTTTCGCATTCTGGCCTCAGTATAACGCATTGCCGCCGGACTATCTCCATCGACAGAACCAAAGTTACCCTGACCATCAACTAATAAATATCGCATACTCCATTCCTGAGCCATACGTACCATTGCATCATAAACAGATGTATCTCCGTGTGGGTGATACTTACCCAGAACCTCCCCTACGATTCTCGCAGATTTTTTGTGGGCAGATCTTGATGTTACTCCTAAGTCATACATTCCGTAAAGAACTCTTCGATGCACTGGTTTCAAGCCATCTCTAACATCCGGAAGCGCTCTTGATACGATTACTGACATCGAATAATCGATGTAAGCTGATTTCATTTCATCTTCTATGTTAATGGGAATTAACTTTTCTCCTTCAGACATAAGTTGTTATGTTTAATAATTATATTAGTTTCAAAGCGTGCCAAGATACGGTTTTTTGAAATTTTTTCAGCTATTTACTTACACTTATTTCAATGATTTATTAACAACTTTATTTTACTTTTTAGTTAATAAATTAAGCGTTTTTTAACGCTTTTATTGTTATTTTTTTTGTCTATTAGCTGACAGGAGATTCGGAAGGTATGGTTTTTGTTTTTCAAAGACTAATTCACTAAATTTACAATTACAATTATATATTATGGATGATAATTTTTCACCAAGAGTAAAAGATGTTATTACCTACAGTAAAGAAGAGGCCTTACGTTTGGGTCACGACTTTATTGGTACTGAACATCTAATGCTAGGCATTTTGAGGGATGGAAACGGTAAAGCCATTCATATACTTAATAACCTTGCAGTCGATTTAGATCATTTGCGCAGAAAGGTAGAAATACTGAGTCCGGCCAATCAAAGCGTTGAAGTAAATGCTGAAAAGAAAAATCTTCATCTTACCCGTCAAGCGGAAAGGGCACTGAAGACAACTTTCCTGGAAGCTAAAGTATTTCAGAGCTCGTCAATTAGCACGGCGCACCTGCTTTTATGTATCTTACGAAACGAAAACGATCCCACAACCAAGCTGTTGAATAAACTAAAAATAGATTATGACATAGCTAAAGAACAATATTTAAACATGACTCCAAACGAAGAAGAATTCTTAGAAAACTTGCCTAGAAACGAATCATACAATGACGATTCAGGACAAGATGACAGTCTTAAGGAAAGTAGTTTTAATAATCCAGCCAATAAGTCAAACAAAAAATCCAAGACTCCGGTTTTAGATAATTTTGGGAGAGATTTAACAGAAATGGCCGAAGAAGGAAAACTAGATCCTGTTGTAGGACGCGAAAAAGAAATAGAGCGTGTATCGCAAATTTTAAGCCGTAGAAAAAAGAACAACCCACTTCTTATTGGTGAACCAGGAGTTGGTAAATCTGCTATTGCCGAAGGATTAGCATTGCGTATCATTCAGAAAAAAGTATCACGTATTCTTTTCCACAAACGTGTAGTAACGCTTGATTTGGCAAGTTTAGTTGCCGGAACAAAATACCGCGGTCAGTTTGAAGAAAGAATGAAAGCAGTGATGAACGAACTTGAAAAAAATGACGATATCATTCTTTTCATTGATGAAATTCACACTATTGTAGGTGCTGGCGGAGCAACAGGTTCTCTTGATGCTTCAAACATGTTCAAACCTGCATTAGCAAGAGGCGAAATTCAATGTATTGGTGCAACAACGCTTGATGAGTACAGACAATATATTGAAAAAGACGGAGCTCTTGAAAGACGTTTTCAAAAAGTAATTGTAGAACCAACTTCTGTTGAAGAAACAATCGCGATTTTGAACAATGTAAAAGACAAATACGAAGATCACCACAACGTAACTTATACGCAGGAAGCAATCGAAGCTTGTGTTAAATTAACAAACAGATATATGTCTGAGCGTTTTTTACCGGACAAAGCTATTGATGCTCTTGACGAAGCTGGTTCTCGTGTACACATTACTAATATTGATGTTCCTAAACAAATTCTTGATTTAGAGCGTCAATTGGAAGAAGTGCGTGAAAACAAGAATATGGTAGTGAAAAAACAAAAATATGAAGAAGCTGCCAAACTTCGTGATGATGAAAAACGTATCGAAAAAGATTTAGCTGTTGCGCAAGAGCAATGGGAAGAAGATTCTAAAAACAACAGAATTGAAGTTACAGAAGATAATGTAGCCGATGTTGTTTCGATGATGACCGGAATTCCTGTAAACAGAATTGCACAAACAGAAAGTAATAAATTAGCCAAATTACCTGAATTGATTCAGAATAAAGTAATTGGTCAAAACGATGCAGTTTTAAAAATTGCACGTTCTATTCAACGTAACAGAGCCGGACTTAAAGATCCTAACAAACCAATTGGTTCGTTTATTTTCTTAGGTCAGACCGGAGTTGGTAAAACCCAATTGGCTAAAGTTTTAGCAAAAGAATTATTCGATTCTGAAGATGCATTAGTTCGTATCGACATGAGTGAATACATGGAAAAATTTGCTATCTCTCGTTTAGTTGGAGCGCCTCCTGGATACGTAGGTTATGAAGAAGGTGGACAATTAACTGAAAAAGTTCGTAGAAAACCTTATTGTGTTGTTCTTTTAGATGAGATCGAAAAAGCGCATCCGGATGTGTTTAATATGATGCTTCAGGTGCTTGATGACGGATATTTGACTGATAGTTTAGGTCGTAAAATCGACTTTAAAAATACTATCATTATCATGACATCTAACGTTGGAGCACGTCAGTTGAAAGATTTTGGACAAGGTGTAGGATTTGGAACCGCTGCAAAAGTGGCTCAGGCCGATGAAAACTCAAAAAGCATTATCGAAAATGCATTGAAAAAAACTTTTGCTCCAGAATTCTTAAACAGAATTGATGACGTAATCGTATTCAACGCATTAGAGAAACATGATATCGATTTGATTATCGAAATCGAGCTTACAAAACTGTACACTCGTATTGCTGAATTAGGATATAAACTAAGTCTTACTGATAAAGCAAAAGCATTTATCGCTGAAAAAGGCTTTGACAGACAATTTGGTGCAAGACCTCTAAAAAGAGCGATTCAGAAATATGTTGAAGATTTGTTAGCAGAAGAAATCATTACTTCAAAAATACATTCAGGTGATGAAATCTTAATGGATTTAAAAGATGATTCTCAGGAACTTTCTGTAGAAGTACACAAAGCCGAAGAGCCAACAAATCTATAAATCGATAAATTTTATAACAGAAATAACAAACCCGTTACGTTTTTATAACATAACGGGTTTTTTCTTTGGATAAAATCGTATATTTATTAAAAGCAAATAGCTACTTTTGAATATTAAATATTATAACAAACAATAACGTATGCTTCAAAATAAAGTCATTTTAGGTAGCGAAGAATGGTGCTCATTTCCAGAACTAGGAATCCCTACAATCAAGGCTCGCGTCGATTCTGGCGCAAAAACTTCGGCAATGCACGCCATAAACATAGCTCCTTTTATAAAAAATGATGCCAATTGGGTAAAATTTGACATTAACCCAATTCAGAATAATATCAAAACCATTATTCATTGTGAAGCTCCACTGGTTGATAAACGAATTGTAAAAAGTTCAAGCGGTTTTAGAGAACATCGTTATGTTATTCAAACCAACCTAAAAATTGGCGATGCAAAATGGCCAATCGAAATGACATTGACCAATCGTGACTCAATGGGTTTTCGAATGCTTTTAGGGCGCGAAGCGATGAGCGGACGTGTATTGGTTGATCCCGAAGAAAAATACATGTTAGGACAGCCAACAACCGAAGCGTTAAAAGAATTATACCAAAACTCAGAAAAAGCAAGTTCCGGTTTACGAATTGGACTTTTGGCGAGTAATCCTGAATTATACAGTAATAAAAGAATTATGGAAGCCGGCGAAATGCGCGGTCACGAAATGCATTTTTTGAACATCAAAGAATGTTACATGAAACTGGATGCGAAAACTCCTGAAATTCATTACAGAGGCGGAAAAATATTAAATCAATTTGATGCTATTATTCCGAGAATTCGACCAAGTATTACTTTTTATGGTTGCGCTTTAACACGTCAGTTTGAAGCTTTAAAGGTTTTCGTTTTAAATTCGGCTACAGCCATAACACAATCGCGAGATAAATTATACTCATTGCAATTGCTTTTGAATAGCGGAATCGATATCCCAACAACCGGTTTTGCCAATTCTCCTTTGGATACTGACAACTTGATTAAAATGGTTGGAGGTTCGCCTTTAATCGTAAAATTACTGGAAGGAACTCAAGGAAAAGGAGTTGTTCTGGCAGAAACAAAAAAAGCGGCAGAAAGTGTTATCAACGCTTTTAAAAGTTTAAATGCAAACATTTTAGTTCAGGAATTCATCAAAGAAGCCAACGGAAAAGACATTCGTTGTTTTGTAATTGACGGAAAAGTAGTTGCGGCAATTCAGCGTGAAGCAATGCCGGGAGAATTTAGAGCCAACATTCACTTGGGCGGAACAGCCTCTGTTATAAAAGTAACTGCTGAAGAGAAAAAGATTGCAATTAAAGCCGCAAAAGCAATGGATTTGAAAGTTGCAGGTGTAGATATTATTCGTTCTTCAAAAGGGCCTTTATTGCTTGAAGTGAATTCATCTCCGGGACTTGAGGGAATTGAAGGCGCAACAAATAAAGACATTGCCGGAGAAATGATTAAAGCAATTGAGAAGAATTTTAAATTGATATAAGTTAATCAACAATTCGTATAATATAAAAGCAAAGTAACCCCAATACTGTCATCCCGAGGAACGAGGGATCACACTCGTAACTAGACAACGGCTTTCGATTTACTTTGCGGAGTTTCTAGTGCGATTCCTCGTTCCTTGGGATGACACAAACACATACTAGCTTTGTCAAAGTTTAAAACTTTGACAAAGCTTTTTTTAAACATAAATCCAAAAAAAATGACACTATACCCCTATTTAGACATTATTTTTAGAAGCGCCGCTGTTTATTTTTTCATGACAATTGCACTTAGAATTTTCGGTAAAAAAGAACTTTCACAATTAAATACGGCCGATATCATTCTGATTTTACTGATTAGCAACTCTGTCCAAAATGCAATGGTTGGACCAGATACAAGTCTTTGGGGAGGTTTGGTTGCGGCTTTGGTTTTGTTTGTAATCAACTTTGCCATAAAAAAATTGACGCACAAATATAAAGTGCTCAACGATTTATTTTTGGATAAACCCGAAATCCTGATTCACGACGGAAAACTTGATTTTAAAGCTTTAAGCAAATTAGACATTTCACACGACGAATTAAAAGAAGCAATGCGTGAGCATGGTTTAGAACATTATACCGATGTAAAGCTTTGTATGCTCGAAATTGACGGTACAATCAGTGTGATTTCTGAAGATAAAAAGAACCTGAAACAAACGCATTATAAAAGAAAGCACAATCATAAGAATTTTAGAAAATAACTATTAGAAATTCCAATAAATTAGAAATTCCAAATTCCAAACTGAAAATAAATTCAAGTACAAAATTTCAAACAAAAAATTCCAAATTCCAACTAACTAAACCAACCAATGAAGAAATTATTCCCGATTTTATTTGCTTTTATTATTACTAACGGATTTTCTCAAAATCTAAATACTAAAAGACTAGACAGTTTATTTCAACTTTTAGACAAAAACAATAAATATATCGGAAGCATTGCGATTTCAGAAAACGGAAAACTTATTTATTCAAACTCTATTGGTTACGAAAATGTTGAGACTTCAAAAAAATCAGATATAAACACTAAATACAGAATTGGTTCTATTTCGAAAATATTTACTGCTTCATTAATTTTTAAAGCTATTGAAGAGAAAAAAATCAATTTAAACCAAACGATAAATAAATATTTTCCAACAATAAAAAACGCCGACAAAATCACTATTTCAAATCTATTGAATCATCGAAGCGGCATACATGATTTTACCAATGATGACAGCTACTTTGATTGGAATACGCAATATCAGCCAAGAGAAAAAATGATTGAGAGAATTGCTTCCGGTGACATTGCTTTTGAACCTGCCACAAAAGGAGAATACAGTAATTCTAATTATGTGCTGCTAACTTTTATTCTTCAAGATATTTACAAAAAAACCTATTCTGAAATTTTAGCTCAAAAGATAATCAAACCCCTAAAGCTAAAAAAGACCTATTTTGGAGGAAAAATAAATACAGACAACAAAGAATGCAATTCTTATACTTATTCCGGAAAATGGCAAAAAAGTACCGAAACCGATATGTCTATTCCGCAAGGAGCCGGAGGAATTGTTTCGAACCCAACTGATCTGAATCTTTTTATTGAAAGTCTGTTTGCGGGTAAGATCATTTCTGCAGAACATTTAAATGAAATGAAAACCATAAAAGACAAATTTGGTATGGGAATGTTTGAATTTCCTTATCAGGATAAAAAAATATACGGCCACACGGGCGGAGTTGACAGATTTAAATCGGTATTGGCTTATTTGCCAAAAGAAAAACTGGCAATAGCATTTTGTTCCAACGGAAAAGATTATGATAACAACAATGTTTTACAATGTGTTTTAAGTTCTTATTTTAATGATCCATTTCAAATGCCGATATTTTAAAAATTCTAAAATTTTAAGTAAAATTCCAAATAAAAAATTCCAAATTCCAACGCTTTGTGTATTCACGTTGCCTTGGAATTTGGAATTTGAAATGTTGAAATTTAATCTTCAAACCAGCTTTTTTTATTTCCAAAACTCAAACCATTTCTTTTCATTAATTATTTTATACTCATCAATATTAACAGTTTTTATAGTTGTAATTGTCAATCCAAAAAACTTAAGATTGCTATTCAAATTTACCAACACATGATCTTCTTCTTTAGTAAATTTCTCTGCAATCATTTTATAATGCGGCAAAAGTCTTTTATCTAGCATACCGTTTAATGCCTGTAAAGTCGAATGAATTACTTTATTAGAACTATCATTTAAACCTGCTATAAACGTATCTAAGTAATTACTTTTATTTTTCAATTGTCCAAGCGAATAATAAGCACTAATTTTTATGTTATCACTTTTATCAGAGGTAAAAGGAACAATAAAATTACCATAATCAATATTCATTTCCTTCAACAAATAAGTGCAAAATCTAAATGTTTCCTCATTATTTATTTTTTCAGCACTAGCTTCTATAATTTCTAACCAGTCAGAGCTTTTATCTTTTGCATACCAAAACACAAACTGAAAAACACTCAATAAATTCTCTTTTGCAAGATCAATTAAATATGGATAAGCCCGTTGGTAATCAAATTTTGTAAGTATCTGAATTAGCATTCTTTGATTTTCTCCTGTATTCAATTTATACTGTTCTTCCAGGACATTCATAGTTTCAGAATCGAGATTTTGTTTCTTTAAAAAACTATTTAGGCATTCTAATTTAGTTTGATTTTCATTTGTAGAAAAATACACCTCTAAAATATAAGCTGATGATCCTCCCAATGAATGCTTAAACATATCAGGGTCTTTTGATTTTAATTTTTCAGGTATAATTTCATCAAGCCATCTTTCATACCAATCCAAAAAATTGGATTCAAAAGTAAAATAAGGTCTTTGTCTCTCAATATCGATATTTACAATTCTTCCTTTAAATTCTCCATTTAAAACAAGTGCGTAATAATAAGTACAACCTTGAGTTCCGACAGGTAATAATCCCGAAAATATTTTCCCTAATTCTGTTTCAAATTCTTCATCAGAAATAGTATCATTTTCTTCAATATTTCTATTTAGATCAGACCAAAATTCACTTGACATTTTTGGATAAATTTTACAATCTTCCTTTAAATAGAATTTCGTGTTTTCACAAACAAACTCATCTACATTTTTCCCCAAAGGATAAATTCCATAAGAAGGTCCGGCTCCTGAATTTGAATGCGAAATTCCACCATTGCCAATATGAAGCAAAAATGATTTATAACATTCAGGAAGTTCTAGATCGTATTCATTTTCAAAATTTAAGATATCTAGTGGTCTTACCGGATTTCCTAAAATATATTGATGACTACCTGCTCCAAATACCTTTAAATTTCTATCCGTATTTTTAGCACTAAACAGCTTGTTTTTGATTCTTTCTATTTGATTTAATTCTTCCATTTTCAAACCTAATTGTTTCCTATATCTAAACCGTAAAAATAAATATATTACACTATTAAACAACTAACATACGCAAACAAAAAAGCCGATTTCAAATTTGAAATCAGCTTTTTTTATATGTTTTAAAACGCGATTTACATCTTACATTTTACAAAAATCATTTACTAAGAAATAAATAAACTTAAAATAAAGTAAACCAATCCAGCTAAAATAGCCGAAATAGGAATCGTTAATATCCAAGCCCAGATCAAACTTACAGTTACCCCCCAACGAACGGCAGATACACGTTTTGTTAACCCAACCCCGATGATAGAACCTGTAATTGTGTGAGTTGTACTTACTGGTATTTTTAAGTGTTCTGTAAAATACAATGTTAAAGCTCCGGCAGTTTCAGCAGCAACACCTTCAAATGAAGTTACTTTTGTGATTTTAGAACCCATTGTTTTTACAATTTTCCATCCTCCGCTTAAAGTTCCTGCAGCAATTGCAGAATAACAAGCTAGCGGAATCCAGCCCGGCATTACTCCTTTAACTCCTGTATCATCATTTGGTAAAACAACGTCTAACCAGGAAGCCATATGAACTCCCGGATTTGTATGGATATAAACGGCTACAGCGGCAGCAATAATACCCATTACTTTTTGAGAATCGTTTCCTCCGTGCCCTAAACTAAAAGCAGCAGAAGAAAGTAATTGCATCTTTTTCAAAGCAGCATCTGCCTGATGAAGATTTAAGCTACTGAATATTAAACAAAAAGCACTTACCGTTAAGATAATAAAAGCTACTAAAAACCATTTAATATTGTGTGGATCAAAAGCTACACTCCAAAAATGAGAATCAAAACGAGGTTTGTCAATTTCTGAATAAGGAACCATTAAACTACTCACAACCCAAATAGTTGCGATCATTAAAGCCACAGTAAATATTTTTGGAAAAATACTTTTACGAGAAGCATTTAACAACCAAATGGAGATTAAATAGGAAGCAAAAGCTCCTAATAATGGCGCAAGAACAATAAAGGCAATAATGATTAAAACTCCCGAGGGCATTCCGCCATCTTTTCCAGCCTTGTACCAGCTTACGATTTCGTACCAATAATGTGTAGTTCCATCTTCGCCAATATAACCTGAAAAACCGTGTACAGCGATTGCATGAGCAACGGCTGCTCCTGCAAAACCACCAATTAAAGTATGTGAAGAACTTGAAGGAATTCCTAACCACCAGGTTAATAAATTCCAGCAAATTGCCGCAATTACACCGGCAAGAATTACAACCAGGTTAATTTCCATAGTGTGCGCTGTTTTTGCAACAGTATCTGCAACACCAAATCCGAAAACCCAATAAGCTAAAAAGTTAAAAAATGCTGCCCAAAGTACGGCCTGAAAAGGCGTAAGTACCTTTGTTGCAACAACGGTTGCTATAGCATTTGCTGCATCATGAAAACCATTGATGTAATCAAAAATTAAGGCTAATACTATAATAATTATAAGTAGCGTCATAAATTATAACTTCAGAATGAAATAAATTGAATTTAAGAATGTTTTACAGAAATAGATTCCAGTATGTTTGCAACGCTCTTACATTTATCTGTCGCTGATTCTAAAACAGATAACACTTCTTTATATTTAATAATATTTTTAGCGTCTGTTTCGTTCTCAAAAATTTCAAAAACTGCTTTGTTATAAACGTTATCTGATTTATTTTCCAATTTATTAATTCTGGCGCAAGCCTCCTTAATAATATTCATGTTTTTCAAATTGCTCAACTCTTTTACAGCGCTGTCGATGTTTTGACAAGCTTCAAGGTTGATTTCAGTCATTTTTCTGATTGATTTTGTAATTTTATCCACCTGATACAATCTCATTCTGCTCGCCGCACCGTGCAAATAATCGGCAACGTTATCAATAGAAGTAATAAGCGTGTGAATATCCTCTCTATCAAATGGAGTAATGAAGTTTCTGCTCAATTCAAGATTGGTTTGACGTGTAATGTCTTCTCCTCTTTGCTCTAATTCATCAATTTTTTGAAAAAGAACTTCTCTTTCTTTCAACGGAAGATTTACAGCTTCGTGTAAATTAGAAGCTAATTCAATTAAATTGCTTGAAGCCTCTTCAAAAAGTGGAAAGAATTTCTTGTCTTTCGGCACTAAAAATTGGAAAATACTGTTTATTGACATTTTTATATTTTTGATAGTGCAAAATTACTTCAATATTATTCGGTAATGTTAAGCCATTGTTAACAAATCGTTTTCAATTTGGAAACTATCCAAAAACGAAACCGTCTTTTCAATGTCATAATGTAAGATTCTGTCTTCTTTTACCAAAGGCACAACTTCTCTGTAACTGCTCAAAAACATTTCGATGAAATCACTCGATTTTAAAGGCTCTCTATACGCAATTGCCTGCGAAGCATTCATTAATTCGATAGCCAGAATGCGCTCTAAATTGTCCATAACACGCAGCGCTTTTGTAGCTCCGTTTGCGCCCATGCTTACGTGATCTTCCTGTCCGTTGCTCGATACAATACTATCAATACTAGATGGTGTAGCCAATTGTTTATTTTGACTTGCAATACTTGCAGCCGTATATTGCGGAATCATAAATCCTGAATTTAATCCCGGATTATCTACTAAAAATGCCGGAAGATTACGCAATCCTGAAATTAACTGATAAGTTCTTCTTTCAGAAATACTTCCTAATTCTGCCAAAGCAATTGCCATAAAATCTAAAGCTAAAGCCAACGGCTGTCCGTGGAAATTCCCTCCAGAAATAATCTGATCGGCTTCAATAAATATATTTGGATTATCGGTTACCGAATTAATTTCGGTTTTAAATACTTTTCGAACATAATCAATCGCATCTTTTGAAGCACCGTGAACCTGCGGCATGCAACGGAAAGAATACGGATCCTGAACATGTTTTTTCTCCTGTGCGATAATTTCGCTTCCTTCCAAAAATTCATTAATACGCTGCGCTGTAATAATTTGTCCTTTATGAGGGCGTATAAAATGAATCAATTCATTGAAAGGCTCAATTCTTCCATCAAAACCTTCCAAAGAAATGGTTCCGATTAAATCTGCCAAATACGAATATTTGTATGCTTTTATCAAAATATGAGCTCCATAAGCACTCATAAACTGCGTTCCGTTTAATAAGGCCAAACCTTCTTTTGACTGTAAAACAATTGGTTCCCATTTAAAATGTTTCAAAACTTCGGCAGAAGCTATTTTTTTTCCTTCAAAATAAACTTCACCTTCTCCTAATAATGGTAAAGATAAATGTGCTAAAGGAGCTAAATCTCCAGAGGCACCAAGTGAACCTTGTGTATATATTACAGGGAGAATATCATTATTATAAAAATCAACCAAACGATTTACAGTTTGCAGTTGAATTCCTGAATGTCCGTAACTTAAAGACTGAATTTTAAGAAACAGCATCATTTTTACAATCTCGGCAGGAACTTCTTCTCCTGTTCCGCAAGCGTGTGATTTTACTAAATTCTCCTGAAGTTTTGATAAATTTTCATTTGAGATTTTCACACTATAAAGTGAGCCAAAACCAGTATTGATTCCGTAAATAGGTTCTGAATGTGAAGCCATTTTTTTATCTAAATAATCACGGCATTTCTGAACATTTACTTTTGCTTCTTCAGATAATTCAAGCATCTTTTGGTTTACAATGATCTCTTGTAAATTTTCCAAAGTCAATGTTTCAGTACTTATATAATGGACTTCTCTCATGGTAATATTTATTTTAAGGCATCAAAATTCAGCAAATCAATATTAAAAAGCAACATTTGTTCATAATAATTAAAATTTAAACAATTTCAGTTTATTCCTTTTGCCTATTTCATAATCAAAATTGGTATTAAAACGGTCTGCTTCTTGATTTTGTCTTGTGAAACTTAAATTTCAAAAAAAGATTCCTATTTAACATATAGACTAAATAATGTGTTTTTCTTCTTCTCAAAACAAATAAATCAGTTCTTTACCGGTAATTATATTAGCAAAAGCGCATTAAATATACGAATAAGGCAACTTTGAAGATCGAATATTAACAAATGCTCAATATTAAAATTGATCTTTTGGAAATATTAAAATATTCGCAAAAAGGAAATAAAGATTTTTAACTTTTATAAAAAGCTGTACTTTTGAAAAATCAAAAATGAAAAGTAACAGCATTAAATATCAATCTACAATGACAACTCAAACAAGAGTTGCAATTGCTGCTACAATTACTTCTACTACAACAACTACCCCTTAGGGGTATACATTTTACATATAATCCTGGTTATCTATACTTTTTTCATGAAAGAAGAAAGGCATTGGATACATAAAAAACATTTACAAAGAAAAAAAAAGTCGCAGTTTTCAGTTTCAGTTCACAGTTGATCACCTTTGAACCTTTGTTACTCAAAATCTTTGCACCTTATTAAAAAACATCAAAATGAAAGTATTAAAATTTGGCGGAACTTCGGTTGCCAATGCACAAAATATAAAACTCGTTCTCGAAATTATAAATCAAAAATCTAAAAATGATAAATTAGTCGTTGTTGTTTCTGCTTTAAGCAAAGTCACTGATTTATTGCAATTGGCAGCAGCAAAAGCCGCTGCAAACGATGAGAGTTTTAGAGAAATTGTTGCTGAAATCGAGAAAAAACATCTTGACACTTTAAAAGAATTGATTCCCGTAAGTGAACAGAGCAGTTTGCTAAGTCACGTAAAAAGAATCATCAATCACTTAGAAACTTTATTAGACGGTTGTTTTTTATTGGGCGAATTATCCCCAAGAACAGCCGATACTATTTTAAGTTTTGGAGAATTGCTTTCGTCATATATCATTGCGCAGGCGTATCAGCAAATCAATAAAAATGTAGTTTATAAAGACAGCCGCGAAATCATCAAAACAAATGCTGATTTTGGAAAAGCAGCCGTTAACTTCGAAATTTCAAACCAGTTGATTCAGGAATATTTCAGTCAAAATGAATCTCAAATCAATATTTTACCGGGTTTTATCGCTTTAACTCTTGACGGAATTACGACTACTCTTGGCCGTGGAGGTTCTGATTATACTGCAGCCATCATCGCCGGAGCGCTTGAAGCTGAACAACTTGAAATCTGGACAGATGTAAACGGAATGTTTACTGCAAATCCAAAAATCGTAAAACAAGCACAGCCAATTGCTACAATTTCGTATCAGGAAGCGATGGAATTATCGCATTTTGGTGCGAAGGTTTTGTATCCGCCAACTATTCAGCCCGTTTTAAGAAAAAATATTCCAATTTTAATCAAAAATACTTTTGAACCAGAAGCTGAAGGAACCTTAATTTCCAGTCATGTTTCATCAAAAGATACAGTTGTAAAAGGAATCAGCCATATCGATAATATTTCGCTTGTAACACTTGAAGGTCCCGGAATGATTGGAGTTGCAGGTTCGTCAAGACGTTTATTTGAAGTATTGTCTCAGGAAAAAATCAATGTCATTTTTATTACTCAGGCTTCTTCCGAACATTCTATTTGTATCGGAATTTTAAATTCTGATGCTGAAAATGCCGAAGCCGCGATTAATAGAGCTTTTGAAGTAGAAATTCTTCAAAACAAAATTGATCCTGCGATTGTCGAAAAAGATCTTTGTATTATCGCTTTGGTGGGTGAAAACATGAAAAATCACCAGGGTTTAAGTGGAAGAATGTTCAGTACTTTAGGAAAAAACAACGTAAATATTCGTGCGATTGCGCAAGGTGCATCTGAACGTAATATCTCAACTGTAATCAACGAAAGAGACGTTAAAAAAGCGCTGAATACGTTACACGAAAACTTCTTTGAAGAAAACACCAAACAGCTGAATTTGTTTGTAATGGGAGTTGGAAATGTGGGTGAGAAATTCATCGAACAAATTCATAACCAAAAGAAATTTTTAAAAGATAATTTAAAGATCAATGTTCGCGTAATTGCTTTATCAAACTCCAGAAAAATGCTTTTTGATGAAGACGGAATTTCGTTAAAAGAATGGCAAGCCGATTTAGATAAAGGAGAACCTGCCAACAAAGAATCTTTCATCGAGCGCGCCAAAGAACTGAATTTACGTAACAGTATTTTTGTTGATATTACAGCAAATGCAACAGTTTCTGAAACTTACGAGCAATTCTTAAAACAAAGTATTGCGGTTGTAACTTGTAATAAAATTGCCTGTTCATCTGCTTACGACAATTATAAAAAACTAAAAAGTTTATCACGTCAATACAACGCTCCGTTTTTGTTTGAAACGAATGTTGGTGCGGGATTACCAATTATAGATACTGTAAAAAACTTAATTGCGTCTGGCGATAAAGTACATAAAATTCAGGCGGTTTTATCGGGAAGTTTAAACTTCATTTTTAATAATTTTGATGAGAAAAATTCTTTTCACGATGTGGTAAAAGAAGCCGGAGTTCAGGGATTTACAGAACCAGACCCGAAAATCGACTTAAGCGGAATTGACGTGGCACGTAAAATCCTGATTTTAATTCGCGAAAGCGGTTACGAAATGGATATCGACGCCATCGAAAACGAATCGTTCCTGCCTGCAGAATGTCTGGCAACAACAAACAACGATGACTTTTTTGCATCATTGACAAAACACGCTGAACATTTTGAAAACATCTATAAAGAAGCTTTAGCGAAAGATTCGAGATTAAAATACGTAGCACAATTCGAAAACGGAAAAGCAAGCGTTGGCCTGCAATTCATCCCAAAAGATCATCCGTTTTACAATTTGGAAGGAAAAGACAATATCGTACTTTTCTACACAGATCGTTACGTAGATCAGCCGTTATTGATCAAAGGCGCCGGAGCCGGAGCTGCAGTTACAGCATCAGGAATTTTTGCAGACGTCATTAGAATAGGAAATATATAAAGGTGCTAAGGTTCTAAGTTGCTAAGGTTCTGAGTTTTTTTTTCAAACCTAATCTTAGCCTCTTAGAACTTAAGAACCTTAGAAAATAAAAATAAAAAGTTGCAATAGAAATCTTAGAATCTTAGAATCTTAGCAACTTAGAACCTCAGAACCTTAAAAATGGAAATTAAACTATTTTGCCCGGCAACTATTGCGAATCTTTCGTGTGGATTTGACGTACTTGGACTTTGCTTAGACAATGCGGGCGATGAAATGATTGTTCGAAAAACAGATCAAAAAGGCGTTCGTATTACTAAAATTGTGGGTGCTGATTTGCCTATGGAAACCGAAAAAAATGTTTCCGGAGTCGCGGCTTTGGCCATGTTAGAAGCGTATGAAAGCCATTTTAATCCGATAGATTTTGGGTTTGAAATCGAAATCTACAAAAACATAAAAGCCGGAAGCGGAATTGGAAGCAGCGCCGCAAGTTCTGCCGGAGCCGTTTTTGGGATTAATGAATTGTTAGGAAAACCTTATTCTCGTAAAGATTTGGTTCAGTTTGCCATGCAGGGCGAAAAATTAGCAAGTGGAAATGCGCATGCCGACAACGTTGCTCCTGCCCTTTTAGGCGGATTTACGTTGGTAAGAAGTTATGCTCCGCTTGATATTATCCGAATTGACAGTCCGGAGGAATTGTTTGCGACGGTGGTTCATCCTCAAATTGAATTGAAAACATCTGATGCACGTTCGGTATTGAAACAAACCGTTTCCCTAAAAAGCGCCATTATGCAATGGGGAAATGTGGGCGGATTAATTGCCGGCTTATACACTAAAGATTACGATTTGATTGGACGTTCGCTTCATGACGAAATCGTTGAACCTTTACGAAGTGTTTTGATCCCGGGTTTTGATTTGATCAAACAAACGGCTCTTGAAAACGGCGCTTTAGGCTCCGGAATTTCTGGTTCTGGTCCGTCGATTTTTGCTTTAAGCAGAGGAAAAAATACCGCCGACCAAATCGCCAAAGCCATGAGCGACGTTTACGAAAAAATGAATTTGCCGTATGAAATTCACGTTTCGAAAATTAATCCTGATGGGGTTAGGATTCTTTGAAAGAATTAAAAATTAAAATTTAGAATTAAAAATCATGCGCGCTGTTTGTCAGACTGAGCGGAGTCGAAGTCCGACAAAGTAAGTACACAAAGTTTTGTCATTTCGACGGAGGAGAAATCACATAAAGTGAAGACACACAGTGCGTCGCTCTCTGGATGCGATTTCTCGTTCCTCGAAATGACAAAAAAGCCGAATAATAATTATTGGAATTTAAAAAACTGGAATTTGATTTAAAGAAAATCTATTTTCTATACTCTATTCTCTTTTTTCTAAAATCTAACTTCTAAAATCTAAAATAAGCAATGAAATACTATAGTTTAAACCATAATGCCCCAAAAGTTTCGTTTCAGGAAGCTGTAATACAAGGATTAGCGAGTGATAAAGGATTATATTTTCCGGAAAATATTACGGCTTTAAATCCTTCTTTTTTTGATAAAATTGAAAGTTTAAGCCACGAAGAAATCGCTTTTGAAGCGATTCAGCAATTTGTTGGGGATGAAATTCCGGCAGAGAAATTAAAAGAAATAATTGCCGAGACTTTATGTTTTGATTTTCCGGTTGTGGAAGTCGAAAAAGGAATTTATTCGTTAGAATTATTTCACGGTCCTACAATGGCTTTTAAAGATGTTGGCGCTCGATTTATGTCACGTTGTCTGGCGTATTTTAATAAAGATAAAAAAGACAGTAAAAATACCGTTTTAGTAGCGACTTCGGGAGATACAGGCGGAGCTGTTGCCAGCGGATTCCTTGGTGTTGACGGCGTTGATGTTGTGATTTTATATCCATCAGGAAAAGTGAGCGACATTCAGGAAAAACAATTGACTACTTTAGGACAAAACATTAAAGCATTGGAAGTTGACGGTGTTTTTGATGATTGCCAGGATATGGTAAAAAAAGCGTTTTTAGACGAAACTTTAGCGCATAAAAACCTGACTTCGGCGAATTCTATAAATATTGCACGTTGGTTACCGCAAATGTTCTATTTTTTCTTTGCTTACAAAGCGTTGAAAAGCCAAAACAAACCATTGATTTTCTCTTGTCCGAGTGGAAATTTCGGGAATATCTGCGCCGGAATTATGGCAAAGAAATTAGGTTTACCAATCGAACATTTCGTTGCTTCGACAAACGTAAATGATACGGTACCAAGATTTTTAGAAAACGGAAAATACGATCCAAAACCTTCTAAAGCCACAATTTCTAACGCCATGGATGTTGGAAACCCAAGTAACTTTATTAGAATTCAGGAATTATATAACAACGATTTAAAAGCTTTCGAAAAAGATTTCTCATCGTACAGTTATACGGATGAAGAAACGCTTGAAGCTTTAAAAAACATCTACAAAGTCGATGGTTATATCGCAGAACCACACGGCGCCGTTGGTTATTTAGGTTTGAAAAAAGAACTTCAAAAACACGAAAATGCGATTGGTGTTTTCTTAGAAACGGCGCATCCTATTAAATTCCTTGATGTGGTTGAACCTGCTTTGGGAATTACGCTTCCAATTCCGGAACAAATTGAAAGTGTTATGAATGAGGAGAAAGTTAGTGTGAAGATTTCTAGCTATGAGGAATTGAAGACGTTTTTGGGGTAGATTATTACGTTTATTTATAAAGCCACAAATTTAATGTGAATTTGTGGCTTTTTGATGTTATAATAGCAAAAACAAATTACTATTCACGATTTTCCATTTTAAAGTTTGGTGGTGTATACTTAAAATTTCTATTTCCTTCCTGTAATGTATAATTTAATTTCTGAAATTCTCTTAAGTCTTTAATATTAATACAAGATGTTATTAAAGACACATTATCTCCTCCTTTTATCTTTAGTATATCTTTTGTGGTTGAATCTGAAGGCTGAGTTATTCTGCTATCGCCATATTCAGAAGTATTAACTTGTATTATATATGCATGAATATCCCTTGAAATTGAATCTGTAATATTAGAAAAATAATTTGTATCTCGATTATATTCCACAGTAACAACAAAATCAACTTTTCCTCTAAACATTGCTCTCTTACGTATATCAGCTAATTCAAAACAGTTAAAAACACTGAAATAAATATTATTCCAGCGATATAATCTTAACAATTCATCTTCCATTTTTTTGTATGGAACAATAAACCCTTTCCTACCTTCTATTTGTCTTGTTTCCTCAGGGGAATAATCCTTTTTTAATCTTAAATCTACAAAAGCATTATTATAATTTTTATATCTAAATGGTAATATCGTAGCTACATAATTTAAAACTTCTTTGTCTTTATTTGTTATATGTTCCAAACCACATATTATTGCAACATTATTTTTTTTAGAAAACATGGTAAGATGTGGCAACCATTGATAAGGAACAGAAATTTCAGGAAAGACAATTAAATCTGATTTTTGTCTTTTTAAACTTTGATTTAAAATATGATTTATTTCATCAAATCTTTCATAATTTAAAATAGGCATGTCTTTCATCGAACTAATAGAATGATTTAATAATGTCTTTGAATTAACAATTCCTACTCTTAGTTTATTTGGAATCTGTATATTTTGTACATTAATTTGTATGCATTCCTTATTCAATTCATTAGATGAAGGGAAATACGGTTCATAAAGAGGTGAATTTAATTTATTGAATAACAAGTAATCTTCAAAAGTTTTTTTAATAAGGAATTCGTAGCTTTTATCTGAAGGATGAAAAATATTTTTAAATTGATAAAATAACGATAACTCATTGTAGTGAACAAATCTAGGAGAATAATTAATCTTTTTTTCATCAAAATCAAAATCTTTATCATAGAGTTTTTTACTCAAAAAGTTAATCCCATGTGGATGTTTACAATAATTAAGTAGCGGATAATATATTAAATGATGTCTCAGTAAATTTGATTTTATAATTGCTTTTGCTTTAGGTTCTATATGATCAAAAGTTAAAGCATTTATGATCGCATTATTTTTGTTTTTTGTATCTAACCCTCCTATTTTATTTAAAACCTTTTCAGTAAACCATAAATTATTCAATGAACAAGACATTGCAAAACAATTTGCAAGATGAATTAAAAGATTTTCTTTTAATTCATCTAATAACTCGTCTGTTATTTCTTCAGATGTAATTGTTTTCTTAATGCTAATTATCGCAATAACCTGATCTTTAGCGAAATCAATAATTTCCTCGACGGCATTGTGTATTGTATAAAAATTAAAAACTTTTTCCCATAATGATGACAATTCCAATCCTCTCTGTCCGGAAAAACATTCTTTAATTTGATTGAATAATTTTTGTTTTATATTGATATCAATCTCATTCGATATTTTAGTAGCGCTAATTAATTTTGACAAGTGCTTTGATATACCAAGCTTATCAATTGATAAACTATCTACTGATCTAAATTTATTAATTGTATCTGAATAAGTTAATTTATAAGATGAATTTTCAAAATCATCTAAAATGTTTTCTGATTCTGGTTCAAATCTAAATTCACTACTATTTTTTCTTATTTCAGCTTCAAATTTTTCAAGTAATTTTACGGATTCATCCTTATTAAAATTATATAATTTAACTTTTTTTGTTTGAAAATAAAGTTTGTTATTTTCAACATAAATATAAAAATCTCCTTTCGCTTTATCTATTTCTTCACTTTTCTTAACTGGAATATCTGAATCAATTAGATTATCCATTATAAAATTATCTAAAATGTTTTCATTTCTAAGCTTGGGATTAGCATATACTAAAATTATATCGTCCACATACCTTCCATAAAATGCTGGTTTTAATATATTCTTTACTGAAAAATCGAAATTAATTAAATAATAGTTTGATAAAATTGTTGATGAATGTAACCCAATTGGTAAAATTTTCTTATTTGAAGGGATAATTTTATTCGCAGTTAATATTTCCGAATACACTGAATGAATTTCTATTAACAATCGATTCAGCCATCGATACTGATCTGGTATTTTTTCTTCAAATTTATTTAAATCAAAATCAATACTATTGTAATAATTTTTTATATCTAAATTTAGTATAGACACATCTAAACCAATTTTATGAAGATCTTTTGCAGTTTGAATTCCTTCATCTCTCCATTGAGAATAATTGATGTAATATTTCTTAAAAAGTTTTATTGAATTTTCTTCAAAATCATCATCAGAATTTCTTTCTAATCTATTTCCATAACAATGTGGGCCAAGTTCTTTATCTAGATACTTTCCAATAAGCATAATCCACAAGACTGATATTATATGAATTTCTACAGGACAATCTATAAAAACTGTAACTCTATCAACTAAATATTCTTTTTTCTTATTTTGATTAGTGTAGAAGAAACCAGTCCCATCAATACGATCATCTGAAAAAGATTTTGGCATTAATGAAAATTTGACTTGAGTTAGTAATTCATTAATTGAACTTTTATCATTTGATTGGTATCTTTGTATTTTCTGAAATAAATTCAATAATTTTGAATCAATTTCATCATCTTCATATTCTGCAATGCTCATTAAAACTGATAGTGAATTTTCATGATATACATGTGATTTCAATCTTCTATAAGCTAGTGTTATCTGCTCTAATGTCATTTTGATTTTTTGTTAAGGAATTTCAAATATAGAATTTTAGATTTATAATTATAAATTAACTTATATTTCATTTATGGAAAAACCAAAAGATATAAAAATTTCTAAATTTCTAAACTTTAAGAATCCTAAAATGAGTTCCGAAATTTTTCTTTTTGAAGAATTAAAAAATATTAAAACTGGTGTATTTCAAAATATAATTTCAAAATGCAGAAAAGCATATAATGAAGGAAACAAAGAGTTATATTCTAGTTTAAAAAATCAGTTACCCTCTGTAACATTTTGCGGAGTTTTCAATAATGGTAGAAAATTTGAAAATTTACAAAAATATAATGAGTTGATGATTATTGATATTGATAAACTCAATGAAGATGAATTAATATCGCTTAAAGAAAAACTATCAAATGATAAATACATGTTAGCCCTCTGGATCTCTCCTTCCGGTTTTGGATTAAAAGGATTGATAAAAATAAATTCAAATGTTAATCACCATAAAGGAATTTTCAACTCTTTAAGTCAATACTTTTTAGATCAGTACAAAATTGAGATTGATAAAAGCGGAAGTGACATAACCAGACTTTGTTTTACTTCTTGGGATTCACAGATTCATTATAATTCAAAATCTTTAGTTTATGACAAACCAGTAATTGAAAAGAAAATCTTAACGTTAAAAAAAACCGAATCCAAACAAATATTAAACATACAAAGTCTATCAGATGAGCTTGATAAAAAAGAAAATATAAAACTGATAAATGACATTATTCTTTATCTAAAACAAAAAAACAAATCAATCACATTCAGTTATTTAAATTGGAGAAATGTAGCTTTTGCTATTTCATCATCATTTAGCTATGAAATTGGAAAGGGTTTCTTTTTAGAAATTTGCAGACTAGACAATCAACTTCATCATGAACAAAAGTCTATTAATCTAATAAATAATTGTTACATAAATTCAAATCAATATTCAGGTCAAAAATTAAGTATAAAAACAATACTTCATCTTGCTAAAGAAGCTGGTTACAAAAAAAATTTAAAACATTTACTTTAATTAAAATTCAACAATTTAGGCTATAGCCATTCTTCAATATTGTAATTTTGTTTCCCATGCCCGCGAGCATCCCACTTATGAACGCAAAGAGAAAAAACTTTCAAAACCCTCACATTCATTTAAAATAATAAAAATGAACATACGCCTTTTTCCTAAAAAAGATAGTACAGCCGCTATTTGGGGTGGTGGATTGACATATGAATATCTGATCTATCCCGAAACAGCAAACTATAGCGCTAGAGATTTTACATTCAGAATAAGCAGCGCTACAATAGAGAAAGTGCCTTCGGAGTTTACCAAATTTAAGGGATATCATCGATATTTGGTTATGCTTGATAACAACTTAGATATTGAGGTAAACAAAGAGAAAAAAGCATATGAGAAATATGAAATCATAGAATTTAATTCGGATGATGAAGTGACTTCTTATAAAAAAGGTATTGATTTTAATTGGATGGTTTCTGAAAAAATAAGCCATCCCAAATTGCAAATAACAAATAGCAATCAGAATTGTGATGCCCAAATCATACTTTTATTTTCTTTAGATACAACCGTTATTAAAATTAATGAGAAACCATACGACCTGGAACGGTATGATTTATTAGTTATTGAAAATCAAAAAAAGGAAAATATAATGCTTCATTTTTCGAATGAATGTCTTTATGGAACATTAGAATCACTATAGTTTTAGATAAAGACAATCATAAATATTATAATTTTGTTCCTCCAGCTAAAGCAGGAGTCAATTCAATAAAAAAATATAATTACAGCATAAAAATTCAATGATTACAAAAGCAACATTACAAGATATCTCGGCATTAAACATATTAATCAACTCAGCTTACAGAGGCGAAACTTCTAAAAAAGGCTGGACTACAGAAGCGCATTTATTAGAAGGAAAAAGAACAACCGAAGAAGAATTAACGGAAATGATTCAGGATCCTAAAAATACATTTTTAAAATATACCGAAAACGATCAAATTATCGGTTCGGTTTTATTGGTGGAGAAAGAACATCAATTGTATTTGGGAATGCTTACCGTTTCGCCTGAATTGCAAAATAGCGGTATCGGAAAAAAGTTATTGGCAGAAGGTGAAAATCATGCTAAAGCCCTGGGATTGTCGAGTATTATTATGACAGTTGTTTCGGTTCGTTCAGAACTTATTGCGTGGTACAAACGCCATGGTTATGTGGATACGGGAGCAAGAGAAGCTTTTCCTTCCAGCGATATTCATATTAATGTTTCTGATAAGCCTTTGGAGTTTATTTATTTAGAGAAAGGCGTTTAGAGTTTTTTGCCACGAAGACACTAAGGCGCAAAGTTTTTTTTTAAAGCTGGTTCGAAATAGTCTCGCAAAGTCGCTAAGTCGCAAAGAAAATAAAACTTTGCGCCTTTGCGCCTTTGCGAGATTTTTAGACGCACTACTGTGCGCCTCTACAAAAAAACTTAGATTCTTAGCATCTCAGAACCTTAGCAACTTTTTTTAATCTTTGACAGAAATTCGTGCGAAACACCTAAATAAGAGGATAAATTTTTATTGTTGATTTTATCAATCTTATGCGAATATCTTTCTACAAACTCTAAATACCGTTGTTTTGAGGTTTTGTTTAAAACATCTAAAAGTCTTTGCTGAATGTTGATGTTGGCTTTTTCTACCATAATAATATGAAACTGCACCAGCTTTGGTACTTGTTCAAACAAAAGTGCTTTGTTGGCTTTGCTAATCACTAAAATCTCGCTATCTTCTATGGCCCTGATATTGTAGGTTGTAGGCTTTTGATGATAGAAGCTTTCGAGATCGCACATCCATTCGTTTTCAAAAGAAAAGAAAATGACACTTTCGGCTCCGCTGTCGTTTATAATGTAGGTTTTAAAAGAACCTTTCAAAATAAATCCTTCATAAGAACTGTTTGAATCCTGAATTTGCAGGAATTGATTTTTTTTCAGTTTTATAAACTCGGCTTTTTCTAAAATGCATTTCCATTCTTCGTCGGTTAAGTTAATTTTACGTTCAATGTTTAATCTGAGGGCTTTGTACATGTGTTTTTAGTTTTATTCTTACTTGGGGGCGTAAGTATTTGAATGAATTAAAAATAATGTAATCGATTACGTAAAAGTACTTTATTTAATTTTTTTTGTCTCTTAACAATTGTTAAAAAAATATTTTATCCAAAAATTTTTACAAAACATTGAACTTGTTCAACTTTTTTAAGAATTATTATAAGCAGATTTGTACTGTTAAAATATTTTAACAAAAAACCCCAAACTTAAATTATTATGAAATTAAAATTAAATTTGTCAATACTGGTATTGGCACTTACTTTCGGTTTTACAAGTTGTAATACCGAAGAAATTGCTTCATCAACTGATGCAAGCGCTGTTGTTGAAACTACACCTGCTTCGGGTAATTTGACAGCAAAAATTGGAAATTGCGCAGAGGTTCCGGGATGGGCTTCCCAAAACGGTGGAACAACCGGTGGTGGAAGTGCTGCTGAAACAACTGTTACTACTTATGCTCAATTGAAATCCGCTATCGAAAGCAGTTCTGTAAAGGTTATTAAAGTTAGCGGAACTATTACTGTTACAACCAGATTGTCATTTCAGGATCAAACCGGTAAAACTATTTATGGTGCCAACGGTGCAAAATTGGTTTCGACTAATCAAACCAAAGATGCTTCGGGAATCATTAACATCAAAAGATGTAAAAACATCATTATCAGAAATCTTATTTTTGAAGGTCCTGGTGCATATGATACTGACGGTTGGGATAATGCAATTCTTGACGAATGTACAAATGTATGGGTTGACCACTGCGAATTCAGAGACGGTGTAGATGGAAACTTTGACATCAAAAATAAATCAGATTATATTTCGGTTACTTATTCTAAATTTCACTACCTAAAACCACCAAAAGCAGGAGGTTCAGGAGGATCTGATGATCACAGATATTCTAACTTAATTGGTTCAAGCGACGGTGCTACAGGAGATCGTGGAAAACTAAGAATTACTTTCGCTCGTTGCTGGTGGGCTCCGGGATGTAAGGAAAGAATGCCAAGAGTTCGTTTTGGAAAAGTGCATATTGTAAACAGTTTCTTCAATAGTACTGTGAGCAATAAATGTATCGCTGCAGGTTTTGAAGCTGATATTCGCGTGGAATCAAACGTTTTTGAAGGTGTAAAAACGCCTATCGATTTAATGACAGGTTATACAGCTGTTACAGCAGCTGATAATGTTTTTACAAGTACATCTGGAAATCAGGCTGGAGGAAGCAAAACTGCTTTTACACCTCCGTATACGATTGTAAAACTTGTTAAGACTGCTGTTAAAGCTGATGTTTCTGCAAATGCAGGACCAACCTTAGGCGGAAATATCTGCGGATCGTTTTAATAAATTTTCATTTTTAAATTTCATAATTTCAAATTCATCACTTGAAACTATGGTTTTAGAGAAATGTGAGTTAGTTAGTTTAGTTTTGTCAAACCCTATAAGTGTAAATTCTTATAGGGTTTGACTTTTTTGTTTTGTGCTGAATTTAATCGCGAATTTCGATAGGTTTTTTAATCGCGCGGAGGCGCAAAAGCGCAAAGTTTTTTAATTGATTGCGTGTAAACATTATGTTAGACGCACTGCTGTGCGTCTCTACGAAAACCTTTGTCCCTTTGAACCTTTGTTGCTTTGAACCTCTTTTAAAGAACTAATTCCTCAAATAATCTCTGAATTGTTTTTTCTAAATCTTCGCACAAACCAGGATGTGGCCTTGAGGTTTGAATTGCCGAACTGCGAATCGCGGTTAACCAGCGAAAACGCGACGGAATATCCATTTCGCCAATGGGTCCGCCCTCTTTATCTCCGGCTGCGATTTTCTTTAATGCGGTAACATTACAATGCAATTGCTCAATATCAAAGTCGTTTGAAAGTGCCTGAATTTTGTCATCGTCGATATGAGATAATACTTTTATAAATTTGGCTTTTTTGCAAAACAAAATGATCCCGATATTCAGGAATTCTTCGCGTTCTACTCTTGGTACTACACGAATTACGGCGTACTCATATAAGTGACTATCTTGCATTTTGAGCCTGATTTACAAAGATTTCGGAATTGTTTAATCTCGTTTGCAAAAATTGTAAATATACATTTCGCAAAGTTTCAGGCGTTTCATCGGTATCTTCCCATTGCAGCCATTCCAGCGGAATTGTGTTTACAATTTCTTCCAGAATTTCATTGGTTAAAAGTGCTTTAAATTCGGCATCGACATCTTTTAAAAGTGAAGCTTGTGGCAATAAAACGTGGTCTTTTATTAATGCAAACGGACTTTTGGCGTGCTGCTCCCAATTGTTCCAGGAATGATGAAAGTATAAACATGCTCCATGATCGATTAGCCATAATTCTTTGTGCCAGATCAGCATATTGGTATTTTTGAAAGTTCGATCGACATTGGTTATATAAGAATCCAGCCAAACAATTTGCGAAGCCAATTTATCATCGACAGTTGTTACAACAGGATCAAAAGTAATAGCGCCGGATAAAAAGTGAAGCGCCAGATTTAATCCCTGGCTTCCCTGCAGTAAATCCTGAATTTCTTCGTCGGCTTCTGTTCTTCCAAAGGCTTCGTCGAGATTGGCAAAAACCAATTCGGGAAGCTGTAGTTTTAAGGCTTTTGCAATTTGTCCGCCCACTAATTCGGCGATCAGGGCTTTTACGCCGTGACCGGCTCCTTTGAATTTTAAGACGTATTTAAAATCGTCATCGGCTTCTGCTAAAGCGGGTAAAGAACCGCCTTCGCGTAAGGGTGTTATATAACGGGTGACGTTTACGGTTCTGAGATCGAAATTTTTCATATTTATAAAATGAATTACAAACTTACGGTTTTGTTTATTTAACCGCAAAGTTCGCAAAGATTTACGCAAAGGTTCGCTAAGGTATTTTTTAATGAAGTGAAATATTCGCGCAAAGACGCAAAGTCACAAAGTTTTTATATTAGGATGAATTTTTAACCTTGTGTTCTTTGCGTAAATCTTTGCGAACTTTGCGGTTAAATTTCTACATTTCTAAACTCAAAAATGCTTTTCCAAGATTCTTAATAATATTCGAGGCTGTAAACGATTGATATCCGGTTTTTGGCAACGCAATATCTGCCGTTAAACCGTGAAGATAAACGCCAAGTTTTGCAGCATATTTGGGCTCGTAGCCTTGCGCTAGTAAACTGGTCAGGATTCCGGTTAGGGCGTCGCCGCTACCTGCTGTTGCGAGTGCAGCGTTTCCGGTGGTGTTTTCGTAAATTTTACTTTGATTGATAATGTACGTTGGTGCGCCTTTCATGACGATGATGACTTTGTATTTCTCTGAAAATGCAATTGTTTTTTGAAATTTTTCAGATTCTGAATTCCATTTGCCTATTAAGCGTTCGAGTTCTTTTGGATGCGGTGTCAGGATAGTATTTTGGGGAACTAATTCGAGCCACGATTGGTTTTCTGACAGTATATTTAAGGCGTCGGCATCGAGAACTAAAGGTACTTTGTTGCTTCTTAAAAATTCGAATAGTGCTTTTTGTGTTCCTAACTCCTTCCCTATTCCGGGTCCGATTCCGATTGCTTGCGGAGTTAATGGAAGATGAATATGTGTAATGAAATTGGTATTTTCATCGGTGACAACCATAACTTCGGGAATGGAGATTTGAAGGATTTGATAACCGCATTTTGGTGTAAAAGTCGTTACGAGTCCGCAGCCTGTTTTTAAGCAGGATTTTGATGCGAGAACGGCTGCTCCTATTTTGCCGTAACTTCCGGCAATAATTACGGCATGTCCCTGAAGTCCTTTGTGTGTGTTGGAATTTACAGGTTTGTATAGCTGTAGAATTTCTTCTTTTGTAATTAAAAACGGGTCTTTCATTTGGCTTATTTATCTATTTCGATTATTTGGGTGTGATTATTTTTAACACATAGAAACATAGCTTTTAGGAATGATAAGGTGTTTCACTTGCATTAACAAACATAGCTATGTGTGAGAAACGAGTTTCATTTTATAATCTTTCTTAGCAAAATAAAGACTATGTTTCTATGTGTTTAATTAAATTTTATGCATTACACCCAATGGTTATTTTAATTTTAATTATTTATGGATTGTGGTTAATTGTAACGCGGATGAAACGGATTTACTTCGTAAAGACGCGGATAAAAACGGATTTTTAAATTTGACAACCACCCTAAATTCTACTTTAATTTCAATAAGAAGAAAAAAATTAATGACTTAAAGTTACATAAAATTCGAATAAGAGAATGTTTCTTTTTACCGTAAATTCCTAGCCCAGATTGCAGAGGAAAGCCCGGAGTAAAAAAAGCAAAAGTTTCTTGTTCTAAAAAAGCGACCAGCGGAAGCTCTTTTTGGAACATTAGAAACTTTGCTTTTTTTATGAGGACTTGTAACGGAAAGCTGGAATTGCTTCTAATTATTGCGAAATTTATAATTTAGACTATCATTTTTAGATATTTTTTGAATAAATTTGCGTCACAATTTTATAAATCAACACAATGAAAAATACTGCGCTTACGCACATACATGAAGGTTTGGGAGCTAAAATGCTGCCTTTTGCTGGTTATAATATGCCTATTACTTATGAGGGCGTGAATGCTGAACATGAAACTGTTCGAAATGCTGTAGGCGTTTTTGACGTTTCGCATATGGGTGAATTTTTGCTGACGGGTCCAAATGCTTTGGCTTTGATTCAGAAAGTGACTTCGAATGATGCTTCGACTTTAACGATTGGAAGAGCGCAATATTCTTGTCTGCCAAATAATGATGGCGGAATTGTAGATGATTTGATTGTTTATAAAATGAAAGACGAACAGTATTTACTGGTTGTAAATGCTTCGAATATCGAAAAGGACTGGAACTGGATTTCGGCTCAAAACAATTTGGCTGTTGAAATGAAAAACCTTTCTGATGATTATTCTTTATTGGCCATTCAGGGTCCAAAAGCGGTTGAGGCGATGCAGCCTTTGTCTTCTATTGATTTAGCTGCAATTCCGTATTACCATTTTGAAGTGGCTGATTTTGCCGGAATTGAGCACGTTATTATTTCTGCTACTGGTTATACTGGTTCTGGCGGATTTGAAATTTACTGTAAAAACAGTGAAGTTGAACAGGTTTGGAATAAAGTTTTTGAAGCCGGAGCAGCTTTTGGAATTAAGCCAATTGGTCTTGCAGCGCGTGATACTTTGCGTCTTGAAATGGGTTTCTGTTTGTATGGAAATGATATAAATGATACAACTTCTCCACTTGAAGCCGGTTTAGGATGGATTACGAAATTCAATAAAGATTTTACAAATTCTGAAAGTTTGAAAAAACAAAAAGAAGAAGGTGTTTCTAAAAAACTGGTTGCTTTTGAAATGCAGGAGCGCGCTGTGCCTAGACACGATTACGAAATTGTAGATGCTGCAGGTGCTGTTATTGGTATTGTAACTTCTGGAACCATGTCGCCTTCTATGAATAAAGGAATTGGTTTGGGATATGTTACGGTAAATAACAGTGCTGTTGACAGTGATATTTTTATCAGAATCAGAAAAAATGATGTTCCGGCTAAAGTGGTAAAATTACCTTTTTACAAAAAATAATTTTTATATAAATTTAAAAGCATCACTAAAACGATGCTTTTTTTCGCCACGAATTCACGAATTTCAAAGTAAAAAATTCGTGAATTCGTGGCGATTTTTTTTTGTATTTCTATAAAATTAAAATGAATTTCTTGTAAGATATTTTCGAAAAAATATAAACGGGTATCAAAAAATAAGCGTAATTTTAATTTAGGAAATTGATCTCCGTCTTTTATGAAAAGAATATCATTACTATTGATGTTAGTTACAAACATTCTGTTTAGTCAGAGTGGTGATCAGACATGCGAAATATTAAACAAAATAAATGCCCTGATTCAGGCAGAACATATACGTCCAAAACCGGTAAATGATAGTTTGTCTATTTTTGTTTTTGACAATATTATTGATGAATTAGATCCGTCACGAAATATTTTCTTTAAAAGCGAATATGATGAGATGGCGCAAAAATACCGCTTGAAACTAGATGATATGATTCTTAGTAATGATTGTAGTTTTTTAGCTGATATTACTACTAAATATAAAACAGGTCTTTTGAGAACAAAAGCTGTTTTAGAAAAAATAGATTCGGGAACTATCGATTATAGTAAAAAAGATACGATTCGGTTTTATAAAAAATCATTTGATTTTTATCTCAAAAAAGAAAATCTGGAGAAAGTCTGGCTTAAAAAACTTCGTTATCAAATATTAGATGACATTGCAGAAACAAGTGATAACCTGGATTCTATCAAGACTAATTTTGCATCAATTGAATTGGATTCCCGAAAATTGGTTTTATCGAATGAAATTTGCCGAATCACTACGCTTTTGGAAAATAACCTGAAGCAGGAAGAAAAATTATACAATTTCTTTTGCCTGTATTTTGATCCGCATACAGCTTATTTTAGCAATGACTCTAAATCGAGTTTTGTTGCTTCGCTCTCAAAAGAGCACTTATCATTGGGAATGACCGTAAACCTAAATGAAAAAAACGAAATTATAATAGACGAAATTGATCCGAATGGTCCGGCTTTTAAAACTGGGCAAATAAAAAAGGGTGATCAAATTCTTTCGGTATCCAATCATAAGGAAACTTTGCAGGTTTCGTGTGCTTCTTTAGAATCAATTTCTACGATGATTTTATCAGAATCAAACAAAAGTATTGTGCTTACCATAAAACGTAATTCAGGCAAAAGCTTTGATGTTTATATTGAAAAGCAGGTGATGAAAGACGAAGAAAATTCGGTTTTTAGTTTTATAGTGGGCAAGGAAAATAAAATTGGATATATTAAAATTCCAAGTTTTTACGCTGATTTAGATGGAAATAGCCGAAAAGGCTGTGCAGATGATGTTGCCCGCGAAGTAATAAAACTAGAAAGAGACAATATCAAGGGTCTTGTTATTGATTTGATTGATAATGGGGGCGGATCTATGGAAGAAGCCATAAAACTGGCCGGAATGTTTGTTGATTATGGTCCTATTTCGATTGTTGTTGATAACAAACAGGAAAGATCGGTTATTAATGATCCGTATAGAGGTGTTATTTACAAAGGTCCGATGGTTGTTTTGATTAATAGCAATACAGCATCGGCAAGCGAGTTTTTTTCCTCAATATTGCAAGATTACAATCGTGCCTTATTATTAGGCAGTAATACACTTGGGAAAGCAACCATGCAGACTATTCTTTCGCTTGACGACGAAAAAAATACCGATTTTTTAAAAATTACCATTAATAAATTTTACAGGGTTACGGGTAAAAGCCATCAATATATTGGGGTTAAACCCGATGTTGTACTTCCGGAATTTTATGAAGGCATTTATCAAAAAGAAAGCGATTTTTCGACTGCCATAAAAAATGATAGCATAGAATCACTTTTAAAATATAAAACTTATGTAAAAAGAAGCGTTATTGATAAAATTGCCAAAAGCAGTACGCTTCGACTTGCAGATAATTATTACTTTAACAACATCAAAAAAATCAACTTAAAAATTGATGAAATGGTGAATGTTCCTAAAGCTGAAATTCCGATGACTTTGGATGCTGTTTTTAAACAGAAAAAAAATGTGAATTATATCTGGACAGAAATTAACACATTCAACGATGAAAATAATCCGCTTGATGTTTATAATTCGAGTGTAAACCAGTTTCTATTAGGCGCCTACCCCACCGAAAAAACAATTAATCAATATCAGATTGATAATCTTAGAACGAATCCTTATTTAAATGAAGCTGTAAATATTATTACTGATTTTAATGCGGCGAAGTGATATTTTAGATTTTAGATTTTAGATTTTAGATTTTAGATTTTAGATTTTAGATTTTAGATTTTAGATTTTAGATTTTAGATTTTAGATTTTAGATTTTTTCAAAATCTTCGATTTTGAAAAATAAAACTTTGCGAACTTATTAAAACTTCAATAAAAAGCTTTGCAAACTTTGCGTAAATCTTTGCGAACTCTGCGGTTAAATTATTCACAAAAAAAGAATAGAATTGATTTTGGAAAAATAAGGAATAACCGTATTTTTGCATCTCAAAATAAAAAATTAGTAATGGGAAGAGCGTTCGAATTTAGAAAAGGAAGAAAAATGAAACGTTGGTCAGCAATGGCTAAAACATTTACCCGAATTGGTAAAGATATCGTTATGGCCGTTAAAGAAGGTGGTCCTAACCCAGATGCCAATTCTAGATTAAGAGCTGTTATACAAAATGCAAAAGCCGCTAACATGCCTAAGGACAATGTGGAGCGCGCGATAAAAAATGCAAGTAATAAAGATACTGCCAACTATAAAGAGATTCTGTTTGAAGGATACGCTCCTCACGGAATTGCGATTTTAATTGAAACTGCATCTGATAACAATAATAGAACTGTAGCCAATATTCGCAGCTACTTTAACAAATGCAACGGGACAATGGGAACCCAAGGTTCTGTTGAATTTATGTTTGACCACACTTGTAACTTCAGAATTGCAAAAGGAAATCTTGATCCTGAAGAATTAGAGTTGGAATTAATCGATTTTGGTGCCGAAGAGGTTTTTGAGGATGAAGACGGAATCTTAATCTACGCTCCTTTTGGAAGCTTTGGCGCTTTACAAAAAGAATTAGAGAACAGAGGTCTTGAAATTTTATCTTCTGGTTTTGAGCGTATTCCGCAAATCACCAAAGAACTTACAGAAGCCCAAATCGCTGACGTTGAAAAACTAATCGAAAAAATTGAAGAAGATGATGACGTTATGAACGTTTATCATACTATGAAAGAGGAATAATTTTTTTCTTTTTCTTATATTATAAAACTCCGGAGAAATCTGGAGTTTTTTTTTGCTCAAAATGTGGAATCCCGTAAAGATAACTGTACGGTATGTTTTAAGTTCGTCAAAAAAAATCAGAGATGATAATTATATAAATTTTAAAAGAAATCATATAATAACTTTTTATAAACAACTGTTTTCCTGTTAAAAATTATATATATTTGGCTCTCTAAAGCATCATAAATACCACCCAAAAACCTACACCGACATTGAAAAAAACTACTCTTAGATTACGCTCTTTCGTATACATTTTAGTTTTATTTACGATCAGTTTAAACTGTTTTTCAAATACTTACACAGACACGATAAGTAATTCGAAAAAACTTTCATTAGCTAAAAATAATAATCCAAAACCAAATTTTCTACCGGAGAATAATTCCTTCAATTTCATTCAAAATTCAGAAAGTGAATTTACAAATGAATACCTAAGAAAGAATTTTCCTATTGCCGAACAAACTTCTGACGATTTAAAGAAAGCAATGGCAACTTGTTTGAAAATTGATGAAAATGGTAATCTTACGGATAATCTTGAACCAAAAAGTTTATCGCAGTTACCTTTGGGTATAAAGAAGACAATTGGCGGTATTCAATATCTGTTAGGAATTAGCAATGCAAAATTTACGCCTGAATATACCGAGTTAACGGCTTTCGTAAGAATTATTATTCCACAACATGGTGATGATGGAAAGGCAAAAGAATTGTTTTTTGGTGCCAATAATATCAAGTTATCCCATAAAGGCGGTTTGGTTGGAGATACTAACCTGGTTTTGCTTGGTGATGTTCCGATAAAAATAAACGGCGAAAATTTATTGTTGATTCTGAAGGGCGGAATGGACATGAAAACCGGAGTCGTTGAGAACAAAACCTATGTTACTATAGATTGTAATGGTTTTAAGGAACTTGGAATAACCGCCGATGTGCAGTTTTCAAGAAATATGCTTGAACCGGTTGACAATAATTATGTTGCTCTTCCCTCTCCTGCTCTTGTTACCGGAACTTTTAAAACGATAGTTTCTAACTGGAACGACATTTTAATCGAAATGTCATTGCCTAAATTTCAATTAACATCTAAAAAGGGTTTTTGCTTTGAATTAAACAAGGCGGTAATCGATTTTAGTGATTTAAGAAACTCAACAAATGTAAAATGGCCACCAAATTATGTTACAAAATATTTGGTACCGGGAAATGAAAATTTGTGGCGTGGTCTTTATGTACAATCTCTTAAAATAGTTTTACCCGAAGAGTTCAAGAAAAAAGAAAGCAAGGAAAGAATACGCTTTGAAGCTACAGATTTATTGATTGACCGAATGGGTGTTTCCGGGACTTTTTCTGGAAGTAACTTAATAGGTATTGATGAAGGAGATGCTTCAGGATGGCAAATGTCTCTTGATACGGTTAGTATAACATTAGTAGCAAATTCATTAACTGCAGCCAGCTTTGGCGGGGATATTCTTTTACCCCTTTCAGAAAAACAAGCAAGCTGCAATGGTGGTGCAAGATCAGAGCTTGCTTACAAGGCATTAATTGATCCTGTAAATAATGAATACCTGTTAAATGCGCAGGTAACAAACGGTATTTGTTTTCAGGCCTTTAAGGCAAATGCCATTATAGAAAAAAACTCTTATATAGAGTTAAAAGTAAAAGATGGTAAATTTTTACCAAAAGCCGTTTTATATGGTACTTTATCTTTAAAAGCCAGTAATAAACCAGTTACAGCAGCTGAAGCACAAGCTGGCACAACTGCAGACAAAAAAGAAACTGTTGATTTTAAAGGAATTATATTTGAAAATTTAATTTTACAAACAGTAACTCCATATTTCCGTGCTGATTATTTTGGATATAAAAACATTCAGGGCAAGGATCAAAGTGTCAGTAATTTCCCGGTAACGATTAATGAAATTGCTTTAATTGCCACTGACGAAAGTGCCAGCCTGAAGGTTGATCTTGCCATTAATATGATGGAAGATCAATTTACTGGTCAGACTAAATTTTACGTTATTGGAAAATTTGATAGAGATAAGGGTATTCAGAAATGGAAATACGACCATCTTAAATTCGAACAAATTTCAATTGGCGCCGATTTAGGCGGAATGAAACTAAAAGGAAGCATTACTATCATGGATAACGATCCTGTTTATGGTAAAGGCTTTAAAGGATCTCTAAGCTGCGACTTTACAGGAGGTATTAAAGTAGAAGCAAATGCTATTTTTGGATCTATAAACTTTAGATACTGGTATGTAGATGCCATGGTGGATAATTTAAATATTCCTGCCGGACCAATTACATTTAAAGGTTTTGGCGGTGGTGCTTTTTATCACATGAAAAAAGACGGTTTCAGTAATAGATTTGCTGCTTCCGGATCTAATTATGTCCCTGATATTGATTCTGGTCTTGGTGTAAAAGCAATGATCAAATTTGCCGGTACCGCTACTGCGGATGCATTTTGGGGCGGATGTGGTTTTGAAATTGCTTTCAACAGTAATGCAGGTATTAACCGAATTAGTATTTATGGCGAAGGTCATTTAATGCAGCCATTTGAAATTCCTGGTGCAGAGGAGTTAACCGAAGCACTGAAAACCGTTACAGAAAATGAATCTTTAATGGGAAAGCTCGCTACAGAGGCATTAAAAACAACCAACTTATCAAAAGCAGCGGAACAATTATATCCTAATGATGTAAAAAACTCAATGGGAATCAATGCTTTTGCTGCAATCGAATATGATTTTAGATTAAAAACAATGCACGGCTCTTTCGATTTGTATATTGATACTCCAGGAGGTTTTATAAAAGGACGTGCCTCAGGAAACAGAGCCGGATGGGCCGTTTTACATTTTGGTCCTGATAAATGGTACATCCATGCCGGTACTCCTACAGATCGATTAGGAATAAAATTAGCTATTGGCTCTCTTGAAGTTGAAGCCGGAGGATATTTTATGCTTGGCGATGATATACCTGGAAGCCCACCGCCGCCAGCAATAGTTGCACAATTACTTGGTGTAGATGTTGCCAAACTCGATTATATGCGAGATGAAAATAGCATTGATTCTGGTAAAGGCTTTGCTTTTGGATCTGATTTTAGCCTAAAAACAGGAAACATGTCTTTCCTTGCCTTCTATGCTAATTTTGAATGCGGTTTTGGCTTCGATATTATGGTGAAAGATTATGGTGAAGCTGAATGTAAAGGATCTGGTCAGATTGGTTTAAATGGCTGGTATGCAAATGGTCAGTCCTATGCCTATCTTCAGGGTGAGATGGGAATAAACATTAAACTATTTTTTATAAAGAAAAAAATCTCAATTATAAAAGGCGGAGGAGCTGTTTTACTTCAGGCCAAATTGCCAAATCCGGTCTGGATAAGGGGCTATATGGCTGGTTATTTCAATTTATTGGGAGGTGCTATAAAAGGAAGCTTCAGATTTAAATTAGAATTTGGTAAACAATGTGAATTTACAAAGAACAATCCTCTTGAAGGTTTAAAATCTATTGCAGATATTACTCCCGGCGAAGGAAGTAAAGATGTAAATGTCTTTGCCGTTCCGCAGGTTGGTTTTAATATGCAAATAGACAAAAACTTTTCTTTGGAGGGAGACAGTGGTGTAAAAACATATCGACTAAAACTGGAAGAATATACAATTAAAAAAGACGGTGTTCCTGTAGTAGGAAGTCTAAGCTGGAATCAAACTAATGATTTGGTGAGTTTTAATTCAGTTGAAGTTCTACCTCAAAATTCTGATTTAGTTTTAACAGTTAAAGTAAGTTTTCAGGAATATGTAAATAATACCTGGAAAACAATTTATGACGAAGGACAAATTGCAATGGAAACTGAAACGAGAAATTTCACTACAGGAGCTGCCCCGAATAATATTCCGGTAGAAAATATTGCTTATTGTTATCCTGTTTTTGATCAAAAATATGTTTATCAAAATGAAAGCAAACAAGCGTATGTTGTTTTAAAGCAAGGACAAACTTATTTGTTTGAATTAAAACCGGGACAATCTCAAAAGGCATTTTACAAGACAGGAACTACAACTTTAAATTCTGCTATAAAATACGATTCAGCTCTTAGGCGTGTAAATGTAGATTTACCAGTTTTACAAACATCAAAGCCTTACAATTTAAGTTTAATGACATTAGAAACAAAAACTGATGCTAACTCAAACTTATCTGAGAATTACACAAAACAAGATTTGGGATCAGACGCTAATCTTGAAATGAAAAGTAATGAATTGACTGAAACTGTTATTGGTGGTGAAGGTGTTGAATTGCTACAATATAACTTCAATACCAGTCAATACAATACTTTTCAGGAAAAAATGGCTGCCAAAAAACCAAAACAAACATTGGTTGAGATTATTTATATGGATGTTCACGCTTTGCAGTCATTCAATAATTCTACTGAACCTTTTGATGAAATAGAACTTATTGGTAATGCAAAAACATTAAATGTGCCGTTAGTAAATACTGAAGCAATGTTGGATGACAGCTATTATAAAAACGAAATCTATCCTCTAATTTATAAAGGTTATCCTTTAGAAGGTGATTTAACTTTTACCAGAAACACAACTGCTTTAGGAGTTCCGCCAAATAAAGGGGTAGAAACATTGGTTTGGTATCAGGATTATATCATCAATTCACCAACTAGTTTTATGTTAAAAGAGTATTTGCCTTATCGATATAATTTACCATTTCATTACAAAAATGACTTTCTTGATTTAAGATATAAAATTGCAAATAAATATGTAAATACTTCAAATCAAAATATGATTGCCAAATATGATTATATCATCAATGGCGAATTTCCATACATTAAAAAAGGCAGTTACAACATAAAATTGAATTATACACTTCCGGGAGGACAATTAGGAACCAGTTCAGTTTTTACATTCAACAAATCAAATTAGCATGAAATTTAAATTTTTAATTATACTTTTTTTAATTGTAATTGGTAATAGCCAGGCACAAAATGATGCGGTAAAAGATACTATTAAGGGCAATGAAGCGATAGCGATACAAGTTATTGCAAGAGTTCAAAAAGATAAGATTTTATTGCGTTGGGCTGTTAATGATCCTATTGCCTGGAAAAAATTAAATCGTTATGGTTATTTAGTTGAAAGAATTACAGTTACCAGGGATAAAAAAACGCTCACGAATCCTGAAAAAATAGTTCTTGCAAAGGTTTTAAAACCGGAACCATTAGAAACATGGGAAAAAATTGTCGAAGTAAATGATGATGCAGCAATTGTAGCACAAGCCTTGTACGGAGAAGAGTTTGCCGTTACCGGTGCAGATAATTTAGAATCAATTGTAAATCTTTCAGAAGAGACGCAGCAACGATTTACATTTGCTTTATATACGGCAGATAAGGATTATCAAATTGCAAAAAAAGCCGGATTGGGTTTTGATGATACTACCCCTAAAGCTAACGAAAAATACATTTACAGAATAAGTTCAAATGTTCCGGAAACTGAAATGAAAATTTTAAGCAGCGGTGTTTTTACAGGTTTAAAAGATTATGAGCCTCTGCCTAAACCAATGGATTTTACGGCTCATTTTACAGACAAAAGCACTATGCTAAGCTGGAATTTTAAGACCCTTTCGCAAGTATACGGAAGCTATTATGTTGAAAGATCATTAGACAAACAAAATTTTAAAAGAATTACTGATAAACCGTATACAAGTTTAAGTCAGCAAAATTCTAATAATAACAGAATTTTCTACATTGATTCTATTGCCAATAATACCTCATACAGCTATAGGATTCAGGGAATTTCTCCTTTTGGAGAACTTGGTCCGTACTCTGATGTTGTTACCGGAAAAGGAAAATCAATATTAAAGTATGTACCGCATTTAACTGTTAAAGAATTCAAAGATGATACAACCGTAAATTTAATATGGGAGTTTCCTGAAGAAGGAAATGATGAAATATCTGGTTTTGAACTTAATCGATCTGATGAGGATGACGGCAATTATAAAACCGTTGTTAAAAACATTCCTGCAAAATCACGAAATGTGACTTACAATAAACTATTACCCGGTAACTATTTCACGCTTACGGCTGTTGGTAAAAATGGCAGTAACAGAACCTCATTTCCTATGTTGGTTCAACCTATGGACTCGATACCTCCATCAAAACCTATTGGTTTAAAAGGTGTTATCGATAGCTTGGGGGTTGTGAAATTAACCTGGACGCATAATACTGAAAAGGATTTATTGGGTTACAGAATATATAAAGCAAACAACCCGAATGAAGAATATAGTCAATTAACTATAAGCCCAAGCGAACCAAATACTTTTGAAGATAAGGTTGTTATCAAAACATTAAATAGTAAAGTTTACTATAAAATTATTGCAGTTGATTATCGCTACAATATGTCTGTTTTCTCAGAACCATTAATTCTAAAAAAACCTGATTTAATTCCACCTGCGTCACCTGCATTTACAAAATATGAGATTAAAGACGGTGCTATTTTTCTTGAATGGGCAAATAGTGCAAGTGAAGATGTAGCAGTACATCAATTATATCGTAAAGAAAATGATCAGCACGATTGGGCTTTAGTCTGGGAAACTAAAAATAAAGAAGAAAAATTTCAGGATAAAAATGTAAAAGATGGCACTGGTTATAAATATGCCATTTTTGCAAAAGATGAAAGCAATCTGGTTTCGATCCCCTCACCAGAATTAACTTTATTTGTTCCTAATTATTCTTTAATGCCTGATGTTAAAGGATTTTTTGCACAGGCGAATAAAACTACAAATACTATTGATTTATCTTGGGAATACCCAAATAATGAAGTGGATAGTTTTGAAATTTATAAAGCTTCGGATAAAGATGCTTTACAATTGATTCAGATTGTAGTTGGAAAAATAAAACGTTTATCTGATCCAACAATTACAATTAATACAACTTATAAATACGGAATAAGGGCCATATTTAAAGACGGAAGAACATCAAAAATGGATTTTTACACGATCAAGTTTTAATAGATATGAAAAACAATACTTCTTGCCGAAATAACAGGTAACAAGAAGAAAATTTATTACCTACCAATACTACTGTGGATTCATATTAAGTAACTAATGGTAATGATGCATGGAAAACTATAACATTATGAAAAATTTATTTTTACTCTTGTTTGTATTTTATGGGCTAAACGGAATTGCTCAGACTCCGACTTACACTATATCTATGAAAGGTGACTTTTATGGAGATACTACTTGTCCTGTTGTACAAATACTTCCTGGTAATTATTATTTTTCTGTTACAACTGAAAAAGGGGTGCATATAATGGATATGTCTAACGGCATTTATGATGAGAATGGTTATGATATTGATAATTATGAAATAAATGATCATGTACCTGCTGAACCCAATACAACACATTTTAAGATCACTTATCATTGTGCTTGCGAAGACGAATCTGTTTACAATAACCCTCCCAGACAAGGTGAAACTTATCCCCTTTTGATAGATTCATTTATTAAAAACTTTTATGGGATAGAAGAAATCTCAAGTCCTATTTGTTCTATAAAATTTTCTGTTCTAAGTTTTAAACCTAACAATCTGGTTATAACAAATAGTAGCCCTACAAATAATATCTGTTCAGGTGAAGCTTTGAATTTAACTGCTAGTCCGGCAGGTTTTCCAAACTCAGTTTATCATTGGCAATATAGCTTAGATAATAAATCTACCTGGACTGATGTTCCAAATAAAATCATAAATAACTTGCCTACAACTGATTCTCCAACTCCTAGATTTACCATGTACGACATTTTGGGAGAGGATCATGTTAATCATTTTGGTCCGATTTATTTTAGATTAGGATATGGCGGAGCATTTACATATGACCAAAATCGCGAATTTTCTGAACCGGTAATTATAAATTATTCTCCTTGTACATTAGTTATAAAAGACAGAAAATATGTTGCGCCAGATTGTAATGGAGATTCCGTAAAAAGTATTATAGCATATTTTGACAGAAATTTAGAAAGCAATGAGACTTTATTTCCATTTCAAATAATTCCTTATCCAAAACAAAGTGGAGATCCTATTAAGCTTTCTCAAAACGAAGTAAAAAGTTTACTATATGATCCAGTATCAAAATGGTACACCTATTCATTTGTAATTCCGACTGATCAAAAACTTGAAAATAGAAAATATGCAATTGAATATCAATCTTTGGTAAATGGAGCACCGAGAGGCACTTTGATCTCAGATGATCCTTTTTTATACGAAGATCCAGCCCCTCTTACTTTTTCAATTTCGCAAATCGACCCTGTATGTAATAATGAAGCAGGAAAAATTACAATAACTGCCAATGGAGGTTCTGGGGAATACTATTATTATTCACTAGACGGTGGAGTAACAAATATTCAGTTTACGGATAAAACATTAGTTAGTACCTCCAATTTAAATGGTATTATCACTGAAACTCGAACGGGTACTCAAGAAGTTAGTTTACCCACTATAAGTACAACAGTATATAACATCATAGTAACGGATACTAATGGTTGTATCGAAAAAAACAATTAATACTATTTTATGAAGAAATTTTACTTTTTTCTTTTATTTATCGCATCATTTCAATTATCTGCTCAAGGTCTTTCTTATTCCGTTGATGTAGAATACTATAGATTTGCTTTTGGATGTAATGGTACAAATGTTCCTGCACAAACTATTAAAACATGTGATATAAACACACACAGATGGACTTTAAGAAATGGCGCTACTACAGTAGCAACCGAAATACTATCAGCAGCAAACACAAAAAACACTTATAGCATACCTCTTGCCACTTCATATACTTTAGCAGCACAATCTACTTGTGGCTGTAGTGGTGGACGTCCTTCTGTTCCATATTATCAATGTGATGTTATAGGAAATCAAACTATTGGAGCAAATGCGACTACTTATAATAGTGCAACTATTGCTCTGGGAATAGAAAATTCAATAAAAACCGGAGAAAATGCCGCAGGATATTCAATAAGTCCTGCAACTCAAATTTGCATAGGTACTGTTATTTTAAAGAATTTCAGACCTAACGGACTTGCTATGAGTAAACCCGGATATGATCCTAATCCAAACGGGGTGCCTACTCCTTTAGAAATCATTGCTGGTCAGACTGTCGATCTGGTGGTAACAAAGCCAACTAGTGCAACTAATTTCCCTAGTCTTGTTTATCATTGGCAATACAGTTTAGATAATCAGGCAACATGGATTGAAGTTCCAAATACAGTTATAAATGGGTTTCCCACCAACTATGTTCAAAACCCTAGATTTACGATGGAAAACATTTTAGGTGCTGACCATATAAATCATTTTGGTACTATTCATTTTAGCGTTGGTTACGGAAACAGACTTTTTACAAATGTTATAACAGTAGATTATAGTCCTGGTACATTAGTACTTAAAGACAGAAAATATTTCCCTCCTGATTGTAACAAAGATCGTGTAAAAAGCATTGTTGCTTATTTTGACAGAGATTTAAAACCAAATGAAATTTTATCTACTCTGCAAGTTATACCGTACCCAAAAGTAAATGGTGATAGTCCAAAATTTTCACAGCCTGTTGTAAATGCACTTGTCTACGATACAGAAACGCAATGGTATAAATATACATTTGATCTTTCTCAAGCTGATAATCTTGAAAACAGATATTATGTAATTGAATATCAGTCAAAATTAAATGGAGTACCTCGAGGTACTCTCGCAATTGGAGCTCCTTTTTTATATGAAGATCCTACTCCCGTTAAATTTGAGATAAAGCAAGCTCTTGATCCATTGTGTAATAATAATAGTGTAGAAATCGCACTAAATGTAACTGGAGGTACAGAAAGTTATAAGTTTTATGTAGATGGTGTTGAGAAAACTCCAACTCCGGTAAAAGAAGCAGATGGGAATTATCATTTAAGAGGACTTAATCCTAATGCCGCAAACATTATTAAAGTAACTGATACAAAAGGTTGTATCGAGAAAGCATTGTAATTTATGAAAAGAATTATACTATTAATTTTTGTATTTTTTCTATGTTTTAAAAGCATAGCACAAACTTATACAATGACATTAAGTTACCAGGCACAAAACTTAACCGGATGTAATACTAATTTCTGTGCCGGATGTGAAAGATGGGAAAGGAATTGGAAAATGGGAAATTATATCGCACCGTATAATGAAGCTGGTTTTGTAAATACATTAGCGCAATATCCTTATAATAATAATCTAAATACTACTCAGATAACCATTAATATTCCGGAAAACAACTACGATGTATTTTATTTCACAAATTACTCTGAAAGATGCTTTATGTCAACAAATCAGCCTGTTGACTGCAAACGTACACAGACCTTGAGTGCTAAATTCCAAACAGAGTTATATGAAAGTACAACTGCTGCTCCAGTTACTGCAACAAGTTCCTGTTTTGGAATCATAAAAGTTTTAAGCTATACAGCAAATCTCTCTTTAAATATACCAACTAAGTATAGGGTTACTTATACGAATGAAGAATATGAGAATTATTTCCGATACGGAATTCCTTTACCTGACAGAGGTGCAACAGTATGTGCTGGTGAAGCTATAGAATTAACTGCTTCTCCACTTGGTTTTAAAAGAGCAACCTATAATTGGCAATATAAAGTAAAGAATGGAACCTGGAAGAATTTTAAATATAAAAAAAATGCAGATAATAGTGAAACTACTTATTTAGCCAGGCCAACATTTACAATTGCCGAAATATTAAATACCGAAGATGAAACTTATACAGGTTTTATAGATATTAGGCTGGGATCTGGGCAAAATGGTGCTTTTACAGGTACTGTAAAATTATTTTATACTCCTTGTACACTTGTTATTAAAAATACAGAATATCTTGCTCCTGACTGCAATGGTGGACGTGTTAAAAGTATTGTCGCTTCTTTTGAAGGAAATCTTGGACTAAATGAAGTACTGTGGCCATTACGTATTATCCCATATCCGAAGGCAAACGGTGACACGCCAAAATTTGAGCAAGATCCTGTAACAAGTCTGGTATATAATCCAATAACACAATGGTATACATATTCTTTTAAAATCCCAGAAGATGAAAGTCTCCAAAACAGATGGTATACAATTGAATATCAATCTCAGGTAAATGGAGTTCCAAAAGGTACCTTAACCTCAAGTGTCCCCTTTTTATATGAAGATCCTACTCCTGTTAAATTTGAGATAAAGCAAGCTCTCGATCCATTATGTAATAATAATAGTGTAGAAATCGCACTAAATGTAACTGGAGGCACAGAAAGTTATAAGTTTTATGTAGACGGCACTGAGAAAACTCCAACTCCGGTAAAAGAAGCAGATGGGTATTATCATTTACGAGGACTTAATCCTAATGCGGCAAACATTATTAAAGTAACTGATACAAAAGATTGTATCGAAAAATAGTACAACTGATAGAAAAACGAAATATGAAAAAACATTTACTTAAACTATTATTTTTTATTAGTGTAATAGGCTACTCTCAAAATGCAACTATAGGTGATCTGGATGGAGGAGCGAGAAAAGTTACTTTTAAAAATCCTACAGCTATTTTGATTAGTGATATAAAAGAAACCAATTCTACAGTAACTAATCCTATAGCAGGAAATCCTGCGAATGGTATAATAGAATTTACAATAACCGGAGGTACTCCATTGGGATCTGGTTATAGTGTGTCACTAAAAAAAGGAACAACAGAAATTATTAACGCAGGAAACTTTTTACAAAATTTCGTTGCACCAAATAGCTATAAATGTATTATAACAGGGCTAGATGAGGGTACCTATAACGCTACTATAACAGATTCAAAAGGCTGTTCGCCATCACCGCAGCCAAGCTTTACAATCCACAAGCCCTTGCCTATACAAGTAGGTATTGTACCTAATTTTACAATACCATGTTTCGGAGAAAAGGGAACATTAACTCCAAATGACAATTCTATTTCACAAGGAGCACCATATAACGGGACTCCAGTTTATTATTATGAATGGTATAAACTTACTTCAGGTACTTTTAATAAAATCTCTCAAACTACACTAGTTGCTGGCAATTTACTTCCAGGTACCTATAAACTTGTTGTTACTGATGATTATAAAAATACTGGTGAATCTCAACCGGTAGATGTCATAGATGCCTTTCAAATTGTAGCAACACCAACTATACAAAATGCACTGTGCAAAGGAGGTACAGGGAAGATTTCATTGGCAATTTCAAATGCTGTAGCACCTTACACTATTGTTTGGACAAATACAAATAGTACAGCCGTTATTACAGATGGCGGAAAAACATTAGAAGATTTATCCAATACTTATAAATTTACAATTACAGATGCAAAAAATTGTATCTATTCAGGTACAGCTTCTATTGATGAACCAACAAGTGATTTAAAAGTTACATACACTTCAAAACAACCAACATTAACAAACAATAACGGGCAAATTACATTAAATGCAAGTGGAGGAACTTTTTTCGGAGAAACACCTTCGTACAAATACATATGGTCAAAAGTTGGTGATCTTTCATTCACGCCCCAAAATGTGAGCCAAAGAACAGATTTAGGAAATGGAACTTATAATATTGATGTCATTTCATCTTCAGGTTGTCCTTTTCCGACAATAACCGTAAAACTAGAAGCTTTAAATATAGGACCTGCACAACAAACCAACATTAAATGTTTTGGTGCTGAAACAGGTTCATTAACTGTAAACGTAAGCGGTGGAACAAATATTTTAACTGGTTATTATAAATACAAATGGTTTAAAAATATCGTAGAAATTCCTGGAGAAGAAACTAAAACAATAACAGCACTTGCGGGAGGAATTTATCGCGTAGAAGTTAGTGATGATGAAACTACAATTGATAAAACATATACTATTACAACTGAACCTTCTGCACCACTTTCTGCAACACATACTTTTACAGATGTACTTTGTTTCGGAGAAAGTAATGGTACAATAACACTTAATATTCTGGGAGGAATTTCTCCATACACTGTTGTTTGGAAAGATGTTCTTACTGGAAATATTGTAAATGATCCGACAAAACTAAAAGCAGGAACCTATTCTTATGTTATTACTGATGATAATATGTGTACGTTTCCAAGCCCACAGAATATTCCAATAAAGCAGAATCCTGCAATAACAATATCCAATATTACTCAAAAACAGCCTACATTATTTAGCGCTACCGATGGTGAAATTGCTATTACTTCTGTCGGGGGAACTGGTGATCATACTTATATTTTAAAGAAAAATAGTATTGTAACCGAATATACAACAAGCCCTGTAACAGGATTAGGAGAAGGTGTTTATGAAGTATCTGTAAAAGACGATAATAATTGTACTACAGCTATTCAGACCATTACTCTAAAAGCATTGACAGTTGCCTTTGTTAATAAAGTCGACGTAACTTGTAACGGCAAAAACACCGGAAGTATTGAAGTTCTTGCAACCGGAGGCACACCAATAACTCCTGGTCAATATACTTATAAATGGTCATACAAAGAAAAAGCAACTGATACCTATACTGTACTTACTGGAAAAATTACAAATAAAATCGAAAATTTATATGCCGGATTCTATAAAGTACTTGTAACCGATAATGTAAATATTTCAAGAGAACTTGAAATTGCAGAACTGACAGAAAGACCTGCAATAACTTGTACTTTCACCAAAACGGAGGTAAATTGTTTTAACGGAAGCGATGGAACTATTACTTTAAATATTCAGGGAGGAACCGGAGCTTACCACGTTCTTTGGAATGATAATGTTACAACAAAAGACAGAACCGGAATTCCTACGGGAGATTACTCATTCTCTATAACAGATGATAACGGATGTTCTTATTCATCAAATCCAATTCCGGTTAAAATTACACAGCCTTTAAAACCATTACTTATAGCATCTTCGACTAAAGTTGAAGCAACTGGTTATGGCTTAAAAAATGGTAGTATTAGTATCGTAGTTTCTGACGGAACATTTCCTTATACATATCAATGGTACGAGGGCGCTACCAAAACATTAATGCCAGGTAAAACAAATCCATTATTAAACGGAATTGGAGCGGATACTTATACTGTTGTTGTTACAGATAAAAACGGTTGTCCAACAGAAGCAACTTATACCATTCTTCAGCCCAATAAACTTTTAATTAACGCAATAACTGAAACCCAATCAATAAAATGTTTTGGATATAAAGAAGCAGTTTTAAAAGCAACAATTACCGGTGGAGCACCAATTGGAGTTCCGGATTCATCTAAAAATTATATTTACAGATGGTACAATGAACTTGATCCTTCTGTAACAGTTTCGACAAACAACCCAACCGAAGCATTACTTGCGGGGAATTATTTCTTAGAAGTTTCTGACGGATTTGGAAATAGTTTTACTTCAAACAGAGTAATAATAAACGAACCAACTCCGGTAAAAATAAGTTTTACACAAACAAATGTTTCATGTAAAAATGGTAATGACGGACAAATTCAAATTACCACAACCGGCGGTACCGGAGCACATACAATTACATGGAGCGTTCCATCGGGAGTAAATCCTAATGTGATCGATAAATTATACGCAGGAAACTATTCGGTAACAGTAAGAGATGAAAATAACTGTTTTGATACGAAAGACTTTGTTATAACTGAACCAGAGATTTTAGCTATTAAAAGTGTTGTTAAAACGCCGCCATCAGCCTTGGGTGTAGACGACGCGAGTATTGCCGTAACCGTTCAGGGTGGTACCCCAAATTATAATTTTAACTGGCTTGACAAGGACAAAAATGTAATCTTTACCGATAACAATCAAAGCTCAAATACGAGTATTTATAATATTTATGCTGGTCAGTATTTTATTTCTATAACTGATGCTAATGGGTGTCAGATTGTCGAAAGAGATTTAGATAAAGTTGATCCGTTATTTATTAATCTGGTTCAGATCAATTCGGTACAATGTTTTGGCAACGCTTCGGCAAGTATAAAAGCATTGACTTCTGGCGGACTTCCGGGATATTATTATAAATGGTACAATGTAAATGATCCTACAGTTGTTGTAGGGACTGCAGAAACATTAACCAATGCAAAAGCAGGAACTTATTATGTTATCGCAACAGACTCTTTTGATAAATCTATTCAAAGTAAAAATCTTACAATTAACCAGCCAACAGCTTTAACCAATACACTTTCGTCAGAATATGTTCGTTGTGGAGATTTAAACGACTGGACTATAACTTCTGCCGTTTCCGGAGGTACTTTACCTTACACTTATTTATGGAATACGGGAGCAAAAACACCAAATTTGGTTGAGGTTATTCCCGGAAATTACTCCTTAGTCGTAACTGATAAAAACGGTTGTACCATTACAAAAAATATAACTATTACAGCTCCGGCTCATTTAGATGCTTCAGAAAACATAAAAATTCCAACCTGTTACGCAGGTTCTGATGCGTCTATTGTTGTGACTACAATTGCGGGAATCGCTCCATTTACGTATTTGTGGAATACGGGCGAAACATCAAATATGTTAAGCAACACAAAAGCAGGAACTTACTCGATAGAAATTAAAGATTCTAAAGGCTGTATTATTTCAAGAACTTATACAATTGAAAATCCGCCGCAAGATATAATTAATCTTGGCGAAGATGTGACCTTGTGTTTTGATCAGACTTTGACAATTAACGCTACTATAAACGATGATCAGGCAATGTATTCATGGACTTCTGATAAAGGTTTTAAAAGTACTGATGCAATGATTACTGTTTCTCAACCAGCAATTTATACAGTTATTGTTACCAATAAATTAGGTTGTGAAGCTACCGATTCTATTCAAATTTCGAGTCAAAATACGGCTATTAGTGCTGAGTTTGCGGTTTCATCCCAGGCATTCCTAAACGAGAAAATCATTATTGTAGACATCAGCAATCCTATTCCAGATCAGGTAGAATGGATATTGCCAGCCAGCGCTATTGTATCTTCTAAAGATAAGGATTATGCAGAAATCAGTTTTAATCAAATTGGTGAACACGACATCACTTTAGTTACTAAAAAAGGAAATTGCGTAGCCACTCAAACCAAAACTATCATCGTGACCGAAGGCGAATATGAAAATCCGGATGATACCACTTTGCAAAAGAAATTTGATTTGACAATATTTCCAAATCCATCAGATGGACATTTTACCGTAGATGTAACATTAGACAAAATCATGCCTGCTCACATCAAAGTGTATAACTTAAGCAACAACAAGGTAATAGATTCTAAATATGAAGAAGGCAAAGATAAATACTCGTTTAATTTTAGTTTAAATGGTCTGCCTTCCGGAATTTATTTTGTGTTATTTGAATCACAGCAAGGCAATAAATTAAGAAAAATAATCATCAAATAATTTGTGTTTTTCAGAGTAGATGTCCATTAAATAATGAAAATCAATCAGCAGATATTAAGGCTGCTGATTTGGTTTTCCACAATAAAAAAGATGATTTTACAAAGATTTAAATTTAATATTATAGCACTTTTTGTCAGTTCATTAGGTTTTGCACAAAACTTTAATGTTCAGGAAGTGGCAAAAGCTAAATTAATAAACGTATCGGGAGGTGTGTCTGCAAATAGTATATTCTATTCAGGAAACGCTGCCCGAGAACCTTTTAGCTATTTTCTTAACGGAAATATTAATTTCAACATAGCTGGATTATACAATATTCCGTTATCGTTTTCATACACCAATCAAAAATTTGGTTATGATAAGCCAGTACTTATGAACCGTTTAAGCATTCATCCATCTTATAAATGGATTACGGCTCATATCGGTGATGTAAGCATGACATTTTCTCCTTATACTTTAAGCGGACATCAGTTTTCTGGTTTTGGAGTTGATCTTACTCCGCAAGGAAAATTTAAAGTTAGCGCGATGTACGGCCGTTTATTAAAAAGCAGCGAGTACAATAACGCTTATCCCGATCTTTTACCAACTTATAAAAGATTTGGTTACGGTTTTAAAACCAATTACGCCTTAGAAAATGTAACGTTTGGATTGATATTTTTTAAGGCGAAAGATGAAATAAACTCCATTTCAAATCCTGTTCCGGTTGAATTGGGAGTTGCTCCAAAAGAAAACGCAGCGGTAAGTTTTGAAACGAATTTTAAACTTTTTCAGAAATTACAGGTTTTCACAGAATTTGCAAATAGCAGTATAACCGAAGATACCAGAACAATCGACGGTACAAAAGCAAAAGGTGTTGCAGCTTTATTTTTAAGTCCGAATAATACAACTGCAAGTTATAATGCTTTTAAAGGTCAATTGGTTTATCCTGCAGGAAAAGGAACTTTAGGATTAGGTTACGAACGAATCGATCCGAATTACAGAACATTGGGTGGCTATTATTTTAATAATGACTTAGAAAATATTACTGTAAATGCAACACAAAATCTATATAAAGACAAAGTTTCTGTCTCTGTAAATTTAGGACTTCAAAAAGACAATTTAGACAAGCAAAAAGAAAGTCAGATGAAGCGATTGGTTTCGGCCCTGACTATTGATTATCGTGCTACCGAAAAACTGAATTTCAATTTAAATTATTCTAATTTCCAATCGTATACCAATAGCCGAAATCAGTTTGACTACATCAATCAGGTTTCTGACTATGATTATCTGGATACTTTAAACTTTAAACAAGTCAATCAAAATGCTTCGCTTGCCATAAATTATTTATTGAAAAATGACAAGCGAATTAAAAAGTCGATTAATGCTAATTTTTCGATGCAGGATGCCGTAAATCAGCAACAAGGACAAACCATTGCCGGCGGTGCGAGCACGTATTACAATTCCGGACTTTCGTACAGTGTGGGCTATCCTGAAAAAGATTTAAATATTAATGCAGCCATTAACAATACCTACGGAAAAACAGACGGCGGTAAAAGTTTTATTATTGGTCCAACAATTGGCGCGACCAAATTATTTTTTGATAAAAAATTCACAACCTCAGCTTCAACAAGCTATAACACAAGTTATAACAACGGAGATAAGCAAAATGATATTATCAATTTCAGGGTGAATGGTTCGTATATCTATCTGCAGAAACATAATTTCAATATGGGAATTATTTCTTTGTTCAGCAATTCTTCAAGTGGTACTTCGACTCAAAAAAACAATGATTTAACAGGTACACTTACGTATACGTATTCTTTCGATAAGATAAAATTACGCCCGAAAAGAGAACCAAGAACTGAAGGAGATTTAAATTTAAGTGGAGATCTAATCTTGAAAATTAGTTCTGACGGGAAAATATTTGAAGGAACGCGTGATGAAATTACGACGCAGTTAAAAGATATGCAGTTGGCTTTACAGCCTTTACCAGCCGAAGAAAATACCAATCTTGAACATTTGCTGACATTGGCAACTTTAACTCCTGATGAAAAGCAATTTAAAGAAAAAGTGCTTGATTATCTGGAAGCATATACTACCGAAGCTGAAACTTTAAATAAATACAACGAATACTTGGCAGAAGCTTCACAAAAACTCGAAAAAGAAATCTCGACCAAAGATGAAAGTCTGGAGAATGCTTATGTAACTGCCGTTGGAAGAGTAAATAGTCATCCTTTAAACGGAAAAACTGAAGCTGAAGTGACGGATAAAATTGCTTTTAAATCGTATTCAAGATTAGTAGAAAGAAGTGATAATAGCCGAGATCAGTTAATGCACCACAGATGGATGATGAAGGAAATTTCGACGCTGGCCAAAATTCCGGCAAGCGAAATTCAGAAAAACCAATATGCAGCTGACTTTAGCAAACAGGAAATCGAAGAAGTTTTTAAATTGATAAAAGACAAAAAAGCATCAACAGAAATCGTAGACACTATCGAATTAAAAATGATTCCGTTTTATCATGATTTAGCTGTAAAAAATGCTACGACAGAAGAGCTTGATTTAAAACATATTCAGAAATAGATTCTTAAAAAACTAAAGTCGGAAGACCAAAACAAGATATAATACCAAAAAATAATGGATAAACCTCAATTACCCAAAATGCTAAAAAAACTACACTTACTTGTGTTTTTTGCATGCGCTTTTATAGGATTTAGCAGTAATGCGCAAACATTTCCTGTTACGATAAGCACGCAAATATTGCAGCCCTCGCCTATTTATCTAAGTAATTATGCCGATGCAACGACCATAAATAGTCCGATAAAAGTGCAATTGGTTTTAAACGATTTAACGATCTCAAACCGACAAGTACGTTTGAAAATTTATTTTCAGGGCAACTCGATTTCGTTTGCTTCCAATGATTTTGTTGTAGGCGCACGACCATTATATCTTGAGGGAGGTTTTCCGTTACAGTTAACAAATGTTGATTTGGCTCCGTATTTTGAGTATCAGAATATATTAGGAATCAATCCAAATCAATATGCACAGCCTTTACCAGAAGGCGTTTATAACATTTCTGTAGAAGTATATGATTTTGCAACCAATAAAAAGTTATCCAAAAAAACAGCTGTAACTACTATTATTTTTCAAAATGAACCGCCATTTTTGAATCTTCCTCTGAATGGTGCTTCGATCATGCAGCAAAACATTCAGAATATAGTTTTTAGCTGGACGCCAAGAAGTATTAATGTCAGCAATGTAGAATATGAATTTTCATTAGTCGAAATTTGGGACAACTATACGCCTGTTCAAAATGCATTTGCGTATTCGCCACCATTATATACCACGACAACCCGAAATACGACCTTACAATACGGAATTACCCAGCCTCAGCTTATTCCCGGTAAAAAATATGCGTGGAGAATAAAAGCCAAAGCCATTTTGGGTGCCGAAGAAATTGGTGTTTTTAAAAATAACGGTTATAGCGAAATTTTCTCTTTTACCTACGAAGTATTTTGTACAGCTCCATTATCAATAGCAACAAGCGGCGTAAGTCAGGATCAGGCAAAAGTAACGTGGAGCGGCAGCATTGACAATTATGATTATCAGGTAAATTATCGCGAAAAAAACAGTACTGAGTGGTATAAACTAGTTACGCCAAGAGAAACCATAAATATTAGTAATTTAAAACCAAATACTACATACGAATATACCGTTGGCTCATCGTGTGATGTTGGAAAATATACCCACAGCACCATTCACGAATTTACGACACTTGCACAAGACGAAATTGCCTTTGCTGGCTGCGGGATAAAACCAGACCCGAAAGATTTAGCCAATAAAAACCCATTACCAAGCCTTTTCCCTAATGATGTTGTAACGGCCGGAGATTTTCCAATTGTCGTACTAAAAGCTACAGGAAGCAACGGAAACTTTACCGGCGAAGGTTATGTAACCCTGCCCTTCTTAGAAAAATTCAGAAAACTAATTGATGCTGCCGATGCTCTTGGTGGCGAAAAAATCGATATTGGTAAATTCTCCCGTATCAGAATTACGTTTAATAACATTGGTGTAAATACTGATTTTAAATTGATTTCGGGGGAAATTGTGGCTAGTTACGATCCTAATTGGGGTGGTATGGCAGATCTTGATGGTGTTGTAAATGATGCATTTGGAGATGCCGGAAATGTTGTTAATCATCAATATGACTTATCTATAAAATCTGTTGTAAAAAATCCTGATGGAACTATAACGGTAACCAGTACTACAGGTGTTGTTTCTGTTATAGACAAAACAGTAAATGATGTTATCATCACTGATAAAGATGGGAAACAATTTGCTGTTCCTGCCAATGCTCCGGCAGGAGACATGAAACAAACAGGACAACTCGCTCCAGGCGGAATTCCGACTTCTAAAAATACAAATGGAATGGGATCTGGCGGCGATGTAGCCGAAATTTCTTCAGCAGATGTAAATGTAATTTTCTCTAGAGGAAATGGAATTTATTCATTTGATGCCGCTCCAACAGCAGAAAATGGTAAATTAAATAAAACATACCAAACGATTCCTCAAAAAGGCGGTGGTACTTATAAAGTAAATTACAAAGCTATTTCAGAAAGTCCGAATTCGACTGATGTTGTAGTGGCGACTGTTGATTTCAAAAATGGAAAAACCAAAAAAGATCTTGTATTTAAAACCCAAAACGGAACTGCAATCGACAGTACCCAAATTGTTTGGAAGGACAATGTTGCAACACTTTCACTAAAAAAGACTTTAGATTTTGCTAAAGAAACGATCATTGCAACAGTTAGACCTGCAACCCCAAAAGATCCAAAGGAAGCTGCAGGAAAATATGACATTGCAGGTACTATGGATTTGTGGCATTTAACGAATAAGAAGGTAAATGTAACGTTGGTGAGTGTAAATAATGCAAAGATACCTAGCGATGTTCAAAAAGAATTGAATGCTATTTACCAACCGGCAGGAATAACTTTTGAAGTTTCTACGGCAAATATAACACTTGATAATACTTGGGGAGATAACATTGAAACAAGTGAAAGTGATTTATTAAACACTTATACTGCCGAACAACAACAGATAACCGCAAATTTAAAATCAAAATTAGGTGCCGACTATAAAAAAGACACCTATTACATGATTTATACAGGTGCTGCATCAAACAAATCAAACATATTAGGCTTTATGCCATTGAAGCGTCAATATGGCTTTATTTTCAAAGAAACAAATTCTGTTCGAACACTTGCACACGAATTAGGTCACGGTGTTTTTGGCTTGCAACATCCTTTTACAGAATATAGCACTTCTACAACTACAGATCTTTTAATGGATTATGGAACTGGTCTTGAATTAAGCCATAACGATTGGCAGGTTCTTCATGCGCCTGGATTACAGTTGTATTCGTTTATTCAGGGGGATCAGGAAGGCGAAAGTTATTGGACAGTTCTTGATGACATGTTTTTAAATTTAGATAAAGATCCAAAAGACAAGACCAAGGGAAGCTTTTCTTTTCTTTCTTACCATGGAGAAATTGTAACATTAAACAAAGCAAATTTAGAACAAATACTTTTTAACTATGGTACAAGTGATTATCAGACAAGTGGTGAACAAGCTCCAGGTGTTCTTCAAAGTTTTGTCATTAACTTAAATGGAACAAGAACAGTATATAAAATAAGTCTTGCTGATGGTAAATACAAGGATGAAAAAGGAACAGCATACCAATTTCCAGATATAAAACCAGCAATTATTGATGGAGTTATAGCATTTATACCTTGTGGCGACAATGGTAAAACTTATAAATTTAAAAAATCAAATTTATCAACTTATTCAAATGCAAGTGCAAAAGCCGGTATAACGGCTATTGATAATTTCCCTTTTGTTCCTTTCTCTACAAATAATCCAGCTTTAATAGGGGGAGGATTGAAAATATCTCAGTCATTTAAATTATCAGATGAAGGATTACGTTGGAGTTACGATCAGGACACTGCTGATATGACTAAAAACTATTGTGAAAAACCTGAATTGTTTTATATTCTGAAAATTGCACAAATACGAAAAAATTATCCTGAAGCATTTGATGCATTTACTGACATTAAAAAATGGGAAAACCCTGAACATATTACGGAGAATATGGGACCTAGTCAAGGAGGAACTGTTATTAAAAAAACTTTTCAATGGGCATATTTTCTAGATAAAAAAGAAAACGCACAATTAAGAACTGATTATTTAAACAAAGTAAATCTTGAAAATTATTTTAAAATAATGTACAAGGAATTTACAACTTCAATTAAAGTAGATTTTATAGACAGTGATAGTTTTTGGAGAGATCTAAATAATAATACTTCAGCCGAAAAAATAATTTTACAAGTAAAAAATGAAAGTATTGTAGAATTAGAGAAAAGAGCGATAGAGAAAAAAATTATTGCCTTAAAAACAATACAATCTAAATGGGTAATTAATGAAGAGCATGAAAAAGTATTACTAAAAATATTCGAAAGTACTACGCCTGAACAAAGTTCATCATTATTAACTTTTTTAAAAACTAACTATGATGGGCCTACAAAAAAGGAACCATATTTAAAAGCTTTTCTTTATGACATTGACAATGAATATTTATTTATTGGGGATAATAACAGGGCTAAATTTGTAAATACCATAATTCGAGTTTGGAAAAATGTTAAAAAATCTGAAATTGAAGACTTAAAACTTTTAGCTTCTAAAGATGAGATTAAACCTGATGAAGCTCAAAAACTGATAAGACTAACTATAAACTATAATTATAAATCAATATATGATCGTTTTTGGACTCATTTAAAACAAGCCGGTTCACCAGGAGCCGGTGTATCTGATATTTATATAAAGACAAATGCAGACTATGATGAAGAAACTGGTAAAATAAAAATAGAAACCTTATTAGCACTAGGATTCGTCTCTGTTGCTGATTTAAATAAACCGGTTCCTTTCGATCCTTTTGAACCGATCATATTTACTAATAATACAACTTTATCCGCTTTTAATGAAGTTACCGAATCTAAAGAAAATATGTATTTACCAGCATTTATTGTTTATTATGCTGATAAAGAAGCAACAGGGCAAACCATTTCTGATATAGCACAAACAGCTGTTGATGCTGCTACTTTAGTAATACCAGGAGCTCAGCTCACTACTCTTGGTAAAGTTTTATTTTATGCAGATAAAATAAGTTCCGTGACCAGTATTGCAGCAAGAGCAACAGCCGATAATAACCCCGAATTTAGTAAAGTTGCGGGTTTAATAAGCCTATGTACAGGTATAGCTTCTGCTTCGACAATGGTTATGAAACCATCTTTACTTAAGGTTGATAATTATACTAATATTTTAGATGCTATAAATAAATCTTCTAATATTGGTACAATTGCAAAAAATGATCGTACCGCAATCCAATTATTTTTACAAGAAACTAAAGCAACATTAGTTACTGAAAGTAAGTTTGATGGGGCAATGTCTGTCAAATTTGAAAATGCAATTGGTAAACTAGGCTTAGCTGTTAACATTACGAGTAAAGAAACTATGATATCGAAATTAGTTTCAAAATTTCCAAAGCTTGACAACATTTTAACAAAGGCTAAAAATGAATTAACATTTGATAGTGCTACAGGAGCTCTACAATACAATGGAAAAACGATAGCGAATGTTACATCAAATACAGAAGATGCTATTCTAAGTACTCAAAAGGTTGCAAATATTGATCGAACAGTAGCCAACATGGAAGAATTCACTGAAGAAGCAGCAATATATTGTAAAGCAGGAAATTGTGATTTAGTTCTGGGAGCGTGCTTCACAGGGAATACTTTAATAAAAACTAAAAAGGGATTAATTCCAATTCAAGATATTAAAGAGAAAGATGAAGTTTGGTCATATAGCGAAAAAACTAAAACAAATCATTGGAGTACTGTAGTACAGAAAGTAAATCTAGCGACTAAAAAGTTATATCAGGTTGTAGTAGGAAAAGATACCTTACAAGCTACATCAGAACATCCGTTCTTTACTAAAAAAGGCTGGATGAATGCCAATTTAGTTAGCAAAGGAATGATGGTGCTTTTAGCTAATGGTACATGGAGTACTGTTGAAGCAAATATACCAAAGGATACTATAGTTGAAGTTTACAACATAGAAGTATTACCAGCACATACCTTTTATATTGGTAATGAAGGAGTATTGGTTCATAATGGTTTTGATTGTTTTAAAGCAAGATTTAAAAATTTAGTTAATGCATCAGATGAATTTTTTACTGATTTTAAAGATAATTTAGAAATATTAGAGAAATTTGATAAAGGTGAATTAAGTTATCCTGCATGGCAAATGCTAAAAAAGGAAGCATCGACTTTAAGTACCAATATTGAAGAACTAAAATTGGTTTCTAAAAACTTAGATGAAATTAATGGTGTTGGTGGCTATACGAAATGGAAAAAAATTCAATCTTATGGAAAAGAAATTGCTGACATATTAATTAAAAAAACTAAAATTGATGATCTAACAAAAGCACCAGCAGGTTATGAAGTTTATACTGTAAAAAATAGTAAATACATAAGAAGATTAGATAAGTCGAATGTTGCATATCCAAGATTAGCAGTTGATGAAAACGGAATAGTTGTCATTTATACCGCTTCTACTAGATTAAGTTCGTCATCAAAATTTGTAAGAAATTTAGAAATCGTTTATGGAAAGATGCCTTTCAATCATCAAAGACATCATTTAGTTCCCGATAATGTTGTGAAAAATTCCGAAATTTACATCGAAGCAATGTCAAGAGGACTTTATGATGTAGATAGAGCAGGAAATGGTAGATATTTGGCTGAAACTGCTGAGGATTTTACTGAAATCTCACAAGATTTCCCTACTCATCTTGGAAGCCATCCTAATTATGATCTTGAAGTAGGAAAAATAAATAACACATATCTTAATGCACTAATATCTAAATATGGTACTATGGATAATGTTCCTACGGATGTTTTAAATAAGACTCTTGATGCAATAGAATCGGGGGCATTAAAAGTATTACAAGATTGGAAACCATCACGTTTAAACTAATAAAAAATGAAAAAAGTATACAAATTACATTATGACTTCAACCACCTTATGGATGCCGATTATGATTCATTTCATATAGAATTTGAGAATAGTAAGATGATTGGTGCAAATATGATAAGCACAAGAAATTTTGAGCTTCCGGAAAAAATTTATTTTCAAGCTAATTTTAATATTATTTCAAATTATGATTATCCTATTACTGATTTAGGAATTCCAATAATGAGTAAAAGAATGATTAATATTTTATTGAAAATTAAAAGCTTTAATTTTCGAGAAATTCCAATAGTTATGATTGATGATACATTTATGGGTGATCTATTTAATTCAGATGGAAAACTTGTAACTAATGTAGTAACTAATAACAACTTTATTGCAGTTCAATTAATGGAAACCTGCATAGCTTTTGACTATAAAAATTCGGTTTATGAGGAAGATTTTATTTTGCCTGTAGGTCATATAAAAAAATTAATTTTGCAAGAACCAGAAAATGGTTTTCCATCTTTATTTAAAATTGAGGAAAGTTTAGCTGATATGTTTATTTCTGAAGAAGCAAAAAACGCTTTGGAAAAACAAAATATTAAAGGTTGTATATTTGAAGAAGTTGAAGTGTCTCAAAATTAATTTTAAATTAAATATTAAACGAAACAACCCTCAATACGAACAATTATTTACAAATAGTAATTGAAATAACTCTATATTTAAATCAAAAAAAGCTTTCTGAGAACTAAATCCAGAAGGCTTTTTTAACTTAATAGAGAAATCAGATATTTCCACTCCCCTTCTCCCCAACATAATTAATTCCCAATCCGCCCATTATCATAACTTTGGTCAACTCTTCTGTTTCAATAATTATATCTTGTTTAAAAACATTTCCTTTAACTGATTTTATATCAAAAGGTATTGTTTTTGACAAATAATAATCGCCGCTTACGACACTAAGATAAAGATTATCACTATTCTTTAAAACTTTTAAAGGAATAGCAAATTCACCCGTTTTTGCATTTACTTTAAATGGAGTTGGTGAATCATTTATAGTCAGCATTAAGTTTGGATATGTTTTATTGTCTAATGGTCTGTGTGTTTTTGAATCTAGTATTTTGCCTTTAACAATTATCGAAACTTCTTCTTGAATTGGTAATCTAACAGCAATTTTACCCACAATATGATTGTTTAGCTCCGGAGAAGTAATTTCAGTTTGAATTGGCTCTTTTTCTTGTGCCGAAACATTCGAAGCTAATAAAACACTTGCGGCAATTGCGGCATATTTAAAATTATTGATTTTAGAAATTTCATTGTATTCGAATTCTTGTTTTAGCTGTGTCGATTTGATTCGTGCGCAGATATCCTGACCTTTATTTTCTGTAACAAACCTCGCAATTTCTAAGTTTGACTTTTTACTTAAATCAATTACGTTTTTAGCACACGAATCACAAAACGAACCTTTTGAATTAGGAATCATTTTATCAAAATTTTCAGAACAAGGATTTGCTATTTCTAAGGTGAATTTCTTTTTCATACTATATATTTTAAGTTTAAAATCATTTCAAAATGCTTTATACTTATATAGAGATTGTTTTTCACGAAAAGGTTGGGAAGAATAAAAATATTTTTGATTTTATAATTTATGGTTAATTTAAATACCTGTAAGATTAATAATTCAAATAAACTATTATATTTGCTGCAATTAGAAGAATAAATAATTTAAAAATAATATCATGCAAACATCAAAATACACAAAATTCGCCGTAATTATTCTGGTAATTTTATTTGTAGTGATTAGCGTTATAAGCTAATAAAACTTCATAATCTCTATAAAAAGTCTTCTAAAGTTATTTTTAGAAGGCTTTTGTATTTTTTAGGCTTTGTAAACTTTTGACTGTCTATATACACTCTAAATAGACGCCGGATTTTAAGAAAAAAATATAATCTCTTATATTTGTAAATCCAAAACAAAAAAATAATAAACAATTTATGAAAACATCAAAATACACAAAATTTGCCGTAATCATCATGGTAGTTTTGTTTGTAGCTCTTAGCGTTGTAAGCTGTGTTGCACACGTACATAGCGGAGGTGGTCCGAAAAAAATGCCACCTGGGCAAGCAAAAAAAATGTCGGGAAGTCAAAGCGCCAAAGCTTACGCACCAGGACAACAGAAAAAGCATTAAAAAAAGAAGCCTTTTGATTTATTTCAAAAGGCTTCTTTTTTTAATATATTAGAATAAGGATTAATGAATAATCTTTTATTTGGGTTATTTTTTCGGATTATTCGTTACTTTCAATAAATAAGTTCCTTCGGGTAAATCACCAATATTCGTAGCATTTGCCCCTACTACTTTTGTTCCCTGCGAAAAAACTTCAACAATTTTAGAAGCATTTTTTGTATCGGTTGTCGAAGCAGCAGCGGTAGTTGCCATTTTTATTGGAACGACAGCTTTTTCTACAACAGGAGTGCTTTTATGAGCTGTATTTGATACTGAAGCACTTTGAGATACTACAACAGCATTTATGGGTTTTGAGCTATTATAAGACTCCATAACCTGCTCATTTGTCATGGCAACGGTATATACTTTTACATCGTCTATATCGGCGTTAATCCCAACTGTTGTATTCAGTTCCCCAAGTCTTAAAATATATCCTTTTGTTAGTCGTGAAATTCCATCAACTGATTTTAGTAATTCGCCATTACGATATATTTTTGAGGTATTTCCGTCATAAGTAATGGCATAGTGGTACCAAACATCTTTAGCAAGCGGAACCGAAACAATAACATCATTTGTGGCTCCCCAGCCTGCAAGACTTAAATCAGAGTTGCCTGCTGATGCCGCTTGCTGCAATAAACCAAAGTATTGCGCATTGGCAGCGCTGCCATAACCCAGAATATAATTTGGTATAGTAATAGTATTAAACTTTACCCATACAGATATTGATCTTGGTTTATTTCCCTGTGGAAGATCACCTACCACAACTTCAAAACCTTTATTCGTTAATCTCAGAGCACTTTTAACTGCACCCGTTCTGTCATTTACAAAAACGGGGGTTCCTAAAAAAGAAATTGTATTATCGCTACTTTTTAAATTTCCATCAAACTTGAACTCCTGAACGGGATTTTGGGCATTAGTATTTAAAAAACTTACGAACATTAATGTAAGTAATAATTTCTTCATATTTTAAAGATGTTTGGGGATTTAAAACTTTATATTTTAACAATACTAAACTATATTATAATGTCTCTGACTAAAAATTTAGTCGACAACGAACCTAAATAATCGTCAAATAACCAAAATTGATTATTTAAAACTCTTAATTAAATTAATCTATACTTTTATAAATTTTGTTAAAACTATAAATTTAATTCAACATAAACAAATACTTCCTACGTATAAATACGTTATTCTCATTCAACTGAAAGGTTTTAACATTTAATAATATTAAGATTAAAGATTTGTAAAACGATTCTTAAAAAAAACTCCATTCGTTTACACGAATGGAGTCATATATTTTAAAAAGTAATTTTAATTTACTTTACAAATTCAATTTTTTGAACTTCTTCTTCATTGATACTATCAAAGAATCCTTGTTCATTCATCCAGTCATCACTAAATACTTTACTCATATAACGAGAACCGTGATCTGGGAAAATAGCAATAATATTACTGTCTTTTGTAAACTCTCCTTCTTCTGCATATTGTTTAATCGCCTGCATTACTGCTCCCGAAGTATATCCAACAAATAAACCTTCTTTACGAGTGATTTCTCTTGCAGAGTGAGCACTTTCTTCATCGGTTACTTTCATGAATTTATCGATGATATCAAAATCTGTAGCAGATGGAATCAGGTTTTTTCCTAAACCTTCAATACGATACGGGTAAATTTCTTTGTTATCAAATTCTTTTGTTTCGTGGTATTTTTTCAATACTGAACCAAAAGCATCTACACCTAAAATTCTAATGTTGGGATTTTGCTCTTTTAAGAATTTTGCAGTTCCTGAGATTGTTCCTCCGGTTCCGCTACAAGCAACAAGGTGTGTAATTTGTCCTTTTGTCTGTTCCCAGATTTCAGGACCTGTAGAGTTGTAGTGGGCATCAATATTTAATTGGTTAAAATACTGATTAATGTAAACTGAACCTTTTGTTTCTTCGTGCAAACGTTTTGCAACGTTGTAATATGATCTTTCATCATCTGCAGAAACGTGTGCGGGACAAACATACACTTTAGCTCCTAAACTTCTCAGCATGTCAATTTTATCTTTCGATGATTTTGAACTTACTGCGAGTATACAATTATAACCTTTTATAATGCTTACCATTGCTAAACTAAAACCTGTATTACCAGATGTTGTTTCAATTATGGTATCTCCTGGAGAAAGTATTCCTCTTTTCTCGGCTTCTTCAATAATATATAACGCTATTCTATCTTTTGAGGAATGACCCGGATTAAAAGCTTCTACCTTTGCGTAGAAATTTCCTTCTAACTCTTCGGTGATTTTATTTAGCTTAATAAGTGGGGTGTTACCTATTAACTCTAAAACATTATTATAAGCATTTATTTCTTCTTTCATAAAAAAATAGTTAATCGAAGGCAATTTTAAATATACCTTGATAGGTTGCAAATTTAACAAAAAATTTCTAATTAGCTTTTAATTTTCTCTAAATCTAATAAAAAACTAAATTCCTTTGCTAAGTCTTTTAAAGCTTCAAATCGGCCTGAAGCACCGCCATGTCCAGCATCCATGTTGGTATCTAAGAACAAAAGATTATTATCTGTTTTTAAATTTCTCAACTTGGCTACCCATTTTGCTGGTTCCCAGTACTGTACTTGCGAATCATGCAGTCCTGTAGAAACGTACATATTAGGGTATTGTTGTGACTTTACATTATCGTATGGTGAGTACGACAACATATAATCGTAATATTTTTTATTGTTTGGGTTTCCCCACTCGTCATATTCTCCCGTTGTTAACGGAATACTATCGTCGAGCATTGTTGTAATAACATCTACAAAGGGAACCTGAGCGATAACTCCATTATACAATTGTGGAGCTTCATTTATAATAACTCCCATCAAAAGTCCTCCTGCAGATCCTCCTTCTGCATACAAATGATCAGCAGAAGTGTATTTCTCATCTATTACAAATTTAGAGCAATCGATGAAATCTGTAAAGGTATTTTTCTTTTTTAACAGTTTTCCATCTTCATACCATTGTCGCCCTAAATCTTCGCCACCTCTAATATGAGCGATAGCATAAACAAATCCGCGGTCTAACAGAGAAAGTCGTGTAGAAGAAAAATAGGTATCCATAGTTATCCCATAAGAACCATAGGCATAAAGCAATAAAGGATTTTTGCCATTTTTCTGTAATCCTTTTCGGTAAATCATCGAAATTGGAACTTTAACTCCATCTCTCGCGGTTGCCCAAACTCGCTCTTCGATGTAATTTTCCTTATCAAATTTTCCGCCTAAAACCTGTTGCTCTTTTAAGATTTCTTTGGTTTTAGTCTTCATATTAAAATCAATTACAGACGATGGCGTTGCAAGCGATTGATAACTGTAACGTAAAACATCTGTATCAAAATCAATATTGGTTGTTGTATAAGCGTTATAGGTTTCGCTTCCAAAAGGCAAATAATAATCCGGTTCGCCATTCCACGGCATAATTCGAATATGATTTAAACCGTTTGAGCGCTCTTCTACCACTAAATAGTTTTTGAAAATTTCGATATCTTCCAATAAAACATCTTCCCGATGCGGAATAAGATCTTTCCAGAATTTCTTTTCTGTTCTGTTTTCAGGCGTTTTCATCAACTTAAAGTTGGTCGCCTTATCTTTATTCGTTAAAATATAAAAGGAATCTTCGTAATGAGAAATACTGTATTCTAAACCACGAACACGCGTTTGAAATACTTGAAATTCACCATCAGGATTATCTGAACTTAAAATTCTGTATTCGGTTGTTAAAGTACTTCCCGAACCAATAACAATATATTTTCTTGATTTTTCTTTACTTATTGAAACATTAAAGGTATCATCGGTTTCATTAAAAACCAAAACATCTTTTTCTGAACCTGTATTTAATTTATGCCTGAAAACTTTATCAGATCGTAACGTAACTTCATCTTGTCTGACATAAAAAATGGTATTATTATCATTTGCCCAAACAGATCCTCCGGTTGCATTTTCAATTTTATCTGCCAGAATTTCTCCGGTTTCTAAGTTTTTTATCTGAATCGTATAAATTCTTCTCCCAACGATATCTACTCCAAAAGTGGCAAATTTGTTATCGGGACTAATACTTAATCCGCCTAATTTAAAATAAGCATGACCTTTTGCCAATTCATTGCAATTGAACATAATTTCTTCATCTGCCGAAAGGCTTCCTTTTTTTCTTGAAAAAATGGGATAATCCTGACCAGTTTCAAAACGAGTAATGTAGTAATAACCATTATAGAAATAAGGTACAGAGGAATCATCTTCTTTAATTCTGCCTTTCATTTCTTCGTATAAAGATTCCTGAAGACCTTTTGTATGCGAAGTCATACTTTCATAGTATGCATTTTCCTGATTTAAGTAATCAATAACTTCTGGATTTTCTCTGTCATTCAGCCAAAAATAATTGTCAATTCTGGTTTCTTTGTGTTTTTTTAGTGATTTTGGAATTACTTTGGCCTGTGGAGCCGATATATCGTTTTGCATTGGTTGAGCATTAATTTTTATATAAGTCGAAGCAAAAATACTATAAACACAATAGAACAGAATTAATTTTTTCATAAAATATTGTATTGATATAATACAGCAATATAGTAATTTTGTCTGAAATAATTTAAAAATCAACAAAAATGGATTTAATGGGAATGATGGGAAAACTTAAAGAAACCCAACAAAAAATTGAAGATACCAAAAAACGTCTGGATACTGTTTTAATTGATGAGCAAAGTGCTGACGGATTATTGAAAGTAACATTAACGGCTAATAGAAAGATAAAATCAATCTCTATTGATGATTCTTTACTTGAAGATAAAGAACAATTGGAAGATTATTTAATCGTAACCTTAAATAAAGCTATCGAAAAAGCAACAAGCGTAAACGAAAGAGAACTTGATGCTGTTGCAAAAATGGATATGCCAATGATTCCGGGAATGGATAATTTGTTTAAATAAAGGTACTAAGGTTCTAAGATACTAAGGTTCTAAGATTCTAAGTTTTTACAATTGGAGACTTAGATTCTTAGAACCTTAACTATTGACACCTAAGTCTGAACTAAAAAAACTTAGAATCTTAGCATCTTAGTACCTTAGCAACTCTTTTTAAAACTTCTGAAGCGTTTCAATTACATAAGTATGCATGACTTCCCTGTAATCTAAATGTGTTACAATACGAAGTTTATTATGTCCCATTGAACTAATGGAAATGTTTTTCTGTTTTAATTTTTCTATTAAAAGTTGGTCGTTATAACCTTCTGCCAATGAAAAAATTAAAATATTGGTTTCGACAGGTTCAATTGCCGCAACCCATGGTTTTGTGCTTAAAACTGCTGCAATTTCTTTAGCTCTTCTGTGGTCTTCGGCTAATCTTTCGATATTATGTGCCAAAGCATATAATCCGGCTGCTGCCAAATAACCAACCTGACGCATTCCTCCGCCTAATATCTTCCTGATTCTCAACGCCCTGTGAATATCAGCTTTACTTCCCAATAATACAGAACCTATAGGAGCACCCAACCCTTTTGATAAACAAACAGAAATTGTATCGAAAATTGCTCCAAATTCTTTCGGATTTTGTCTTTTGGCAACTAATGCATTCCAGATTCTGGCGCCATCTAAGTGAAATTTCAGATTATTAGCGTCGCAAACCTTTTTTATTTCTCTTAAATCTTCTAATTCATAGCAGGCACCGCCCCCTTTATTGGTCGTGTTTTCAACACAAACCAAACTCGTTAACGGACTATGATAAAATTCAGGATCATTGATTGCCGCTGCAACCTGAGCTGCATTGATCATTCCCCTGTTTCCATCTATTAAGCAGCAGGAAACACCGCTGTTAAAAGAAGCTCCGCCTCCTTCATAGTGATAAACGTGTGCATATTTATCGGCAATTAATTGTTCGCCGGGTTGTGTATGTAATTTAATTGCGGTTTGATTGGCCATAGTTCCTGATGGAAAAAAAAGCCCTGCTTCCATACCAAAAAACTCAGCTACCCTTGTCTCTAATTCGATAACTGTAGGATCTTGCTTGTATACATCGTCACCAACCTGAGCATTAAACATATACTGCAACATTTCATAGGTAGGTTTGGTAATGGTATCGCTAATTAAATTTATTTCCATATTCTAAAAACTATATCTTATTTTTGTACAACAAAATTACGTATTACTTATAGTTATTCCTGGCAAGTTTTAGTAAATTTTAACTTGTGAATATCCTAGAACCAAATTAACGTAATATTTATAAAAAACATATAAAACTAATATTAATTTATGACAACTACCGAACAAATAAAAGGTATTGTGGAGCGCCTTGGTGCGTTGAGGAGGTATCTTTGACGTCGATGCCAAGCTAATCGAAATTGCCAACGAAGAAGAAAAAACCTTCGCACCCAACTTTTGGAACAACGCAAAAGAAGCCGAAGTCATTGTAAAAAACCTTCGAAACAAGAAAAAATGGATCGAAGATTATAACAAAGCAATTGAACTGACGGATGAACTGCAATTGGCGTATGATTTTTATAAAGAAGGAGAACTTTCTGCAGAAGAATTAGACGAGCATTACAAAACAACGCAGGATCATATTGAAAACATCGAGTTCAAAAACATGCTTTCTGATGAAGGAGACAGTTTAAGCGCCGTTGTTCAAATTACTGCCGGAGCCGGCGGAACCGAAAGTTGTGACTGGGCCGGAATGCTAATGCGTATGTACATGATGTGGGGAGAAAGTTATGGCTACAAAATAAAAGAACTGAACTTTCAGGAGGGCGAGGTGGCCGGTATTAAAACGGTTACTTTAGAATTTGAAGGTGACTATTCTTTTGGTTACTTAAAAGGAGAAAATGGCGTACACAGATTGGTACGAATTTCACCTTTTGACAGTAATGCCAAACGTCACACATCGTTTGTATCTGTTTATGTTTATCCTCTTGTTGATGATAGTATCGAAATTGACATTAATCCTGCCGATATCGAAATTACAACGTCTCGCTCTAGTGGTGCGGGAGGACAAAACGTAAATAAGGTTGAAACCAAAGTACAATTGGTACACAAACCAACCGGAATCCAGATTCAATGTTCTGAAACGCGTTCTCAGCAAGATAACAGACAACGTGCCATGCAAATGTTACGTTCTCAATTGTACGAAATTGAATTAAAGAAACAACAAGCGCAACGTGCTGATATCGAAGCCGGAAAGATGAAAATCGAATGGGGTTCGCAAATACGTAATTATGTAATGCAACCTTATAAACTGGTAAAAGATGTTCGTACGGGTTATGAAACCAGCGATGTTGACGGTGTAATGAACGGAAATATTGACCCATTCTTAAAAGCATTTTTAATGATGATGGGGCAAAAAGAGGAGGAATAAATCTTAAAACATTTAAAATTTTCTTTAAACCATTAAGATATTAAGTTTCATTAAGCAGCGAAAACTTAATTTTTCTTACTATCTTAATGGTTTAAAATAATAAAAACCAAAGACTTAATTTTTCTTAATGTCTTAATGGTTTAAAAAACCACAACTATGATAAAATGGGCAGATATAATTCGTTTTTCGAATCAGGGAAATCCAACTCCTGAAAAAAGAGTTGAGAAAACCGAAGAGGAATGGAAACAGCTTTTAACTCCTGAAGAATATCAGGTAACACGTTTAAAAGGAACAGAAAGATCATTTAGCTCTGAGCTTTGCAGTTTATTTGATCCGGGAATTTATGAATGTAAATGTTGTGGCACTGTGCTTTTTGATGCTTCTGAAAAATTTGAATCAGGAACCGGATGGCCTTCTTTTACACAACCAATTCAGGAAAATGCAATTGCATATCACGCCGACAAATCATACGGAATGATTCGTGTTGAAGTAGTTTGTAATACCTGCGATGCGCATTTGGGTCATGTTTTTCCTGATGGTCCTGAACCGAGCGGTTTGCGTTATTGCATAAATGCGATTTCTCTTTCTAAAATAAAAGAGTAAATAAACTTTTACTCCATTTTTAAAGCGACTTCTTTTCTGAAAAAGAAGTCGCTTTTTTATTGTTTTAAAAATAGTTTTTTAGAGTTTAAGTACTTAATAAATAGACTTTAAAAGGTGAAATAGAGTATCTTCTTTTTAAAGGAAAAATACAAATAATAAAGAAATACCTTATAAATATTATACCAAATTCGAGAATTATCAAATACTCATTATTTTAACTAAAATTTCTTAACGATTCTTTTTTTCTCTTAATTAAAAACTGAAAAGAAAAATGAACACTTTAAAATTAATAGTGATAGATTTTTTAAATCTTCTTTATAATAAAACGCAAGATAATCAGGCTTATTCTTTCTAAATTAATTGCTTTTTATATTTATAGCTAAATGAGAACCAGAGGATTAAAAAGAAATCTAATGCTTTTTAAAATTTAAAACAGAATATTAAGAGGTGTTTTTTAGGATAATTTTCTCATTAAAACAAAGTTCTTAAATTAAAAAACAATCAATAAATTAATAGAATTTATGTTAATTTTATAATATTTACAACTTTATTTATAAAAGAATTTAAAAAACTTCAAAATAAGATTAGGTAATTCGAATCTAATTGATTTTATTTGGCAAAAAATAACCCCCAAAATCTCTTAAATTCATTCGATGAAATCCTATTCAATTCAAGAAATTAATGAAGTAATTAATGGTGTAATTTATGGCACAACTTCACAATGCATTACCGCAACAGAGCAGTTAGAAAAAGCTACGACTTCAGAAATTTCATTTATAGGAAATAAAAAATATGAAAAATACTGGGAAGGTTCAAAAGCCTCAATTGCAGTTGTTAACGAAGACATTTCAATAGAGCCGGGAGACAATCGCGCCTTTATTAAGGTAAAAAATGCTGATTTGGCCATGTCTCAAATCTTAGCACTTTTTGCCCCGCCTACTCCAATATTTCATAGCAATATTCACAAAACTGCGACAGTTGATGAAACAGCTATTATTGGTGAAGGAGCAAGAATTGGTGCGGGCTGTTATATTGGTCCAAAAGTAGAAATTGGTACTAATACTACCATCTATCCAAACGTGACAATTCTTGATGAATGTACTATTGGTAACAATACCATTATCTGGTCTGGAGCTGTGGTTCGTGAGCGTTGCCATATTGGCAGCGATTGCATTATCCATCCAAATGCAACAATTGGTGCAGATGGTTTTGGTTTTCGTCCTTGTAGTGAAAAAGGTTTGGTAAAAATTCCACAAATTGGAAACGTAATTATCGGAAACGGAGTTGAAATTGGCGCAAATACATGTGTAGATCGCGGAAAATTCAGTTCAACCGTTCTTGGTGATGGCTGTAAAATTGATAACTTAGTTCAAATTGGACATAATAGTAAATTAGGTAAATTTTGTATTATGGCCGGAAATAGTGGTTTGGCCGGATCAGTAACTTTAGGAAACGGAGTTATCATTGGCGGAAGCGCATCTATAAAAGATCATACTACAATTGGCGACGGCGCTATTGTTGGTGCTGGTTCTGGTGTTACCGGAGATGTTCCTGCCGGAAAAACCATGTTAGGATATCCCGCAGTCGAAGCTCGTGATGCTTTGAAACAATGGGCTATTTTAAAAAGAATGGTTTGCGATTCTAAAAAATAATCGAAAAACAATTATATATAAAAAAACAGAAGGTGACTTCTGTTTTTTTGCTTTATATACAAATAAAAAGGTTTATTTATAACACTGATCCATTCTAAAACCTGTGGTGAGAGAAAAAAATTACCACGGAGAACGCAAAGATTATAAATATGCTAAGCTTAGTAAAAACATAAAGTTCCCAAAGCTTTGTGGACTTAGATTTGTGTAAACACAACTTAAATCTTAGTGAACTCTGCGAAAAAACCTTTGTGTTCTCTGCGTTAAAAAATAATCAGGGAGGCTAAAATTTTAATGTTTATACACAATATTTAGCGTTAATTCATAACGCTTCACATTCAAAGCCTAAAATTTTCATCAAAAAAATAATCTCTTTCATAATATCATTATCCGACTCAAATCGTAAAATTCGATCACAATCTTCAAGATCAAAATTCCATTTCGAATTCGGAAATAGGGTATTCAATTTTGGTGCAATTCTTTTTACTTTCGAAGAAGAATTGACATTTGTTTTAAATACTAAAACCATAATTTAATTGATTTTATTTTTGAGACATTATTTCAATTTTACTTAGAATTTTAGCATCAATATAAAAAGTTCCAAACGGAATTATACACGCTAAAAGCACTTTCCATGTCGTGTTTTTAAATTTCCAGTTCTGCTCTACTCCTACACTTATAGTATTAAAAATAAAAAGCAAAAATAAAGCACCATGAATTGTTCCCATAATTCTGGTCAGAAATGGTTCTGCAAAAACGTACTTTAAAGGAACGGCAATAAATAATAATATCAATAAAGATGTTCCTTCTAAAAATCCAATAATTCGTAATCTTCCAATGTTTGTCTGAAGTAAATGTTTCATAATTATCTAAAATAAGGTCGGTTTGAAAAAGGAGAAAATGGCCAGGGAATGGCAATAAAAATGATTAATAAGGCAACTAAAAACCACAATAACATCGTTTTAAACTTATCATTGTCTGCTTTTTTTCTTTTGGCTAAAGCCGAACCAATTGTAATTAAAACAATTCCGGTTAACATCAGGAAAACATGAAGTATTCCAAAAAATGCAGATTCAGAATTTTGAATTCCTTCTGAAAAATTCTTCCAAAAATATTTCACAATCGGACTTTGTATGTAAACTAAAATTCCGGAAATTAATTGGATATGAGCAATTGTCGCCGTCCAATGTCGAACAGCATTATCAGTTTTGGTAAATAATAAATGAGAAGAATAACCTTTATAAGCCCTGAAAATAGAATACAATAAGCTTATTAATAGGAGCCATCTAAGAAAAGAGTGGCAAATTAAAAGAGTTTGATACATTGTTTTTTGATTTAGACAATGCAAATATATTCAAAAACATACCAATTAGTATGTTTTTGAAATTGAATTTATTTCAAACTATTCAAATAATTCTTAAACTCTTTTAAATAAACAATATAGCAGGAATTGTTGTTTTGTAATTTTCCGAAATTTCGTATTCCCCAATAACCGGACATTACAAAATAAGCAACCTGTTCGCCATTTACATCCTTTCTTATTAAACCTAATTTTTGAGCATTTACAACAGCCTTTTCAATAGTAATTTTCCATTGATCAACTAATTCAGTCAAGGCTTTACTAAACTGAGTATTCCATGGCGTCATTTCCTGAGTTAAATTTCCAACCGGACATCCATATTTTACCTGCAAAAAGGGATCTTCGAGAAGTAAATACGAAATCATGTTGTAAAAATCTTCAATCGGATTTGCTGAATCTTCTGCCGGTTTTATAAAACTTCCCAGCATTGTAGGTATCAAAATTTCCTCAATAATAGCAACACCCATTTCGTCTTTTGTTTTAAAATGGTAATAAAAAGCACCTTTCGTAACCTGAGTTGTTGCAATAATATCATCAATACTTGTAGTTTGATAACCTTTTGAATAAATCAATTCAAATGCTTTTTGAAGAATTGTAAGTCGGGTATTTGCAGCTTTAGACATAAAAAATACTAATTAGTATGAAACAGCAAATTAAGCTAAAAAAAGTGAATTTAGTTTAAAAATTCAAATAGCTATAATCTATTCTATTTTGGGAATAATTTTTAACACATAGAAACATAGAATCATCGAATTAAAAAAGGCGTTTCACTTACATTAACAAACATAGCTATGTGTGAGAAATGAGTTTCTTTTAATCTACTTTTTTCAACATCTAAAATCTATGTTTCTATGTGTTTAATTAATTTTATGCTACACCAAATGGATTAATTTATTATGCCAGTTTCAATTGATTTTGTAAATTAGCCAACACTATTTTGTAAAAACCACAATTTCTTATGGATTTAAACTTCAATAAAAACGAAGATCACAATAAACTATTACTTTCTGAATTAAAGCAAAGATTCACCAAAATAAAGTTGGGCGGAGGAGAAAAACGTATTGAAAAACTACATGCCGAAGGCAAAATGACAGCGCGTGAACGTATCGCCTATTTGCTTGATGAAAATTCAAAAAGTATTGAAATTGGAGGATTTGTTGGAGACGGAATGTATGCTGAACATGGCGGCTGCCCTTCTGGCGGAGTTGTTATTAAAATAGGATATATTCGCGGAAAACAATGCATTGTAGTGGCAAATGACGCTACTGTAAAAGCGGGAGCCTGGTTTCCCATTACAGGAAAAAAGAATCTTCGTGCGCAGGAAATTGCCATGGAAAACAGATTGCCAATTATCTACTTAGTGGATAGTGCCGGGGTTTATTTACCGCTTCAGGACGAAATTTTTCCTGATAAAGAACACTTTGGCAGAATCTTTAGAAACAATGCCCAAATGAGCAGCATGGGAATTACTCAAATTGCGGCCGTAATGGGAAGCTGCGTTGCTGGAGGAGCCTATTTGCCTATTATGAGCGATGAAGCTTTAATTGTAGATAAAACCGGAAGTATTTTCCTGGCCGGAAGTTATCTCGTAAAAGCGGCTATTGGAGAAACTATTGATAATGAAACTTTAGGCGGAGCGACAACGCATTGCGAAATCTCCGGCGTGACAGATTATAAAGCAAAAGACGATAAAGACGCTCTTGATAAAATAAAAAATATTGTAGATAAAATTGGGGATTTTGATAAAGCCGGTTACAGCCGAATCAAAGCCGAAAAACCAGCTCTTGAACCAAAAGATATTTACGGAATTCTGCCAAAAGCCCGAAACGAGCAATATGATATGATGGAAATTATCAATCGTTTGGTTGATAATTCTGAGTTTGAAGCTTATAAAGATGGCTATGGTCAAACTATTATAACAGGTTATGCCCGAATCGACGGCTGGGCGGTTGGAATTGTCGCTAATCAAAGAAAAGTCGTAAAAACGAAGAAGGGTGAAATGCAGTTTGGCGGTGTAATTTATTCTGATAGTGCCGATAAAGCGACACGTTTTATTGCCAATTGCAATCAAAAGAAAATTCCATTGGTATTTTTACAAGATGTTACCGGTTTTATGGTTGGATCAAAATCTGAACATGGTGGAATTATTAAGGATGGTGCAAAAATGGTAAATGCCGTGAGTAATTCAGTTGTACCAAAATTTACTGTCATTGTTGGGAATTCATACGGTGCAGGAAATTATGCCATGTGTGGAAAAGCGTACGACCCAAGATTAATTTTTGCCTGGCCAAGTGCAGAACTTGCCGTTATGGGCGGAACTCAGGCTGCAAAAGTATTGGCACAAATTGAAGCTTCTTCGCTTAAAGCAAAAGGAGAAATTGTAGATGAAACCAAAGAAGCTGAATTATTCAATAAAATAAAAGCACGCTACGACGAACAAACTTCGCCTTATTATGCCGCTTCTAGGCTATGGACGGATGCTATTATTGATCCGCTAGATACACGTACCTGGATTTCTATGGGAATCGAAGCTGCCAACCATGCTCCTATTCAAAAACCATTTAATTTAGGTGTTATTCAGGTTTAATTTTTCAGATTTTGTTAAAATGCATAAAAAAATAATGCATAATTTATTTTTAAGCTTCTAAAAATCACTATCTCATTAAAAATTAGTAACTTAGTATGTAATTTTTAATCAGCGTAGTATCATGGAAAATGTAAAAAGTTTAAATAAATGGGCCAATTCGCACACTTATTTACCAGTAGATTTAGTACGTATTGTATTGGGCGTTTTTTTATTTATGAAAGGAGTTTCATTTGTAACCAATGCTCAATATTTACATGATTTAATTTCTCCCATTGATCAATATGGAGGTGGAATGTTTCTTCTGCATTACATCGCACCAGCGCACATGATTGGCGGGATTATGATTGTTTTTGGGCTGCTGACGCGTTGGGCAATAGCTGCTCAGTTACCCATTTTATTTGGAGCCGTCCTTGTTAATTTTATGGGACACATGCATTCTCAAAGCCTAATCTTAGCAATAGTTGTATTATTACTTTGTATTTTCTTTTTGATTTATGGAGGCGGGAAACATTCAGCCGATTATTATTTCAAAATGCAGCAATAAAACAATTTATCCCTGACTTTTTTATTTGTTGGGGATAGATATGTCTTCTTTTAACATTAATTAGCATTTTTAAGTTTCGTTTATTGTATTTTATGAACTAATTTCGCCACCATGAATTGGATTCGTAAAACCATTATTTTTGTATCACTTTTGATCATCACTTTATTTGCTTTTCAGGCAAGTGAAGATGTTGTACTAAAAATTGAAAATAAAAAAACGAGTCCTGCCTTTTCTATAGAAAATGCTGATACATCAGAATTTATACAACCACAAGCCAGTTATCATTTTGCGGCAAATATAAAAACAAGTCAGCCAGTTTTAATTAAGTGGTTTGACTCCTTATTGATGACAATTCCCTGTCATAAGGTTGTAAAATCAACAACAAATTTTTCCAATCAATTCTCAAATCAGAGCAAGAAAATATCTTTATTGCTCTATCCTTTCCATTATTTTTGGTAATTAAATTGATGAAACTTAGCGTGAAGAATATCTTCTTCAAAAATTAATCAACCCGTTTTCAACAACGAAAACAGTTTATTATTTCATTTAATTTAGTTCAAATTTTTAAAAACATAATGGATACAAGTGTAACTATAATTGGTATTGTGATTGCGATCATAGTAGCCATTCCGATATATTTTTCTGCACGATCGAGTGCTGCAAACAGATCAAAAATTTTAAATATTAAAAAGAAATTCAATCCGGAAAATCCGGAAAATTTTGATTTAACAGAATCTCAAAGCAATAAAACGCTGACGATCGATCAAAAAAACAGAAAATTTATTTTAATGAATTTCAATCCCAATAAACAAGAATCAACGTTTATAGATTTAAAAATGGTTTCATCCTGCAAATTGATTCCAACCACTGACGGAAATTCAGATACAATCTTAAAAATTGATTTCGAGTTTCAGGAAAAAGAAACATCAAAAAAAATTACGATTCCATTCTATGATTTTGACGACGACAGAATTAAGCAAATAAGTGCTTATCAGGATCACCAGTTTGCAAAACAATGGCTTAAAATCATTCAGGATTCTATTTAGTGTTAGTTATTTAATTCAGTAAAAAGAGGCTCATTTTGGGTCTCTTTTTTTTACGATAAATATGACATTTATCATTTTATGTTTTAAGTAGGTCACTTAATTTTGATAGTCCAAAAATGTACTCTTATGAAAATTTCGCTGATCCAAAAATACAATGTCCCAGGTCCAAGATATACGAGCTATCCAACTGTTCCGTATTGGAACGAAGCTGGTTTTAGCCAGGAAAAATGGATAGAATCGTTTCAGAAAGCGTTTTCAGAAAGCAATTCAGAAAATGGAATTAGCCTGTACATTCACTTGCCTTTTTGCGAAAGCATGTGTACTTTTTGCGGATGCAATAAACGTATTACAAAGAATCATTCAGTCGAGGAAACCTATATCAAAGCGTTGCTAAAAGAATGGAGTTTGTATTGCAGATTACTTCCAGAAAAGCCCTTAATAAAAGAGATACATTTAGGCGGAGGAACACCAACATTTTTCTCAACAAATAACTTAGAACATCTTATTAACGGAATTTTTTGTTTTGCCAATAAGGCAGAGAATTACGAATTTAGTTTTGAAGGGCATCCCAATAATACAACTTACGAACAACTTAAAAAATTATATGATTTAGGCTTTCGCCGCGTAAGTTTTGGTGTTCAGGATTATGCCGAAAAAGTACAAAAAGCGATTCATCGTATTCAGCCTTTTCATAATGTTGCCAAAGTAACTTTTTGGGCAAAAGAGATTGGATATACTTCTATAGGTCATGATATTATTTTCGGATTGCCATTTCAAACAATTGAAGATGTCGTGGATACCGTTGAAAAAACAAATTCATTAAAACCAGACCGATTAGCATTTTATAGCTATGCCCACGTGCCATGGATAAAAGGAAATGGTCAGCGTGGATTCGATGAAGAGAATCTTCCTAAAGATGCCGAAAAAAGAAAACTATACGAAATAGGAAAAAAAGTACTTTCTAAAAATGGTTATCACGAAATTGGAATGGATCATTTTGCATTACAATCAGATAGTTTATACAAAGCCTCTCAAAACAAAAAACTCCATAGAAATTTTATGGGATATAGTGCCTCAAAAACACAATTAATGATTGGCTTGGGTGTATCATCTATTAGCGATAGCTGGTACAGTTTTGCTCAAAATACTAAAAACCTGGAAGATTATTATCAATTACTGGAATGGGATAAACTGCCTGTTGTAAAAGGACACATTCTTGACAATGAGGATTTGATCATTCGAAAACATATTCTAAATCTAACATGCGAATTTGAAACTTCATGGAGCAATGAAAACCATTATTTTAAAGATCTTGGAAATGTAATTTCAGATTTAAAAGAAATAGAAAAAGACAACTTAATTGTGATTGAAGAAAATAAAATTAAAATTACAGAAGCCGGAAAACCTTTTGTACGTAATATTTGTATGGCTTTTGATTTATATCTAAAAAGAAAATCTCCAGAAACCAGCTTGTTTTCTATGACAGTTTAGAAGTTTAGGTTTAATGACAATTAGGAGCTTGCTGCACAAATAAACTCATATTTGATGGAGATAAGTACGGAATTCCAAGTCCTAAACCTCTAAGGATAAACAAAACACCAATAATCACAGCAACATAAGGAATTGCTTTTTGTACTTTATTTCTGAAGGACATTTTTAATAGAGAATGCAAATATACAACCGCTGCCATTAGAGGAATAGTCCCTAATCCGAACAAAAGCATGTACAAAACTCCATAACCGGCACTTTGCATGGCTATTGCTCCAAATAAAGCTACATAGACCATTCCGCATGGCAAAAAGCCATTTAAAAGCCCTATTATAAAAAGGGATTTATAACTTTTGTTTTTGAAATGACTTCCTAAATTAGATTTAATTTTCGAAATGAGCTTATAAACAGGCTTTGAAAAATTGTATTTGGAAAACATTTTTTCCGGAATCAAAACCACAATTATCATCAATACACCAATAAAAATGGACATTTTTTGTTGTAATCCCGCCAGAAAAAAACCTCTCCCGAGTAATCCAAAAATTAACCCAATTGTAGCGTACGCTGTTAAGCGGCCAATATGATAAGTAAGAATTTGAATTATTTTCTTCACTTCATTTTTATGATCTACAGGTAACATCATGGCAATTGGTCCACACATTCCTATACAATGAAAACTACTAATTAGTCCGAATATGAAAGCAGAATACAACATTTTTCGTCTTATTAATTTACATAAACAACCTCTTTTGACAAGTATTTTTTACCATCATACTGCCATTCCATATTAACATCCCAGCGGCCTTTGATCAGTTTATTTTTAGGAATTAACAATGAAGATTTTGTTAAGGCAATAGGGGTATTAAAATCGAATTTCTTGTTTGAAGGTCTGTATAATAAGATGTTTCCTTTTATTTTATTACTTTCAAATTTTGCAGGAAAAATTATTTCTACTCCATCAGTAACATATTTTATAGTTGGTCTTTGCTGTAAATCATGTGCATTTTGAATTCGGGCCATTTCATCCTGAAAATGCGAGTCATGTTTGTAATATTCTTCTACAACCAAATCATTATCATATTTACTGTTTGATTGTACTTCAAAAACAAAATATAGAATAAAGGTCATAAATAACCCAAATGCTATGACTATTCCGGTTCCCCAATTTATTTTCATGGTATTATTTTTTAATTAAAACTTCGCGGTCCTAAAAAGTTTGTCGTGGTGGTTTCTAGCAGCTCTTTTCCGTTATAAATGCCTATTTTTACTTTGGTTTTATCACTTTCTAAAATAGCCTGATCAATTTCTATAAAAAGAGTTCCTTGTGAAATTCCTTCTTTTATAATTTTAAAATGTTCACTACCAACATTTTTAATATCTCCTTTTTGATCAATCAATTCAAAATGAATATCATTATAATCCTTCATTGTTTTATTGACGATCTTATAAGTGTAAACATTACTAATTTTGTCGCCTTTATGTTGAAAAAGCTGCCCCGGCAAACGTAAAATAATCGCCTGAACATCGGCGCGTAAAAAAAGCATTCCAACAAAAACACTCAATAAAATGAATAAAACCGCAGTATAGCCTTTCATTCTGGCAGTAAACTTAAATGGCTCCTTTTTTGCAATTTCATCTTCAGATGCATAACGAATAAGTCCTTTGGGCAAACCAACAGAATCCATTATAGAATCGCATTCATCAATACAAGCTGTACAATTTGTACATTCTAATTGTGTCCCGTTTCTAATATCGATTCCCATTGGGCAAACATGCACGCACTGATGACAATCAATACAATCTCCTTTTCCGGTAATAGCCCTGTCTTCTTTTTTATTAAACTTGGCACGTCCTTCTTCTTTTTCGCCTCGTACAAAATCATACGCGACATTTATTGATTTATTATCTAAAAGCACACCTTGCAAACGACCATATGGACAGGCAATGATACAAACCTGTTCGCGAAACCAGACAAAAACAAAATAAAAAACGCCTGTAAAAATTAGTAAAGCAATAAAATTACTGGCTTGCTGAATTGGTCCTTGCTCAATCATCAAAAACAAAGTATCGCTGCCAACTAAATAAGCAAGAAAAACATTGGCAATACCAAAAGAAATCACGAAAAAGATAATCCATTTCGTGACTCTTTTTCGAATTTTTTCTGCATTCCATTCTTGTCGTGACAAACGGAGCTGTGCACCGCGATCACCGTCAATCCAATATTCGATTCTGCGAAAAACCATCTCTAAGAAAATAGTCTGCGGACAAATCCATCCACAAAATATTCTTCCAAAAACAACTGTAAACAATATTATAAAAACAATACCAACGAGCATTGAAATTACAAAAAGATAAAAATCCTGTGGCCAAAATGGAAAACCAAAAATATTAAAACGACGTTCCAAAACGTTGAACATCATAAATTGATTTCCGTTTACTTTTATAAAAGGATTGGCAACTAATATGGCCAATAGCACATAACTAACCCATTTTCTATAATCATAGAATTTACCAGACGGTTTCTTAGGAAAAATATATTTTCTCTTACCACCTTCATCAATAGTTCCAATGGTATCTCTAAATGCTTCGTCTGGTAAATTTGACATGATTTTTTTTATTATTTTTTAACTTCGGTACTATCGGCTGGTTTTCCATTTGCTATATCAGGATGAGGAGCAGTATCATCTGCCCAAACTTCACCTTCTGATTCTTTTGGATCTTTTGGATTACTTCCTTGTAAAGACAAAATATAACTGGCTACTTTTTGAATTTCTTTAGGTTTTAGGGTTCCTTTCCAGGCAATCATCCCTTTACCATCACGACCTCCATTTGTTATCGTATGAAACAGGTTTTTAATTCCTCCGCCCAAAATCCAACGATCATCTGTTAAGTTTGGTCCGATTTGTCCACCACCATCTGCCCGGTGGCAAGCAGCGCAATTTGTTGTGAAAATTTCTTTCCCTGCATCCAAATTTTCTTTATCCGTAAGTAAAACAACGGTTTTCTCATCCATTAAATCAGGTGCTGTTTTAAGATATTCATCTACGTCAATTTTCGCCTGAGCCATTTCTTTTTTAAGCTCCATTTCCTGATCATCACCTCCAAACATTTCATAACGGGCAAAATAAATCACTCCAAAAACAACACAGATGTAGAATAAATACACCCACCATGGCGGTAAGTTATTATCTAACTCTTTAATACCGTCATAATCGTGATCCATTAACAAATCGCCTTCTTTTTCTATAGGCTGCGTTTTGGTAAGTTTGTGCATCAGTTCTTTATACCAGGTACTTTCTTTTAGGCTTAAACTGTTTTCATGGTCTGCCTGAGCCTTTTCTTCCGGTGACATTAATTGATACATCACACGATTTACAGCACTTAACGTAATTTCAATTGCAATTAAAATGAACAGAAATACAAATAAAAAAACTGAAACCATTGGATATTTTATAAAAGCGGCTCTGTCGCCTGAATCTATACAATATTCCATCAATCCGAAAACGATGAAGAAAATCACCGGTACTCTTACATATACTGGGAAAAATTTTTTCATTTTAAATATCTTTTGAAATTAAACTATTTCCTTCCTCTAAAGGTATTTGACTCATCTCCTTAATTTTTTCTTTTTTATATGTAAAGACCCAAAGACCGAGGAATACAAAAAAGAAGAAAAATATCAGCAGAGAGAGAATCGGGTAAATTTCGATACCCGATATATTCTCCATATTGTGTTTTATTTGTTCGAACATAATAGTATTATTTAGTCTCTTTTACTTTAATATCTGTTCCAAGTCTTTGTATATAAGCAATTAAAGCCACAATCTCTCTTTCATTCATTGGAACAAATTGTTCTCCTCTTGCAGCAGCTTTTTTCTTGCTTTCCTCATAACTTTTCACAAAATCAGGATCGTTTTCAAGACTTTTCTCTATTGATATTGCCTGAGTTCTTAATGTTTGCTGCGCATTTGAAATTTCAGATTCAGAATACGGAACACCTAAAGAAACCATTGCCTGCATTTTCTTTTGGGTTAAAGAAATATCCATCGGTTTATTGTCAAATAACCATTTATAACCCGGCATGATTGAACCTGCAGAAATACTTTGTGGGTTCCAAAAGTGGTTAAAATGCCAATTATCATTATATTTCGCTCCAACTCTCAACAAATCAGGACCTGTACGTTTTGATCCCCAAAGGAATGGATGATCGTATACAAATTCACCTGCTTTTGCTTGTGGCCCGTAACGCTCTACTTCACTTCTGAATGGTCGAACTGATTGTGAATGACAACCCACACAACCTTCTCTGATATACAAATCACGTCCTTCAAGTTCTAATGGCGAATATGGTTTTACACTTGAAATAGTTGGAATATTTGATTTTACCATAATTGTTGGTACAATCTGAATTACGCCTCCGATTAAAATAGCAATGGTTGCCAAAATGGTCAATTGAATTGGTTTTCTTTCTAACCATGAATGGAATTTTTCTCCATTTATTCTGCCACTGCTTATTCTTTGCAATGCCGGAGCCTGAGCTAATTCATCTTCTACAGTTTCACCAGCTTTAACTGTCATGATAATATTGTAAACCAACGTAAGCATACCCACTAAATACAAAGTACCTCCAATTGCTCTCATCCAGTACATTGGCATGATTTGCGTAACGGTTTCCAGGAAATTTCCGTAAGTCAAAGTACCGTCAGGATTAAATTGCTTCCACATTGAGGCTTGAAGAAAACCTGCTACATACATTGGCAAAGCATATAATATAATTCCTAATGTACCAATCCAGAAATGGAAATTTGCCAATTTAGTAGAGAATAATTTGCTTTTTGTCATTCTTGGAACTAGCCAATAAATGATACCAAATGACATGAAACCATTCCATGCTAAAGCTCCAACGTGTACGTGAGCAATAATCCAGTCCGTATAGTGTGCGATAGCATTTACATTTTTTAACGAAAGCATCGGACCTTCAAAAGTTGCCATTCCGTATCCGGTAATTGCTACTACGAAAAACTTTAAAACCGGTTCTTCACGCACTTTGTCCCACGCGCCTCTTAAAGTCAAAAGTCCGTTGATCATTCCTCCCCAAGATGGCGCGATCAGCATTACAGAAAATGCGACTCCTAAGTTTTGTGCCCAGTTTGGTAAAGCTGAATATAATAAGTGGTGTGGCCCTGCCCAGATATAAATAAAGATCAAAGACCAGAAATGGATAATTGATAAACGATAAGAATAAATTGGTCTATTGGCTACTTTTGGAACAAAATAATACATCAAACCTAAAAATGGTGTCGTTAAGAAAAAGGCAACCGCATTATGCCCGTACCACCATTGTACAAGCGCATCCTGAACTCCTGCGTACACTGAATAACTTTTAAGAGCAGAAACAGGAAGTTCGATATTATTGAAAATGTGTAAAACAGCAACTGTTACAAACGTTGCAAGATAGAACCAAATAGCTACATACAAATGACGTTCTCTACGTCTTAACATTGTACCTATCATGTTGATTCCCATTACTACCCAGATTAACGCTATGGCAATATCAATTGGCCATTCTAATTCTGCATACTCTTTTGAAGAAGTATATCCTAAAGGCAAAGTAATAGCTGCGGCAACAATAATAAGCTGCCAGCCCCAGAAGTGTAAATTACTTAAAAAATCGCTAAACATCCTGGCCTTTAGCAATCGCTGTAACGAATAATACATACCCGCAAAAAATGCATTTCCAACAAAGGCAAAAATAACCGCATTGGTGTGCAAAGGCCTTAAACGACCATAACTAAGCCAGGAGATCCCATCTGTCATGTTGGGAAAAAGGTACATAACCGCCAGGGTTAGCCCCACTAACATACCCACTACTCCAAAAAGGATAGTGGCGTAAATGAATTTTTTTACAATTTTGTTGTCGTAATAAAACTGTTCCATTTCCATAATTATACTTGTTTTTCTTCGGTTGGTGAAATATTATTCTTTGAAGTAATTTTTGTCTCGTCATCAAAAAGCATTCTGACCGAGGGTGTATAATCATCATCATATTGTCCTGATTTTACAGCGACAATAAAGGCAATAAAGAAACAGATTGCGACAAAAATACTTACTGAAATTAATAGATAAATGACACTCATACCCTAAATTTATGTTAACAAAATTAGTAGGTAACAGGCATGTAAAATATGATAATTATCATAATTGAAAAGATATGTTAAAAGTAGGAAAAATTACCTTACTATTATTTATAATTATTTTAAATTACTGTTACTGAAATAGTTAGACATTACAGTCACGAAGCTTACAATTGTAATTGTACTTAATGGCATAATTATAGCCGCAACTAAAGGAAGTAAATTACCGGTAACGGCAAAGGATAAACCAACAACGTTGTAGAGCAATGACAAAGTAAAACTCATCTTGATTATTGAAATTGATTTATGCGATAATTTTAGAAAATAACCGAGTCGTGAAAATTCGCCTGCATCTAAAATTGCATCGCAGGCAGGAGAAAAAACATTCACATTTTCTGAAATAGAAATTCCGACATTACTTTGCGCTAAAGCACCGGCATCATTTAAACCATCGCCAACCATCATTACATTTTGTCCCTTTTCCTGAAGTTTCTTTATAAAATCAAGTTTCTGCTCAGGTTTTTGATTAAAAATTAGCTCGGTATTTTTAGGTAAAACGGCTTCGAGACTTTCTCTTTCTCCATCATTATCACCAGATAATACTTTGATTTGATATGTTTTACTTAGTTCTAAAAACAACTCCTGCAAACCTTCCCTATATTGGTTTTTAAATACAAACCTGCCATAATAAATAGTATCAATTTTAATATGAAGTGAAGTCTTTTCAATTTCGGATGTATCTGAAACCGAATTCCTGACAAATTCAGCAGAACCAATCTGAATTTGTTTTTGCTGAATTATTGCCTGAATTCCTTTTCCGGTTATTTCCTGAAAATCATCTGTTTTAATTTTCTTTGTTTCCGGCAAAAAATCATATAACATTCTACTTAAAGGATGATTTGAAGCCCGAAGTACATTTTTGATAAGTACATTATTTTCTTCAGAAATCAAATTTCCTTCAAACGTAATATTGGCTTTTTTATTTGTTGTAATGGTTCCGGTTTTATCAAAAACTATAGTATCAACTTTTGCTAATTGTTCGATTACAAGAGCATTTTTCAGGTAAAACTTTCGCTTTCCTAAAATTCTCAAAATATTTCCAAAAGTAAATGGAGCCGTAAGAGCCAATGCACAAGGACATGCTACAATTAGTACTGCAGTAAAAACATTAAAAGCTATATTGGCATCAATAAATATCCAATAACCAAAACCTGCAAAAGCAATTAATAATAATATTGGTGTAAAATACCGACTAATGGCATCTGTAATGGTTTTATGTTTTTGATCTACATTTTTTTGAAATATTTCATTACTCCACAATTGTGTCAGGTAACTTTGTGAAACCGAATGCAAAACTTCCATTTCGATAATTTTACCAATTTGCTTTCCTCCGGCAAATATTTTATCTCCCGATTTTTTAGTTATTGGAACTTCTTCTCCGGTTACAAAACTATAATCAATCTCGGCTTTTTCGCTAATCAAAATTCCATCGACGGGAATTAATTCCTGATTTCTAATTAATAAACGATTTCCTTTTAAAATATCATATATAGGAACGCTCTCTTCAGAAGTATCCTGATTAATTCTTGTAACTGCAATAGGAAAATAGGATTTAAAATCTCTTTCGAAACTTAAAAAGCTATAGGTTTTAATTTGAAACATCTTTCCGAGCAGCATAAAGAAAACCAAACCTGTTAAGCTGTCAAAAAAGCCAGGACCGTAATCCATTATCATATCAAAAGTACTTCTGATAAACATGACAATAATCCCCAAAGCAATAGGAATATCAATGTTTAACATTTTTGCCTTAATGCTTTTATAGGCAGAAATATAATAACCACTTGCCGAATATAAAAAACTAGGCAATGAGAGAATAAAAATTAAAGCTCTAAAGAAAGGCTTATAATTGTCGAGCCAAAACTCTTTTATTTCAAAATATTCGGGAAATGACAGCAACATTATGTTCCCGAAGCAAAAAAAGGCAACTCCTAATTTATAAGTAAGTGTTCTGTCAATATTGCTTTTTCCTGTTTCGTAATTTTCTAAACTAATATACGGCTCATAACCTATTGAGCTTAGCAAATACACAATTTTTTTAAGGGAAACAATTTCTGAGTTATAGGTGATTCGAACTCTTTTTTCTGGAAAATTAACCTGAGAAACACTTATTCCTGACTGTAATCGGTTTAGGTTTTCAAGAATCCAAATACAAGAACTGCAATGAATGTGAGGAATGTTTAATGAAGCAATGGCCGTGTTTCCTTCCTCAAATTCGAGAATTTTTGATAAGATGGCTTCATTATCAAGGAAATCATATTTGCCCTGAATATCTTGTGGAGTAGCGCCGGGAGATTTTTCAAAATCATAATAGCAGGTTAAATCATTAAGACTAAAAATTTCGTAAACTGTTTTACAGCCATTACAACAAAACTTTTTTTCATCAAAATTGATTTCTTCATTTTTATCAATGGTCAAGCCACAATGAAAACAACCTTGCTCGCTCATAATTTGTTTTTTTTAACTTGTGCAAAGTTTATAAATTGCAAAAGACTATAAATATGACTTTTATCATAGTTTATTAAATTATGATTCTAAATTAATAAATTAAAAAAGGCCAATTACTGCCTTACATATTTAATTGCTTTTTTTTATCAAATTATTATGTAATTAGATACTATTATTGGTTAATTTTGCATAAAATTTCTTGTCATGAATAAATGTGACCAATGTATCGTACGCCAGCTTACTTCTCTACAAGCATTAAATAAAGATGAAGTCATTAAACTTGCCAATAGCAAAACTACTTATACCATAAAAAAGGGAGACGCTATTTTTGAGGAAGGTGAAGTAACCAATGGCGTTTTTTGTGTAAAGGATGGTGTTGGAAAACTTTCAAAGCTGAGCGCCAACGGAAAAGACCAAATTATAAAACTCGTTAAATCCGGAGAACTTTTAGGACAACGTTCTATGATTAGTAATGAGCCTGCTAATTTAACCGCAAAAGCTGTTGCTGATATGGAAGTTTGTTTTATTCCAAAATCTGAAATCATTGGCTTTTTTAATAACAATAATCAATTTTCTATGAAGTTGATGCAATCTGTTTGTGAGGATTTGAAAGAATCTGAAAACGATAAAATTGCATTGGTACAAAAAACTGTAAAACAAAGATTGGCAGAAACACTGCTTTATTTACATGATTTTTATGGAGAAAACGATGATAAAACATTAAAAATACAACTTACCAGAGAAGAATTAGCCGGTATGATCGGAACTGCAACTGAAAGTTGTATTCGTTTACTATCTGATTTTAATAAATTAGAATTGATAGAATTGGTTGGTAAAAAAATTGTTCTTAAAAATGTAAAAGCATTAAAAAAAATAGCTGAATAATCAGAGCTTTTTAGCTTCATTCCAAAAAATATCCATTTCTGCAAGTGTCATATCCATTAAAGGCTTTCCTAACTCACCTGCTTTACTTTCGAGGTATTGAAAACGTTTAATAAACTTTTTATTTGTTCGCTCTAAAGCATCTTCGGGATTTACATTTAAAAATCGGGCATAATTAATCATGGAGAATAATACGTCTCCAAATTCAGCCTCTATTTTATCCTGATCGCCGGCAGTAACTTCTGCTTGCAATTCTTGCAGTTCTTCCTGAACTTTATCCCAAACCTGATGCGGTTCTTCCCAATCAAAACCGACACCCTTTACTTTATCCTGAATTCGGCTTGCTTTTACAAGTGCCGGCAAACTTCTTGGAACTCCTTCTAAAACCGATTTTTTGCCTTCCCTTAGTTTTAGTTTTTCCCAGTTTTGTTTTACTTCTTCTTCATCTTTTACAACCGTGTCACTATAAATATGTGGATGGCGATGAATTAGTTTTTCGCAAATTTCATTACAGACATCCGCAATATCAAAATCATTTGTTTCTGAGCCTATTTTTGCATAGAAAACGATATGCAGCAGTAAATCTCCCAATTCTTTTTTTACTTCATTTAAGTCATTGTCCAAAATAGCATCTCCTAATTCATAAGTTTCTTCAATTGTCAAATGTCTAAGGGTTTGCAAAGTCTGCTTTTTATCCCAAGGGCATTGCTCGCGCAACTCATCCATAATAATTAATAATCTCTCGAAAGCCTGAAGTTGAAGTTCTTTACTCATTTTGATGTTTTTTTTTTGGGATGTAAACCGAATGTTGTAAAAGTAAAAAATCCTGCCAAGAAAACTCTTAACAGGACTAGTATATTTAATGGAAGATAATTACTATTCTTCTTTTTTAGCTTTTGCTTTTTTTGCAGCCGGAGCTTTCTTTGGTTTTTCTTCTGCAGCGGGAGCCTTTTCTTCTTTTGTTTCTGCTGGAGCAGGAGCCAAATCAGTAACCAAACCTTTTGCCTGAAGTGTATTATACCAGTTTAATACTTTTTTAATATCTGAAGGATAAACTCTTTCTTCATCAAAATCCGGTAAAATTTCTTTAAAGTAAGCTGTTAATGTGGCATTATCTTCTTTGTGCGAAATCGCCTGACCATTTTTCTCTTTCTTCGCAATAATCTGCATAACTTCTGTTAAAGGTTTTTCTCCTTCGTAAGTGTAAATTGAGATTTCAGATAATAAACTTACATTACTTTTTAAGTTTACTGTAATTTTTTTTCCGTCTATTAATGATTCTGCCACAAAACCTGTACGAGTTTGCACTTTCAATACATATAAACCCGGTTTCCCTGAAATGGCTAAAATTTTCTCTAAATTCATGTTTATTAAAATTAGTATTAAGAATTTCTTTTTTGTTTAATGTTCTTCTTTAAGAACATCGTTTTTATCTTCCTTTTTTTGCTGCTGCAAACTTCATTCTATATTCCTGAAAAGTTTTGCCTTCAGTAATATTTTTCAATTTCTTTTGAATCAAACGCTTTTTCAAAGAAGATATTTTATCTGTAAATAAAACACCTTCAATATGATCGTATTCATGTTGAATAACTCTTGCAATCAATCCGTCAAAAACTTCGGTTTTCATTACAAAATCTTCTTCACAATATTCAATTGTAACAGTTGGTTTTCTGTAAACATCTTCACGAACATCCGGTATACTTAAACAGCCTTCGTTAAAACTCCACTCCTCACCCTCTTCTTTAACAATTTTAGCATTGATAAAAGTTTTCTTGAAACCTTTTAGCTCTTTTTGCTCTTTTGTCGATACATCTTCGTCATCGCTAAAAGGCGTCGTATCAATAACAAACAAACGAATCGCTATACCAACCTGGGGTGCAGCCAGACCTACGCCATAAGCGTTGTACATGGTCTCGTACATGTTTGCTATTGTTTCTTTTAAACCGGGATAATCTGGCGTAATCGCCTCACCCACTTTTCTTAAAACAGGATCACCATATCCTACAATTGGTAAAATCATTACTATTAATTTAAGTTTTATCTACTGAAAAACGTTGAAATTTATTCTTATAATTCAGTTGGCAAAAATAGTAAAAAATAGTCAATGAATAATTCTAAACACAGATTAATCTCATTTTTGCTTTATGACCAAAAACTCATCCATAATTATGCCAAAGTAATTCGTACAATTCTTACCTTTGCTAGTAAACCTGATTATATGTACGAACGTATCACGAAATTTACCAACAGCACTTCTTTTTTAAATGCTTCAAAAGTAACTATTGCTTCTGTTGTTCCTGTTTTAATTTTGAACTTTCTGGGATATTTTGAACTTGGTTTTACCATTGCTTTAGGCGCTTTTTTTACATACCCAAGCGATATTCCAAGTACTTTAAAGCATAAAATTAAGGGACTTATAGTTGCTTCTTTTATTGTTTCGGGTGTTAATTTATTGGTCAATTTTACTTATCCGTATCCGTTTTTATTTTATCCGTTTTTAGCCCTATTGCTTTTTTTATGTTCGATGATTTCTGTTTATGGACAAAGAGCAACTTTAGTATCTTTTTCTGCTTTACTTTCTATTTCGTTATCATTTGGGCATTTACATCAGGGCTGGGAAGCTATTGAATATGCCGGCCTTATTTTCATTGGAGGCATTTTATATTTAATAGTATCACTTGTTTTTCATTTTGTACAACCTTATAAGTATGTTGAGTTGCAAATTGCCGAGGGCATTAAATTAACGGCAAAATATTTAAAATTAAGAGGTGATTTATGGAGTCCTGAAGCCAAAAGAACTGCCATTATTGAAAAACAACTGGCTCTTCAGGTAGAATTAAATTTAATTAATGAAGATTTAAGAAAGGTACTTATTGGAAATCAAAATACTTCTGCAGCTACCAGCCAGAACAGAAAAATGTTGCTTGTTTTTATCACTCTTATTGAAATTCAGGAACTGGCATTATACACCTCATTTGATCATAGTAAACTTCATGAAAAATTTGACAAGCATCCTGAAGTTTTGCGAACCTATCAGAATGTCGCTTATAAACTGGCTTCAACCTTAAAAAAGCTTTCTAAAAATGTACATCATATTGCCGTTTATGTTGATAAATCTGATTTAAAAAATGAACTTGATGCTCTTGAATTTGCCATTTTTGATTATGAAAAAACACTAGGCAGGGAAGCAGCTGCCGAAGGTGTTTTAATGCTAACCAACATGCTTAAATATGCAAAAAATCAAGTTGGAAAAATCAAGACTATTCAAAGGGCATTTTCGCTCGCAATGCAATCTTACAAATTAAAAGACAAGGACAAGGAACTTGAAAAATTCCTTACACCTCAATATTATCCGTTTCGGACATTGGTAGAAAATATGAGTTTTTCATCTTCAATTTTCAGGCATTCATTACGATTAACCATTACCATTTTGATTGGTTTTATTGTTGGAAAATTTCTTCCTTTTCAAAATGTGTACTGGATTTTACTAACTATTGTTGTAATTATGCGACCTGGTTATGGTTTGACAAAAGAAAGATCTTATAATCGAATTTTTGGAACTATTTTAGGAGGATTACTTGCCTTTGGAATTGTTTCATTGGTTCAGAATCATGTTGCACTGAGCATTTTTTCTATTGTTTGTATGTTGCTCGGAATTTCATTTACACAAATCAATTATAAAATTAGTGCCACTTTTGTAACGATGTATGTGGTTTTTATTTACGGAATTCTAACACCTAATGTTGTTGAAGTTATTCAGTTTAGGATATTAGATTCGCTTACAGGAGCTGGTTTAGCCTTTTTGGCCAATCAATTTTTATGGCCGGCATGGGAATTTATAAATACACCAATACATATTGAAAATTCTATACGCTCTAATAGAAACTACTTAAAAGAAATTGCCGATTTCTATAATAAAAAAGGAGAAGTTCCTACTTCTTACAGATTAGCCAGAAAACATGCTTTTGTCGAAATTGGAAATTTAATGACTTCGTTTCAACGTATGATGCAAGAGCCAAAATCAAAACAAAAAACAATGCCTTTGGTAAACAAATTAGTGGTTTTAAATCATTCTCTACTTTCTGCATTGGCTTCTTTATCAACTTATATTCAATCGCATCAGACAACTTCTGCCTCAGAATCGTTTAATTATATTATAAAAACCATTATATCAAATCTTGATCATTCGATTTCAATTTTAAAAAATGAAACCATTGTAACGGATACTTTTTTTGATAAAGAAGATGTGACTTTGCAATTTGAAGAACTAAAACGCATCAATTTTAATCGTTTGGCTACAGATGATGAACTGGATAAAGAAACACGCCAGGCTAAAATGCAGGAAGCTTCTATGGTTATTGAACAATTGATTTGGATGAGTAATCTGGCGGAAAAGATATTAAAAAACACCAAAGACCTAAAAACAACAAATCCAGATCAATGATCTGGATTTGTTGTTTTTAAAGAATTAAGATATTTTAATTATTCAATTTTAAAACTTCAGAGGTATGTTTTCTGATTTCTTCTAAAAGCTCTGGTTTATCATTTAAGGTTTTTCCGTAAGAAGGAATCATATTTTTCATTTTAGCTTCCCATTCCGGTGTTTTAATTTGGTTGGTAAAACATCTGCTAATTAAATCAATCATAATCGAAACTGCTGTTGAAGCTCCTGGAGAAGCTCCTAATAAAACGGCTAAAGTTCCGTCATGTGTATTAATTACTTCTGTTCCAAATTCTAAAACTCCACCTTCTTTTTCGTCTTTTTTAATAACCTGAACACGCTGCCCTGCTCTTTCCAGCACCCAGTCTTTAGAACGTGCAGTTGGTAAATATTCACGGAGTGCATTCATTCTGTCTTTTGGAGACTGACGAACCTGCTCTATCAAATATTTTGTTAAAGGTATATTATGATATCCCGCTGATAGCATCGGAATTAAATTGTTTGCTTTTATAGATAACGGTAAATCAAGATAGGATCCATTTTTTAGGAAACGTGTCGAAAATCCTGCGAAAGGCCCAAAAAGGAGCGCTTTTTCGCCATCAATTACACGTGTATCAATATGCGGAACCGACATTGGTGGAGCACCAACACTTGCTTTTCCGTATACTTTTGCCTGATGTTTTGCAATAACTTCCGGATTGGTACATTTCAACCATTGCCCACTTACCGGGAAACCGCCGTAACCATTTCCTTCGGGAACATTTGCTTTTTCTAATAATGGCAATGAACCTCCACCTGCTCCAATAAAAACGAATTTGGTGTATGATTTTCTTGTATTTCCTGTGCTTAAATCCGTAATTTTAATTCTCCACGATTTATCTTCACGTTGTCTTAATTTTTTAACTTCATGGTTAAAGTGCAAGGAAACTCCATCCAGTTTTTCTAAATAATTAAACATACTTCTGGTTAAGGCTCCAAAATTAACATCAGTACCAATAGCCATATGTGTGGCAGCCAATTTTTCATTAGCTTCTCTTCCCTCCATTACAAGTGGCATCCATTCTTTTAACTGCTCAAAATCAGTACTAAATTTCATTTGAGAAAAAATTGGATTACTCTGTAAAGCTTCAAATCTCTTTTTAAGATATTCTACATTTTTATCTCCCCAGACAAAACTCATATGGGGAACACTTTTTATAAAATTATCAGGAGACGGAACTTTGTTTTGCTGCACTAAGTAAGACCAGAATTGACGTGAAACCTCAAATGATTCTGCTATACTTATTGCTTTTTTAGGGTCAATACTTCCATCAGCTTTTTCGGGAGTGTAATTTAATTCACAAAAAGCAGAATGTCCTGTTCCTGCATTATTCCAGGCATCAGAGCTTTCGGCAGCAGCGACATCTAGTCTTTCGTAAATTTCAATTTTTATATCGGGTTGCAGCTCTTTCAAAATTAATCCAAGAGTTGCGCTCATAATTCCAGCTCCAATAAGCACTACTTCACTATTGGAACGTATTGTATTGTCAGGCATAACAGTAATTTATTTTTAAAGTGCAAAGGTAATTTTTATAATTGCAAAAAAAAACTAAAATAGCATGATAAAAGTTATGTTTTTCTAAAAATTAAAACATCATAAGATTATGAAAAAAATTAGAATCGTTTTGAAGAAAGGTAATCCTGAAGCATTATTGTGGCAGAGATTTCATCAATTAAACCTTTGTCTTGACGTTTCTTTTTGCTCAAACCACTATCTATCATGGTTTGAAATGCCATTTTTGAAGTAAAGCGCTCGTCTACACGAACGACTTTCATATCAGGAAAAATATTGGAAAAGTGAGTTACAAATCCTTTGACTATTGAAGCACTTTCTGAAGGCTGACCGTTCATTTGTTTTGGTTCGCCAATTAAAACTGCTTCGACTTTTTCTTTTGCAAAATAATCTTTCAGAAAATCAATTACAGTATTAGTTGGAATTGTAGTTAAACCCGACGCTATTATTTGCATTTCGTCAGTAACGGCAATTCCAGTGCGCTTTTGTCCGTAGTCTATGGAGAGAATTCTTGGCATTTTGTAGTTTTTATCAAAGATAGAAAGGAAAATTTATAAATCTAAAGAGAATCTTTGTATTTAATAAATGCAAAAACAGAAGTAATATCTCGTTCCTTGTCAATTTCATAAACCGATATATATCCCTTAAAGACATAATCTCTTATCATTTCATCATTAAAATGAATTGACTTTTTAAAGAGAAAAGGATTTTGAATATCTTTTTTTATATTTTTGATTAAATCATTTTTAAACTTTCTAGCCGCTTTCGGTTTATCTTTGGCTATATATTCAACTTGTTTATTCAGGGCAAACAAAAAATCTTCTGTAAAACTAATCTTCATATTTAGAAATTGTTTTTTCTAAAATTTCATCAACTTCTTCTATTGTATATAATTTTGCCGTACCATTTTTTAATTTAGCATAAGCCGCATGTACTTTTTTTCTATTTTCATCAAAGTCAGGATCTTCTTGAGTTATTTTCAATTCATCAGAAGAAAATGAACTTAAAAATTCCAAGATTTTCTCTCTGATCTCCGGCTGAAATTCTAATCTGATAGCTTCCATAATATTCTTCTTTATTATACAAAGATAAACTATTTTATTTTTCAATTTTTCTGCAGTCATACAAAATCTGAGACAGCGAAAAAATATCCTATTTTATTATAAAGATGTTGTTTAATTACTTTCTCACAGGAAGAACTAAGTTTCTTTTGCGTGAAATTTTATAGCATAAAAATAACTTCCCCAAATAAGAAAATTTTGGTGAATGATCTGGTAGCTATTTCTATATTAAATTTCATATGACTAATTACAAAAAAAGCACTTTTTTATTTCTTCAAAGATTTATCCTAATAGTTCTAATTTACCAATTCAGCAGACTTCTATTCTATTTCATTAACATTGAACTATTTGATCGCTTTACACTTCAAAATTTTGTAGGCGGACTTTTATTTGATCTCGCGGCCATCAGTTATATTAATATTCCGTTTTTGATTGCCCATTTAATTCCCGGCAATTTTAAATATAATAATTTATATCAAAAGATTCTAAAAATCACTTTTTATGTAGTCAATCTTATTTTTATTTCAACAAATTTCATAGACATCATTTATTACCGATTTACGGGCAGAAGAAGTACTTTCGGAATGATTACAGCAAAAGGAATGAAACAGGAAATTCCAGGTTTACTTCCTTCTTTTTTAAGAGAATTTTGGTACGTAGCAATCATTTTTCTTATCGTGAGTTTCTTATTGTGGAAATTAATTCCAAGCCTGAATGACACTGTAATTCTTAAAAAAATAACCAAAAAAAATTACTTGAAAAAATCGGCATTTATCTGTTTTTCAATTATTGTAATTGTTATTATTGGCCGTGGAGGTTTACAAGAAAAACCTATAAAAATAGTTGATGGCATAAAATACGGCAATCTCAATAATGCCGGACTGGTTTTAAATACACCATTTACGATTTTAAAAACGTTAACCAAAAAAGAAGACATTGAGAAAGTCAATTATTTTAGTTCTGAAGAATTAAAATCAATTTATAATCCTGTTGTTTCAATAAAACCAAAAGATTCTGCAACTAAAAAAAATGTAGTAGTTCTTATTTTAGAGAGCTTTGGTAATGAAAACATTAACCGCGGCCAAACTCCTTTTTTAGATTCTTTGATTACCAAATCATATTATTTTAAAAATGGATTTGCAAACGGAAAAATTTCTATTGATGCCGTCCCTTCCGTTCTTTCCAGTATTCCGAGCTTGATGAATAATTCATTTATTACATCCGGGTATTCTTTAAATAAGACGAATAGCATTTCTGAAATTTTAAAAAGACAAGGTTATAAAACTTCTTTTTTTCATGGGGCGTTTAACGGAAGCCAAAACTTTGATCAATATACTGCAGTTGCAGGTTTTGATGAATATTATGGAAAAGATCAATATGTAGGAAAACCAGCTTTTGATGGAAAATGGGGCGTTTTTGATGAAGAGTTCCTACAATTTTTTGCGTCTAAATTAAGCTCTTTTAAGCAACCTTTCTTTAGTTCGTTATTTACTATTTCTTCACACAATCCTTATATTATTCCCGACAAATACAAAGGGAAATTTCCAAAGGGAACAACAGTTATTCAGGAAAGCATTGCATACACCGACTTTGCTTTGCGTGAATTTTTTAAGACTGCCAAAAAGCAAAATTGGTACAACAATACACTTTTTATTATAACTGCAGACCATACCTCATCTGGTGGAGACAACGATATCTACAAAACAAATATTGGAAAATTCAGAATTCCGATCTTATTTTTTGATCCTTCAAATCCGAAATTTATTGGTATTAATGAAAAAAACTTTCAGCAAGTTGACATTATGCCTAGTATTGTTGATTATTTAAATATCAAAACTGAAATGGTTAGCTTTGGAAAAAGCTATAAATCAAAAGAAAATTTTGTAGTTTACTATCTTCAGGGAACATATCACTGCATTAAAGATGACTATTATCTTGCTTTTGCAAATAATCAGACTATTGGTTTATACAATTGGAAAAAGGATATTTTATTAAAAAATAATTTAATGAATCAGGAACTCTTACGAACTAAAGAATTAGAAAATTTTTTAAAAGCGTATATTCAAACCTTTAACGAAAGAGTAATAGATAACAAATTGAGCATTTAATCAAACTTAAAGCACAAAAAATCCGTTTTGAGTTTTCAAAACGGATCTTTTTTCCAAATATTTAAAAACCTAAAAATTCAAATATTTCAAACCTAAAAATATTATCTATTAAATAAACGTTTAAAGAAACCTTTTTCTTCTTCCTCTTCTTCGACATGCTGTTCCTCATATTGAGCAAATTTTGCATGACCTTTTTCATGTTCAAAAATCAGCTCTTTTATATATTCTACGTAACTTTTCTTTTTTTCTTCCAGAAAACCAATTAAATATTTTTCGCTAAATTCTACTCCGCTTGCTGCTTCAATTTGCAGTAATTTTTTATACAAGGGTTCAATATGCAAGGCTACAACTTCCTGAGGCACCGCTTGTCTTCTTGCAAAATAATTTACAATTACATCATTTTCATCACGCGAAATCTCAAAATCTGTAATTACCCAATAAAACCTTCCTGATTTGGCTAAGTTTTTTACAATTGCATGAAAGTTTTTTCCGTTTTTTAGATTTTCCCAAAGCACTTTAAAAATCACTTTTGGCATATCCGGATGACGGATAATGTTATGAGGCTGACCCATTAATTCATAATCTTCGTACCCCGAAACATCGACAAATACTTCATTGGCGTATTCTATAATGCCAAATGCATTTGTTTTACTCATAATAACCTGAGTTTTGTCCCACGAAACTTCTTTATCAATAATAGTTCGCTGCTGTCTCTGAAGTTGATTTTCCTGATTCATATGTATGTAAATTTGTTTCTGGATTGGCATTGATAATTCATTTAATGTTTGAATTATGCGGCGAAATTAAGTTGAAGGAAAATCACAAAACCTGACTTATGTCATATTTTGACATTAAAAAAACTTTTAGGGGTTATTTATGATTTTTATTAAGCTAAATCACATCGTAATATTTATCAAATTAAAAACAAAAAGTTACATCTGTAACATTTTCGAAGGTTTTTACTTTTTTGCTTTTATCCAAATAAGCTATCTTTGCAAAAAATTAAAAACTTATGAATTCTTTACAGACTATAATTGAACAAGCTTGGGAAAACAGAGCTTTATTACAAGAAACAGCAACAACTGATGCTATAAGAGAAGTTATTGAATTGGTTGATGCAGGAAAATTACGTTGTGCTGAACCAGTTGGTGACAAATGGCAGGTAAACGAATGGGTAAAAAAGGCTGTTGTAATGTATTTTCCAATTCAAAAAATGGAAACATGGGAATCTGGTATTTTTGAATATCACGATAAAATGTTGCTAAAAAGAAATTATGCTGAAAAAGGAATTCGTGTAGTACCAAATGCCGTGGCACGTTACGGAGCTTACATTTCAAGCGGTGTGATTTTGATGCCAAGTTATGTAAATATTGGCGCATATGTAGACGAAGGAACTATGGTTGATACTTGGGCAACTGTTGGTAGCTGCGCACAAATTGGTAAAAATGTACACTTAAGCGGTGGTGTGGGTATTGGTGGAGTTTTAGAGCCATTACAAGCTGCTCCTGTAATTATTGAAGACGGGGCTTTTATCGGTTCTCGTTGTATTGTTGTAGAAGGAGTTCACGTTGGTAAAGAAGCTGTTCTTGGGGCCAACGTTTGTTTAACTGCTTCAACTAAAATTATCGATGTAACTGGTGACGAGCCTGTTGAAATGAAAGGTTTTGTTCCTGCACGTTCTGTTGTTATTCCTGGAAGCTACACTAAAAAATTCGCTGCAGGAGAATTTCAAGTACCATGTGCTTTGATTATCGGCACTCGTAAACCATCTACAGATTTAAAAACTTCATTAAACAATGCACTTCGTGAATACGATGTTGCGGTATAGATTTAAATAATATAATCACAATATCTAAATTCCAAATTCCAATCATAACAGATTTTGGAATTTGGAATTTTTTATTTGGAATTTCTTTTTTGGAGCTTCAAAAGCTTCGCATATTTCATATAGGAGAAAAAACTTTGAATCATTGCTATTGACAATCCTTCAACTCCATTAAAAATACCTTTCTTAAAAAAATAACAGCGTATAAAAGCAACCGTACCATTTAAAACAGGTTTAAAAGCATTTATTCTTTTTCCCTGATCAAATAACTGCTGTGCATGCCAGCCAGAATATTGATTTTTTTTTGAGATAATTTGATCTAAAGAATCCCATCCATAATGCAATATATGTACATCAACTTTTTTCTCATTTTGAGTTACAATTTTTTGATGCACTATTGAATCTGAGGGATATGCCGTTTTTTTGTTAAAAAAACGAACTTTCTGATCCGGATACCAACCAGAGAAATCAATAAGTTTACCTGCCAGAAAATTTTTTACCCTAAAACTAAAAGCATCATGATTTCCTTCTAAATACTTTTTCTCCTTTATAAAATCTTTGGCATCATTATCCAAATATTCATCAGCATCAAGATTTAAAATCCAATCATTTTTACAGTAAGGCAAACCATGCGTTCTTTGTGGTCCATCTCCTAAAAAAGCCTGTTGAATAACTTTTGCACCTTTTTTTTGAGCTATTTCAACTGTACGATCCCTACTATATGAATCAACTATTATTACTTCCTCGCAAACTTTTAATAAAGCATCTATACATTTTCCTATATTCTTTTCCTCATTAAACGTAATTACCAAACCACTAATTTTCATTACAAAAATATTATTTATAAGTACAAAAATAGAAATTTTTACTTACTTTTACCGATTAAAATATAAAAATATTCTTACAATGAAAATTACTATTATTAGCCACGATAATTGGGGTTATAACGACAATATTGCTGCAGCTCTTCAAAAAAGAGGACATATAGTAAATCACATAGATTTTAATACTTTCAAATACAAGTACCCAAATTTTACATACCGTATTTATAATTTTTTTCTAAAAGCATTTTTAAAGAAAAATATAAAAAATATTCATTTTGGAAATGAAATAAATAATCGTTTACAACAACTCGGACAAATTCAGGATGTTATTCTAACTATAAAAGGTGATTTTATTGATCCAAAAAAGATTTTAGAGTTTAAAAAATACACCAAAAAATCAATTGCTTTTTTTAATGATAATATTTATCGCTGCCCAAAAATAACTCCCATTCTTCCTAATTTTGATGAAGTCTATTCATTTGAAAAAGAAGATTGTGCAAAATACAACCTAAAATTTATAACTAATTTTATTTACAAAGAATCAAAAACAAATCCGGCTGGAATTTTTAAATACGATATTTTTAATATTAGCTCAAAAGATAATCGATTTAATGTTATAGCTAAAATTGCAGATGAACTAACTAACAAGGGAATTTCATCTAAAATTATAATTTATGATAAAAAGAATAAAACAAAAAACGCCAACATTGAATTTATTTCGGAATACATTCAAATAAATCAGGTTAATGAATTTGTAAACGATTCCAAATTTCTTTTAGACATTCATCGCAAAGAACAGAATGGATTAACTTTTAGGGTATTTGAAAGCCTGGGACTGCAAAAGAAATTAATTACAACAAATCCCAATATAGCTCACTATGACTTTTATAATCCCAAAAACATATTAATTATTGATGAAACAAACATAAATTTTGACACTGAGTTTTTTACTAGTCCATACGAACCTATTCCTAAGGATATTTATACAAAATACACTATAGAAAATTGGATCGAAACAGTTTTTGGTTTATCAAAAAAACAACAGCATTAATTAAAATATACAAATACTTGCTTATGATATGTTTTAAGTAAATAAAATATTATGCTTCATTATAAATCCAAATTCCTTTCTGAAAAATGATTGGGATTTGGATTTTTTTGCTTCAATTTGCAATCTCTTTATAAATACCACATAAATGAAGATACTTGTAATTCAGCAAAAAATGATTGGTGATGTTTTGGTCAGCAGCATTATATGCAACAATTTGCGTACTGCCTATCCTGACGCTCAAATCGATTATTTGGTTTATTCCTCAACAACTCCTGTTTTGGAAGGCAATTCAAGTATTGATAATATTATTCTTTTTGAAGAAAAACATCGAAAAAGCAAAAAGGAATTATTAAATCTTGCATTTCAAATTCGTAGAGAAAAATACGATCTGTTAATCGATGCTTATTCAAAATTAGAAAGCTGGCTTTTGGTTTTATTAAGTAACGCCAAAAGAAAAATATCATATAAAAAACCGGGAAGAAACTTTCTATATACAGACAACGTTCCGTTTGAACCTTTTCCTAAAACAAATTTGGGCTTAGCAATAGAGAGACGACTTTCGTTATTGGAACCTTTGAATTTAAAAATTAAAATAGATCCTATCCCTAAATTGTTTGTTTCAGACAAAGAAAATCAGGAAGCTATTGCAATTTTTGAAAAGCATCAGGTTCGAAAAGACCGAAAAACAGTTATGATTAGTCTTTTAGGAAGTGAAAAACTAAAAACATATCCGTTAGATTTCATGGCGAAAGTTATTGATTATATTGCTGATAATGCCGATGTAAATATTCTTTTTAATTATTTCCCAAAGCAGCTTGAAGAGGCCAAAACTGTTTTTAATGCCTGTAAACCTTCAACTCAGGAAAAAATTTATTTTGATTTACTAGGTGGAGATTTACGCTCTTTTATTGGTATTGTAAACCAATGCGATTTTATAATTGGCAATGACGGAGGAGCTATAAATATGGCAAAAGCACTGGAAAAACCTTCATTTATTATTTTTTCTCCGTGGATTGAAAAGAAAATCTGGGCCACTTTTGAAGACGGAATTCATCATCTTTCGGTACATCTAAAAGATTATCGTGCTGATTTATTTGAAAATAAAACTGAAAAAATGCTCAAAAAAGATGCATTATCTTTATACAAAGAATTTAAAGCAGAATTTTTTGCAGCCAAAATTGAATCTTTTCTAATCCAAAATCTTAGCACAAAATAAAATGATTTTGGCAGAAAAACAGCAGTTAACAGTTTTAATCATTACTTACAACGAAGAGTCGAATATAAAAACACTTCTCGATGATTTGGCTTTTGCCGATGAGATAATTGTGGTAGATTCTTTTAGTACTGATAACACTTTTGAAGTTGTTTCAGGATTTAAAAATGTAAAAATATTTCAACGCAAATTTGATAATTTTGCCGTACAACGCAATTATGCATTAAGTCTCGCAACAAATTCATGGATTCTTTTTATTGATGCCGATGAAAGATTGACGCCTAAGCTTAAACAGGAAATCGACTTTACGATAAATCAAAAAGATAGTGCTTCGGCTTATTTTGTTTATCGAAATTTCATGTTCAAAAACAAAAAAATACGTTTCAGCGGCTGGCAAACTGATAAAATCATCCGACTTTTCAAAAGAGAACATGCGCATTATAATGTCAATAAAATTGTGCATGAAAAATTAATCGTAAACGGAAAAACTAAAAAATTAAAACATAAACTGAATCATTATTCGTATTCCAGTTACAATGAATACAAACAAAAAATGATTTTTTATGGAAAATTAAAAGCACAGGAACAATTTTTAAAAAACACAAAACCTGGCTTTTATCATTTTTACCTGCGCCCTGCTTATAAATTTTTAAATCAGTATTTTTTACGATTAGGAATTCTGGATGGTCAAAAAGGAATTGTTATCTGTTATTTAAATGCTTTAAGTGTTTTTGTACGCTATCAGGAACTTAAAAAAATTATTAAAAGAAGCTAAGACTTCCAAAATTTAAGCTTCTTTTTCAGTCTTTTCTTTCTGGCAAATTCTTCCTGAAAATCTACCGTTGCTTTCCACATAGTGTCAAAAATTTCAGCTTCTGTTTTATCTTTATAAAACTTTGAGTATTCATTGCTCATAACTGCAATCATTTCTTTATAAGGTGTTAAGCGTCTAAAATTATTCATGCGCTGTTCAAAAGTCATATCTGCATGAAAGTTCATTCGGTTTAAATCAACCAGAAAAAAATCATATTGATTGTCATTCGTTTTTTTGATTAAAGTATTTCCTGGTGAATGATCTAAAAACTCAACCCCTTTTTGATGTAAATCGAAAGTAAATTTCGAAAACTGCCTTAGTATATTGTCATGATCCGGATAATCAGAAACTTCTACGAGTTCTCTATAGGTCAATTCAGTAATTAAATGCTCGCTTACATAATAACTGTCTTTTAACCCAATAGTATTAAAATTTTCAAGAAATGCAATTGGCTGCGGAGTTCCAATACCTTTTTCTAATAAAATAGTTGCAAATTCAAAAGAACGTCTTGCTTTTGACTTTCGGAAATATTTATAAGCAATTTTATTTACTATATTAGGTATTTTAAAAGATTTAATATTGATTGTTGTTCCGTTCAGTTCAAACAATTTTATTTTATTTCGATCACCATTTCCAAAAAGAGTTCCTGAATTATTAAATGTTTTAATATTATCAAGTACAGATAGGGTACTATTTTCAAAAGCGGGATTTACTTTAAAATTCATCAGTATATTTTTATAAACAACAAAAATACATATACAATTTAACACATCAAATTAATATTGTATTTTCGTGAAAAAATTAAGTAATGTCACACAAAAAAAGAGTCTTTTTAGAAACCCATAATATAAACAACAGAGCTACTGGCTTAGGAACTTTTAACTATGAACTTATTAAAGGTCTACAATATCTTTCTTTTGACGACTTAGAGCTTCATCTTAATTCTGGCAAACCTGATTTACTTAAAAATGAATTTGGAGATAAATTTGAATATCACAAATACAGATCGTTTCATAGGTATAAGCATTTTAGACCTATGGATAAATATGATTTATGGCATTCCGTTAACCAAAATTCTAAATTAGAACCGCGAAAAAACACAAAATACTTACTTACAATTCATGATGTAAATTTTGTTGAAGAAATTTCATCAGATATGAATCATAAACGCAATCGTCTGTTCATTGAAAAATTAGCCAGAGCGAATGCTATTACTTATATTTCTGAGTTTGCAAAAAAGCAAACACATGATTATTTTAAAGTTCCTAATGTTCCGGAACACATCATTTATAATGGAAATCCGATATCTACACTATTAGACACATCAAATTTTATAAGTAATGTTCCTGTAGACAAGCCTTTCTTTTATACCATCGGAGATTTTATTGAAAGAAAAAATTATACATCTATTATTAATATGATGAAATTAATAAAAGATTATAATTTAATTATTTCCGGAAATGACACCAAAAAATACGGCGAGGTTATTAGAAAACTAATTGACAATAATGGCCTTAAAAACCAGGTTTTTTTAACCGGGAAAGTGAGCGATGAAGGCAAACAATATTATATGAAAAACTGCGCTGCCTTTCTTTTTCCTTCTATAAGAGAAGGTTTTGGATTACCACCTATTGAAGCGATGAGTTTTGGCAAACCGATATTTTTATCAGACAAAACTTCTTTGCCTGAAATTGGTGGCGATGTTGCGAGTTATTGGGCTAATTTTGATCCTGAATATATGAAAGATGTACTTTTTGATGGATTAGGCCGCTTTAATGCTAACAAAAACGAAATAGAGCCTCTTATGAAAAAAAGAGCTGCAAGTTTCGATTGGAAAGTTGCAGCTGCTGAATATTTAGAGGTATACAAACAAATTTTATTTTAGGCCTTAATCTTTTTTTTCATTAGAAACTTAAACCATTGTCCGAAGTTCTTTCTTATTAAAAAGAATTTTCCAATATTAATTTTATTGGTTAATTTAAAATTACTTAACAATTCCTGAAGAGAATTTCCTTTCATGAATTCTAACGTTTTCCAATGCATTGGATCTAAATAGAAAAACCCGCGAATTTGTTTGTAATTAGAGATCGAAACCGAATCCCATTTATTCATAAATTCATTTTTGTTGATCTCGTCATTATGTCCCCAATTTTCTATTTTTTGAACCAAATCTTCTCTTGATCTCGACAAACAATCGTGCAGTGCAACAGAATCTGTATAAATAGATCTACATTTGGCGTGCCTTCCAATTTTATAATTTGGATAGTTTGTTGCTATCATAAACTTGTCTAGTTTATCAACGTATAAAACACCTTCATCTACATATTTATATAAATTAATTTTGAAACCACATATCTGAACGATCTTATTTTCGGGGTTAATGAGCAAATGATTTTTTGTTTTTAAAAAAGAAACAAATTTTCTAAAATCATAAAAATACTCATCAGAATCAAGTTGAATTAGCCAGTTTCCAATTCCCATTTTATGGGCAAGCATTTTACGCTCCCGAATTTCACATTCCATTGCGGTAAGTCCCTGTATATAAAACTCTTCTTCATATATGACAATCTTTTTTTGCGTATCAAAATCATCAATCCACTTAAAAAAATCCTCTTTAATTTCTATAGTTTGGCCTTTCCATGTTTTTCTGTTACTGTCAATTGCTAAATAAACACTATCCGATTCACTGTAAACTGTTGGTATCGAATTTTTTAGCAACTCGTAATCGTATGAAACTAAATATCCTACCTGTATCTTTCCTTCCATTAACTTCGCTATAAAATTCCTTGCAATTTAGTATTTAATCTCTATTTTTGTTATTAATCAACAATAATATATTTAATAGACAACTTTATTTTTAAATGGTTGCGTTCAAGTTTTTTTTAAATCTTAATCTTTAAAAAAAATCAATTCCAATTGTTTATTTAATTTGAATAGATTTTTAAATTAATATAAAAACTTTCTAATTAATTATCTGTAATTAACTATAAGCCTTAAAAAAATCCAATATGAAAATTTGTTTAATAAGTTTTGACTTTTTCTCCTTTGATCAAAATATTGCACTCGAATTAAAACGTCAAAATATTGAAACACATCATATTGATATATCGAAATACAAATACGAATACCCAAATATTTTTAGTAAGATAACTAATTTTTTAAACAAAATATTGTTTAAAAAGAATAAAAAAAAAATTGAACTGGAAAAAGATATCTTAAACCGTCTTGAAAAATTAGGCCATCAGGATATTATTTTAATTATAAGACCGGATCGGCTGACAAAACAAACTCATCTAAAAATAAAGAATTATACGGATAAATATATCACTTACATTTACGATAGCTGTACTCGTTTTCCTATAGACGATTTATTAAAAGACAAAATTTTTGACACGATATATTCTTTTGATTTACAAGACTGCAAAAAATTTGGCTTCAATTTCATCACTAATTATATCTATTTAAAAAAGAAAGAGATTCAGCCTCTGTCTAAAATAAATAACAGGGTATTCATTATTTTATCAATAGATGAAAGGTTGCATTTATTAAACAAAATTGCCAATTATTTATCGGACAATGCTATTTCGTTTAAATTTATTATTACAGGAAAGAAAAAACCAAAAAATATAAATGATAATATAATTTACACCAAAAAGCCTATTTTTATTGATGCTTTAATGGAAGAATTAGAAAGTGCAAATGTGTACTTAGATCTAATAAGACATGGCCATAACGGACTAAGTTTTAGGATATTCGAAGCTTTAGCGATGCAAAAGAAAATCATAACCACAAATAAATCAATTTCTGAATATGATTTCTATAATCCTAATAATATTTTGATACTTGACGAAAATTCTGAAATAGATATAAACCTCGATTTTTTTAAAACTCCATACCAAGCTTTAAGTGATGCCATCTATTATAAATATACTATTGAAAATTGGGTAAAAACAGTATTTAAGTTATAAAATTATTTCACTAAACTTAGAATTTTATTTTCGATGGTATTGATAGAAAAAGGTTCTATAACTTTTTTAGAATCAGAGCTTATCTTTTCCCATACTTCTTTGTTTTTATAGAGTAAAAGTATATTATCAACAATTTCCTGACTTGTATTTCCAACTATACTATTTCTATTTTCTTTAAAATTAAAACCTTCTGCGCCAATACTTGTTGTGACCAATGGAAGGCCAAATTCTAAACTTTGCCCAATTTTACCTTTAATTCCGGCACCATAACGAAGCGGGGCGAGAAAAATTCGCGAATTTAAAAAATAAGGCGAAACTTCTTTTGCAAATCCTATTATTTTGAATTTATCTGAATTCAGCTTTAATATCGATTCCGGCGGATTACTACCAATGATTGAAATTGAAATTTCGGGCTCTGATTTCCATAATAACGGCATTATTTCATTTGATAAATATTGCACTGCATCAACATTTGGCTTATGATCAAAGCCTCCAATAAACAATAAATCTTTTCGATCTTCAAAAGATACCGGTTTTTTATTTTCTATATATTGATGAATGTTTCCAATACTTACTATTTTAGAATCTTCTTTATAAAAATCCTTTAGAGTTTCTTTTTCAACATCTGAAATTACAATGATTTTATCTGCTTTTTGACAATTATCCAATTCTAACTTCAGATACTTATCTGCATTTTTCATTATATCAGGATTTGCTGTCAATTCAGATTCTCTTTTAAATCGTAGATAATGAAAATCAACCATGTCAAAAAATATTTTTAAATCTGGTTTATTTTTCTTCACAATTGGATAATATTTTTCAAAAATTTCAGGTCTGTGCAACCATGCAAAATTCGAAAATGGAAGAACTTGTTTTAGAAAATCATTTTTAGTGATTAATTTTCCTGAATTGTTTACACTGGGCTCATAAACTACAACTCCCAGATCTTTAAAATATTGGACATAATTTGTTGCAAAACGGTATTCTTTAAAATCTGCCAGTAAAAAAACACCAATCTTATTTGCAATCAGTAACTTTATAATTTCTGTCAATCGTCTTGAACCAGAATCCTTATCAAATTCAGGAACTTTAGTATCAACTATAATAACATTTGAATCGTATTTTAAGTTACTAATAAAATCGAATTGTTTATTTTCTTTTCTCAGCTTTTTAGCCAAAAATTTCAACCTAAAATATAACTTTATTGATTTAAACATTTTTATTGTATTGTATTACGTTTTATTTAAATAGCTATTTTAAAAATACTTTAAAATATATCTTACTAAGTTCTACTACAAAAAATAACTTTATAATTAATTAAATTATAGAAAATCTTATTTTATTATGGATCAAAATTGATACGAATTCTAAAAATAAAACTTATCAGATTAGAAATATAAAATTTTCATTCGACCCAGATATTTTAAAGTCCAAAAATAGTTTATTTTTGACATTTATAAATAGCCAATTTATTGACACTATTATAAAATTAATAATTATACCTGTTTTACTACACAATTAAAATTTTGTTTAAGTAATTTAAAACCAAAATCTTTAGACAAAACAAAAAATAAAAATCAGTATTTAACACTAAAATAATGAACGAAGAAATACACAACGCTTACGAAGTCATAAAAGAAGGCGGAATAATACTTTACCCAACTGATACCGTATGGGGAATTGGTTGTGATGCTACAAATCCTGAAGCTGTTGCCAAAATATACAAACTTAAACAGCGTGCTGAAACACAAAGCATGATTGTTTTGATGAATGGCGAAAAAATGATGTACAATGTTTTTAAAAATATTCCTGAAGTTGCCTGGCAGATTTTAGATTTGTCCGAAAAACCAACTACTTTAATTTTGGACGAACCCAGAAATGTTGCTCCAAATATTATTGCAGCAGATAATTCATTGGGAGTTCGTGTAGTAAAAGAACCTTTTTGTTTTAAATTATTAGAAAGAATGAAAAAACCATTGGTTTCGACTTCGGCTAATATTTCAGGACAGCCAACTCCAATTGCTTTTAAAGATATTAACCCGGAAATCGTTAAAGGTGTTGATTATGTTGTGAAATTAAATCAGGATAAAGTTGCTGGAAAACCTTCGACGATTATAAAACTAACAAATGATTCGCAGGTAAAAGTGATTCGTAAATAATTTTAGATTTTAGAGTATAGATTTTAGATTATAAAATCTACACTCTAAATCTCTGAACCTTTGCAACTCTGTCTCTTTGTACCTTTTTAAAGAGTTTTCAAACTCTGAACCAGCCAGTCAATATCTTCTTTGGTATTATAATGACTAAATGAAACTCGGAGATTTGGTAATTTTAAATCCGTTTCTGAAAGCATTTCTTTTAAAACATGCGAAGGTTTTATACTTCCTGACTGACAGGCGCTTCCTCTGGAAACGGCAATCCCTTTCATATCCAGACTAAATAATAACATCGAAGTTTTATCTTCAGAAAAAGGCAAAATGATATTGATGATATTATAAAAATCTTCTTTTTTACCATTGATTCTAAAACCTGGAAGATGAATTTCTAATTGTTGAATAAGATACATTTTCAAGTCGGAAATATATTTTCTTTCTTCCTCTAAATTTTCATAAGAAACAGACAAAGCTTTTGCCATTCCGGCGATTTGATGTACTGCTTCTGTCCCTGCACGAAGTCCTTTTTCCTGTTCTCCACCAAAAATTAATGGCTGCAAACCAGAGTTTTTACGAATAAAAACAAACCCAATTCCTTTTGGCCCATGAAATTTATGTGCGCTTGCAACTATAAAGTCAACAGTAGTTTTTTGCAAATCGATTTCGGTTTTACCCACAGACTGAACAGTATCTGAATGAAATAAAGTATTGTATTGCCTGCAAATAACACTAACCCTGTCAAGATCTAAAATAGCGCCTGTTTCATTGTTTACGTGCATTAAACTGACAATAGTTTTTTTATCCTCAGATAATAAACTTGATAAATGTGTTAAATCGATACTTCCATCCTGATTTACATCAACATAATCAACCTCAATATTATAATCGGATTGTAAAGCTAAAACGGCATATAAAACCGCATGATGTTCTATTTTTGAAGTTATAATACGGGTTACTTTCAAATCTTCAACAGCCGAACGAAGAATCCAGTTATCAGCTTCTGTACCGCCAGATGTAAATATAATTTCCTGTGCAGAACAATTTAACTGTTTCGCAATACTTTTTCTGGAAAGTTCTAAAATAGTTTTTCCATTTCGTCCAAAACTGTGCGTAGATGAGGGATTACCAAAATCTTCAGTCATCACTTTTGTCATTTCCTGAATAACTTCAGGTCGCATGGCTGTAGTTGAGGCGTTATCGAGATATACTTTTTTCATTAGTGCAAAGTTAAGAAATATCAATTGTGAATTCTTAAATATCATTTGCCAAATTTTTCACTATTTTTGACCCAAATAAAATTATGATGAGAAAATATGCAAGCTTACTGTTATTCGCATTTTTATTAAATGGTTGCGATGATGGCGATATAACTGTTGATAACGTTGACTTTAGTACTATTACAAACTCTGCAAGCTGTACTGATGAGAATTTATTGGTTTATAAACTTAAAACTCAGGAATCATTACTATTACAGGTACCTGAAAATACTTTTCCGGAAAACCCAACACCTACAGGCGTGCCAAATCAATTCAACATTGACAATAGCAGTTACAGACTTGTCTACAGAGGCTATGACGGAACAATAGCAGGAACATACATTTGTAGTTTAATACCGCCAACATCACCTAAAGTTATCGATGAGTGGTATGCAAAATCAGGGGTAATAGAAATAGAAACCGTACAAAAAGTAACAGATGCCGACGCTAATAATGCTACGAGAATTAATGGATATAGTCATAACATTATAATTAAAAATGTTACTTATTCTGTTTCCGGTGTCGATGTAACTGTACCCGAAATTGTATTTGGAGACTTTTCAACAAAATTGGAAACCACATTAGATTTAACATTTGATGAAACAGCAGCACAATGTACTACATCAGGACAAATTTATAATTTTATTGTATCCGGCGCTGCTATAACTATTGATGCTGTAGAATCTGGTTTAATTCAAAACACGGTTACTCCATTAGATCAGCCAAGAACAGCGGTGATAGGTGCTACCAATAATAAACTTCTATACCGAGTTTACAACAGTACTTTAACCGAAGATTATTTTTGCCAAACCACTACTCCATCAACTCCATCTTTAAAAGAAACATGGACTGGAGCTACAGACACAAATGGTTCAATTGAAGTAACAACAACTACCGATGGACCCAATGCATTTAAGCACACAATTGTACTTAAAAATGTAACGCTTCAAAAAGGAAACAGCAGCTTTAGATTAGGAAATACTTTTGCAATTGGATCGTTTTCAACAAGTGTTGCAAACTAAGATAATCCAGCTCTTTTAAAGTTTTAAATTCTTACAAAAAAACATCCGTTTTTAAAATTGATTTCTCATCGAAATTGACTTTAAAAACGGATGTTTTTTTATGCTTTATTTTGAGTTTTTTCAATTCAATAAACAAGCTTATTTATTGTTTTGCCTAATATAAACTTCTGTTGCTCCCAACCCATATTTTTGATAATTAGCATCCTGAAAATCAATTCTGTCATAACGGCCTAATAAAAAATCAAGTTCCGCTTTTAAGACTCCCTCGCCAACTCCATGAATAAAAACAATTTTCGGAATTCTATTTCGAATCGCAAATTCGATGTGCCTTTTTGCCGTTTCTGTTTGTAAAGTTAAAATGTCATAATTTGACATTCCACGTTTATTCGGAACCAGTTTTTCAATATGCAAATCAAATTCCGGAGCGGGAATTTCGCGTTTATCTTTCTTTTCTTTCACAAAACTTCTTGGTTTTGGCTCTGTTTTTTCTTTTGAAATTTCTTCTAAATTAATTCTTTTAATAGAATTCATTAAATTACTGGAATCTTGGATTTTAAGTAATTCATTGACAAAAAATGTCATCAAAAATCCATCCTCGGTTTCGATCAAAACTTCCTTGTTTTTTACCGAAACAACTGTTCCGTTTATGGCTTCGTCCAATACAGAAACCTTATCTCCTTTATTCAACATCTTGCTTCTCTTTTTCTTGATTTTTACTTGGCGTTTTTGCACTCAGCTGCATCATTCCATACATGAAAACTGCAATCGCAATTACCATAATATAGATATTTTTTTCTGCCGAAACCTGCTCATATAACGCAACCGAAATGGCAAGTATCATTATTAAAATTTTAAAAGCTTTCATATTTTAAAGTATAAGAATCCAAAAGTATGAAACTTTAAAATACCAGTTCCTACCTCGTGAAATGTTATCGGATATTTTTTTGTAAAATTGTAAAAAATAATCGCTTTGAATTTAGAGAAATTTATGCTGCCTTGTTTGTTCAAAACGCTGTTCGGAATCGAGTGTCTGGGCTGTGGTTTTCAACGCGCATTATTCTTACTTTTTCAAGGCGACTTTTTTGCTGCTTTTAAGATGTATCCTGCACTTTATTCTACCCTTTTATTTTTTGGATTTGGAGCTTTATATCTTTTCCAAAAATCAGAAAACAATCAAAAAATGCTTTGGGTTTCAGCTGTCATAAATGGTCTATTTATGGTTGGTGGATATTACTTCAAACACTTTTATTTTTAATTTTTCAACCTGAATTATTTCTTAATCTGATTCAGAATATCGTTCATCATTTCGATTTGTACTTTCTGAATTTCGATTAATTCCTGTTGCTGGTGCATAATCAAATGATCAATTTTATCATGAATCATTCTAATTTCTAATTCTGATTTCAGGTTGATCATATAATCCTTTTTGGCACGGGTCCTGTCTTTTTCTTCCTGACGATTTTGACTCATCATAATTACCGGAGCCTGTAATGCGGCAATGCACGAAAGAATCAAATTCAGCAAAATAAACGGATAAGGATCAAATCCTTTATTCATCAAAATATAAACATTTGAGCCAATCCAAATGACAATAAAAAGCAAAAACGAAATGATGAAAGTCCAGCTTCCGCCAAAATCAGCCACTTTATCGGCTATTTTTTGACCAAAACTTCTGGTTTCTTCTTCATCTTCAACAATATTTACAATTGATTTATCTTCTTTTAAAGAGGTAATAACACTTTTTTCAAGATCCGATAATGTACCTATTTCTGTAGACAAATAATTTGAAACATATTGCTGGCGGTAGTCATTTAATTCTTTAACAGCAATAAAATCAGCATCACAAAAAGAAGGATGATCCTTGATTATCAGTCCTAAAATAGGATCATGTATAGATTTTCCTGAAACTTTTTCGTTTGCAGGAAAAGACAGGTTAGAAATAGCGCTCTTAAAAGTCTGATTATTTTTCATTTTTAATATATTTGACTGGCTAAATTACACATTTAACTTCTTAAGAATCATATAAATTATTGCCCTCCAAAATTCTTTTATTTATCACAAATAGAATTCTTAAAACAAAATTTCTTTAGTTAATTCGTGCCTTTATTTACAAAAAACGCCTTACTTTTAACGTTTCAAAATTACTCATTCAATTTTTATAATTGTGTCAAAAAATACCATCATAGAGAATATAAAAGCTTTAAAAAGCCATTTAAATATAAATTACGGAATCAAAACTAAAACAGAAGATTTTACCGAAAAGCTTTTTTATACCCTTTTTGATTCAAATGCACCTTTGGACGAAAGTATCGATGAACTCGAAATTCGTTTTAAGGAAATAGCTGTTCTGGCTTGTAAAAAGCCTCAAAATATGTGTGAATCTATCTGGGATCGTTTCCTGGAAAAATTGCCCGGCGTTCTGGAAAAACTAAATCAGGATGCAGAATATATCTTAGAAAATGATCCGGCATCAAATAGTATTGATGAAGTTTATTTAGGCTATCCCGGTTTTTATGCCATTGCGATTTACAGATTAAGCCATGAATTATATCAGCTTGATTTGTTGTTGTTCTCGAGATTAATGAGCGAATATGCACACCGCATTACCGGAACCGATATTCATGCCGGCGCACAAATTGCCTCGCCATTTTTTATTGATCACGCCACAGGAATTGTTATTGGAGAAACGACTGTGATTGAAAAAAATGTAAAAATTTATCAGGGAGTTACACTTGGAGCATTGAGCGTAAGCAAGGAAATGAAAAATGCAAAACGTCATCCAACTGTAGAAAAAAATGTTTGCATTTATGCCAACGCCACTATTTTGGGTGGTCAGACTACCATTGGCGCCAACAGTATTATTGGCGGAAACGCCTGGGTAACAAAATCTATTCCGGCAGGTTCTATTGTCATGAATACCACTACAACTGAAGTTAAAATAAAAGAAATAAAATAATGGGTCCACAGAAATTGCTAAACCTAATTGGAAATACTCCATTGATGGAAACTGTCAATTTGGTTAAAAATAAAAACGTAAAACTTTTACTGAAATTAGAAGGAAATAATCCTGGCGGAAGTGTAAAAGACAGAGCAGCATACAATATGATTGCATCGGCCCTTGAAAGAGGCGAAATTAAAAAAGGAGATAAATTAATTGAAGCAACAAGCGGCAATACCGGAATTGCCCTTGCAATGATTGCGCAATTGTTTCAAATTGAGATAGAACTCGTTTTACCGGAAGATTCGACAAAAGAACGTACTCAAACCATGCGTGCTTATGGCGCTACAGTGATTTTAACGCCTGCCAGCGAAGGAATTATTGGTTCGCGTGATTATGCCGATAAAAAAGTCGCTCAGGGCGGATATATCATGTTAAATCAGTTTGCAAATGATGATAACTGGAAAGCGCATTACAAAACCACAGGTCCGGAAATCTGGAATGATACTGACGGAACTGTAACGCATTTTGTTTCGGCAATGGGAACGACAGGAACAATCATTGGAACTTCGACTTATTTAAAAGAAAAAAATCCTGCCATTCAAATCATTGGTGCACAGCCAAGCGACGGATCTCAAATTCCGGGAATTCGCAAATGGCCACAAGAATATTTACCGAAAATTTTTGACGCTTCAAAAGTAGATACGGTTGTTGATGTAAGCGAAGAAGAAGCCAGAGAAATGACAAAAAGATTGGCTCTTGAAGAAGGTGTTTTCGCCGGAATGAGCAGCGGAGGCTCTGTTGCAGTTGCCCTAAAAATCGCCGAACAATTAGAATCCGGTGTTATCGTTGCCGTTATCTGCGACCGCGGTGATCGTTATTTATCTTCGGATTTATTTGATTGAGAGAAGGGACAAAGGTTCAAAGTTGCAAAGGTACAAAGGCAAAAACTTAGTACCTCAGAAACTTATAATCTAAAAAAACCTTTGTACCTCTGAGCCTTTTTTTAAACCTTTGAACCTTAAAATGATGAACTACAGAAAACTAGGAAAAACAAACTTCAATATATCAGAAATCTCACTTGGCACCTGGCAAGTTGGAGGAAAATGGGGATCTGCGTTTGATAATAAAACAGCAGACGAACTTTTGAATACTGCTATTGATAATGGCGTTAATTTTATTGATACTGCCGATGTTTACGAAAATGGATTGAGCGAAACTGCCGTTGGGCGTGTCGTTCGTTCTCGATCTGAACGTATATATGTGGCTACAAAATGTGGGCGTCAAATTAATCCGCATGTAAATGAAGGTTATCAGCCAAAAGTGCTTCAGAAATATGTTGAAGACAGTTTAAAAAGAATGGGATTAGAGACACTGGATCTGATTCAGCTGCACTGTCCTCCTACCGAAGTTTACTACCGACCTGAGATTTTTGAAATGTTTGATCGTTTAAAAGATCAGGGTAAGATTTTAAATCTTGGTGTAAGCGTCGAAAAAGTCGAAGAAGCTTTGAAAGCAATTGAATATTCGAATGTTACAACGGTTCAGATTATTTTTAATTTATTTCGTCAGCGTCCGTCACAATTATTTTTCTCAGAAGCCAGAAAAAAAGATATCGGAATAATTGCCAGAGTTCCTTTAGCAAGCGGACTTTTAACGGGCAAATTTGATACTAAAACCACTTTTGAAGCAGATGATCATCGTAATTTTAATCGTAACGGAGAAGCCTTTGATAAAGGCGAAACTTTTTCCGGAATTGATTATGATTTAGGTTTAAAAGCTGTTCAGGAATTAAAAGCATTGTTTCCCGAAGCTGAAAATCTGGCACCCTATGCTTTGCAATGGATTTTAGGTTTTGAAGATATTAGCTGTATTATTCCGGGAGCCTCAAAAACAAGTCATGTTTTGTCTAATTTATCCGTTTATAATCAGCCAAAATTAACTCCTGAAAAAATTTCGGCTATGAACGCTATTTATGAAGAATACATAAAACCTTCTGTTCATCAGCTATGGTAGTTAAGGTTCTGAGATCCTAAGTTGCTAAGATGCTAAGTTTTTTTTAAACTTTTGCCAGTAATCTTAGTACCTTAGCAACTTAGAATCTTAGTACCTCTTCAAAAAAATGCTTACAAAATCAAACTTTAAAGAATGGTTTAACCGTTATAAATATGCTGAATTAGCCAGTACAAGTGCTGCACTTTTAACATCACTTTTCAGTAAAATTTATAGCGGATTAACAACTGCATATTTGATTACGTTTGCAGAATATTTTGCTTTTTATGGTGTAATAATCTTTACTTCCTACAGGAAATTAGCGAGGCAAAATAAGATTTTAGAAAAAACTACAACATTAAATGATGTTATATCTCTAATAAAAAATCTGGCATTAGAATTTGGATATCCTGCATTTCTGGACTTTTTGGTAGTTCGCCCTTTTTGCATGTATTGGATGCCAATTTTATGCGGAAACTATTTCTTCGGAATTATTCTTGGAAAAATTACAGCCGATTCTTGTTTTTATTTCTTGACAATTATCAACTATGAAATTATAAAAAGTAGGAAAAACTAAATTTCAAATACAATTTTAAATTCAGCTCCTTTATTTTTCCCTTCGCTGGCAGCCGTTAATTCACCTTTGTTTCTTTCGATTATTTTTTTGCATAAATACAGCCCAATTCCGGTTGAAGTTTCTTTTGCAGTTCCTAATCGGCTCATTTTGGTAAATTTCTTAAACAATTCATCAATTTGATTTTTATCAAAACCAATTCCGTTATCAGTAACAGTAATAATCAATTGTTCCTTTTCAATGTACATTCTTACTTTGATTTCACTATCAAAATAAGAAAATTTAATAGCATTACTTATTAGGTTAACCAAAACCTGAACCAATAAACCTTCATCAATTCTAAGTTTAGCTTCTTCCAATTCTACACTCAGGCTTAATTTTATATTTTTATCCAGTAATCGCTGCTCAACCTGTTCATTAATAAAAGGCAAAATATTCGGAAAAACAATCGTTTTCAATTCCTGATTCAATCTTACAACCTGATCTTGTTCGTTTAATAGCTTAATAAAGTTTTCGATATATCTAAATTGCAAATCGGTCGATTCACAAATTAAAGCAGCCAGATCTTTTATCGATTCTGATGGATTTTCTTCAATAATTAATTTTGCCAGACCTTGCGGATTCCCGGCAAAGTTTTTCAAATCATGCGAAAGCATATAAATTAAATCCTGTTTTTCGTTGATAAAACTTTCAGCTTCATAAATAGATTCCTGAATATTACACATTAATAAACCGGCTTCATCAGAATATTCGGTTGGCAAAACAGATAGTCTTCGATTGTTTCTGTAATCATTCAAAGATTTTGATGCAATGGCTATAGGCTTTATTAATTGATTCAAAATAAATAAAGTAATCAAAGTAGCCAGCAAAGTCATTATGAGAGAAAATACTAAAATTGAAGTTGCTGAAATAGCCGTATCATAATAAAGGACAAAAAATAAAATTCCGATTAGAGGAATATGTATACCAATAAATGCAACAAATAAAAATTTGAAAGCATAACTCTTTTTTAAAAAGCTAATTTGTGAAAGCTCGTGGTACAACTTCATAAAAAAAACAATACAAATAGGTTAAAAATGCAGCATTTGGGATTGTTGCAAAGGCAAAGTTACCGTTTAAACGTTATTAAACTCAATAAATTGATAAAATTGGTAAAATATTTTGAAAATTAAATTTGTAAAAGTTTACAAACCCTTATTTTTGCGCTATGGGAAGAAAAAATACAGACAAAGTTGTCTTTCATCAAATTCCGGTTCTTGATGCCGGAGCAAAAGGAGTTTCAGTAGCAAAAGCTCCTGACGGAAAAGTAATCTTTATTCCGAATGTCGTGCCGGGAGATGTGGTTGACGTACAAACTTTCAAAAAAAGAAAGGCTTATTACGAAGGTAAAGCCGTAAAATTTCATGAATTATCAGAACATCGTATTGAACCTATTTGCGATCATTTTGGAGTTTGTGGAGGATGTAAATGGCAAAACATGAAATACAGCCAACAGTTGTATTACAAACAAAATGAAGTAAAAAATCACTTACAGCGTATTGGAAAAGTTGAACTTCCTGAATTTGAAACTATTTTAGGTTCAGAAAAACAGTTTTTTTACAGGAATAAAATGGAATTTTCGTTTTCTAACGCTCGTTGGTTAACCGAAAAAGAAATTGGAAGTACAGAAGATTTAGGAAACAGAAACGCACTAGGATTTCATATTCCGAAAATGTGGGATAAAATCCTTGATATTCAAAAATGTTATTTGCAGGAAGATCCATCCAATGCAATCAGAAATGAAATTCGGGATTTTGCCAACGAACATAGTCTGGCATTTTTTAACCCAAGAGAACAATCAGGTTTATTAAGAACCTTTATGATTCGTACTGCTTCAACGGGAGAAATCATGGTTTTGATTCAGTTTTTTGAAAATGACAAGAAAAATCGTGAACTTATTCTGGATCATTTATACGAGAAATTTCCGCAAATTACTTCATTGCAATATGTTGTAAATTCGAAGCAAAACGATACCATTTACGATCAGGATATAAAATTATACAAAGGAAGAGATTATATTCTGGAAGAAATGGAAGGTTTAAAATTTAGCATCAATGCTAAATCATTCTACCAAACCAATTCTGATCAGGCTTATGAATTGTATAAAATTACACGCGACTTTGCCGGACTTACTGGCGACGAAACTGTTTATGACTTATATACAGGAACAGGAACTATCGCTCAATTCGTTTCTAAAAAAGCTAAAAAAGTAATTGGTGTAGAAAGCGTTCCCGAAGCTATTTTGGATGCTAAAGCAAACGCAGAACGCAATAATATTACAAATTGCGAGTTTTTTGTTGGTGACATGAAAGTAGTTTTCAATGAAGCTTTTATCGCACAGCATGGAAAACCTGACGTTATTATTACAGATCCGCCAAGAGATGGAATGCACAAAGACGTTATTGATCAAATTTTAAAAATTGCTCCTAAAAAAGTAGTTTATGTAAGCTGTAACTCGGCTACACAAGCGCGTGATTTAGCTTTAATGGATGAAAAATACAAAGTAACCCGTGTTCGTCCGGTTGATATGTTTCCGCAAACGCATCATGTTGAAAATGTTGTACTTTTAGAACTTCGATAACTAAATTATAAATGAAAAAAATAATCTCATTTTTATTACTCTTTGCTTTTGGATTATCAGGTTGCGAGAAGGATGATATTTGTGACGCAAATACACCAACCACTCCCCGATTGATAATTTCGTTTTACGATATTAATAATCCAACTGTAAAGAAAAGAGTAACAAGATTAAAAGTAATTGGCGACGGACAAACCGAAGGAATCATTTTCAACGAAAGTGCCCTTGATAATGAAAAATACATTACCAGCGGCGATTCTATTGGTATTCCGTTAAAAACAGACGAAGACACAGTCACTTTTAGTTTTATTTTAAATTCAGACAATACAAATGCAGATTTGGTTAATACTGATAAATTAAAATTTAATTATACCAGGCAAAATGTGTATGTATCCAGAGCTTGTGGTTTTAAAACTATTTTTAAACTGGATACCCAAACACCTTACGAACAAACAGATCCTACCAGTGATGGTTTATGGATGCAAAATATCGCCCCAATAAATCTTAACATTGAATACGAAGATGAAACACACATTAAAGTATACTTTTAGTATTTGCTTATTGCTTTCAATGTTTTTGGTTAACGCCCAGGATTCTACGGCGACAAAAGAAATCGTTCCTGAAAAAACAAAAACTGCAGCAAAACCTGTAACAAAAGCAAAACCAGTTCAGGAAGCTAAAACAGACAGTATTCCAACTCCTCCAAAAACAAATCGTTATGGTTTGCGAGTAGGTGTCGATTTGTATAAACTAACTCGCGGTTTATATGATAAAGATTATAAAGGAATCGAAATTGTAGGTGATTTTCGTTTAACGAAAAAATACTATATAGCAGCAGAACTTGGTTTTGAAGATAAAACTACAGATGACGATAGATTAAATTCTACCGCAACCGGTACCTATATTAAAGGTGGTTTTGATTATAACTTATACCAAAACTGGCTTGATATGGAAAACATCATCAGCATAGGTTTACGTGGTGGTTTTAGTACCTTTAGTCAACAATTGAACAGTTATAAAATATACAACGCAAATCCTTATTGGGGTGAAGAACCTGCACTTGTTGCTGGACAAAAATTTGACGGCTTAACAGCAGGATGGCTTGAAGTTACAGGAGGTTTAAAGGCAAAAGTTTTTAATAATGTATTTGTAGGTTTCTCTGTTCAGTTAAAGCTTTTGGTAGCCAATAAAACACCTGATGGTTTTGATAATCTGTATATTCCAGGTTTCAACAGAACATACGATGGTAATTTCGGAATTGGATTTAACTATACCGTTTCTTATTTTATTCCGCTTTATAAGAAAAAAGTAATTGTACCTGAAATTCAAAAAAGCAGTCCGAAGAAATAATTTTTTATAAATAAATAAAAGCCACGAATTCACGAATTAAATAATCAATTCATGAATTCGTGGCTTTTAAATTTTATAGTTTTTTTAATATTAAGAATATTAAGACAATTGAAATTCAACTGCGGCTTTTGAATGAATCAGAGTTGTATCAAAAACAGGAACAGCAACATCTTCAGGTAAAATCACTAACGGAATTTCGGTACATCCTAAAATAATTCCTTCAGCTCCTCTTTTTATTAGTTCGTTTGCAATTTCCAGATAACGTTTTTTGGTTTCGGGAGTTACAAGTCCTTTTCCTAATTCTTCAAAAATGGTAGTATGAATAAAATCTTTATCATTTTCACTTTCCGGAATAATAGCTTCAATTCCCTGCGCGATAAGTTTATCTTTAAAAAAATCCAGTTCCATTGTGAATTTGGTTCCCAATAAACCCACTTTTTCAAGATTTTGCTTCTGAATTTCTTTCGCTGTTTCTGTAGCAATATGAATAATTGGTAAATCAATAGCTTCTTCAAGCTTATCGGCAATCAAATGCATTGTATTGGCACATAAAATAATAGCTTCTGCTCCGCCTTGTTTTAGAAATTGACAACCTTTTAAAAGCATATTAAAAGTCGAATCCCAATCGTTGTTTTCGTTATTCTTTTTTATATCAGCATAATTGAAAGAATAAAGTAAACATTCTGAGAAGTTCAGATCTCCCATTTTTTCATTTATTCCCTGATTTATAAGTTTGTAATAATCTGCTGTAGAAACCCAGCTAATTCCGCCTATAAGTCCAATTATCTTCATAAATAACTATTTTATAAATATTCCTTAATTATTTTTAACGCAGAGAACGCCAAGGTTTTTTCGCAGAGTTCACTAAGATTTAAGTTTTGTTTACACAATTTAAGCCCGCAAAGCGTTGTGAACTTTAGAATTGATTTTATTTAAGCAGATGCGCAGATAATTATCTAATCTTAATCTGCAAAATCTACGTGAAATAAAAATCTTTATAATCCTTTAATCTGTGGCTAATTAATTAACCTATTTCTCTAATTCCTTTTATAAAAATCCATTTCATGAAAAGCTTTTCGCCATCTTTTGTTTTTACCGCCTGAAATTTAGGTGAAATCAAAGTCGCCACAATAAACGACGTCATCGGAATCCAAAGCCCGGTTAATTGTGTATAGGTTGCTACCAAAAAGCGACCTAAAATAAATAAAATCGCGAAACATCCTAATTGATATAAAAAAGCTCTTACTTGTAGTTTTGACATTTTTTCCTTTTTGAGGTTCATAGTTACAAAGGTTCAGAGGGACAAAGGTTTTCCTTCCAACTTTGAAGCTTTGTGGTTTTGAACTTAGTTAACTTGTAGTTTTTTTGAGATTCAAATTATACAGATTCAAAGCAACAATGTTTTTTCTTCACCTTTGCACCTCTGAACCTTTGAGCCTTTGTGCCTATTCAGAAACCTGAAACTTCGTTCTCTTACTTCCTTCGTACATTTCGTATTTTACCAAACGTGCTTCAAGGCTTGCGTTAAAAAGTTTGATTTTTCTTGATGGTTTTAAACCCACAAATTTTAGTGCTTCAAGATTTGCGGTGATAAACCAGGCATTTGTTCCCGGATAACTTTTCTTTAGAGTATCACCAATATTTTTGTAGAATTCTTCCATATGAATATCCAGACGCTCATCATAAGGCGGATTAAAAACCATATGCAATTTTCCTTCTACCGCTTTTTCAGTATCAAAAAAGTTATCTTCAGAAATCGTAACATAATCGTCAAGATTTGCATTTTTGATATTGTCTTTGGCTTTATTAACCGCACTCGGTGCTTTATCAAAACCTTTAATGGTATAATGAAACTCTTTTGTTTTTTTCATTAAACTATTTACAATCTGATCAAATAAATCATTATCCCAGTCTTTCCATTTTTCAAAAGCAAATTCTTTTCTGTTAATATTTGCCGGAATATTACAAGCGATCATAGCTGCTTCTGCAAGGAAAGTTCCAGATCCGCACATTGGGTCTAAGAAGTGACTTTGACCTTCCCAACCTGATAGCAATAAAATTCCTGCCGCCAAAACTTCGTTGATTGGCGCAATATTAGTAGCCGTTCTGTAGCCACGCTGGTGCAATGAATTTCCTGAAGTATCCAAAGCCACCGAAACCTGATCTTTATCGATATGAATGTTGATTCTTAAATCCGGAAAAGCTTTATCAATACTTGGACGTTGTCCCGTTCTTTCTCTAAACTGGTCAACAATAGCATCTTTACATTTTTGAGAAACGAACTCAGAGTGGTTAAAATAGGTAGAATGCACCGTTGCATCAATTACAAAAGTTTGGTTGGCATTTAATAATTTCGACCAGTTCACGCCCGAAATTCCTTTATATAAAGCCTGTTCATTATTAGCTCTAAAAGAGTAAATTGGTTTTAAAACCTTAAGTGCAGTTCGCAGCGATAAATTGGCTTTGTACATAAAACCTTTATCGCCTTTAAAGCTCACCATTCTTACCCCTTTCTCAACATCCTGCGCACCAAGATCACGCAATTCTTTTTCTAATATTTCTTCAAAACCAAAAAAACATTTGGCTATCATTCTAAAATTTTCTTCCATCTTTATTTTTGTTTAAAAAAAACTCCGATCGCATACACACATCTGATTATTCAGGTATCGTCACGAAATAGTTATTTTTCGGCAAAAATACACTAAATTTGCCGGACTTTGAATTAATTGAAATAGAATAAATGTCTGAAGCACCAAACTCATCAACACCAAATCAGGAGCGTAACACCGAAAACTGGTTTACATCATGGTTTGATACTCCGTATTATCACATTCTTTATAAAGACCGAAATTACAGAGAAGCGCAGATTTTTATGGATAATCTAACGCATTATTTAAACCTGCCCGAAAAAGCAAAAGTCCTTGATTTAGCTTGCGGAAAAGGGCGTCATTCTATTTATTTAAATCAGCTTGGGTTTAATGTTTTAGGAGCAGATTTATCTGAAAACAGTATTGCCGAAGCCAATAAAAACAGCAACGAAACCCTTCATTTTAAAGTGCATGATATGCGCGAACCTTTCGAAGAAAAATTCGATGCTATTTTTAATCTGTTTACCAGTTTTGGCTATTTCGAAAGCGACGATGACAATCTTACGACCTTAAAAGCCATTAAAGAAAGTTTATCAGAATATGGTTTTGCAGTGATCGATTTTATGAATGTGACAAATGTAATCGAAACTTTAGTTCCCGAAGAAGTGAAAACAGTTGACGGAATCGATTTTAAAATAAAAAGATATGTTCAGGACGGTCATATTTTTAAGGAAATAGATTTTGAAGATCAAGGCAGAAAATACCATTTTACCGAAAAAGTAAAAGCTTTAACCCTAAAAGATTTTGAAGAATTAATGGCCGAAGCCGGCATTTTTCTATTAGATATTTTTGGAGATTACAAACTCAAAAAATTCCACAAAACCGAAAGCGAACGATTAATCATGATTTTTAAGTAGGTTTAATTGTTTAACTGTTAATTTGTTTAATCGTTTTAAGCAAAGTAACAAAACCGATTAAACGATTTAAACAAAAAAACGATTAAACAAAATAATGAACTATCTTTTACCCTTATTTTCTGTACTTCTGGGCTATGCTGTGGCTTTGTTTTTAAAACCAAAAAACAAAACCAATCTAAAACTATTATTGGCATTTAGTGGTTCATTTTTATTATCGTTAACCGTAATGCATTTACTGCCTGAAGTTTACGAATCTCACAATCACAATATTGGTTTATTTATTATGGTCGGAATTTTATTCCAGATCATTTTGGAGTTTTTCTCAAAAGGTGCCGAACACGGACACGTTCACGGGCATGCACAAATGTCACAAATTCCGTGGCTATTATTTATTAGTTTGTGTGTTCATGCTTTTCTTGAAGGTTTTCCGGTAAGTCATCATCATGGTTTAGCGGTTGGAATTGCAATTCATCATTTGCCAATTGCCGTAATTCTAACGACTTTTTTCATCAACGCCGGTTTAAACAAAAAAGCCATTTTTGCTTTTATGCTCACTTTTGCCATCATGACGCCGCTTGGCACAATTGCTTCAGAATATTTATCTTTTTTAAATCAATATTATACTGAAATTACTGCGATCGTAATTGGTATTTTATTTCATATTTCGTCGACTATTATTTTTGAAAGCAGCGAAGGACACAAATTTAATGTTGCCAAAGTTTCCATGATTGTCCTGGGAATTTTACTCGCATTTCTATTATAATTTAGAGCGTGACCAAATTCACAAAAGGCGCTATTTAGCAAACCGCTTATGTGCGCCTTTCGCAAATTCGGTCGGGCTATCCGGGCTACTTCGGTAGTAAGCTCCTATCCTAACGCAAAATCAAGTTTTAGGTTTCAAATTTCAGGTTTCAGGTTTCAAGTAAAAAATTATCTAATTGACTCATTTTCTAATTGACTAATTATTTAGTTCTCTTCTTCTCCTCTTTATTCCCAAAATCTCTTTCCTGAACTTTTATTTTTTTGTTTCCGAAGTTATAAGTCGCAGATAATCTGAGAAATCTGTTACTTTCATTTTGACTGTAAACCTGAGTAACGCCGTTTACCACAGATTTATAATCTTTTAAATAAGAAGTATTAAAAATATCATTGACAAGAAAACTTAATTGTAAATTATTTTTAAGAAAACTTTGTCTTACCGCAAGATTTAAACCTGCCATATATCCAATTTCATATAAACCTTTTTTAAACGGAGAGCTATAAAAGTATTCGAGTTGCAATTTTGTTGTTTCACCCAACGAAAAAGTATTTTCTGTAGTAAAATAAAGCTGTGCGTTATTTGAAGGAACAGCATTTATATCCGAAATAAAAGTAGTTTTTGATCCTAAAAGATAAACCGAACTTTGCGTCTCGAACCTATTTGTAACTTCAGCAGCGTAACTCTCTCCAATTCCAAATGAACTTTCATTAAAATAGTTCTCTCTGCTTATAATTTGCGTATTTGTGTCTGGATTTGACCTAAAAATAACACCATAACCATCATTTATAATATTGAAGAAAATATTAGTTCTCAAATTCTTTTTATACGAATACGTAAAATCAAAATTATTGCTAAATGAAGGTTTCAAAAAAGGATTTCCCTCAGAATAACTATTACTGTTTATATAAGTACGAAACGGATTCAATAAACCAAATCCCGGACGATTAATACGTTTCCCGTAAGTAAAATTCAGGCCGTGATTATCATTCAATTTATAATCTAAATAAAGACTAGGAAACAACTTTAGATAATTATTGGTTACTTCCTGGTTTAAAGTTCCAGAATACCCGTTTGTCTGTGTATTTTCGGCGCGTAAACCCAATTGAACACTTAATTTTTCATTGATTTTTTTATCGACATTCATATAAACTGCCTGATTATTTTCTGTGTATTCAAATACATTCGACTGATTGGGATCTAACACCGGATTTCCTGTAATTGTATTATAATAGAAAACATTACTATTACTTTTTATAAAACTTGCTTTTGCTCCATAAGATAAATTCATAAATGCTATTGGATGTTCCATATCAGCCTTAATACTATAATTATCAATATTTTGGTTAGAATTATTTCGCGCAGATTGATTTGTGTTTTGATATGTTCCGTCTGGTGAATATGAATTTGCCGTAAAATTTTTATCGAATTTAGAATCATATGTAAAGTAATCCAGATCGATACTAAATTTTCTCCCAATAGTATCTAATTTCGAGACCAAATGCGCATTATAAGTCTGACTTCCAGAATATTTATTATTGAAACCGTTATTTACTAACAATGAATCGACCGAATTTTGATTATTGAAAATTTTAATCACCGTATTCGATTTCATATCCGGATTATATCTTTCGTTTAAATACTGAAATCCAATTGCTGTTTTATCCGAAACATCATAATCTAATGAAAAACGACCTGAAAGATTATTCTCTTTTTGTTTTGAATCATCTCGTAATTGCCAAAGTCCATTTGGATAATCGATGTCTAAATCCTCTGTACTTCTGCTATTTCCAAGACGGCCATTTACGCTGGCAGCAAATCTGAATTTGTTTTTATTGTAAAAAAAACTATTTCTAAGCGTATAAATTCCGTAGGTATTTTGATCGTAAGACATAATAGAAGTATTTTTCCAGGAATCATGAATTCCTTTTTTCATAATAATATTAATGATTCCGCCAGAGCCGTTTGCCTCATATTTTGCCGGTGGATTTGCAATGATTTCGATACTTTTAATATCACTTGCCGAAATTGATTTCAAAAAATTATTCAATTCTTCACCAGATAATTCGATCATTCTTCCGCCTATCATTACTCTCGACGCGCCTTTTCCTAATATATTTATGGCACTGCTTTGTACCACAACGCCAGGCGCCGTATTTATCGCAGTTAATGCGTCTCCGCCCGCAGTCGAAATATTATTTTCGACATTATAAACCACACGATCTATTTTTTGTTCGACAATATTCTTTTGGGTTTTAATGACAACTTCATTCAAATTCGTTGCGCTTTCTTTTAAAGAAATAATTCCCAAATCTAAATCACTTTCTACTGAAATTTCTCTTTGAAAATCTGTAAATCCTAAAAGACTTATTTCTATTTTATAAGAACCTTTTTTGATATTGATTTCAAAAGTTCCGTCTTGTTTTGTTGTAATTCCGTCAATAATTTTTCCTTCTGTATTTAGTATTGAAACATCTGCCCATTCCAGCGGATTTGATGAATTCGTTACTTTTCCTTTTAATGCAAATGTTGATTGTGCCAAACAAAATAAAGGCAATAATAAAAAGATTAGGAGGTTTGCTTTTTTCATGATTCTAATTTTAAACTTGTTCAATTAATTTGAAGCAAAGTTGCCTTAGAAATTTTCCAGATTCGACCGACAAAAAAAAGTCGAACCATTTTCCTGAGAGGAAATTGGTTCGACTTTATTGGGTATGGCGTTCGACTTTTTACAAAATACTTATTTTCAACTGTTTCTATACTCAGTTGGTGTAAGTCTTGTATATTTTTTAAATGAAGTATTAAAAGATGATTTCGAATTAAAACCTACTTCGTATAATATTTCCAAAATGGTTAAATCATTCTTTGACTTATCTTTTAAAATATTCATTGCTTTTTGAATGCGATATTCGTTTACAAAATCAAAAAAATGCTGATCCATATGATGATTAATCAAAACCGATAAATCACGAACGGGAATGTTTATTTGATTGGCCAATTCCTGAATCGTAAGCGAAGGATCCAGATAAGGTTTTTGATCAGCCATATATTGTTTTAACAGTAAAATTTGAGCTGTAATTTCATCGTTTTGATTCTCTTTTTCAAAAGTTTTATTTTCTTCTTTAGGAAGAATGTCTTTCGTTAATTGCAATTTAGAATTAATTCCTCTAAAAAGTTCCGGATGATTCATTGCCTTCAAAATAAACCAGCACGTTACGAACAAAGCGACACTTCCTACCAAAACATTTGCCCAAATAAAAGCTTCATCGAAATTGGTGTATCGCAACATACTTTTTAAAGCAACAAGCGAATGTGCAGCAAGAAAAACCGATGTCATTTGAAAAAGCCATTTATAAGTTGAAGTACTTGGATTTGTGTAATTCTCCAGATATATTTCTCTGTATTTTTTCAAAATCAAAAAGACACTTATAATGTAAAATAAATACTGAATTTCGACTAAAACATGAAAAAAGTACATTTCAGGAGATTGATCATGAAACTGAAAGAAATTAAATTTATCAATACCCGACGCAAAATAAAACCTGGGAACAAAAACCAAATTCACTATTATAAATGGAATTGTATGAACTAAATGTTTCCATTTTAAACGGAAATCACTATAACAAACCGCTAATACATAAAGATAAAACAAAGGCATTTCAAGCAGGCAGGTTGTCCACCTAAAAATCTCCAGATCAAGATAATTACTAAGATAATCGTAAACGAAAAATCCGCTAAGATCGACTGCCGTTAAAATAAAAAAGCATGCAAATAACCGGTTTGCTAATTTATTTTCTGTTTTTACAGTTAATAAAAAGAAAGATAATAACAGGGAAACAAAAACTGCCATCCATGCAATACCATTCAAAAAACTTAATTTATCCATTTGTCTTTTATATTTAACAAATATAATATTTTAGTTCGTTCAGCAAGGTTTTGAAAAAGTATTCATAGAAAAGAAAAGTCACTGAAAAAGTTTAAAATCGTGATGAGTTTACTTTCTAATTTTTTCCAATTTGCCATAAAAAAGTTTAATTTTGGAGGATAACTATTTCTACAAAAAATGACATTTACTAAAACCACAGAACAAGCATCAAAATACGAGCATTTAGAAAAAATGTCGGTTCATGAATTGCTAACGAATATCAATAACGAAGATAAAACCGTTCCTAATGCAGTTGAAAAAGCGATTCCGCAAATTGAAGCTTTAGTGGCTCAGGTTGTTGCTAAATTAAAACTGGGCGGACGTATTTTTTATATCGGAGCCGGAACATCAGGACGTTTGGGCGTTGTTGATGCATCAGAATGTCCTCCAACTTTTGGTGTTCCGTTTGATTTGGTAAACGGAATTATTGCCGGTGGTGACACTGCCATTCGCCGTGCTGTAGAAAATGCCGAAGACAACGCAACTCAAGCCTGGATTGACTTGCAAGCGAATAATATTGGCGCAAATGACGTTGTTATTGGGATTGCTGCTTCTGGAACCACTCCGTACGTTATTGGCGGTTTAGAAACTTGTAATCAAAAGAATATCCTTACGGGATGTATTACAAATAATGCAGGAAGTCCGCTGGCTTTAACAGCTCAGTTTCCTGTTGAAGTTGTGGTTGGCCCTGAATTCGTTACCGGAAGTTCGAGAATGAAAGCCGGAACTGCTCAGAAATTAGTTTTAAACATGATTTCGACTGCAGCCATGATTCAGCTTGGAAAAGTAAAAGGAAACAAAATGGTCGATATGCAATTGAGTAACATCAAATTGGTCGATCGCGGCATAAAAATGATTATGGGAGAAATTCCGGTCTCGTATGAAGAAGGATCAGAATTATTGAAGAAATACGGCAGCGTTAGGAATGCTGTAGATAATTATAATAAGTAAAAAGGTTTTTAGTAAAATGTGAGATGTGTTTAACTGCATAATTTTTACCGCAATGACCGAAAAGTTGAGTGTCGATCTTTGTCAAAGTTTAAAACTTTGACAAAGATTTCGCAAAGTGAAACCTGAAACTAAAAAAAACTGAAACCTGAAACAAAAAAAATGGCAACAAATAAAGAACTTCTTGGAAAAGGAATTAAATATTTAACTGGATCTTTACCGTTATTATTTATTGGACCTTCCTTAATATATAATGCTTTTATGAATCAGCATACAAACTGGCATTATCTGGTTTTAGGAATTGGAATTGTAGCTTGTTTAAGTGCTATGTTTTTAATTTTTTATGGATTGAAAATTATTATGAAGGGTTTGTTTAATGATTAAATGTTAAACAAAGAAAAATTCACAATGAAAGCAATAAAATAAGACCTTGATGAAAAACTTAATAATTCTGTTTTTACTATTTAGCAACTTGTTAATTGCGCAAGAGCATATATTTGTAAAGCCTGATAAAAAGCCGAAATGTGCGATAATGAAAAACGGTACTTTTTCGAGTATAAATTACACCTTTAAGCAATATCATATGATTGTTAAAAATGGTATTCAAACAGAATATCTTGAAAACGGACAATATGTAATGTCTAAAATGGAATTTTTAAATGACTGTGAGTATAAAGCAACTGTCTTAAAGGTTACAATTCCGAATTATTTTGTTAAGCCGGGAGATCATATAACAACAAAAATATTACAAACACAAGATTCATATATCAAAGTCAAAAGTGTTTATCTAGGAAAAGAATTTGAATTTGTTTTTATTAAAATGGAATAATTTCTACAACAACTCATATTAAAAAATACATTCTTAGAACAAATTATAAAAATCCAAACATCAATGGAAAGTCTAATTCACATTCAGAAAACATTCGAAAAAGTCGTTTACATCGACAAAAAAATAAACAATCGGGAGTTTGAAGATTGTGTTTTTAAAAATTGTGATTTTTCTAACAGTAATTTTGCTTACAATACTTTTTTAGATTGCGAATTTATCGATTGCAATTTGTCTATGACAAGTTTATTCAGCACGAGTTTGAAGAATGTGACTTTCAAAAATTGTAAACTGCTTGGAATCGCTTTTAATGAATGTGATGATTTTTTATTCCAGGTTTATTTTGAAGAATGCACTTTGGATTATGCCATTTTTTCGAATAAAAAAATGCCTAAAACCAACTTTATAAATTGTTCGGTTAGAGAAGTAACTTTCATTGGAACCAATTTAACCAGTTCGGTTTTTGATAATTGTAATCTGGAAGGTGCTATTTTTAATGATACACAATTGGCTGCAGTGAATTTTAAAACCGCCTATAATTATAAAATAGATCCGGAATTTAATCCGATGAGAAAAGCACAATTTTCGAATGATGGAATTGTGGGACTTTTGGATAAATATGATATTAAAATTGTGTAAAAAATATGCCACGAATTTCACGAATTTACACTAATTTTTTAATCCAAAAAATAATTCAAATTCGCGTAAATTCGTGAAATTCGTGGCAAAAACTCCCAATTATATAATTATGGAAGCAACTGAATCCTATCTAGAAAGCATTAAAAAGCAATTTTTGTATTATAAAATGCTGGGCGAAAAATCCATCGATCAATTAGAACCGCAACAGCTTTTTGTTTCCTTAAATGAAGACACCAATAGTATTGCAACAATTATAAAACACATTTCAGGCAATATGTTATCGCGCTGGACAGACTTTCTAACATCAGATGGTGAAAAAGAATGGCGCAATCGTGATGCTGAATTTGAAAATGATTTACAATCTAAAGAAGAAGTTCTTGAGATTTGGAACAAAGGCTGGGATTGTTTTCTTGGTGCGTTAAACGGTTTAAACCCTGAACAGCTTTCGGATATTATTTATATTCGAAATGAAGGTCATACCGTTATTGAAGCCATAAATCGTCAATTAGCTCATTATCCTTATCATGTGGGCCAGATTGTTTTTTATGCGAAACAATTGAAAAGTGGAGATTGGGATAGTTTATCAATTCCGAAAAATAAATCAGGAAATTACAATGCTGAAAAGTTTGCCAAAGAAAAAGAAATCAAGAACTTTACCGATGATGAATTGAAGAGATTGAAATGATAGAATATCATGCTAATTTAGGTGGTCTGTGGTGGTGGATTCTGATTAAGTTTTGTAAAACAAAATTATCTGATGAACAAACCAATGAAAAAAGAAGAAGAAATTTATATTTTCTGTTTTTTATAAATATAATTTTTGTCTCGATAGCCACAATATTTCTAATTTATCTTATATATTTCTAGCCCTGATTGCAATGGAAATCCTTTTTGTTTTTTCTTTAAAAACAAAAAGATTGAAATGAAAAGCAGGAAATAGCTCCTAAAAAAACAACTTAAATTTAAAATGAAAAAAATTATATTCCTTTTACCGTTAGTCACATTATTCTCCTGTTATAACGCAGAACACAATTGCAAAGATTTTAAAACCGGAAAATTCAAATTTGAGTTTGAAGTAAATGGTGTTAAAAAAACAACTGTTTTTGAGCGTAAAGACAATATTGAAATTGAGACTTTTGAAGGAAAAACAGATACATCAACAATTCGCTGGGTAAGTGATTGTGAATATGTTTTGCAGAAAAAACACCCAAAAAACATGGCTGAGGAAAAAGCAATCAGCATGAAGATTTTAAATACTTCTAAAGATTCTTATACTTTTGAATTTGGAATGGTGGGTTCTGAAGAAAAACAACGCGGAAAGGTTTATAAAATTGATTAAATAAACAATTACTTCTGCCACAAAGGCACCAAAGGCGCAAAGTTTTATTCCTCATTTATGTCATCCCCAGAAACTAGGGATAACAAATTGTGTGCTCACTAGCTAATACAAATTGAGAACTATTTTTTAATTCGTATTTGGGCAAATTTGTGAAATTCGCGGCAAAAAGAAAAAACTTTATTCGTGTTTCTTTTACATTTCTATTTTAAATGTTAAATTACAACTCAAATCTTACACATGAAAAACACGATTTCACATAGAGTTGCCGACTTTTTAAAGGATTATCCGCCTTTTAATTTTATGCATCAAAAGGATCTTGAAAAATTATCTGAGCAAATTTCTATTGTCTATAAAGATAAGGATGCTGTTATTTTTGCAGAAAATGATAAAACGCACGATTCTTTTTATGTGGTTCATAAAGGGGCAATTGCGCTTAAAAAAAGTTCTAAAAACAATGTTTTGGACATGTGTGATGAAGGTGATATTTTTGGCTTGCGTCCACTTTTGGCACAGGAAAATTATATTATGGAAGCCGTGGCGCATGAAGAAAGTATTCTTTATGCGATTCCAATTGCTGTTTTTAAGCCTTATGCGCTGGAGAACAGAAATGTTGGTAATTTCCTGATTGAAAGTTACGCCTCCAATACCCGCAATCCTTATTCGGATATTCATAAAGATAAATTATATGGTGACGACTTAGGAAACGACAATTTACATTCTACAAAAGATTCTTTTGATTTACAGCCTATAAAATATTCGAAGAAAATTGTGACTTGCAGTCCGTCGACAACGGCGAGGGATATTGCAAAAATTATGAATAAGAAAAAAGTCGGGGCAATTTTGATTGTTGATGAAATGCTTCCAATTGGTATTATTACGGATAAAGATTTGCGTAATAAGATTGTTACCGGCGATTATTCGATCCTGACTACGGCTGAAACGATTATGACAAAGCCAGTTGTGACATATCCTAAAAAAATGACGGTAACAGAAGCGCAAATGGCAATGATGAGAAGCAACATCAACTATTTATGTCTCACAAAAGACGGAACTGTAAATACAAAAGCAGTTGGTATTTTATCGAAACATGATGTAATGGTGGCGCTGGGCAATAATCCCGCTGTTTTGATAAAAGCTTTAAAAAGAGCTAAAAAAGCAAAGGAAATTAAACCTATTCGTGCCAGAATTATGCAATTGCTTCAGGGATATTTAGATCAAAATATTCCGATGACCTTGATTTCTAAAATCATAACCGAATTGAACGAAGCCTGTACAACGCGCGTTATTGAAATTTGTATCGAAAAAATGAGCAGTCCGCCACCGGTAAAATTTGCATGGCTGGCACTTGGAAGCCAAGGGAGAAGCGAGCAAATGCTGCATACTGATCAGGATAATGCTATTGTTTATGAAAATGTTTCGGAAGTTTTTAGGGATGAAACAAAAGTCTATTTTTTAAAATTTGCCGCTCTTGTTAATAAAGGTCTTTTTGATATTGGCTACGATTATTGCCCTGCAGAAATGATGGCCTCAAATCCAAAATGGTGTTTGAGTCTGGATGAATGGAAGACTCAGGTGCATCATTGGATTACAAATCCGGGAAAAAATGAGGTTTTATTATCTTTTATTTTCTTTGATTATAGTGTAACTTATGGTGATACAGAAATTACTAATGAACTTTCTGATTTTATTTTTGAAAATGTAAAAGCAAACCCTATTTTTTATGTTCACTTAGTAAGCGGCGCTTTACAGAGTCCTTCACCTACGGGCTTTTTCAGGCAATTTCTGGTGGAACAAGATGGTGCAAATAAGGATAATTTTGATATTAAAAGGCGTGCTTTAATGCCATTGACAGACGCTGCACGTGTCCTGATTTTATCGCACTCCGTAAAATCGATCAGCAATACTGCCGAACGTTTTGAAAAATTGGCAGAACTGGAACCCAATAATAGAGAGTTGTATCTATCCTGCTCATATTCATTTAAGGCGTTATTGAAATTTAGAACGAAACAAGGGCTTTTACATAATGATTCGGGCCAATTTATAGCTTTGGAAACTTTATCAAAAATGGAAAAAATAAAACTCAAAAGGACTTTTAAAACGATCAAGGAACTTCAGGAATTGATTAGTGTTAGATTTAATGTTTCAAATGTGGTATAAATATGAGTCTATTTAATTTTTGGAAGAAAGAAGATAATTTATTTGATGAAAATATCAGTATTGAAGAAACGAGATTTGTTGTTTTAGATACAGAAACTACCGGCTTTGATTATGATAATGACAGAATACTTTGCATTGGCGCCTTAGTTTTGCAAAATAATATGATATCGATTCAAGATAGTTTCGAAGTTTACATTCAACAGGATCATTATGATAAATCGACTGCTCAGATTCACGGTATTCTGAAAGATTTTGTTTTAAAACGTCCAAATGAATTAGAAGCTTTACAGCAATTTTTAACTTTTTTAGGCGATTCAATTATTATCGCACATCACACTATTTTTGATGTTACAATGATTAATAAAGCACTGGAAAGAAATGGCTTAGCACCTTTAACAAACAAAACTTTAGATACGGCACATTTGTATAAAAAGACTTTAATTAAATCGCATTTATTTGAAAGAAAGGATCATTATACCCTGGATGATCTTGCTGATAAATTTGATATTTCAAAAAAAGACAGACATACCGCTTTAGGCGACGCTTATATTACTGCTATTGCGTTTTTGAAGATTGTAAAGAAATTAAAAGAGAAAAAAGAAATTAATTTAAATCAGATTTTTAAATAATTTACATTTTTTTATGAAGCTAAAATTTACATTTAGCGCAAAAAATTACATTTTAACAATATAAGACTTACTATTTGTTAATAATAATAAAAAATTTTCATAACATGTATTTTGTTTTTAGGAGATAGCTTTGCCATAATCAAAAACAAAAACTTATGAAATTTAATTTTTTAAAATCAATCGTATTAGTTACTATCACAGGAATTATTGCAATTAGCTGTCAAAGTGACGATTCAGATTCATTAATTGATAATAAAATTAATGACAGTAAACCTTTAAATGAAAATGATCCATCATTGCAAAAAATACTTGCTATGGGCTTTAATTTAAAAAACATTCAGGAATTGAAAGACTTTTATCTTGTTGAAAATGATATACTATTTTCTAAGAATGAGTATATTTCACAAACTACTGGAAAGCCTGCACAAGCACACTATAATTCTCTGGTATCAATGGAAAATGTCAATATCATTAAGGTTGGAATACATAACTCTATCCCAAGTTCCGGTAATGACAATTGGAGAAACGCAATAGCTGCTGCAATAAGCGACTGGAATGCAATAAGTGATTGCAGAGTAAATTTTACGATAACTGTACCAGCAGAATGCGACATTTTAATTGGATCGGATGAGGGTATTTTGCCTCTTAATACCCCCGCATCAGCGATTCTTCCTATTAGTGGACAACCGGGATTTCAAATTGCTATAAACCTTGATGCAATTAATGACAGAGTGTTTTCAGAAGACGAAAAAAAACACATTTTAAAACATGAGTTTGGTCACACTATTGGATTTTGCCATACAAATGGTCCTCTTAGAGGAGAAGATACCGATCAGAGCGGCTTCAATTTAATCAATTATACCCCTACTGGATTTGGAGGTAATCAGGATCCTTATTCTGTTATGAATACCGGAACTGCTCTATCTTTTGTTTTCTCAAGTTATGATCTATTTGCGGCAAGGTATTTATATCCGGAATTATATTCGATGAGTGAAATGATTTCTTATCCAGTAGAAGGTTCAACCATTTATGGCTCAGGAAGTTTTGATATTTCATGGAGATCATCATTTATTTTAGAACAAAATATTACAATAGAAGTATTTCTTGAAAATGTATTAGTAAAAACAACTACAGAAAAAAATGATGGCAATACATATGTAGGCAATTATGGTGATGGCCAATACAAAATTAAGATATCATCACCATCAAATTCAAACACCTTTGATCTCGTAAATTTTTATTATGTAAATGACTAAATTTATCCATAATTAACATAATAAATATTCAATTGTATTCTGAGTGCAAAACGTCAAGACATAAAGTTTTGGCGTTTTTTTTATAAGTAAAACGGCTATTCTGTAATCATTTAAACTGAATCAGAAATCGGTTAAATTAAAAAGTGCACTCTTCTATACTTTCTTGTTTTTTAATTTAAAAAAAATAAAACAAGCAAATAGATTTAGATTTATCAAATTGTAATGAACTGATATTTATAGCAATTGCTCTCCTGAAGATTATAAAAATTAAAAGAGAAAAGAGATCAATCTGACAAACTTTCTAAATAATTTACATTTTTTTATGAAGCTAAAATTTACATTTAGCGACACTTATTTACCATTTAGTAATATATACCTTATTATTTATTAGCAATAAGAAAAAATTAGCATAACATTTATATTGATTTTGAAAGATAGCTTTGTTAAAAACAAAAAACAAACTATTATGAAATTTAACTTTTTAAAATCAGTAGCATTACTGGGCTTTACAGGACTTTCTGTAATTAGCTGCCAAAATGATGATTCAAAAGATTCTTCTAACGATGTAAATGCAGATATTGATTTTACATCACATTCAAAAGTTCCTGCTTTTGTTTATCCAATGACCGGTTTCGAAAATCTTAAAATCAGTACATTATTATCTAGTTCTGATGTATTAGCTGAATCCCCTTCTTTTGTTTATGGTCCTCAGCCTGATGGTGCCGGCTTAATGAAAAATCCTAATGGCGAAGGTTATATTATGATTACAAACCACGAAATTGTACAATCTGTTTCAAGAGTTTATTTAGATAAAACGTTCAAACCTGTAAAAGGAGAATATATTGTTGACGCAGTGGGTGGTATGACACGTTTGTGTTCTGCAACTTTAGTAACACCTGAAATACACGGATTTGGTCCGATTTTTTTAACTGCAGGAGAAACTAACCAGGAAAGTATGGTTCACGCAATTAACCCATTAGGACTAACAACAGATAAGAGCAGAACGGATAGAATTTTACCAGCACTAGGAAAAGCAAGTATGGAAAATGCGGTTCCATTAACTAAAGAAGCTTATCCGGGGAAAACAATCATAATTATTGGTGAAGACCAGTCTTACTCCACTTCTCATGCAAGTGCAGGACAGTTAATTATGTATATGAGCAATACTGTTGGTGATCTATCTAACGGAAAATTGTATGCTTTAAAAAGAACAGACGGAAATCAGGTAGAAACTACAATGACTTTAAACAATTCATATCCAGTTTCATTCGTTGAAATTCCAGACGCTAAAAACTTAACTGGGGCAGTTATCAACACAACTGTAAATTCTTTGGGTGTGATTCGTTTTTCAAGAGTTGAAGATATTGATTACAGAAAAGGAAGTGCAAGCAATAATAGAGAAATTTATTTTACAGCCACTGGCCAGGCAACTGGATACGCTAATCCTGTAGATGGATATACAATGTGGGGACGTGTTTACAAACTTAAAATGGATGCCAATGATCCGCTTAAAGGAACATTAGAATTAGCTGTAGAAGGCGACAGTACACCAGGAACAGGAATCATCAATCCTGATAATCTATGTGTGACTGAAAATTACGTTTACATTCAGGAAGATGGCGACAGTTATTATACTGAGGCTAAACATGATTCATATATCTGGCAGTACAACATCGCAACAAAACAAAATAAAGCATGGTTAAATATGAACCATAAAAGAACTGATACTGCGTGGAATACTTTGTACAATCAAAGCGGCGAAATGAAATTTGGTAGCTGGGAATTCGGTGCTATGACCGATATCTCAGATTTAATTGGTGTACCAGATACTTTTACTTTAAATATACACCCACATACATGGCAATCAGAAAAATTTGAAAATGCTGACGGTTCAGGCGTTAGCAAAGTTAGAGAAGGAGGCCAGACTGTTATTATAAGAAACGTACAACGATAATAATCAAATTAAAAATTAAACAAAAAAACAACCCTTATTTTCCGATAAGGGTTGTTTCTATTACAATGTATTATGAAATTAACGCACTTTACTTTTCTATTTTTAACGCTTTGTTTTTTCTTTTCATGTCAAAAAAATGAAGTTTTAAAGACAACGATTAAACAAGATTTATTGATTTATTTAACTAAATTAAACAACGAAATCATTGAACTTGAAAAGTTTGTCAATAATAATTCATCGCAAAAAGAAATTTTAGAGCAATTTAAAAAGTGTCGGATAACGTATAAAAAAGTAGAATGGGCAGTTGAATATTTTATTCCGGATGCAGCAAGATTTATGAATGGTCCGGCATTAGATGAAATAGAATTAGAAGAAAACAAATCTTTTGAGCCACATGGCTTTCAGGTTATAGAAGAAATGATTTATCCAGAGTATTCCATAGAAAATAAAAAAGATATAATTAGGGAATTACGTATTTTTCAATCGAATGTCAAACAAGTAACAAATACATTTGAAGTTATAACTATTAGCGACGATTACGTTCTGGATGCAACAGAACAAAACGTTTTTCGAGTTATTTCTTTAGGAATTACTGGTTTTGACAGTCCTATTTTACAATCTTCAATTCCTGAAACCGGTGAAAGTTTGATAATGATTCCGAGTTTATTCGAAAAAATAAATCCGAAAAGTAAAACATTGGCAGATTTAAAAAAGTTGACTATTGAAGCACAAAAGTATTGTACTAAAAATAACAATTTCAATAATTTCAACAGGGCTTTTTTTATAACCGAGTATTTAAATCCAATTTCAAAGAAAATTAAAATTTTTCAAAAGGAAGAGCATATTAAAATTGTAAACAAGAATAGTCCCTTAAAACCTACTATTGCTACTTTATTTGATAAAGATGCTTTTGATGTAAACGGATTTGTACTTTCAAAAGATTATAATTTTACAGCCGACAAAGCAACTTTAGGAGAAAAATTATTTTATGATAAAAGTCTTTCTAAAAACAATGACAGAAGTTGTGCCTCTTGTCATCATCCCGAAAAAGCTTTTACAGATGGCTTAAAAACAAATCTTTCATTAACAGGAATCAATTTGGCGAGAAACACTCCTACCTTAACATACGCGTCTTTACAAAATGCTCAATTTTGGGATATGCGTCAGTTGGATTTAGAAAAGCAAAGTGTTGATGTTATTCACAATAAGGATGAAATGCATGGCTCTATGGAAAATATTCATGCCAAAATTTTATTGGATCAGGATTATATAAAACTTTTCAAAAAGGCATTTCCAAAAACTACAAAGCCTGAGGCGTGGCAAATTCAAAATGCTATTGCCAGTTATGTGAGATCTTTAAATTCTTTTGATTCCAGATTTGATGTTTACATGAGAGGAGAAAAAAATGCATTAAATAATGAGGAAATTGAAGGAATGAATCTTTTTATGGGAAAAGCGAAATGTGCCACTTGCCATTTTACGCCATTGTTTAACGGAACTGTTCCGCCAGGCTACTCAAAAACAGAACATGAAGTTATTGGAACTCCTGCTGAAGCCAACGGAAAAAAACTGAGTCCGGATTCTGGTCGTTATTTGTATAATAAAATGCCTCAGCTCATTGGAGCATTCAAAACTCCGACAGTTAGAAATATCGCAATTACAGCTCCATACATGCATAATGGAGTTTTCAAAACTCTGGAGGAAGTTGTCGATTTTTATAATAAGGGCGGTGGAAAAGGTCTGGGATATGAAGTTGAAAACCAAACACTCCCTTTTGAAGAATTAAAGTTGAATAAAAAGGAAGAAAAAGCTCTTGTTGCCTTTATGAAAACTTTGACTGATAAAAGATATCAGTAAAAACAATATTATTTAAAAAGCGCTAAGAAAATCTTAGCGCTTTTTAAAAATTTATTCTAAAACTAAACCAATCTGGCCATCGTCATCTAATTCTGTTTCAACCGAATCATCCTCTGAAATCTCCGGCGTTTCCGGAACTTCTTCGACAGGCTCTTCATAAGGTAACGGATCTAATAAATTAACTTGTTTTAGTTTTTCAGTTGTTAACTGATTTCCTAAAGCTTTAAAACCTTTTACAGCTATAAATTCCTCAACATCAATATGTAAATCTTCTTTTTGAACTCCTTTTACTTTAGCAAAAACCAATTGTGCCATCGGACGATAATCTGTCGAAACGATTTCTAACTGCGAATTTGGATGTTCTGTAATGAAACTTTCTTCTTTTCCTTCATTTTCAACCAAAAAACGTTTCAAATAGTAACGCTCTTTTTCGCCGTCATAATAAATAGCAGAAATTGGTTTCTTAGGATTCCATTTTTCCAACACAATCATGTCTTCATCAAAATGTGTCGATAACTCCGGAATTATAACTTTCAGTTTTCCTGATTGATTAATAATCAAGATTTTATCGCTAGGCTTAAATTCACCTAATAATTCTCCTCTTGCATCAACATTTAGACGTTTTACGGTATCATCAAACCAAACTTTTCTCGGCAATAGAGTCGAAATTCCTTTTTCTTTTAATTCAATTTTCTTGATAGGATATTTGGTTACCAAATTTCCTTTTGATGCACGTCCTTTAATGGCTAGTTTGGCAAAATCAATATCGAATTTCAATTTTTTGATCGTTCCAACCTGACGTAATAAAATGGTAATTACCTCAGCTTCTCCATTCGGATTATGCGAGAAATAAACCACTTGTGAACCGGCTGTTTCATTCGTTAAATCATACGGTTTATCACGTGTTACACCCGACACATTAAAACGTTTAATGTATGAAGGACCTGATTTTCCATCACGGTAAATCATGTTGTAAATCGTACGTTTATCGCTCTTATCGAAAATAGCAACGTGAATAATATCTTTTCCAACAAATGTTTTTGCATCAACTTTTGTTACAAGCATTTTTCCATCACGGAGAAATACAATAACATCATCAATATCAGAACAATCGGTAAGATATTCGTCTTTTTTCAAGCTTGTTCCAACAAAACCTTCTTCGCGGTTTACGTAAAGTTTTGTGTTTCTTAAAACTACTTTTGTTGCTTCAACATTATCAAAAACACGAAGTTCTGTCTGACGTTCGCGGCCTTTTCCGTATTTTTCTTTTAATTTAGTAAAATAGGCAATTGCAAAATCTGTCAGGTTTTCTAAATTATGCTCTACCTCTTTCATTTCATCCTCTAATTTAGCGATAAAATCATCGGCTTTATCAGAGTCAAAACGGGTAATACGAATCATCGGAATCTGAGTCAATCGCTGTAAATCGTCGTCATTAATTTCTCTGACGAATGATTTTTTGAAAGGCTCAAATCGGTCGTATAAATATTTATAAAGAGATTCTCTATCAGAATACAATTTGAAATCAATGTACATTTCTTCGCGAATGAAGATTTTCTCTAAAGTCGAGAAATGCCATTTATTTTTTAATTCTTCTAACTGAATTTCTAATTCCTGACGAAGTAAATCTACTGTTCTGTGCGTTGAAATTTTCAACATTTCAGAAACTCCGATAAACAAAGGTTTGTTATCTTCAATAACACAACCCAAAGGTGCTACAGAAGTTTCACAAGCTGTAAAAGCAAATAAAGCATCAATAGTTTTATCTGGAGAAACGCCTGGAAACAAGTGAATTAAAATCTCAACATCAGCCGCTGTATTGTCTTCAATTTTCTTGATTTTGATTTTACCTTTATCATTGGCTTTCAAAATACTGTCAATCAAAGTAGTCGTATTGGTCGAAAACGGAATTTGCGTAATCACCAAAGTGTTCTTGTCTAATTGTGAAATTTTGGCACGAACCCGAACACGTCCACCACGCAATCCGTCATTGTAATTGGACACATCGGCAATACCCTGAGTCATAAAATCAGGATATAATGTAAATGCTTTTCCTTTTAAAATTTTAATCGAAGCATCAATTAACTCATTGAAATTGTGAGGCAAAACTTTAGTCGAAAGACCAACCGCAATTCCCTCTGCTCCCTGTGCCAAAAGCAACGGGAACTTTACCGGAAGATTGTTTGGTTCTGCACGACGACCATCGTATGAAACTCCCCAATCGGTAATTTTTGGCGAATATAAAACCTCCAAAGCAAATTTAGATAAACGTGCCTCGATGTAACGAGAAGCCGCAGCTCCGTCGCCCGTTAAGATATTTCCCCAGTTTCCCTGACAGTCAATCAATAAATCTTTCTGGCCAATTTGCACCATTGCATCACCAATACTCGCATCTCCGTGTGGGTGATACTGCATAGTGTGTCCTACAACATTGGCAACTTTATTATAACGACCATCATCCAACTCTTTCAAAGAATGCATAATACGACGCTGAACCGGTTTAAAACCGTCTTCAATCGCCGGAACTGCACGTTCAAGAATTACATAAGAAGCATAATCCAAAAACCAGTCTTTGTACATTCCCGTTACTTTCGTAATAACGTCTTCTCCTTCTTCTTCCTGATTCTCGTAAAAATGCTGTCCTTCAAAATGTTTAGCGTCTACGTCAATAATTTCGTCGTCTCCATCCTGATTTTCATCAAGTTGGTTTTCGTCTGAATTATTTTCGTCGTCGTTTGGAATTATGTTATCGTCTTCTTCGTCTTTCATTTTTATGCTGAATTATTCAGTATTTTTATGATTTAATTTTATTTGAAAATTTCTTTTATTTTTAAAGAATATTCTTCTTGAGTAGGAAATTGAAATTTCAAAATCCGAGTCACTGACTCGGATTTTTATATCTCTCAAAAACCCCAGTCAGTGACTGAGGTTTTCATAATATTATTTTAAATAGCAGCATCCTCAATCGTATCCAACTCTACCTTCAAATTCTTGATAATAAATTCTTGTCTGTCCGGGGTATTTTTCCCCATATAGAACGACAATAATTGCTCTATCGAAGTATTTTTATCCATCATAATTGGGTCAAGGCGAATCGTTTCTCCAATAAAGTTTTTAAACTCATCCGGAGAAATCTCTCCCAAACCTTTAAATCGGGTAATTTCCGGTTTTGGTTTTAGTTTTTCGATGGCATCTTTTCTTTCTTCTTCAGAATAACAATAGATGGTTTCTTTTTTATTTCTAACCCTGAAAAGCGGCGTTTGTAAAATATACAAATGTCCTTCTTTGATTAATTCAGGAAAGAATTGCAAAAAGAAAGTAATCAACAACAAACGAATGTGCATTCCGTCGACATCGGCATCGGTTGCGATTACGATATTGTTGTAACGTAGTTTTTCGAGTCCGTCTTCGATATCTAAAGCCGCTTGTAGTAAATTGAATTCTTCGTTTTCATACACAATTTTCTTCGTCATTCCGTATGAATTCAAAGGTTTACCACGCAAACTGAAAACGGCTTGTGTATTTACGTCACGCGACTTGGTGATCGATCCGGAAGCCGAATCTCCCTCGGTAATAAAAAGCGTGCTCTCTAAGTTTCTTGGGTTTTTTGTATCCGGAAGATGCGCTCTGCAATCTCTTAATTTTTTATTATGAAGATTGGCTTTCTTAGCACGATCTGTTGCCAGTTTTCTAATTCCTGATAATTCTTTTCTTTCACGTTCGGCTTGCAGAATTTTACGCAATAAAGCTTCTGCTGTTGGCGGATTTTTATGTAAATAATTGTCAAGTTTGTTCTTAACAAAGTCATTTACAAAAGTACGAACCGAAACCGCCGGCGTTCCATCATCAGAACCCATATCTGTAGAACCTAATTTTGTTTTGGTCTGAGACTCAAAAACAGGTTCCATAACTTTAATACTAATCGCACTTACAATCGATTTACGAACATCTGAAGCTTCAAAATTTTTGTTGTAAAACTCACGAATGGTTTTTACAATTGCTTCTCTGTAAGCTGCCAAGTGCGTTCCTCCTTGCGTTGTATTTTGTCCGTTTACAAAAGAGTGATATTCTTCGCTGTATTGTGTTTTACTGTGTGTTAAAGCGATTTCGATATCATGATCTTTCAAGTGAATGATTGGATATTCTAAATCATCTTCATTAATCGTTTCTTCTAATAAATCTCTAAGACCGTTCTCAGAAATATATTTTTCGCCATTAAAAATAATCGTTAAACCATTGTTTAGATAACAATAGTTTTTGACCATTTTAATCACATATTCCATACGGAATTTGTAGTTTTTGAAGATTGTTTCATCTGGCGTAAAAGTTACTTTTGTTCCTTTACGTTTGGTTGTCTCAATTACATCTTCTTCAAGAACCAAATTGCCTCCTGAAAACTCTGCTGCTTTTTGCTTGTCATCACGAACAGATTCTACACGAAAATAGTTCGAAAGTGCATTTACTGCCTTTGTTCCGACACCATTTAAACCAACAGATTTCTGGAAAGCCTTAGAATCGTACTTTCCACCTGTGTTCATTTTCGAAACTACATCTACTACTTTTCCTAACGGAATTCCACGTCCGTAATCACGAACCGAAACCGTTTTATCTTTGATGGTAACTTCAATCGTTTTTCCGGAGCCCATGACGAACTCATCGATACAGTTATCTAAAACCTCTTTTAATAGAATATAAATACCATCATCCGGCGAAGATCCATCTCCCAATTTTCCGATATACATTCCCGGACGCATACGAATATGCTCCTTCCAGTCGAGTGATCGGATATTATCTTCGTTATATTGATTTTGCTCTAGCATAAATGAATTGGATTTTCGGCTAATGTACCATTTCTAGCTAAAAAATAAAAGCGTATTTCTTTTTTGTTATGATTAATAACAGCTTTGAATTTTATTTAAATTGATTTTAAAATAATACAGGCTTTAAAAATATAAAATATCAGTTCTAAAATACAAAAATACTATTTGATTCCCAGAACTTCTTTTGCCAAAGCAATCATTTCGGGAGTTCCCGTATTTTTGTTTTTTTCGTCAGAAAGTTTTACGACGCCTTGCCAATGGATATTATCTGGCTTCGTGTCGGTTAATTTTATTACCATATTCATGGAAGGTAATCCAACATCATTTGTAAAATTAGTTCCAATGCCAAATGACATTTTAATTTTGTCTTTACAAAAGTCTGCGATCGTTTTTACTTTATCAAAATTAAGCGAATCCGAGAAGACAATAGCTTTCGATTTTGGGTCAATCCCCATTTTGATGTAATGAGAGATTACTTTTTGAGCAAACTCAACAGGATCTCCACTATCGTGCCTTACACCATCAAAAAGCTTTGAGTATTTTTTATCAAATTGATTGAAAAATATGTCTGTTGTGTAGGTATCTGTTAAGGCAATTCCCAGGTCACCGCCATAAACTTGCGTCCAATGCTCAAGACTTATCGAATTTGCCATTTTAAAACCATATTGTGCGGCATGAAACATAAACCATTCGTGTGCGTGAGTTCCCAAAGGACGTCTGTTGTTGAGCATGGCAAAATGAACGTTGCTTGTTCCAATGAAACTTTCTGCCCCAAAAGTTTGCAGTGTTTCATTGACCAAAACGTGCACATCATAAGAATGGCGGCGTCTTGTACCAAATTCTAAAACAGAAACACCTAATTTATTATAGTTGTCAATTTTTTCTTTTGTGACTTTTTTTATCGCATCATCGTTTAAATGAATTAAATGATTTGCTTTATAAAAAAGTTCGGAAATCAATGCCATTAAAGGTACTTCCCACAAAATTGTTCGATACCAAAAACCTTCTACAACAACTTTAACTTCTGAACCTTCCTGAGTAATTTTAACTTCTGAAGGATCAAAACTATAGCCCTGCAAAAAATCTAAATAAGTAGGATCGAGATACGGACAATAATGCGATAAATAATGTTTTTCGTCTTTTGTTAATCGCAAGTCTGCCATTGCATCAACCGATTTTCGAAGCAAATCTGCAAAACCGGGCGGAAAAACATGTTTACCACGATTGATAAATCCATAACGAACTTTAGCCTTTGGAAAAAGTCCGATTACGGCATGCTGCATCGTAAATTTGTAGAAATCATTATCTAAAATCGATTTCAAAAAAGTTGTTTCCATAAGACAAGTTGCTATATATTTTTTCAAATCCGTAACTGCTAAGATACGCCAATTCGGTAAAAGAAGAAAATGATATAAATCAACTTTGCTTAAAAATTCTTACTTTGAAACCACTTTAAATGCTGCAATACTATTTGTGTCTACAAAAAAAGTAATATACTCTCCTATTGTATTATCAAAAGTTATCTGAAACTCTAAACCGCCTTTTCTCTCTCTTCCATTAGTAATCCTAACGGGTTGATTTCTTTTGTTTAAATAATAAAACTGATCTGATTTTGAAATATTTTTGATTTCAAAAGTGATTTTATCGCCATTTCTTACTTCAATTATACCAGATTCGGGCGATTTGATTTTATAATCTTTTTCAATTGTTTTATTATAAATTAAAGGTCCGTTCAGGAAATTTTCTTTACTTAATTTATCACCCAAATAAGATTCGGAATCCGGGAAATGTTTGGCAAAAAAGTAATCAGGATCCGTATCAAAGTAAACGGCCGAAAAGTCATTTACCATTCTTCCTTTACTGCTGTCATAATAGCCTTGCCCCCAGGTAACGTCTATTAATCTCCATTTTTTATCAATCAAAACCATATTCCATGCATGGTTTGAAGTGGTATTTTTTCGTCCAATATCAACTAATCTGGTTTTAGAATCTCCGCGAACAATTTCACATTTAATTCCAACTAATGAAGCTAAACGTTGATACAAAACCGTAAATCCTTCACAAACCGCTTTTTTAGACTTAAATGCTTTTTCAACCATTTGATCATTCAACGCCTGAATCTTTCTTTGTTTTTCGGCTTCTGAACGATAGCTAAAGCCCTGCGTTTTTGGAGGATTTAAAAAAGCAGCATAATCATACCTTACGTTATAGGCAATCCAGCTATAAATTGCTCGTGCCTTGTCGTAATCAGAGGTAAAATCCTTTTCGATTCTCTCTGCCAATTTTTCGGTTGTACTAAAACTTTTTGGGTATTTTAAAATGATGTTATCAACTGCATTATATTTTTGTGCAAATGAAGAATACAGGAAAATAACATTTATAAGGAATAAAAAAACAATCTTTTTTGGTGTCATAAATCAGAAACAATCTTTTATAATATCTTTTAATTCTTTGTCTAATTCGGCGTTAGAAATTTGATTTTTTTCTAAATCGAAATTAGCGTTGAAGGCCGGTAACGAAAATGTAGCTTTTATTTCGGCTCCATATCTTGGCAAAGCATTACGCGTAATTTCTAAAACGGAAGCTCCGCCTCTTGTACCTGGCGAAGTTGCCATTAGTAACATTGGTTTTTGCTGAAAAACTTCTTTGGTAATTCGGGAAGACCAATCGAATATATTTTTAAAAGCTGTTGAGTAGTTGTTATTATTTTCAGCCAAAGAAACGACTAAAATATCTGCGCTTGCCAGTTTGGCTAAAAACGCTTTTGCTTGTTCATGCTGACCGATTTCTTTCTCTAGGTCAACGCTGAATAATGGCATTGCGAAATCATTTAAATCTAAAACTTCAACTTCTCCATTTTCAATTAAACCTGCAGCATAAGTTGCCAGTTTTTTATTGATTGATTGTTGACTATTACTTCCTCCAAAGGCTATAATTTTCATATTGTGGTATTTGTGTTAAATCTGACAGCAAAGTTCTTGCCACAGATTAGATTGTAAAGATTAAAAATATCATAAACAAATCTTTATAATAAAAATCTGTGGTAATATTATTTTTCTATTTCAAAAATCTCTTTTTGTATTTCTACTGAATATTCATTTGGATAAATTTTCCCTCCGTATGCTTTCGCATATACTTTGGTAAATTCTGCCCCAAAATACAGAATTATTGCTGAATAATACACCCACACCAAAATAATAATTACAGAACCCGCCGCACCATAAACTGATGCCACTGTAGAGCTTCCTAAATAAAATCCGATAGCAAATTTACCAATCATAAAAAGCACAGCTGTAACGGATGAACCGATAATTGCATCTTTCCATCTTATTTTTCCGTCTGGCAATGTTCTGAAAATAATGGTAAAAAGAAGCGTAATACTAGCCAAAACAATGAAAATATTTACGACGTAAAACAAATACACAGTACTTTCCGGGAAGTATATTTTTAAACGGGTACTCACCAAATCAAGGGTTGTATTTACCAAAAGACTAACTAGCATTAAAAACCCAACGGAAGCTATCATTGAAAATGACATTAATCTGTTTTGTATGAATTTCTTAAGGCCTTTGTCTGGTTTTGCCCGTAAACCCCAAATAAAATTAATAGAACTTTGTATTTCTGCAAAAACCCCCGAAGCCCCTATTAATAACATTACAATACCAAAAACGGTTGCAAAAACATTACTTCCGGAAAGTTGTACGTTTTTTATAGCTTCCTGAATCTGAATTGCTGCTTCATTTCCAACCATCTCATTAATCTGTCCGTATAATTGTCCGGTTACTGCCTCTTCACCAAAGAAAAAACCGCAAATTGTTATAATAATAATCAATAATGGCGGCAATGCAAAAATGGTATAATAGGATAATGCTGCACTAAGTTTAATAGCGTTGTCATCATTAAATTCTAAAAAGGTATTCTTGAGCAGAAACCACGTTTTGGAGAATATACTTTTAATTTTCACGATACTTCGATTTTGGATATTCTCTCAAATTTACACAATAAGTTAAAATTTTGAATTGTCGCTTTCAGAGCAAATTTTACATTTTTACCATGTTATTTATATTGGAAATTCTTCTTTCTGATTTTATGTAGTCCCTACGGGACATTTGTAAAATCCATTCTTTTTTTCTACCAATATCTAATTTCTACCAATATCTAACTCCTAACGGAGTATTAAACAGAGTTTATTGATACAATCGTTTAATATAATCTATAAAATAATATCTCATAGAGATTATATATTGGTAGAAAAAGGATATTGTCGTTGCAGTATTGTTGTCCCTTAGGGACTACATTAATTATGCGAAAAAATCTATTGATAATGGCAAAAAATTCCTTTATCATAAACCGTCCATAAACTGGCTTTTTGATTGGCCGCTTTCAACGCACTATTTGCCCAGGTGTTACAAGTATAAAATAGACTGTAACTTCCCTTTGCTTCATAAAAAGCATCTTTTTTTCCGTAGCTGTGTCCTTCAATCCATTCCGGATTTGTTGGGTTACTAAAACTGTCTGAAATATAAGAAACCAGCTTTTGATAGTTTTCCTTAGAGATTAAAATTCGTTTACAATTTTCACCTTCTTTTAATTGTTTGAAAAATGTAGTGTGCATTGCTGATGAGCTTACGCCAAAGGCAGCTTTTAACGCTGTACTGGCTTTCAAATCTGACCATTCTGGTGTATAAAGATAAAATCCCTTGTCGCCCCAGCCAAAAGCTATATAATTCATTAAAGAATCTTTGGATTGTGTCTGGCTAAACTGAATTTCTTTTCGCCAGTCTTTTATATCATTTACTACAGGAACGACAATATCTGTATGAACGCCGTTTGAGAGAATGTAAATTGGAATTGTTTTTTGTTCCTTAATAAATGCGCTATCAGAGTTAACGGTAATCTTAGAAATCAGATAAACTGCAATTATATATAGGACAAGAAAAGTAATAATTGCAAGAATAGCCCAGCCCAGAATTTTAAAAGTTTTTAGCATTTGATTGGTTTTTTTTGGTTGTTAAAAGTATACTTTTTCTATTAACCAATTTTTAAGCCAAAAAATTAAACTTCAAATTTTATTTGTTTTATTGTTTTGAGAAAGTGGATTGCGTTAAAAAATGGAACGCGGATGACGCGGATTCGCTAAAGCGAAAACGCGGATTTATACGGATTTTTATTTTGAAAACTAATGTCATCCCGAGCGGAGTCGAAGGCTTTCTACTTTGAAGGGCTTCGACTCCGCTCAGCCTGAAAGTCGTAATTTCTAGGCACAAAAAAACTGCTGAATTTCTCCAGCAGTTCAAATCTATTCTCTTTATTCTATATTCTATTTTCTTAAAAAAAAATTAAACGTTAAAACGGAAGTGCATTACATCACCATCTTTTACAACATATTCTTTTCCTTCTACTTTGAATTTTCCTGCTTCTTTGGCTTTTGCTTCAGAACCGTACTGAACGTAATCTTCGTATGAAATAACTTCTGCACGAATAAATCCCTTTTCAAAATCAGTATGGATAACTCCGGCTGCTTGTGGCGCTGTAGCTCCAATATTGATTGTCCAGGCACGAACTTCTTTTACACCTGCTGTAAAGTAAGTTTGCTGTTTTAATAATTTGTAAGCTGCACGAATTAAAACTGATGCTCCCGGTTCTGTTAATCCCATATCTTCAAGGAAAACCTGACGCTCTTCGTAGCTTTCTAATTCTGTAATGTCAGCCTCTGCTCCTACTGAAAGGATAATAACTTCAGCATCTTCGTCTTTTACTAATTCACGAACCTGATCTACATATTTATTTCCGTTTACGGCTGAATTTTCATCAACATTACAAACGTATAAAACTGGTTTTGCAGTAATTAATTGAAAAGATTCCATTAAAACTTCCTCGTCATTTCCCTGAGGAGTAATAGTACGAGCTGATTTTGCCTGTAATAAAGCCTCTCTGATTCTGTCTAAAAGTGCTTTTTCAGTCTGTGCTTCTTTATTTCCTGTTTTAGCGGCACGATTTACTTTTTCCAAACGTTTTTCAACGGTTTCTAAGTCTTTCAACTGTAACTCGATATCTATAGTTTCTTTATCACGAATTGGGTTTACATTTCCGTCAACGTGTACAATATTATCATTATCAAAACAACGTAAAACGTGAATAATAGCATTACACTCTCTAATGTTTCCTAAAAACTGATTTCCAAGTCCTTCACCTTTACTCGCACCTTTTACCAAACCTGCGATATCTACAATATCAACAGTTGCCATTTGCACGCGTTCTGGTTTTACCAACTCTTCTAATTTGTTGATTCTTGGATCCGGAACGTTAACAACACCAATATTAGGTTCGATTGTACAAAACGGAAAATTCGCACTTTGTGCTTTTGCATTCGACAAACAATTAAATAAAGTCGATTTTCCAACATTTGGTAATCCTACAATTCCTGCTTTCATATGTAGATAATATTTGTTTTTTATTTGATTTTATCTCTGTCAGATGCCGTCTTTATTGATTTATATATCAAATATATAGCTTCTGATTTGAACGTTTTTTCTTCTTTTTAATTTTTTGCTAAAATGATAGGTTTTAGCCCTAAAATTTTGCAAATATAAGATTTAATAGCTCTTAAGTAAACAAAAAATGACGATATATGTTTTTTTACTACTTTTCTTAAAAAAAATCAAACTTTTTTATAATGTTTTGTTAAATAACGCTATTTTTATCATAATATTTAACAAACCAACATACAAATTTTAACCAAAATTAGATTAAACATGAAAAAAATTGCAATTCTATTATTTCTATTTAACACGGTCGTCATTTTTGCACAACAGCAAATTTCTGGGGTAGTAAAAGACAATACAGGCAATCCACTGCCAGGTGTTAATATTGTCGAAAAGGGTACTAATAACGGTGTTTCTACCGATATTGACGGGTCGTATAAAATTACAGTTAAAGAAGGAGCTTCATTAATTTTTACTTACATGGGGTATAACAGCGTAACCAGGCTGGCAAACTCCCCTCAAATTGATGTTGCTTTATCTGAAGAAGGAGGGCAAAATTTGGATGAAGTTGTTGTTACAGGTTCCAGAACCGCAGCCAGAAGTAATACAACAACTCCGCTTCCTATTGATGTAATATCATCAAAAGATTTAACTTCTACCGGGCAAGCTACTTTTGACAAGGCATTGCAATACAAAATTCCGTCTTTTAATACGGTACAAACCCCTGTGAATGATGCTACGTCATTACTGGATCCGTATGAGATTAGAAATTTAGGACCAAGTAGAACTTTGATTCTTATTAATGGTAAACGTAAAAACTTAAGTTCATTACTTTATGTACAAACTTCTCCGGGACGTGGAGAAACAGGTGCTGACATCTCTGCGATTCCTACAGACGCGATCGAAAGAGTGGAAATTCTTCGTGATGGAGCTTCTGCTCAATACGGCTCTGATGCAATTGCAGGAGTAATGAACATCATTTTAAAGAAAAATAACTCTGATGGATCTGTAACAGTAAGAAGTGGAATTACTTCTGAAGGTGATGGAGAAATGTTGGGCGTGAGTTTAAACCAAGGGACAACTGTAGGCGAAAAAGGTTTCCTAAATTATACTATAGATTTTTCTAAAGTAAATTTGGCAAACAGACCAGGAACTGTTGATGCTGAAGGTGATGCGGGAGATTTTGGTGCTGATATAGCCGATGTTCAGGCATTTTTAGCAAAATATCCTGATGCCAGAAACGTTAATGGTTCTCCTGAAACTGCAGCAGCAAAATTCTTAATTAACGGTGGAAGCCCAGTTAGTGATAATACTAATTTATATTATAATGCTGCTTATGTTTACAAAAAAGTAAATTCATTTGCCAATTTCAGAACGCCTTATTGGAGACCTTTATCTGGCGATCCTTATCTTAATGATTTATTTGGAAATGGTGATCCGGCCAATCCATCTTATGAAGGATACGGACCAACTTTTGAAGGAGATTTGAGTGATTACAATGGTACACTTGGATTTAAAAACGTAACAAATGGATGGAATACTGATGCCAGTGTTACCGTTGGTGGTAATAAACAAACTTATACAGTTAATAATTCTGTAAACAGATCCAGCATTCTTGATGCAGATGGAAATGAAACTTACAGAGAAAACAGTCCAATTTCGTTTAAACCAGGAGGAACCTCTTTTAATCACGTTGTTGGAAATATTGATATTTCTAAAATTGTATCTGATCAAATCAGTATTGGATTCGGTTCTGAGTTTAGATCAGAGTCTTTTACAGTTATGGAAGGCGATCAGGCATCTTGGGATGGTGCAGGAGCAGATTCTTTTGCTGGAAACTTACCTGAAAACTCAGGAAAATGGAATCGCTATAATGTTGGTGTGTATTTAGATGTTGCTTTTGATATCACAAAAGACTTCTTATTAAACGGAACTGTTCGCCACGAAGAATATAGTGATTTTGGTGGGGCAACAGTTTGGAAAGCCAGTACAAGATATAAATTCCTTGATGATAAAATTACGTTTAGAGGATCTGTTTCAACAGGTTTCAGAGCTCCGACTCTACACCAGATTTATACACAAAAATCACAATATTCTTTTGTTCCGGGCCAGGGAATCCAAGTGAGCGGAATCGTAAACAATGTTTCACCTCAGGCACGTAAACTAGGCGTATCTCAATTACAACCAGAAAAATCAACAAGTGTAACAGTTGGTTTTGGAGCAAAACCTTTTAAAAATTTCAATATAACTGTTGATTACTACAATATTAAAATAGAAGACAGAGTAACATTGGGAGACAAGCAATATGAAGTTTTACCTACAACAGGAGAAATTATTGGTGAAGTTGCCTATTTTTCTAATGCTTTTGATTCAAGAACTTCCGGATTGGATGTCGTTGCGGGTTACAGTAATATTGGTATAGGAGAAGGTAAATTAGGGTTTAATTTATCAGGAAATGTTACTTTTGAAAATGAAAGAATTTCCGGTATTAAAAACAATAGTTCATTCAGTGATATTTTAAATTCGCTAACCTTTACATCAAGACCTAAAACAAAATGGATTTTAGGAATAAACTATGAAATTGGAAAATTCGGTTTTTCTCTTAATAATACTTATTTCGGAGAATCTACTTTTAATCAGGATGGTTTAGTTTCTAATGAAGTAAGAGATGCAGATGGAAAACTAGTCAGAGTTCCTGGAAGTACTGAAACACAACGTGATGATTCAGCGAATCTTAAAACAGAATTTCTTGCTAAAATCGTTACTGATTTAGGTGTAAATTTTAATGCTACAGAAAAACTAACAATCTCATTAAATGTAAACAACTTGTTTAATATTTTACCCGAATGGAAATTTGTAGCTGAAAATGAAGCTGGAGCTGCATTATTAGCAGATCCTGCACAAGTTAAAGCACAATCTAACTTAATTACATTCAACCAACGTTATTCAAGAATGACCTATGATGGTTCACATTTCAGTCAGTTAGGAACGATGTTTAATTTATCTGTAAATTATAAATTTTAATTCATATTTAGTTAATAACGCTAAAGGGCTGTCGTTATGACAGCCCTTTTTTATATTTTTATATTAAAATTTCAAATTATGGCAAACTTATATGATGGAAAAATGGCAGCGATATACGATGCAATGTACCAGACTTTTGTTGATTATGATGAAGAATATGCTTTTTACAACAAGCTAATTCAGGAAAACAAAGCTTCTAGCATTCTTGAAATTGGAAGCGGAACCGGAAATCTTGCTAAAAGATTCGACCAAAACAATCAAAATTATCAGGGTTTGGATTATAGCGATGATATGATTGCAATAGCCAGACAAAGAAATTCAAATTGCTCTTTTACTCAGGGTGATATGCGTGATTTTAAACTTGACAAGCCTGTAGATGCTATTTTAATTACAGGAAGATCTACAAGTTATCTCATTACAAATGATGACATGAACAGAACTTTTGACTCAATTTATAAAAACCTGAATGATGACGGTGTGATCATTTTTGATTTTATAGACGCCAACAGGTTTATTCCTTTTACCAAAGAAAACCCAATTATTACGCACGAAGCCAAGTACGAAAACGTCAATTATATCAGAGAAAGCCATTGGGATACGAATAATTCCTTAGAAAATTTTATGCTCGAATGGACTGCTCAATATTACACTTTGGTGAATGGCAAAAAGGAAATTATAGAAAATGATTTTTCGACCGTTCGCGTTTTTACACTCAATGAAATGCAGCTTTTTTTATATTTGAATAATTTCGAAATCAGAAAAACCATCGACCGAAAAACGTATGCCTACGATACTTATGTAATTGTAGCTAAAAAAAGAACATAAAAAAATCCTGAGTGTCCAACTCGGGATTTTTACTTTACATTTTAAATTCTAATCCTTCTATTAAAGTTTTTTCTTCTTCAGTAGCCGTAAATCCAGAAAGGTCCCAATACTTAGTCAGGATTTTGTTCTGCTTATTAAAAAGTGTTTTCTCTTTAAAAACATCACTTTCTTTATAAGTAAAGTTTTGTCTATTAAAATTTGTGGTGATAAAATTATTTCGAATCTGAATATTTTTTTTAACCTGATCTTTTAAAATAAGATCATACGCAATTTCTTCATTTGAGCTTAATAAATAATAATCTTCATCATCAATTCTGTACGTTACTTTAACTTGTGATCTGGTAACATTTTTTGAACCTTCTTTTGTTTGCTCTTCTATTTGAGCAAGATTACCAGGTTTTATACTAATAGTGAATTCTACGATTAACTTTTTTGTTGGATCGTAAATAATTTCAAAAGTATCCAATGCCTTTTTAGATTTATCCAACGGTGTTACAGACATTATATAATAATCCTTATTATTTGGATGTCCTGTTGTTGTAAACTCGTATTCTTTCTTTGTTTTTGAATCTAAAAGAGGATCAAAATATTTTAAATTTGAATAATTCTCCATAATATTATTCAAATTATACCCCATTAAATCGGCAGAAACATCATTTTCCAGCAATCCATAAGATCTGTTTTGCTCTACTAATAATGTTGTTGTTGATTTTTTTTGATCACCTTCAAATTGAAAATTGACCAATCCGTCATTATAATAAGAATATTTATTATCCAGCATAAAAAACTCTCGTACATAGACTTTTAATCGGTAATTATTGGCTAATTTCTGTCTGGAATTAGAAACAATTCTTTGAAGATTTTTTTCTGGTTTTTCTTTAGATACTACAATTTCTTCTAATTTATTGTTGCTGTTATTGTTTTTAAGATAAACAACAAATAAATCCGGTTTTAAAGATCCCCAGCGAAGAGTCACTTTCTCGTAATTGGTTTCCCAAACCTGAACATTAGATGCGCCTTCCAATTCAAAAGTTACCTTTCCGTCCTGATTACTTATTAAGGTTTGTTTCGTTTTCATAATCAGCACAGTTGCATTTTCTATTGGCAATTGTGTTTCAATATCTTTTACGACAATAGAATACTCCACTTTTTGAGCAAAAATGGCAGTGTTAACGAAAACAACAAATAAAAGCAGCAGTCCTCTCATAGGCAATTATTTAAATTATTCTAATAAACTTAGCATAATTGTTAAATTAGCCTATAAAACTACAAATAAAACATTAAATACGAACAGAATATTTACAATAAAACAAGAAATTACTTTACAAAAAAAATCCTGGGTATTTAAACTCAGGATTCTATATGAAGTTTTTAATATATCCAAGTATTATTAAAAATGATAGTAAAAAAAGAATTAATTCATTGTAATCAATCCAATAGTAAAACAAACTGTAAATTTTCGTTTTATATTGATTTTCCTTGTCTTCTAAAACTGTAATTTTTTCGCCTAATTCAAAATTAGTAACTAACCTTAATTCACCCTGATCACACCTAATTGTGTCCTTACCTACATAATATTCAATCTCCGGAATTTCTCTTGCAATTTGTATTGAACCTCGACCACTTGTGGAATGACTGCTAACAATTTTATGTAATCCTGTTACTTTTCCGTTGTAAAAATTGTAATTATCAAAATTTGCAACCTTTAAATAAATAAATGCAGCGTAAACTAAAAAAAAGGAAAAAGATTTAGAATTATTTTTTACAAAATTTCGAAAATTACTCACCGTGTAAAAACGCTTGTCTATTCAACAAGGTTTCTTCATCTTCTACGTGGTTATCATCTGGTACACAGCAATCTACAGGACATACAGCAGCACATTGAGGTTCATCATGAAAACCTTTACACTCGGTACATTTTCCAGGAACAATATAATACACTTCGTCAGAAATTGGCGTTTGAGCATCATCTGCATCAACCTCAGTTCCGTCTGGTAAAATTACTTTTCCTTTAAGACTTGTTCCATCTTTATATCTCCAATCATCGGCACCTTCATAAATTGCTGTATTTGGGCATTCTGGTTCGCAAGCCCCACAATTGATGCATTCGTCAGTTATAATTATTGCCATTTTTTTCTTGGTTATGAGTTAAAAGTTACAAGTTGAAAAATAATAATGTGAAGATTTTATTCTGCTTTGTCTTATAACTTAATATAGCTTATTTTTGTGCAAAATTACAATCAAAACTCTTCATAAACAAACATTATGACATTAGAAACAAAAAAAAGTATTTTTGTTGAATTAGGAAAATTTCTGAAACAATTTTCTGAAAACGATACAATTAAAAAATCGGATGTTCTGCATAACGATTTATTTTTTGATGATTTCGAAAAGCTGATCTATTTATCACAATCTCATAATGGATGGTATACACCTGAACAAGTGTACTTTGCAATACAATCATGGGCAGATGCGCTGACTGAAAAAAATATCGACAAATGGCTTTCGGCATATACCTTTGACACTCAGGATAACAAAAACGAAAAAACAGTCGCGCTAATTTTAGCCGGAAATATTCCATTGGTAGGTTTTCATGATTTTCTTTCCGTTTTAATTACCGGAAATAAAGCTTTAATCAAAACTTCGTCAAACGATCAGCATTTATTGCCTTTTTTAGCCAAATATTTGATTGCCGTTGATGAAAGCTTAAAAGACAAGATCACTTTCGTGGAAGGCAAACTGGAGAATTTTGATACCGTAATCGCCACCGGAAGTAATAATACAGCCCGATATTTTGAATATTACTTTAAAGACAAACCATCAATCATCCGAAAAAACAGAAATTCGGCAGCCGTTTTAAACGGAAAAGAAACACATGAACAATTAGAAGCGCTGGGTGAAGATATTTTCAGGTATTTTGGTTTGGGATGTCGCAATGTTTCTAAACTTTTTGTTCCGAAAGGCTATTCTTTTGATACTTTTTTTCAGGCTATTTTTAAATATCAGGATGTTATTCACTATGAAAAATATGCTAATAATTACGATTACAATAAAGCAGTTTTTTTAATGAGTAATTTCAAATTACTAGACAATGGTTTTCTTACTTTAAAAGAAGATTCGAGTTACGCCTCTCCTATTTCCAGTGTTTTTTATGAATTTTATGAAAACATCGAAGATCTGCAAAGTCGTCTTACAACTGATTCCGAACAAATTCAATGCATCGTAAGCAACGATTTAATTAAAAATAGTATTCCGTTCGGAGAAACACAAAATCCTCAATTGTGGGATTATGCAGATAACGTTGATACTATAACGTTTTTGTTAACAACAAAGTGAAAAAATGTTTAATTATTTCGAATAATTTATCGCTTTTTCAGCTCCTATTGCCGAAATTTGCATCTTTAAAATTTCCGACTATTAACAACAACCATGAAAAAACACAACTACAGCGCAGGACCAAGTATCTTACCTCAAGAAGTTTTTGAGAAGGCATCAAAAGCAATATTAAATTTTAATGATTCAGGACTTTCTATTCTGGAAATTTCGCACCGAAGCAAAGATTTCGTTGCGGTAATGGAAGAAGCCCGATCCCTTGCTTTAGAACTTTTAGGACTTCAGGGAAAAGGATATCAGGCATTATTTTTACAAGGTGGCGCAAGTACAGCATTCTTAATGGCTCCCTATAATTTAATGAAAGAAAACGGGAAAGCTGCTTATTTAGATTCAGGAACATGGGCAACTGCCGCTATAAAAGAAGCTAAATATTTTGGAGAAACTGTTGTTGTAGCTTCTTCAAAAGAAGAAAATTACAACCATATTCCAAAAGGATACACAATACCAAGTGATGCTGATTATTTTCACTGTACAAGTAACAATACCATTTTTGGAACTCAAATGAAAGAATTCCCAGCAACAAATGTACCTGTTGTTTGCGATATGAGTTCTGATATATTTTCACGCAATTTGGATTTCTCTAAATTTGATTTAATCTATGCCGGTGCTCAAAAAAATATGGGACCTGCAGGAACTACTCTTGTGGTTATTAAAGAAGAAATCTTAGAGAAAAACGGAAGAACAATTCCTAGTATGTTAGATTATGCGAAACACATTAAAGGTGAAAGTATGTACAATACGCCTCCGGTTTTTGCTGTTTACGTTTCTTTATTGACTTTACAATGGATTAAAGAAAAAGGTGGAGTTGCTGCTGTTGAAAAATTAAACGATGCAAAAGCAGATTTACTTTATACTGAAATCGACAGAAACCCATTATTTAAAGGTGCAGCAGCAGTAGAAGATCGTTCTAAAATGAATGTTACTTTTTTATTAAACAACGCTGATCATACAGAAACTTTTGACGCTTTATGGAAAGCTGCAGGAATTTCAGGATTACCTGGACACCGTTCTGTGGGTGGTTACAGAGCTTCTATTTACAATGCTATGCCTATCGAAAGTGTTCAGGTTTTAGTAGATGTAATGAAAGCTTTGGAATCTAAAGTTTAATCGTTTTATATGGTTAATCGTTAATTTGTTAACTGTTTAACCATAAAATGTTTCCCTTAAAATATCAAAAAAGAAAAAATCATAATAATTGGTTCTTCGGTTAAACAATTAAACGATTAACCAAATAAACAAAATATACACAATGAAAGTATTAGCGAATGATGGAATTTCTAAAAGTGGAATTCTGGCTTTAGAAAAAGGTGGGTTTGAAGTTATAACTACAAAAGTAGCTCAGGAACAAGTAGCTAATTTTGTTAATGAAAACAATGTAGACGTTGTTTTGGTTCGTAGTGCAACCAAAGTTCGTAAAGATATTATTGATGCTTGCCCGGGATTAAAAATTATTGGTCGTGGTGGTGTTGGTATGGATAATATCGATGTTGATTATGCAAAAAGTAAAGGAATTCACGTAATTAATACGCCGGCTTCATCATCAGAATCTGTTGCTGAACTTGTATTTGGACACTTATTTTCTGGTGTTCGTTTTTTACATGATTCTAACAGAAATATGCCTCTTGAAGGAGATTCAAACTTTGACGGTTTGAAAAAAGCTTACGCAAACGGAGTCGAGTTAAGAGGAAAAACTCTTGGAATTGTTGGAATTGGCCGTATTGGTCAGGCTACTGCAAAAATGGCGCTTGGTTTGGGTATGAAAGTTATCGCTGCAGATAGCTTTATTCCTAAAGTTGATATTAAGGTTGAGTTTTTTGATGGTCAATCAATTACTACAACAGTTGTTTCTCAATCATTAGAATCATTGTTTACAGAAGCTGATTTCATTACATTGCACGTTCCTGCTCAGGATGGTTACATCATTGGAGAAAAGGAATTAGCAATCATGAAAGACGGTGTTGGAATCGTAAACTGTGCTCGTGGTGGTGTTATTGATGAAGTAGCTTTAGTAAAAGCTTTAGACTCAGGAAAAGTTGCTTTTGCTGGTTTAGACGTTTTTGAAAGCGAACCAAAACCTGAAATGGCAATCTTAATGCACCCAAAAATTTCGTTGACTCCACACATTGGAGCTGCAACAGGAGAAGCACAAGACAGAATTGGAACTGAATTAGCCTCACAAATTATTTCTTTGTTGAGCTAATTATAAAAATAAAAGATTAACTTTAGAGGGATTTACTGCATTTTTTGTAGTAAATCCCTTTCTTTTTGATTAATTTTGTTGTGTAATTTTAAACTTTAAATATCATGTTTGAACAATTAACGCAGTTAGTACAACAATACGGAGGTGATGCCATTGTAAAAAACAATGCAGTCCCAAATGAACACAACGAGGCCGTTGTAAATGAAACAAGTAATTCTATTTTTGCAGGATTGCAAAAAATTGCTTCAGAAGGTGGTACAGAACAATTAGCCGGTCTGTTTAGTGGAAAATCATCAATTGACAGTTCTAATCCGATTGTTCAGCAAATTACGCAGCAATTATCAGGAAGTCTGGGCCAAAAATTTGGCTTAAGCAATGAAGCTTCTTCCGGTGTTGCGGCGAGTATGATTCCACAAGTTTTAAATTCGTTGGTAAATAAAGCAAAAGACCCAAATGATAATGGTTTTCAAATTTCGGATATCATCAGTGCAATTTCAGGAAACAGCGGTCAGGCTTCAGGCATCATGGATACTATCTCTAAATACGGAATGCAATTTGGTCTGGACCAAAACGCTGACGGAAAAGTTGATGTCGCCGATGTTTTGGTAGTAACACAAAGCAAAGGTGGGATTTCTGGATTTATTGGGCGACTTTTTAAGAGTAAATAAATTTTCTAAGTTGCTAAGAATGCTAAGGTTCTAAGATTTCATTCTATACTTATAAAAATTTTAAAAGCTGTTTGCAATTGTGCAAATAGCTTTTTTTTTATGGAATTAAGATAAAAAAACTCAGAATCTTAGCAACTTTCACAAAAAAAAACTTAGCATCTTAGAACCTTAGCATCTTAGCAACTTTTTAAAAAAAATTTCGTAAATTTAAGGTATGAAAAACTGCATTTACATATTAATTGTTTTGTTTACAATTATTGCTTGCTCAACGTCTCAAAAAACAGTTGACAATGCAGTAAAACAAAATGTTGCTGTAAATGATACCGTTAGAATTGCAAATGATTCTCTCGAATATGAAGTCATCATTATTGATAACGGATTTAGTACCTGGCTGGCATCAAGAGCATACCCGCGACATTATCATTCGCAATCGTACCTTGAAAACAAAAATAATTTGTATGTTACAGAATGGAATAATCGGGTTTTACAGCCACAACGCTACAATCCAGACTTATATGAAATGAGCATTAATTACAATCCGACTATTAAGTATGGTTACGAAGTAAATTACCTAATTTACAACTACATGATTTATTTTCAAAATACTTACAAACAAAAGCTTTGGGGATATGTACCATCAAGATAATGTTGTTATATTTGTAATCATTACTAATAAAAATGAATAAATTAAAGCAACGTTGGGGCATCACCTCAAATTTTCAATTGGTCATCATATTTATTGTTTTTGCCATCACCGGATCGGCATCTGCATGGTTGTCTAAACCTTTTTGTGTATGGTTAGGCATTACAAAAGAAGATTTTGGAGGTTGGTTTACTTTAATTCGCCTCATTATTATTTTCCCTATTTATCAGGTTTTATTGGTTGCTATAGGAACTGTTTTTGGGCAATTCCGTTTCTTTTGGGCTTTCGAAAAAAGAATGCTTAAAAGTATGGGATTGGGATTTTTGTTTAAAGACTAAACATCAATAGTTTCATTATTCTGTCTCTGGAAAAAATAAGTATAAATCCATGTGATTGTAAATGATGGAATTATATCCGTAAACGGAATTATTTCTTCAACAAAAGTCAAACAACCGGCAACCTTCCCTACTCGTCCCTTGTACATTCTGCTCATAATAAAAGCAGCAACCGGCGCCCAGATTACATCTGAAAACTCACCCAGAAATGGAATCGAAAAAGAAATCATTCCAATACCGTCAAAAAGCAATCCTAAAAGGAGCTTTCTCATTCTATCGTCATTCGCAACATTTAAATCCTGCATTTTATTTCATTTAGAGATTATTCGAATTTAGAAATAAATAGCCCAACGAAATTTATTTCAAAATACTTTTTTATTTCGTAATTACCACATTAGTAATGTGCTAAAAATTAAATTCGAGTATTTTATTTTTTCTTTTCTGTTACTGCAATTAGTACGCCAAAATTACCATCAGTTTGCATCCAATTTTCTGAAGGAACATAAGCACGCGACACAAATCCATCTAAATAAAGAGCATTTTTACATCCCATGCTTTTAAGATAACTTGCAAAATCATAAAAATTAATCTCCGTCTTCGATAATACAAAAACTACTTTACCATCGGGCAAAATACCAACTCCATTTCTAATATTCACATTACTAGATCCTTTTTTAAAATCAGGATGAATTTTACCATCAATTACTAACATCGGTCCGGATTGTGTTGCATATTCAATATTGCCATTATTCCGAAACATTTCGGTAGTACAAATTGCAGCCGTTTTTTTAGTCGTTAAATAAAATACACCGTTAGGTTTTAAATAAAAATTTCCATTTGATTTTGTTGTATCCAAAAGAGACAATACTTTTTGCTTTTCGATATAAAGACCCTGAGGAGAATTATCCTTTTTATACATTCCCCCATTCATACAAAACTGTAATATCATATCTTTTTTTTCCAGCCAGGTTTTTAAGTTTTGAATAGCGCCAAAATTTTCATTCTTTTCATTTTTCCAATACAATTTCAAATCCTGTTTTTTCAAATCTGCCTTATACAAAACAAACTGATCATTATAGTTTACCTTCCAACTAATAAAAATAGTCACAATGGCGATTATGCATAAAAGAAGTCTGATTTTTACTTTCATTTTATTAAATACTTTATCATAAATGTAAAATAATAAATTCAATAATCGCATAAATTACATTCTTCATAAAATTCTGTTACAACACATTTTTATATCGCCAGAATCTTTGTTTCTTTGTAGAAACAGTTTCAAAATGATACACGCAAAAAACATACATAAATTCTACGATAAACTCGAAGTTTTAAAAGGAGTTGATTTACATATTAAAAAAGGAGAAATTGTTTCGATAGTGGGTGCTTCCGGTGCCGGAAAAACTACTTTATTGCAAATTTTAGGAACTTTAGACAAACCCGAACAAAATACAAATTCATCATTAACCATTAACGGAGAAAACATTTTAACACTTCAGGATGTTGAAAAAGACAATTCAAAAGAAGAAAAAACATTCAAAATTATTACCTGGACAGGAAGTATGTATGTGATTATTTTAGCTGTATTTTTCTTGTCTTTCAGAGCTAAAATCTACGATGATATTTTGAGATTGGTAACAGCTGTTGTTTTGTTATTACCCATTATTTTCATGCTTGTTTATTATACCCGATATTTCAAAAAGAAAAGTAAAAAAGACAAAACCTTATCTAATTTCAGAAATTTAAATCTTGGTTTTATATTTCAGTTTCATCAATTATTGCCTGAATTCACAGCATTGGAAAATGTTTGTATACCAGCATTTATGGCGAATAAATCAAAAGCCGAAGCCGAAAAAGAAGCCAAAAAACTGTTAGAATATTTAGGTTTATCACATCGAATAAATCACAAACCAAACGAACTTTCGGGTGGAGAACAACAAAGAGTTGCCGTAGCAAGAGCTTTAATCAACAAACCAGATGTTATTTTTGCCGATGAACCTTCCGGAAATCTTGACACACATTCTGCCGAAAATTTGCATCAGTTATTTTTTCAGCTTCGTGACGAATTCGGGCAAACCTTTGTAATTGTAACCCACAACGAAGATTTAGCCAATATGGCCGACAGAAAATTAGTAATGGTCGACGGACAAATTAGTAATTAGGAAAGCACACGAATTTCACTAATTGCCACTAATTAGTTCGTGAAATTAATTTCACAAACTAAGTTAACCATTGAAATTTGTGTAAATTAGTGAAATTCGTGTTTAACATTGATTTATAATACTTTGCCCGGCATGTAGCTTCCATCAGGCTAGGGCACCCGAATAAATAAGAACATTCATTTCACATGAACCAAAAAGAACTCAAAGAATTTCTTGACGAAAAAGTCATTCAATATAATAATCAGGATTTTATCGAAAGTGATCCTGTACAAATTCCGCATTTATTTTCGCAGAAAGAAGATATCGAAATTGCAGGCTTTCTAAGCGCTACAATTGCGTGGGGAAACCGCAAAATGATCATCAAAAACTCACATCAAATGATGGAATTAATGGGCAATACGCCTTACGATTTCATCATGTCACACTCTGAAAACGACCTGGAACGCCTTGAAAATTTTGTACATCGTACTTTCAACGGAAAAGATTTTACAGGTTTTATAAAAGGTTTACAGCACATTTATAAAAATCATGGCGGTCTTGAAACTGTTTTTGCCAAAAATCAGGAAAAAGATAGTTTGCAGAAAAGCATCAGCGAATTCAAAAAAACATTCTTCGAAATCGATCATTTGCCAAGAACACAAAAACACATTTCAGATCCCTTAAATAATTCCGCAGCAAAAAGAATCAACATGTATTTACGCTGGATGGTGCGTCAGGATACAAAAGGAGTCGATTTAGGAATTTGGAAAAGCATTTCTCCAGCAGCATTATCTTGTCCACTAGACGTTCATTCGGGCAACGTAGCGCGCAAACTTGGTATTCTTTCGCGAAAGCAAAATGATGGAAAAGCATTGGCAGAACTGGATTTACAGCTTCGAAAAATGGACATTAATGATCCTGTAAAATATGATTTTGCTTTATTTGGTTTAGGCGTTTTTGAAGGGTTTTAAATATTAAACACGAATTTCACAAATTACCACTAATTCGTTCGTGAAATTAATTTCACAAACTAAGCTAACCATTGAAATTTGTGCAAATTAGTGAAATTCGTGTTTAACATTGATTTATAATATTTGCATTCTGATGGTAAGTTTCAATTGGTACATCACTATCAAAAACAGAATTCTAACAAAAAACCACGAATTTAACGTACATTTGCACAAAATTTAATGTAAATGAGCACTTTCGAAAAATTCAATCTTCCAAAATCAGTACAAAAAGCAATCGACGAATTAGGATTTGTTACGCCAACTCCTATTCAGGAAAAATCCTTTTCTGTGATTATGTCAGGTCGCGATATGATGGGAATTGCGCAAACCGGAACCGGTAAAACATTTGCATATTTATTGCCTCTTTTAAAATTATATAAGTTTACCCCAACCAATACTCCAAAAATCGTAATTCTGGTTCCAACCCGCGAATTAGTTGTTCAGGTTGTAGATGAAATCGAGAAATTAACCAAATATATGTCGGTTAAAACACTTGGTATTTTTGGTGGTGTAAACATCAATACGCAAAAAAAAGCCGTTTATGAAGGAGTTGACATTTTAGTTGGAACTCCGGGTAGAATGATGGATTTGGCTTTGGATGCTGTTGTTCGTTTTGATGAAACTCAAAAATTAGTTATTGACGAATTCGACGAAATGCTGAATTTAGGTTTCCGTACCCAATTGACAGCACTTTTGGCGATGATGAAAACCAAACGTCAGAACATTTTATTCTCTGCAACTATGACGGATGAAGTAGATGCCGTTTTAAATGACTTTTTTGATTTTCCGGAAGAAATTACACTTGCTTCTTCAGGAACTCCGCTTGAAAATATTACTCAGATTACTTATAATGTTCCTAATTTCAATACAAAAGTAAACCTGCTAAAACATTTATTAGAAACAAACGAAAGCATGGAACGTGTTTTGGTTTTCGTGAATAATAAAAAGATTTCAGACATGCTTCATACCCGAATTGAAGAGTATTTTGAAGGACAATTTGGAGTAATTCACTCGAATAAGTCTCAAAATTATCGTTTGAGCACAATGGCCGAATTCCAGGAAGGAAATCTTCGCGGATTAATTACAACTGATATTATGGCGAGAGGTTTGGATATTTCGAACATTTCACACGTTATTAACTTTGAAATTCCTGAATTGCCAGAGCTATACATGCACAGAATTGGTCGTACAGGTCGTGCTGATGCCACAGGAACAGCAATTAGTTTTATCACACCTCGTGAAGAAGAATTTAAAATAGAAATAGAAGTTTTAATGAATCAGGAGCTTGAAATAGCAGAATTTCCTGAAGAAGTCGAAATTTCAGCCAAATTAATTGAACCTGAAAAAGACAAACAGCCAATTAAGTTTTTAATGAAAAAAGTAAAACTGGATGGTGAAGGTGCTTTTCATGATAAAGCTAAAAAGAATAAAAAAGTAAATCTTGGCGGACCTTCAAAAACCAAAAAGAAAACCCACGGTTCTGTCAATCGAAATATGTTGAAAACGAGAGATAAGAAAAGAAAAGATAAGGACAAATAGTTTCTTTAAAGATGCTAAGGTTCTAAGTTGCTAAGATTCTAAGATTAAAAAAAAGCTCAAAAGATAATGAGAATCTATCTCACATCTTTTGAGCTTTTTTATTAATTATAAACTTTTGTCTATATATAAACTTAGATTCTTAGCAACTTAGAACCTTAGCATCTTAAAATTATATTTTCGTAAAAATCAATCCAACGGGCGAACACAATTCGATCTTTTTCCCGGTATCTTTGAGTTTTCCAGTGATTTTATCTCTTTTAAAAATGATAATATCGTTTGTATATTGATGTCCGACTAAAAGGAAATTCCCCGTTGGGTCAATTGCAAAATCTCTTGGACCTTTTCCTAAAGTGCTTTGTTGTTCAACCAATTCAATACTTCCGTTTTTAAGAATTTTATAAACCGAAATATTATTAGCGTCAACACGATCAGTTACGTACAAAAATTTTCCGTCAGGTGAAATTTTTATTGCCGCTGCCCCCGTTCCTCCTGTAAAACCTTTTGCAAGAATACTAGTTTCGGCAATTAGTTTTAGATTTCCGGTTTTATCATAACTAAAAGTTGTCAAAGTACCATCCAATTCCTGAACCAGATAAACAAACTTTCCATCTTTGCTAAATGTTAAATGTCTTGGTCCGCTTCCTGCTTTTACATCAATAGCTCCTTTTAGAGTCAAAATTTCGTGTTTTGAAGCTGCATTGTATTTGTAAATAAAAACCTTATCCTGTCCTAAGTCATTCGATAAAACAAATTGTTTATCCGGAGAAAAAACTACCATATGTACGTGCGCTTTTTCCTGACGCGCTGCATTTGGTCCTTTTCCTTCATGCTGAATTAACTGCTGTGCTTCTGTTATACTTCCATCGGCATTCTTTTTAAAAACAGCAATACTGCCGCCGGAATAATTAGCAATAATTACATTTTTATCATCATTGATTAAATGACAAGGATCTGCTCCTAATGAAGCATTTGTATTCAATAATTTAAGTTTACCGGTTTTTGAATCGTAACCAAATGCACTTACAGCGCTTTGAGTTCCGTTTTCGTTTACCGCATAAATAAATTTATTATTTGCCGAAACTGATAAATAGCTAGGGCTCACCACTTTTTCTGTAGAACTTTTTAATTTAAAATCTCCGGAATTAGCATCGAAATCGTAAACGTAAATTCCTTTACTATCGCAAGTATTGGTATAGGTTCCTACCAATAAATTAAATTTATTTTGTGCTTCCATAGTCATAAAAGCTAAAGTTGAAAAAAGCAAAATATACAATCTTTTCATAGTTTTTTTATAGTTTTTTGAATTAGCTAAAATACTGAATATTCTTATTATAGAGTTCCTTTTTTGTTACAAATGAATTTCCAAAAGTTACATTTTTCAAACTAGGATTTGTGTTTTTTCACCATATGAGACATATAAGTTCATTTAATTGGCTCATAATGAAGCTTTACTTATTATATCTTATATTACTTATATGGTTTAAAAAAATATCCCTATTTGATTTAAGTAAAAATTTGTATTTTTGACCAATATCTTCGCAAAAACAAAACGTAGCGAAGTAAATCAAAGCGAGAATGCACTTTAAACAACCCGAAATTCTATACTTTCTTTTTTTATTGATTGTTCCTATTTTGGTTCATTTGTTTCAATTACGACGCTTTAAAACCTCTTTTTTTACAAACGTCCGTTTCCTTAAAGAACTTGCCGTACAAACCCGAAAAAGTTCTAAAATCAAGAAAAGATTATTATTAGCGACACGTTTATTGTTACTAACCTGTGTAATTTTAGCTTTTGCACAGCCTTTTTTTGAAGCCAAAGACAGCAAAAATGCAACAAATGAAATGTACATTGTTTTAGACAATTCGTTTAGCATGCAGGCAAAAGGAAAAAAAGGTGAACTATTAAAACGTGCCGTTCAGGAATTGTTGGAAAACACGCCCGAAACTGCACAATTTTCGCTGTTAACCAATACCGAGAACTTTTGGAATACAGATATTAAAGCTTCTAAAAATTCTTTACAGAATTTAAAATACAGTGCAACGCCATTTGAACTTTCGTCAATAATGGCGAAAATAAAAGCACATAAATCGGCACATAAAAAAGATATTGTTATTATTACAGACGCTGTTGGTTTAGCCGAAAAAGATGTAAAAAACATTGATGCCGAAGAAAAGCCGTATTTTATAATTCCGGAAGCCGAACAAAAAAACAATGTTTCTATTGATAGTGTTTTCATCAATCAGACTTTAGAAAATTTCTACGAAATCGGTATTAACTTATCTGCTTACGGTGAAGATTTCAAACCCATTTCAATGGCATTGTACAATCAGAAAAAATTGATTGCGAAAACGATAATTAATTTTAATTCGAAGAAAAAGAAAATCAATTTTACGATCCCAAAAGAAGCTTTTCACGGATATGTTACCATTGAAGATAATGGTCTCACTTACGACAACAAACTTTATTTCAGTATTTCAAAAGCTAAAAAAACAAATGTGATTAGCATTGGCGAACCTGAAAAAAGTAATTTCTTATCCAGAATTTATACTTCTGGCGAATTCAATTACAGCAATTACTCGATTAGCAGTTTAGATTATAATAGTTTAGAAAAACAAAACACTATTATTCTGAATGAATTAATTGAAGTTCCTCAGGCTTTGCAAACCACTTTGAAAGCCTTTGTTTCAAAAGGTGGAAATTTGGTTGTGATTCCGGCTGAGAAAAGTTCCATTTCAAACCTGAATACTTTTTTAGGCAATTTTGGAAAAATTCAGTTTAAGAACCTTGAAAATAAAGATAAATTAATCACCAAAATTAACTTTGACCATCCCTTATTTTCAGGGGTTTTTGAAAATAAAATAACGAATTTTCAATATCCAAAAACAAGTAAATCATTTGATATTTCAAGTGCATATCCCGCTGTTCTATCTTATGAAGATCAAAGTGTATTTGTAACAATGATTCAAAACCCAGTTTCGGGAATTACAGTTTTTTCGGCACCAATTAATACCACAAATTCAAACTTTCAGCAATCGCCGTTAATTGTTCCGTTATTCTATAAAATGGGCCAAAATAATCAAAAAACAGGTGTAAATGCTTTAACAATTGGCAATAATCAGCCTTATTTTGTGGATGTTTTATTGAGCAAAGATGCAATTTTAGAAGTGAGAGGAAATGATGATTCATTTATTCCGATTCAACAAATATTGAATAATAAAGTCAAATTAACATTCAATGATTTTCCTGAAATTGCAGGGAATTATAGCGTTTTTGATAAAAAAGAATCAGTCGAAAACCTGAGTTTTAATTATAAAAGAAGTGAAAGCGATTTAAGTCAGGTAAATACAAACGTAGTTTCAGATTTTAAAACTGCCGATACTATTTCGACCATTTTTAACACACTACAAACTGAGCGAACTGACAGTCAAATTTGGAAATGGTTTGTTATCTTTGCACTGTTATTTTTAGCATTAGAAATGGCGATCATCAAATTTGTAAAGTAAAACATAACGTTTTACTTTTTTTTGAACCATTAAGAGATTAAGATAATAAAGTTTTAGCACTTCTTAATCTAACTTAATTCCTTAATGGTAGAAATAAAAACATTTAATGTTTGAATAAAAAAAATCTACATATGAAAATAATCATCAGAAGCGCCAAAATTATAGATTCAGAAAGTCCGTTTCATAACCAGACTGTTGATCTTTTAATTTCAGATGGTTTAATTGAAAAAATAGGAACTTCGATTCTTGATATTGATGATTCAACTGAAGTAAAATTAGATAATCTGCATATTTCTCAAGGCTGGTTTGACAGCAGCGTTTCGTTTGGTGAACCCGGATACGAAGACAGAGAAACTATTGCAAACGGATTGAACGTTGCTGCAAAAAGTGGTTTTACGGCAATTGCCTTACAGCCAAACTCCTTCCCTGTTATCGATAATCAATCGCAGGTAAATTTTGTAAAAAATAAAGCGAATGGTTTTGCTACAGAACTTTTTCCAATTGGTGCTTTGACAAAAGCAAGCGAAGGAAAAGATATGGCGGAATTATTTGATATGAAAAAATCCGGAGCGATTGCTTTTGGAGATTATAATAAAAGTATTGACAATGCCAATTTGCTAAAAATCGCTTTGCAATATGTTCAGGATTTTGATGGTTTGGTAATCACTTATTCTCAAGATCCAAACATAAAAGGAAATGGAGTTGCGAATGAAGGAATTGTTTCTACAAAACTAGGATTGAAAGGGATTCCGAATTTAGCCGAAGAACTGCAAATCTCGAGAAACTTGTTTTTATTAGAATATACAGGAGGAAAACTTCATATACCGACCATTTCTACAGCAAAATCAGTCGAATTAATTAAAGAAGCTAAAGCAAAAGGTTTACAAGTAACTTGTAGTGTTGCTGTGCATCATTTGGTTCTTACAGATGAAAAATTAGAAGGTTTTGATACTCGTTTTAAAGTGACTCCGCCTTTGAGAACCGACGCAAACAGAAAAGCACTTATAAATGCTGTTTTAGACGGAACTATTGATATGATTACTTCAGATCACAACCCAATCGATATTGAATTCAAAAAAATGGAATTTGATACAGCCAAAAATGGAACGATTGGTTTAGAAAGTGCATTTGGAGCTTTATTAACTATTTTACCTTTAGAAATTATAATCGAGAAACTAACTTTAGGAAAAGCTATTTTTGGTCTTGAAAATACTTCAATTGCTGAAGGCTCAAAAGCTAATTTTACTTTCTTTAATCCGGAAGGCACATCAACTTTTACTAAAGAAAATATTCTTTCAAAATCTAAAAACTCGGCCTTTTTAGGAACTGAAATTAAAGGTTCTGTCTATGGAATTTTAAATCAAAAGCAACTTGTTATCACAAAATAATTACAATGAATAATTCAATCGAAGAGGGAAAATCAATCGCAATTACCAGTTATATTTTAATTATTGGGGTTTTAATTGCCATGTCTATGAACTCTGAAAATAAAAATAGTTTTGCTTCTTTTCATATTCGTCAGGCTTTAGGATTATCGCTTACGTTTATTTCTTTTGGAGCTATAATCAGTAATTTTGATAGCTTTTTTATCACTTTCCCTATGTGGATTTGTATTTCAATATTATGGACTTACGGAATTTTTAGCGCTATACAAGGTCAGATGAGACCGATTCCTTTAGTTGGAAATATATTTCAAAAATGGTTTAAATCTATTGGGTAAAAGTTAAATCCTAAAATTTAAATTCCAAATTCCAAATTCCAAAAGAAATCTGTTAAAACCAGCGTTTCGCTTTAGCGAATCTGTTTTGTCAGCGTATTAATTTGAACACGGATGACACGGATTTGCAAGCAAAAACGCAGATAAAAACTGATTTTATTTATATTATATCAGCTTTGTCCAAAGTTTAAAACTTCGACAAAGTTTAACTTCAACGAAAAACTCATAACTCATAACTCAAAACGTATAACTCATAACTTCCAAAGAAAATGAATCTATCTTTAGAATATAAAATACAAGAACCAAAAGTAATTTTAGATAAAAATCCTGTTCTACTTTTATTACATGGATATGGCAGCAACGAAGCTGATTTGTTTTCGTTTGCCACAGAACTTCCTGATAATTATTATATTATTTCTGCCAGAGCGCCTTATGATTTACAATATGGAGCTTATGCCTGGTACGCTATTAATTTTGATGCCGATCAGAATAAATTTTCGGATAATGAACAAGCTAAAACATCTCGTGATGTAATCGCAAAATTTATTGACGAGTTGGTTGCCAATTATCCAATTGATGCTAATAATATAACTTTGGTTGGTTTTAGTCAGGGTTCGATTTTGAGCTATTCTGTTGCACTTTCTTATCCTGAAAAAGTACAGCGCGTTGTGGCAATGAGCGGTTATTTTAATGAAGAAATCATCAAAGAAGGTTTTGAAAATAATGACTTCAAAAACCTTAAAATATTTGCTTCACACGGAACTGTAGATCAGGTTATCCCGATTGACTGGGCTAGAAAAACACCTGCTATTCTTGAGAAATTAAATATTCCGGTTACTTATAAAGAATATCCTGTTGGTCATGGAGTTGCCCCACAGAATTTCTTTGATTTTAAGAATTGGCTGGCTGAGTAGTATTCAGCTACAGTCGCAGTATTCAGTTTTACAGTCGCAGTTTAGAACTGAAAACTGAATACTGGAGACTGTAAACTCTATTGCCCTGTATAAATTATCTTTCCAGCTTTTTTCAGAACATAACCTTTCCAGGGAATTAATTGTAAATCATCATTTACCCACGAATCTCCTTCTGATTTTCTTTCTAAAACAATCGATTCTTTTTGAGTATCTAAGAAAAGTTCAGCTTTGTTACCTTCGAAAACTACGTAGGCAGCCGTTGTGTATGTTTTTCCGCTTTCTTCGGCGTGAGATAATTTTGTGGCTTCAAAAATTCGGATACATTTGTTTTTAACAGTAGACCAGGTGTAGCCTGCAGAAGCTTTGCAACCGTGACTGTCAACATCACCCCCAACTATCACTTTTTCTGATTTTGCTTCTGTCTTATTTTCCTGAGATACTTTTTTGGCACAAGAAAATGAGAGACAGATAATAACTGAAAATAAAAATACTTTTTTCATTTTTCCTATTTATTGATTGAATACAAAAATAGGAAAAATCTTTCTTATTTTTGATATAAAAGTGATTGATTTGTTTCGAATGAAATGCTTTCGTCATCGTTAACAAAATATTTCAATAAAGCTTCGCCCCATAACTCTCCATTACTGAAATCAACGATAATCCATCTGTGGTTTAAGATTTTGACTTTATTGATGATAAACTTTTTGCCATCAATCATATCTTGTCCTGTATAAGGATTCCCCTTTGGATTGGAATTTAGGTCTAATAATTTTTCGGTTACAATCGGAATCAATTTTTCGTATAAAATAACTTTCCCGCCAGAAGCACTATTGTCAAAATAATTTTGAGCATTTTCATTATGCGATAAAGAAAAATAATCTGCTTCGGCTAATTGGCCTGAAATCAAATTGATACTGTCTCTAAGCTTTTTTGTAGTTTTCTCATATCTCTCTTCACCAAATTTTACTTCACGGCTGTAAAACATGTAAGTAAAAATATTCATTAATATCGCAAGGATAAAAAGGTAAAGCATTAAGGATTTTTTCATTTTGTAGGTATAATTAAATTGTAATTTCTAAATTGTCGTAAGCAAGGAAAACGTTTTTAGGCAATTGTTTTTGTACTTCTTCATGAAATCCTAAAACGTGGCTAATATGCGTTAAATAAGCAACTTCGGGCTTAACCAGATTGATAAAATCAAGTGCTTCCTGTAAATTAAAGTGGGTATCATGAGGTTCTACACGCAAGGCGTTTACGACCAAAACTTTTAAATTCTGTAGTTTTTTAACTTCCGTTTCTGCAACTGTTTTTACATCTGTTAAATAAGCAAAATCATCGATTCTATAGCCAAAAACCTGTAATTCACCGTGCATTACATTTACGGGAATTGCCATTTTATCACCAACAGCAAAAGGTTGATCATTAACAACTTCGATTGTTTTTACGCTTGGCGCACCGGGATATTTATTTACGGTTTCGAAAACATAATCGAAACGGCGTTTTAAATTATCAATTACACGTTGATGGGCGTAAACCGGAATTTCGCCTTGTCTGAAATTAAACGGGCGAATATCATCCAAACCTGCCGTATGATCTGCGTGTTCGTGTGTAAATAAAATCGCATCGATATGCCTACAGCCACAAGAAAGCATTTGCTGCCTGAAATCGGGTCCGCAATCTATGACATACGAATGATCATCCCACGTAATCCAGATGGATACGCGGAGCCTTTTATCCTTAGCATCAGTGCTTTTACAAACAGGATGATCGATTCCAATAATTGGAATACCTTGAGAAGTACCAGTACCTAAAAAATAGATCTTCAATTGAACTTGTTTTTTTTACAAAAATAGGGATTATTTCTCTTTCATTAGAAGCCTAATTTGCTAACTTTGTAACAAATCTATTTAAAATAAAATGGGTACAGAAATAAAACTCAAAGGTGACAAGGTCATCGAACAGATTCCTTCTATAAAAGACAAAGCGTTACGCATTAATTTAAACGAGAATATTTACGGAACATTTGCTGAAATTGGTGCTGGACAAGAAACGGTTAGGCATTTTTTCAGATCCGGAGGTTCATCGGGAACTATTGCAAAAGCAATGTCTGCCTATGATAAAGATTTTAGTGATGCCGTTTACGGTATTGAAGGCGACGGCCGCTACGTGACAGAAAACCGACTTAAAAAAATGTTGACCTTTGAAGGTGAATTGATTGAAGAACGTTTGAGCCGCGAAAAACACCCAAATAAACTTTTCTTTAGTTACGCCAATACGGTTGCCACAATAGATTTTGCCAAACAATTTAAAGGTCACGGCTGGGTTGGAATTCGATACCAAATTGAACCAGACGAAGCTTACAACGAAATTATCCTGCACATTCGTTTTAAGGAAACTGACGCAAGACTTCAACAAGAAACACTTGGAATTTTAGGTGTGAACTTAATTTACGGTGCTTTTTACAAATACAATGATCCGAAACGATTACTTCGTTATTTATACGATCACTTAGATAAAGACCAGCTTGAAATAGATACTATTAACTTCTCAGGACCACGTTTTGCAGATATTGACAACCGTTTAATGAGTTTACAGCTTGTTAAAAACGGAATGACAGATGCGGTAATGTTTAATCCTGAAGGGAAAAACATTCTTCCGGCTGCGATTTTATACAAGAAGAATTTACTTGCTTTAAGAGGAAGTTTTCGTCCGGTTACAAAAGTAAATATGGATATGTACGAGAAATCATTAAATATGTTTCTCGAAGAAAATAAGGTCGAAAAGGAAAATACTTTAGTGGTTTTCGAAATTACACTTTCCAATTTACGTTCGGATGGTGAAATTGACGAGCGCGATTTTATGGATAGAGCTGAATTGCTTTGTTCGCTTGGTCAAACTGTTATGATTTCGAATTTCCAGGAATATTATAAAGTGGTAGAATATTTTGCTAATTATACCAAAGCAAGAATGGGATTGGCAATGGGAGTTAACAATTTAGTCGATATTTTTGATGAGAAATATTACCGTCATTTAAGTGGTGGAATTCTCGAAGCTTTCGGAAAATTATTTTACCGCGATATGAAAGTTTTCTTATACCCAATGCTGGATGAAAATGGTGTATTGATGAATTCAAGCAATTTAAAAGTACATCCAAGAATGAAAGAATTGTACAAATTCTTTAAATTCAACGGAAAAGTAGTGGATATCGCTAATTATGACCCAAATAATCTTGAGGTTTTCTCTCGTGAAGTTTTAAAAATGATCAATCAGGGAAAAACAGGCTGGGAACATATGCTTCCTGCCGGTATTCCGGAAATTATAAAGGAGCACCATCTTTTTGGATATCATCCGGAAAAGGAACTGGAACAAAACGCTTAAAAAAAATCCCCGAAAATTTCTTCGGGGATTTTTTTTGATTTTTGTTTCAGGTTGCGAAGTGAATAAAAAAAAATTACCGCAAAGCACGCTAAGATTTTTATATAGATTGCATTCCATAATTTGAAAAGGTTCGCAAAGCTTTGTGTTGATTAAGCTTTGCGAACTTTACTTTTTTATAAACGCTAAGTATAAAAAAACTTCGCGTGCTTTGCGGTAAAATTACACGTCCAGATTGCAACCTGAAACTTGAAACATTGAAACTTGAAACAAAAGTCTCTACTTCAAAATCTGTGCTGCGTGTTCTTTTGTTTTTACTTGTGAAATTACCTCATCGATAATTCCTTTTTCATCGATTACGAAAGTCGTTCTATGGATTCCGTCGTATTCTTTTCCCATGAATTTCTTTGGACCCCAAACACCAAAAGCGTGGATTACGGATTTATCTTCATCAGCTAATAACGGAAAAGGAAATTCGTATTTGTCTTTGAATTTTAATTGTGCTTTTGCACTATCGGCACTTACTCCCAAAAGTTCAAAATTATTGGCTTTAAAACGCTCAAAATTATCTCTTAAATCACAGGCTTCCGCGGTACAACCAGGTGTACTTGCTTTTGGATAAAAGAAAACTACTAATTTTTTTCCGGCATAATCTGCCAGTGTATGTGTTTTTCCGTCCTGATCTGTTCCTGAAAAGTTTGGTGCTTTATCGCCTGCTTTTAATGTTGTCATATGTTTTATTTTAGATTTTAGATTTTAGATTTTAGATTTTAGATTTTAGATTTTAGATTTTTGGATTGCGCATAAAAACCCAATGTGTAATTGATAACTCCAAACTCATAACTTCTAACTCATAACTTTTTTGCCCGAGATTGAAGTGAAAACCCCGGAATTGTGAAAGTTTACATTTTTTGTATTAAGAAAGCGACCAGAGGAAGCTCTTGTTAATGCTTAAAAATGTTACTTTGACAATGAGGAGTTGCAACGGAAAGCTGGATTAGGCACATCATGAAAATTATGCTATTTTTACATCAATAAAAATACGGAAATGAATAAAGAAGCCCGCGTACAATTTGTTATAAATACGTTAAAAGAACTCTACCCTACTATACCTATTCCATTAGATCATAAAGATCCTTATACATTATTAATCGCGGTTTTGCTTTCGGCGCAATGTACGGATGTGCGTGTAAATCAGATTACGCCTTTGCTTTTTGCCAAGGCTGATAATCCGTATGATATGGTGAAAATGTCGGTGGAGGAAATTAAGGAAATTATTCGTCCGTGTGGATTATCGCCAATGAAATCGAGAGGAATTCATGGTTTATCTGAGATTTTGATTGACAAATATAATGGTGAGGTTCCACAGAGTTTTGAAGCACTGGAATCTTTGCCGGCTGTCGGGCACAAAACGGCAAGTGTGGTAATGTCTCAGGCTTTTGGAGTTCCTGCTTTTCCGGTTGATACTCACATTCACAGATTAATGTACAGATGGAATCTTTCGAATGGAAAAAACGTGGTTCAGACCGAAAAAGATGCTAAACGACTATTTCCTGAGGAAACATGGAACGATTTGCATTTGCAAATTATTTGGTATGGACGTGAATATTCGCCTGCCAGAGGCTGGAGTTTGGAGAAAGATATTATTACGAGAACAATTGGCAAAAAATCGATAATAGAAGAAGCTCTTAAAAAGAAAATCTAAAAGTGATATGTTTATTATAACACGAATTTCACTAATTTGCACAAATCTAAATGCGAAATTAATTTCACAAACTAGTAGTTAGTGCCAATTCGTGAAATTCATGTTTTTTATTTATTGACTGCTTTTCAATGCGTTGTATTCTGTCGTCATATCGAGTGATCTGTAAATTCCTAAAAGCGATTTAAAAGCATCTTCGTTTTTTGGTTCGATAACTAGTGCTTTTTTCAGATATGGAATGGCGCTTTTTACAATTTCGTCTTTTTGAGCATCTAGTTTATCGTATTCTTTCATCTCCTGCGGACTATTGCCAAGCAGAGCCATCTGATCTACCAATACTCTCTTTAATTGGATTTTGACATAAGCAAGATTGATATAACAGTCTATACAATTTTGATTTAACTGTATTCCTTCGTCATAATATTTTTCGGCATTGGTATAATCTTTTGTTTCCATATAAGAAAATGCCAATGAGTTTAGAATTTCTTCTTTTTTAGAAGGAGGCAAGACATCCCTTGGCTTTTCATAAAGACCAGCAGCAATATTTGATTCTCTTGCACTTCTGGAAATAAAAGATTCTTCTGTTTTTGTTTTTTTATTGGTAGCGTAAAACATGATCCCTTTTCCGCTATAATTTATTTTCTTTAGTTTTTCATAATATTTAATTGCAGAAGAATAATCTTTGCCTGCTAACGAAGCCGAAGCTGCATTAAGCAAGTTTAGTGTATCTTTTTTATCAAACTGGTAAACTTCATAACTTTTATCTGCGCTTTCTTTGTATTTTCCTGCTTTAAAATCATTGTATGCTCCATCTACAAGTTTAGACTTCATTTCTTTTAAAGCTAAATTGGCTTTAAAAGCGTATTTGTAGTTGCGGGAATCATTTTCATACAAAAGCACATCCTGATACGCACCAGAAGCTATGGCAAAATTTGCTGCAGCATCTATGTTTTTGGTTGCCAAATCCTTATAAACATTTCCTTTTGTAAAAAAGAAATCGGATTTTACCTCATCGGGTGCATTTATTACAAGGTATTCTACTTTTTTTAAAATAGCACAAGCTTCTTCAGGTTTTCCTTTATCGAAATAGGATTGGGCTTCTTTGATTTCCTCTTTTTGAGCAAATGCTGCGTAATTTATCAATAGTAAAATTGATAGTATTTTTAGTTTCTTTTTCATTTCATTTGAGTTTGGTTGTTAAATAGATATGAACGGCTATTGTGGTTATTTATAGTCGCTTTTGGGACAAGTAGCAATTATAGTATTGTACGCAAAAAAAAATCTTTTGCTTAACAATAACATTAAGATGCACAACAAATAAAATGAAACAGAGTAGTGTAATTTTTCTTCATAAATTATTGGTTATTGGTTAAACATTTCTTTTCCTGATATTTAGCTTACTTTTGAACAATTTTCACCATTCAAAGTTTTTTAATACGAAAAACTCTTCAATAAAGTGTTTTACTTGAATAAAAAAAAACTTTTTAACTAAAATAAAACAAATATTGAATAAATCAATAAAAATAACATAAAATATCAAACTTTAACAAACTAATGCAATAAATCAAGAATAGAACCTGAAAAATATTTTATTAAAAGTTAGAAAACACTACGATAACAATCGCAAAAAAAAGAGACTTAAAATTACGGTCAAAAAAAAACTCACTATCTGTATTTACATACAAATAGTGAGCTTTCAACCAAAACGACCATTTGGTTTTTCTTTCGAAATAAACATCCGACCAAAGCAGTGGGCTGTTTAATTAGCTATAATCTCAAAACTTTTATCTTCAATTTTCACAACTGTTAGCGCTTGTGAATAGTTTAATAAAAAAGAAACTACTTCTTTTTTAGGTTTTAAGTTTTTAGAAGCTAATGCTTTCTTAGAGTAAATTTTCGCCATACTATTAAAAATGTTTTATAATAGTATAACGCACTAATGCTCACAATATTATTAGTTGGTTAAAATAATTTGATGTTTATCAATTATTTTTCTTAAATTCATTAAAGCATAACGCATTCTTCCCAAAGCAGTATTGATACTTACACCTGTAAGTTCTGAAATTTCTTTGAAGCTCATATCCTGATACATACGCATTACAAGAACTTCTTTTTGATCTTCAGGAAGCTCTTCAATTATCTTTTTGAGATCTACTTCAACCTGATCAAAAATCATTTTATTTTCGATGGTCAAGGAGTCATCAGACATAATTGAAAAAATAGAAAACTCTTCTGTTTCTCTATACATTGGCATTTTTTTGGTCTTGCGGAAATGATCTACAATTAAATTGTGAGAAATTCGCATAACCCAAGGTAAAAATTTACCTTCTTCATTATATGAATTGGATTTTAAAGTTTTAATAACTTTAATAAATGTATCCTGAAAAATATCATTTGAAATATCTCTATCAGCTATCTTAGAATATATAAATCCATATATCTTAGACTCATGCCTTTTTATCAATGTCGCAAGGGCATTTTCATTGCCTTCGACATAGTTTTTTACTAATAGAGCGTCTGGAATATGCAGATCAGCCATAATACTACTTTTTTAGTTTTTGATTAAAATTTGGAGTAATTTTTCTAAAAAGTAATTTTATGTAATAGGCCTATCTTGAGTTATGTTAATATTGAGTCCAAATTTAACAAATATTTTTTTTAAAAAGCAAATGAATGGAGTAATAATTAATAATAAAATTACAAATAAGATACATTAAAATTAAACTTTGCCATGAAAGTGCTTAATAATATGAAAGAATTAGAATGTTTTAACAAATTAAAAAAAGAGGCATAAATAATTTAAATATCTTATTTTAAACAACTTACACCTATTTTTTAGTAGTATTATTAGTGTTATTTTTATTGATAGACCCGAACATAGTCTATATAAAACTTTTGTGGTAATATGGAATCGTCTACATCTGGTCCTCCAAAATTACCTCCGATAGCCAAATTTACAATTATATAAAATGGTTTATCAAAAGGCCATGTATCTTCATTTTTAACTGCAGGATTGAAGGTATAAACCAAAGTGGCATCAACAAAAAAATCAATCTTTTCTTTTGTCCATTCAATAGCATAAACATGATACCCTTCTTCTATTGTTGGAAACTCAGTTCTTTTTGTGTTGATTGTGTTCCCGTGGCTATCTTGTGTATGCAATGTCGTATATACCATATGCGGATCACGGCCAATATATTCTAATATGTCTATTTCGCCTGTTTTAGGCCATTTTACGGCATCGATATTGGCACCCAACATCCAGAATGCCGGCCATAAACCATGACCAATTGGCAGTTTTGCTCTTGCTTCGATACGACCATATAAAAACTCTTTTTTGCCTTTGGTGGTGATTTTTGTAGAAGTATATTTATTTCCTTCTTTTTTGGCTTCGATAATTAAATTACCGTCTTTGATCTCATGATTGGTTTTGGTATAAATTTGCCTTTCATTGTTTCCATAACCGCATAAATTTGGACATCCATCCCCGAGTTCAAAATTCCAGAAGGATTCGTTTATTTTCTTTTTATTGAAATTTTCCTCCCAAATTAGTTTTCTCTCTACATTTTGTGCAAAGCAAAAACTAACCGTTAAGAACATTATTAGTACAACTATTTTTTTCATCGTATAGTTTTAAATTTTAAAAATTAGAAGACCAGCCTTAACTGACCTTCTTATACTTTCTACTAATTAATTATAATCTATTGAAATACTTTTACGTAATCTATCTCCATTGTCGATTGTGTGAAGGCAGGATCAATAGTACCTCCAAGATTTCCTCCCATAGCAACATTTAATATTAAGAAGAAATCGCTATTAAATGGAAGAGTGGCATCATTGGCAACTTTGTGAATTTGTACATCATCGACATAAGTCGTTACCGATGCGGGACTCCAAATTGCTTTATAAACATGAAATTCTGTCGAAACATTAGGAATTGTTTTAGAACCTGTGTTTCCGCCGCCGCCAAAATGCCCCGGATAATGCAGCGTACTTAAAATAACATTTTGATTGTTTCCTACGTGTTCCATAATATCAATCTCTCCGCAAGCCGGCCATGGTTTGGTTAAGAAATTGGATCCAAGCATCCAGATCGCAGGCCACGTTCCTTTTCCGATTGGCAATTTGGCACGAATTTCAATTTTTCCGTACGTAAACTTAAATTTACCATCCGATTTTAGTCTTGTCGAAGAATAATCTACACCTCCGGAAGCTTCTTTTTTAGCGGTAATTTTTAAGCTTCCGCCTTCAACAATAACATTTGATGCTGAAGTTGTATAATTTTGTTTTTCATTATTTCCCCAGCCATCATTATTAGGTCCTCTTCCTAAATCGTAATTCCATTTTGTTGCATCCGGAGCTCCGTCAACATTAAATTCATCTGACCAAACCAGATTTGTATAATCAACAACAGGGTCAGTAACCTTAACTGGTTTTGTAGTGGTAAAAATATGGTACCATGCTAATGAAGCATCACCGCCCATTATAGCTCTAACTACCATTCTGTTGGCTGTTATAGATAAAATTTCGTATGAATTCTGACCAATATAATACCCCATAAATCCGTTATCAGAGAAGTTCATCATCGTTCCGCGAGTTTGTTTAGCATGATCTTTATTTTTTGTCACAACAGATTCTGATGGACTTAAAGAAACGGTTTTTATTCCGCCCGCATCATAAGTTAAACACGAATCACTCGGTCCACTTCCTCCTGCTACGCTTGCAAATACAGCATTAAAAAATGTTGCTCCTCCATTATTTAATTGGTATTTTAATTGGTCACCATCAAGAGAGAAAGTCAATTCATTGTCATACAAACAGCTACTTGTCGGTGAACCTGCTTTTTCAAAAGCTCCGGCCTGATAATGATTTGGGTAATAATTTTTAGTCTCATCACCATCATTTTGACCTACGCCTAAATGTCCTGGTTCTGAAGCCGACCAATACCATTTTTTAGAAGTTCCGCCTGTTAAAAACTGAACGGCTTCGTCATCACTAAAGTTACTTAAAACCGTAACATCAAGCGTAGTATTTGATGCTACTCCTCCTCTGCCTGTAGCAATAAGCGTTACAGTGTAAGTGTTTACTCCTGTTTTTGTAAAACGTTTGGTAAACTTGCCGTTTGGAGAATTTTCTGAAGTTCCGTCGCTAAATACATATTTATATGAAATTGCATTATCTGCAGTCGCAGTTAATTTTATCATTCCTGAACCGTCTCCATCTGGGGCATCAGCTGTTTTTCCAACAATTTCAGCAGTTACCTGAAGATTTGTTGGTGTATCTATTGATCCAAATGCGAAATCATCTTTTTGACAAGCCGCCATAAGGAGAATCGTAAATAAGGATACTATCTTTATGATTATTTTTTTGTTCATGATTTCTTCTTTTAATTGGATTGTTTGATGTCATCAAAGTAAAAAGTTTCTCCTGCCCCCGTTTTTCCAAAATCCGGAAATAAAATTACTCTGTCGTATTTAATGCTTGTGCTAAAACCCGGTGCCGTTGTAAGATCAAAGGTCAATTCCTGCCATGCATTTGCTACTGTTGTTAGTGCGTGAACTTCAATAAATACGGTTGGATTACCGTTTCCATCTTTTGGAGAGGTCGAAAGTTCCATTTTGTATAAGATATCGGTACCTACTCTAGGCGACCAGACATTTATTTTTACAGTTGTTCCCTTTGTATAATCAAGCGTACTTTCTAAATTCAGGCTTGCTCCTCCCCAGGTTTCCGCTCCTGATTTTTTGTCTAATTTTAAAACTTTATCAGAAACATTGATTCCCGTTTTATTAGGATTAGCAATAACTGATGCATCAACATTTCCAAATCCGCCCCAAGTATAGGTCAAAGTTGAAGATTCAAAATCGAGTGGTAATTTAATTGCCTCAGTCGGTTCTTTATAGAAATAAAAATTGTCGATGTACACCGTATGGCTTCCGCTAGGATTTCCTGAAAGAATTAACTGTGCAATATGGGCGCGGGTTGTTAATCCTGTAAAATCGCTTAAAGGAATATCTAAACTAACCCATTTACCCTGCTCTGGAGCTGTAACTTTAATTTCATGTTCTACATTATCGCCTCCTGTTTCATAAACACCATTTGCTCCAAAATCGACTAACTTGATTCTGAATTCTGTAAAATCTAAAGACCACACATCAATATGAAGATATGTCATTGCCGAAGCGTCTATTGTAGCTGTTGGCTCTGCACCCACAAAATTTAAATTTGAATATTTTTTTACTGCATTTTCTGCAACACTAATATCATCTAATACAGCATCAGACCATGAAGTTCTCCACGTACCCATTGGTACATTTGTGTAAGCATCGCTAAACAATGAAATAACATTTGCCGCAGATCTGGTTGGTGTTGGTGCCGCAGAAGTTGGTGCCAAAATTAAAATGGCTTCAAATTGCTCGGTATGTTCTGTTGTTTTAATGGCAGCACTTTTTGAAACCACACGAATCGTGTAAACTCCCGGATTTTGATAGGTATACGAAACAGCTTCTCCATTGTTTGCCGAAATTGGATCTGGTTTTCCTGTTTCTCCAAAATAAACATCATAAAACAAAGCAAAGTCTGCTGTTGCCTTAACTGTTACTTTTTTAGAAACCGTTAAATCATTTTTTATTTCAACTATTAAATTTTCTGGTGCTTTAAACGAAACCACTACTTCTTTTTCCACTTCGGTAGTTTTTCCATTAAGTCCCATTGCTGTAATTTTAGACTTATAAATGCCTTCTTTATATACGTGTGCAACCGTTGATCCGACTCCAATATAATCAGAATCTGCGCTTCCGTCTCCAAAACTAATTTTGTATTGTGTTACACCTTCGCCTTTTGGCACAAAGGTAACTTTACCTGTATTGTCCTGCGTAACTGTGGTTAAAGCCGATACATTTGTAGGAGCTTCTAAACCATCCAAATCAATATCGCTGTTATCGCTTGAGCAGCTAAAAAATACTGCCAAAACGAAAAGACTTATAATAGAATGTAATTTTTTCATAATTGATGTTTTTTAATATCCAGGATTTTGTTCCCAATTTCCATTTGCAAACTGAATTTCTTCAATTGGAAGCGGAAATAACTCATTTTTGTTAGCTGTAAAACCAGGAATAGTTCCAGCTGCTTTTCCGGTTCTAACCAAATCGAAAAAACGATGTCCTTCTCCAAAAAGTTCTACTCTTCTTTCTGCTAAAATAAAATCTGTTAAAGCTGCTCCGGAAGCCGCTATATCATGATTATTATCTCCAAAAGCACGTCTTCTAACCTGATTAAGGTATTCTCTGGCTTTTGCATCATCAATTTCACCTCTGTTATAAGCTTCTGCAGCCATTAATAAAACATCGGCATAACGAATTGCTCTGTAGTTGTTTGGGTTTGTTAAGTTCAAATCTCCCGCAGCGTCATCACTTCTTTTTCTTGGCAAATATTTTCTGTTGAAGAATCCTGTATCTTCATTTCCTTTTCCGTAAGATACTCCGCTATTAGCTCCAGCCCAGGCCGCAATATCTAAAATAGCAACAGCTTTACGTTTGTCTCCGGTTTCAAAAGCATCTGATGATTCCTGAGTAGGAAGATTGAAACTAAATCCTGAAGAGAAAACCGGTCCTGAATAATTTCTGATTCCGCTAAAACCTACCGCAACATTTCCTTCACTACATTGTAAACAACCAAAGCCTGCTCCTTCAACATCTGTGTACTGTACTTCAAAAACAGATTCGGGTCCGTTTTCTCCATCTAATTCAAACATTTTATTGTAATCTGTTTCTAAAGAATAAGGTGATGTATTTATTAAGGCTTGCAAAGTGCTTGCTGCCTGAGAAAATTTGCCCTGAAACAAATATGCTTTTCCTAATAATGCCTGAGCAGCCCCTTTTGTCACTCTGCCTTTTTGAGCTGCAATTGGAGATAAATTTGCCGACGCAAAAACCAAATCAGCCTCAATAGAAGCATAAACTTCTTCAACTGATGCACGCGGAATTGTTTTTTCATCTCCAATTTTAAACCTCACGTCGCCTTTCATCGGTATACCACCAAACCATTTTACTAATTCAAATTGGTAATACGCTCTTAAAAAACGAGTTTCGGCTATAAGCTGTGTTTTTCCTGTAAAATCTGTTTTGTTTTGAAATTCAAGTATATAATTGGCTCTTTGAACTCCGGCAAACATCCAGTTCCAGACATCTCTTAAGTTACTGTTTACTTCAGTATGAATCATATCGTCTACTTGCTGAAAACCAATTACATCAGTAGGACTTTCTCCTCCTGCCAATGTGTTATCTGAAGCAATTTCTCCCAATAAAACATTAACATATGTTGATTGCAGCAAATCATAAGTGGCAATTAATGCCTGATCGTAATCTTCTTTAGAATTAAAATAATTCTCAGAGTCGATTGAATATTCAGGTTTAGGATTCACAAATTCATCTGAACAAGAAGTTGTTACAGTTAGAATTAATGTTATCGTTACCAGAGTAATAAATAAATATTTTTTCATTTTAATTGAAATTAAAAATTAATGTTTAAGCCCAATAAATAAGTTCTTGGAACAGGATAAAATCCATAATCGATTCCGGCACCAATTGGCGATTGAGAAACTCCGTCTCGATTTGTAGGTCCAAATGAAGCACCCGGATCAAACCCTTTGTATTTAGTAAATGTGTATAGATTATTTACTCCGGCATAAAGTCTTAGCTTTGTAATTCCAGCTTTTTGAGTCACTTTCGGATCAAGCGTATATCCTAATTGTACATTTTGAATTCTAAGATAAGATGCATCTTCAACAAAATAATCTGATAATACATTGTTTGCTGTAGCTCCTGTAGTTACTTTTGGTACAGAATTACTTGTTCCTTCACCTGTCCATCTGTCTAAAACATAATCAAGACGATTGGCATCTGAAAGTGTTCTTTCGTAGTTACGAACCATATCGTTTCCTACTGATGCAAATGTATACACCGCAAAATCAATGTTTTTATAATTTAACTGAATATTGAAACCCATTGTAGCATCTGCAATTGGATCGCCAATATTTGTTCTGTCTTTGGTATCAATTACTCCATCACCATTTATATCTGCGTAACGAATATCACCTGGCGAAGCATTTGCTCCTAAAGCTAATTGCGATGGATGAGCCTCAACTTCTGCCTGATTCTGAAAAATTCCATCGGTTTTATATCCATAAAAATATCCAATTGGTTTGCCCGCTTCCATGCGTGCTGCAGCTGGTTGGCCAACCCCAAAAGAGCCTTGTTCTATAAAACCGGTTCCGTTATTTACTTCTATAACTTCATTTTTAAGAAAGGTTACATTATAACCTAATGTCATTGAAAATGAATCTGAAAATTTCTCTTTGTAATCTATAGCAAATTCAAATCCCGAATTTCTCACAGTACCTGCATTCATTGTTGGAGCACTTGCTCCCGGAGCACCAACTCCTATAATTCCCGAAACCGGAATATTTGGTATTAATAAATCTTTTCTGGTATCGATAAAATAATCGGCAACTACAGAAACTTTATCATTAAATAATCTTAAATCTAAACCAACATCGAACTTTTTGGCTTCTTCCCATTTTAAATCCGGATTTGGTATTTGTCCCGTTGCTGCACCATTTACTAATAAAGCATCAAATACATAAGTTGCTTCACCATTTAAAATACTTAAATATCCGTTATTCGGAATTTGATCATTTCCTAAAGTTCCATAACTAACTCTGAATTTTAAAAAGTTAAACGTTTGTGATTCTCCAAAAAAACCTTCGTCTGAGGCAACCCATCCTGCTGTAAAAGACGGGAAATAGCCCACTTTATTACCCGGGCCAAATTTTGTTGAGGAATCTCGTCTGATCATTGCTGAAAAAAGATACTTTCCTTTATAATCATATTGTGCTCTTCCGAAATAAGAAATTCTTCTTTGATCGTAAACGTAACCACCCGTATTTAAAGCAGTTGGTAAACCTTTAGTTAACGAAAGATCAGCAAAGTCCCATGAATTATTTGGCACATCATAACCTGTTGCAACGGCAGAATTTCCCCATTGTTTGTAGATTGTATTACCTAATGTTGCTGTTATATTATGGTTCTCTGCTATTTTAGTATTATAAGTTCCATAAATATCAAATGAATAGTCATTGTCGTTTACAGTTCTTTGCGTTACAGAACTTCTCTGAACATCAAAAACTTTTCCTCCATAACTTATTTGTGGATCAAATGTTTTGCTTTCGCTATTTGCCGTATTAAATCCGATAGAGCTTGATAACACAAATCCTTTGAAAATTTTATAATCTAAACCAAAGTTTCCGTTTAGTTTTTTATAATTGTAATCGTTGTATGTGTTTTCAATTTGTGCCAGCGGATTAATAATTTCTGTTCCAAATCCTGTTGTACTTGGCACCAAGGTAAAATTGCCATTTGCATCGTAAGGACTTAATGTAGCCGGCACGTTTAAAGCATTAAATAATACAGATCCTAATCCGTTTTCATTAATTGTTTTTCTGTTAAAATAGGTATAGATTACATTGGTTTTTAGTTTGAATTTATCACTCAAATCTGCTCCCAATGCTATTCTGGCAGTATTTCTCAGGTAACCTGATTTGTCGCCGCCAACAAGGCCTTCCTGATCAAGGTGCGAACCGCTAATAGAATAGGTGATTTTTTCAGAACCGCCGGAAATGGTCAAATCGCTGTTTAACAACGGAACGCCTTTTCCTAAAACTTCTTTTTGCCAGTCTGTTCCTTTTCCTAAACCGCTTACATTTGGATAAGGAAGTGCTCTTCCGCCATTGGCATAACTTTCATTTAATAACAAAGCATATTCTGTAGCATCCAGAATGGACAATTTTCTCGAAGCTTCCTGAAATCCTGTGTAGCTATTAAAAGAGATTCTTGTTTTTGAGTTTTTCTTTCCCATTTTGGTTGTAACCAAAATAATCCCGTTTGCCCCAATCGTTCCATAAATGGCTGCTTGTGCATCTTTTAAAACTGTTATGGTTTCAATATCGTTCGGGTTTAAAACATTCAGGTCCCCAACATAGCCGTCAATAATAGTCGTTGGTCCGTTTTGTCCGTTTGTAGCAATACCACGAATACGAACATCTATAGGGGCGCCTGGAGCTCCGGATTGTGTTGTAACGTTTACACCCGAAATTGTTCCTTGTAACGCCTGCTCAATTCTTGCCGGTTTCAGGATATCAAGTGTTTTACTATCCAGAACAGAAACTGCTCCTGTTAGTTCTCTTTTCTTTTGGCTACCATAACCAATGACAACGACTTCGTCTAATGATCTGGTATCGTCGCTCATTTTAACAGTAACTTTTGGTCCTGAAACCACAATCTCCTGCGTTCGATAACCAATATAACTTAAAACAAGTGTGGTGCCGTTTGAAACACCGCTCAGTTTAAAAGATCCGTCGAAGTCTGTTGTTGTGCTTTGAGACGAAGTTTTAACTTTTACATTTACGCCCGGCAATGATAAACCTGAGCCATCCAGTACAGTTCCGGTTACATCAAAAGTTTGCGAGAACGCAAAAGATGTAAACAGTAACAATACCATTAATAATAATTTTGGTTTCATAATTAGTTAGTTTTTTATTGAAGCTAAAATATCCCATCCTTTTAAGAATACGATAAAACTAACCACAACAAAAAACATACATCACAAAATAAATTGCTTTAATTTAATATATGATAAAAAACAGCTCGGTTTACCTAGAAAATCAAAATGTTAATTTCTTTAACAAATAAGTGTAATAAATACAAGAAAACGTTAATGTTGTGGTGATGTATAGGTCTTTTAGAAGCAATTTCTGACTTCCTATACAGCGAGAATATATTCGACCAAACCGATTTCGTGCTGTAAATCCATTTTTTTACGCAAACGATATCTTTTAATTTCAACGCTTCGAACAGAAATATTAAACAATGGCGCAATTTCTTTAGATGAAAGGTTTAATCTAAGATAGGCACAAAGACGCAAATCATTCGGAGTAAGTAATGGATGGAGCTGTTTGATTCTCTTTAGGAAATCTTTATCAGCATTGTCAAAAGCTTCTTTAAAAATCTTCCAGGAATCTTCTTCGGTAATATTATCGTTTATGGTTCTTATAACAGATTTGATATTTTTATTATCATCCTGCGAAGTCTTTTTCAAATCTTCTTTTATAAAAGCCAAAAGTTCGTTTTTGCTATTTAAACTCATTGTTGAAACCGCCAATTCTCTGTTTTTATTATCAACATCCTGAGACAATTGCTCATTTCTTAGTTTCATTAATTGCTGTTCATTTTCAAGCTCTTTAATTTCAAGTAAAAGATTGTTTTCTTCAATTAATTTTTCTTTTTGCTTTTGATAAAAATTACGATATGCCTTATTGATAAAATATCCAAGTACAACTAACAACAATAAATAAATAAAACACGCCAGATTGGTTAAATACCAAGGCTTTAAAACTACAAAAGTATAAATTGCCGTGTTTTGCAAAAGTGTATTGGCGTATTTCGCACGAACTTTGAACGTATATTTTCCAGAAGATAAATTTTTAAAATTAACCGAAGATTTTGTACTCCATTCACTCCATTCATTCTGGAAACCTTCTAATAAATACTGATATTCTGAGTTGATGTATTTATTGTATTCCGGAACGGTGTAATTTAAAGTAATGTTATTTTCATTTGATTTAAAACTTCCTTCATCATTTAAAACAACATTTTTTAAAATCTGGTTTTGCTTATTAATAAAAATCCCTGAAATAGAAACAGCATAGTTTTTAAAACTCAAATCGTCAATATTAAGCGTATAATAACCATCTGTAGTTCCGATTAAATAAGTTGATTTTGAAATTTGCGTAATATTCTCAAAACCCAGCATCGAATTGGTTAAAGAAGACGGAATCGGGATTACGTTCTGTTTTAACTGATTACTCAATTTGCTTGCAGAAAAATAATGAATGTAATTTTTAGAAAATAACCAGATTTTATTCGATTGATCTACAATTAATTTACCCGAAGTATATTCATCTTTTTCAAAAATGGAACTCAGTAATTTATCTTTTTCGAATTGTTTTGTTGTTGGATTTAATTTGAAAATTCCTTCTTTGTATGCGTAATATATCGCATTATTAAATTTTGTTAAACTGGCATTTTTTCCTTTTTTTGGAGAAGAATAAGTATGGAATTCTTTGATTTTTGAAAGTGAATTATCCAATTTAAATCTAAAAATCCCTTTATATTCGTGGCTTACATAAACTTCAAGATTGGGCGTGATTTCAAAATAACGCGAAGAATAATTAAAACCTTCAATTTTATTTCTAAATTTCCATTGATTGTTGACTTTCTCCAAAACCGAAATTCCGTAATAATTTCCCTGAAGCAATATATTTTTATTATTTAGCGCAGGCTCAAACTTCCATGTTCCTGAACCCTTAAAAATATTTTTTGCCGAAGTATTTTCAATAATAAAAGTTCCCGAATCATGTCCGCAAAAAAGCGTATTATCATAAGCAAACAAAGACCAAACTTGTCCTTTTGTTCCATTTATAAACTGAAAATTATCTTTGCTTTGGTATTTTTTACAAAACAATCCCTGATTCGTTCCCACATACAACATTCCGTTGTGCGAGATTGAGGCGTACACCGTTCCTAAAACCCCCGTATCATCCGTAAAACTATGCACCGGCGTTTGCAGATTGATGCAGTTAATTCCGTTATCCAGACCCACCCAAACATTCTGGTCTTTATCTTCAAACAAAGACAAAGCGGTATTGTTGCTTAGTCCTTTGCTTTGCAAAATATGATAATTTAATTTTCCTGTATTCGATAAAATAAAAATTCCGTTAGAAACCGTTCCCAAAGCATAACTTCCGTCCTGAAGCCGCTGGCTGCTGTACACAAAACTCGCTTTTATCTGCGTATCTACTTCTGTTGCAAAAGGAGTTAGAACAGCTCCTGTAAGTTTATAAAATCCGTCCAATTGCGTCTGAATCAGCAAGCCATCATCAATAGTAAAAACATTGACAATTGTATATTTTTTTAGAAGTGGGTTGTCAGAAATCAATTTCCCCTTTCCTCCTTCTATTTCAAAAAGACCTTCGTTTATGGTTTGATAATAAATTGAATTTTTGGTGCTAAATGATTTTATAACACCATTTTTAGGCGAAATAATTTTAAAGCTCTTTGTTTTAGTATCATAAATATAAATTCGGTTCAAAGACTGAAATAATATCCATTGATCGTACTTTAAAATGTTCCAAAACTGTTCGTCATCCAGGATTTTATTCCTGATTGTATCACTTAATGATGTATATTTTAATTTTCCGTTTGTTTGTCTTGTCCAGTAACCAAAATTCATATAACAGCCTGTATAAACCTTGTTGTCGATTACTTTTACAGATCGCATTATGGTTTCATTTGGAGTTGGATATAATTCCCAATTGGTTCCGTTGTATTCTAAAAGTCCATCATTATTGGCAAAATACATGCGATTTTGTTCATCTTGCGAAATCATCCAGCTTTGATTTCCGGCACCGTAAACAGTTGAAGGATACTTTACAATTGGCGGTAATTCCTGAGAAAACAGGATAAAACCCATTAAAAAACAAAGGATAAAAAGTTTAGTTTTCAAAATTTGGTCAGAATATTAAAATAGTATTAAAGCAGTTCTAAAATAGGATATTTTATATTGTAATGACAAATTCCTTTCAATTATTTTTAACATCAAAAAAACAGGCCATAGATTAAAATGATTACCTAATATTAGTGCTGTTTTGCCACAAATTTTAAAATTTTCACAAATTATTATTCAAAATTATCTTAGCGTGTGGCAAAAAAAAATCATTTGTAATCTGTGCAATCTGTGGCAAAAAAATTTGTGTAATTCGTGGCAAAAGAACAGCAAAAAAAATCATTTTAATTTGTGAAATCTGTGGTAAAAAAATTAGCGGAAATTCGTGCAATTCATGGCAACAACTTTTTAGGCAATTAGTTAAAATTTGTAACAATCTCATTAACAAAACTCAATTCAAAATTGATTACTTTTGTAAAAATTGACTTTTTTTATGCAGATTGATCTTTCGACACTAGACCCAAAACATAATATCATCATTAAGGGAGCACAGGTACATAATTTAAAAAATGTAGATGTTGCTATTCCCCGAAACAAACTTGTAGTCATTACAGGGCTTTCAGGCTCAGGAAAATCGAGTCTGGCTTTTGATACTTTATACGCCGAAGGACAGCGTCGTTATGTGGAGAGTTTATCATCATATGCGCGCCAGTTTTTGGGCCGATTAGACAAACCAAAAGTAGAATATATCAAAGGAATTGCTCCGGCAATTGCCATTGAGCAAAAAGTAAATACAACAAACGCCCGTTCTACAGTTGGAACTTCAACTGAAATCTACGATTATATCAAACTCCTATTCGCCAGAATTGGTCGTACTTATTCGCCAATTTCAGGTCAGGAAGTCAAAAAAAATACCGTTACCGATGTTGTTTCAGATGTAAAAAATTTCGAATTAGACAGCAAATGGCTGTTACTTTCTCCTATTCATCTTGAAGAAGGACGCCAACTCGAAGACAAACTTAAAGTACTTTTACAGCAAGGTTTTGCCCGTATTCTGGTTGATAACGAAATGGTTCGTCTGGACGAGTTTACACCAACAGAACTTCATAAATTAGACAATAAAGATATCTTATTGATCATTGACAGAATTGTTGTTAAGGATGAAGAAGAATTTTACAATCGTCTTGCAGATGCCGTGCAAACCGCTTTTTTTGAAGGAAAAGGAATTTGTTATCTTCAGGAATTAGGTACAGATAAAAGATTCTCCTATTCTAATAATTTTGAATTGGACGGAATTACATTTCTGGAACCAAACGTGCATTTATTCAGCTTTAATAATCCCTATGGCGCTTGCCCGGTTTGCGAAGGCTACGGAAATATTATTGGTATTGATGCTGATTTAGTTATTCCAAATACCTCTTTATCTGTTTTTGAAAGTGCTATTTATCCCTGGCGGGGCGATAGTATGAGCTGGTATAAAGACGAATTGGTAAAACATGCTTATAAATTTGATTTCCCTATTCATAAACCCTATTTTGAACTTACAGACGAGCAAAAAGACGTTATCTGGACAGGAAATAAATATTTTCAGGGTTTAAATGGTTTCTTTAAGGAACTTGAAGAAAAAAATTATAAGATTCAGAATCGTGTGATGTTATCTCGCTACCGCGGAAAAACAAAATGTCACGCTTGTCGCGGAAAACGTTTACGAGAAGAAGCTTCGTATGTAAAAATTGGAGGCAAAACTGTTTCTGATTTAGTTGATTTACCAATTAAACATTTAGTTACTTTTTTCAAAAATCTAGAACTGAATGTTTACGAGCAGCAAATCGCAAAACGTTTGATGCTTGAGATAAACAATCGTTTATCATTTCTAACAGAAGTTGGTTTAGATTATTTAACCTTAAACAGAAACTCTGCGACACTTTCGGGAGGTGAATCGCAACGTATAAATCTGGCAACATCATTAGGAAGCAGTTTGGTTGGTTCGATGTATATTCTCGACGAACCTAGTATTGGTTTACACCCAAAAGACTCTGAACGACTGATTAAAGTTTTGCTTTCACTTCGTGATTTAGGCAATACGGTGATTGTCGTTGAGCATGATGAAGATATAATGAAAGCTGCCGATATGATTATAGATATTGGTCCGGAAGCTGGAACTTTTGGAGGAAATCTTGTTGCTCAGGGAACTTATGATGAAATTTTAAAATCAGAATCTTTAACGGCTAAATATTTAAATGGAGATTTGGAGATTTCAGTTCCAAAGAAAAGAAGAAAATTCAAAAATCATATTGATATTATTGGCGCCAGAGAAAACAATTTAAAAAATATTAATGTAACCTTTCCTTTGGATGTTTTAACGGTAATTACCGGAGTTTCAGGAAGCGGAAAAAGTACCTTAATTAAGAAAATTTTGTTTCCCGCAATGCAGAAAAAACTGGAAAGTGCTGCCGAAAAAGCGGGTCAGTTTAGTGATATAACAGGTTCTTTTTCGCAAATAAAACATATTGAATATGTAGATCAAAATCCTATTGGAAGAAGTTCAAGATCGAATCCTGTAACTTACATTAAAGCTTATGACGACATTCGTGATTTGTATGCCAAAGAAAAATTATCAAAAATAAGAGGCTATCAGGCTAAACATTTCTCTTTTAACGTAGATGGAGGTCGATGCGAAACCTGTAAAGGAGAAGGTTCTATAAACGTCGAAATGGTATTTATGGCCGATGTTTCGCTGCCATGTGAAACTTGTGGAGGAAAACGTTTCAAAAAAGAGATTCTGGAAATTAATTTTGACGAAAAAAACATCAACGATATTCTGACTATGACTATTGATGATGCTATTCTTTTTTTCGAAAAAAACAAACAAACCAAGATCACTCAAAAATTACAGCCGCTTCAGGATGTTGGTTTGGGATATGTGCAATTAGGACAATCTTCTTCTACCCTTTCGGGTGGTGAAGCACAACGTATTAAACTGGCTTCATTTCTTGTAAAAGGTGCTACAAAAGACAAGGCCTTATTTGTTTTTGATGAACCAACAACGGGTTTACATTTTCATGACATCAAAAAGTTAATGGCTTCGTTTGATGCATTAATTGAAAAAGGACATTCTATAATTGTAATCGAACACAATCTTGACCTGATAAAATGTGCCGACTGGATTCTTGATCTGGGTCCTGAAGGTGGAGAAAACGGTGGTTATTTATTAGCATCCGGAACTCCTGAAGATATTGTAAAAGTAAAAGAATCTGTAACAGGAAAATATTTAAAAGATAAGCTTTAATAATAAATTCCAAATTCCAACCGTCTTACTCTTACTCCTGCAAGGTTTTCAAAACCTTGTAGGTATTACAATATTTAGATTTTAAACTTATGTGATTTTAAATCTATACCTACAAGGTTTTGAAAACCTTGCAGGAAAGCATATCTTATTTTAAGGATATTTTTAAATTAAAAAATTCCAAATTCCAACAGCGTAATTACCGTATTAGAATTTGGAATTTATTTTTTGAAATTTAATTTCTTTAAGCAACCAAACATCTTTCTTCAAACGGCAAACCATCCTCGTCAATAGCAACCAATATTTTTTTCTGTTTTGATGCTTCCAAAGTAAGATAAAGCCATGCAAATGACCATAATCCTAAGGTCAGGCAAAAAATGGTAAAATTTAAACCATGATTAACCACTTTTCCTCCTTTAGAAAGAACGGCAAAAAGCAATTTGTCATTTCTTTCTTCAAGCGTAAATCCATTATGAACTTTATTTGATATCATATTAGAAAATACCTGTAAGCTCTGTTCCTGACTAAGGTGACTTTTTTTCATAATTATCAAATTAAAATTAATTCAAGTATTACTACAATTATTTATGTGTTGGTGAAAACTATCAGTAATGCTCTCTTAATAAAAACATTACAACTTTACTTTTATTACATTTTATAAAATATTTTTTATTTAATGAATCAAAGTAATGATGAATTCTTATATAAAATTAATTTTTATAATAGTAATAACAAAACAAACCACTGTTAAAATTTTAAGCTTTCAAACTGTATCCCAACACTTTAATCTTTATTTTTAACACTAAAGGATGGTGCTTCGTAATCTTTCCCTAAATAGTTCTCAGGAATCGTTGTTGTATTTCCGTCTCGCAAAGCATTATAATGTGGAGACATAATTTCAATACCTGCAGCGTTAAAGGAATCCTGAATATTCTGATGCAGGGAAGAATAGATTCTGGGTTGCTTTGTAGGTTCTTTTGTATAGACATTTATTTGATAAGAAACATAAAAATCGTCCAAACTGGTTTGCAGCACAAAAGGTTCAGGTGTTTTCTCTGTCATATCTGTTTTTAGTGCAGCCTCGATTAATGCTTTATGAATTGCTGCCCACGGAACATCATAACCAATTGTAACAGTTGTATGGATTAAAAGACCATTAGTAGCCTCCTTTGTATTTGCAGAAAAATTGGTTGAAGTACTTGATAAAACAGTCGCATTTGGTATTGTTATGTCTTCAAATTTTGGTGTTCTTATTCGGGTTACCAATGCTGTTTTTTCAATTACTTCTCCGCTTACATCGCCAATTTTAATAAAGTCGCCAATTTTAAACGGACGCATATAAGTAATTACCAATCCCGCAACCATATTGGCAATCGCGTTTGAAGATCCTAATGAAAATAAAACCCCAACAAAGACAGAAACACCTTTAAAAATTGGAGAATCAGATCCTGGCAAATACGGAAAAATAATAACGAGCATAAAAGCATACATCAATAACCGAATAATATTGAATGTTGGCATTGCCCAATCGTTATAAAAACCATCTATCTTTATGTTTTCTTTTTTTATCTCATCAAAAAAGAACTTAATAATTTTTATAGAATATCTAAAAATGATAATGATAACTATTATTGTTACCAAGCTTGGCAGGAAACCAACAAATCCCATTACGGCCAATTTTGCAGGGCTCAAAATCCAACGCAATAAAGTTGTGGTATAAGCTTCTGTAGCAGGAAAAAGACTAAACAGTACAGGCAGCGAAAAATAAACTATTAAAATCAAGGTAAAAATCTTAACAAAGCCAAACAGCCGCATCAACAAAAATTGCTGCTTATGCGGCGAAAGAATATTAATACTGTTATAATTAAAGCCTTTAAAATACCTGTCACTATTTTTTAAAAGATAAAGTTTTATACGATTGAAAATCTTTCCAACCAAAAACAAAACGACTCCAATAATTAAAATTAATAATGCTGTATATCCTAATCGTTTAGGTAATTGCGAATAGTTTTCATTTTGATAAATAACTGCTTTTTTGATTGAATTTAAATTTCGTTTTGCAATATAAGCAGTAGTCTGATTTTCGACTTTTGCATCAATATCCAAAATAGACATGATAATAAAATCGCCTTTGTACGTGATATCCTGAGAAATATCCGAAGGAGCAACTACAAGAGAATCTGATTCAAAAAAAGAATCGTGATAAAGTTTTCTTATTTTTTCTGTAATAGCATTTGCCCTGTTCTCTGCAGAAAAAGAACCAACTTTATTATAAACATAAAAAAGTGTGTCCTTAAAAGGAGAAACAGGATACCCTTTTAATGAAACAGTTTTCTGCTCCGTTTTTATGGTATCATTTTGGGCAATGGCGAAGGAAGAAAATAAAACAACAAACAATACTATTAGAAAACAAAGTAATTTATTTTTCATATTTTTCTATAAATAAGTTAGTTATCTTTCTAACAAATATAAAACAAAATAGAATTGAATTTAAATTACTTTCTGTTTTCTCAATAAAATCGTACTAAATTTTAAAACCTACTTTTCGTAAAAGACCATCAATTACTTTGTTGATATCTGGAGAAATATCAAATTTATAGTTTAAATAAACATACAAAATAGTTACTAAGATTGATTTTAATGCGATACTGATTAATTGATAAAACGGGAATTCCCAAAAGTAAAACATTAAAAATAATGCAAAAGTTAACAGCATTGAATAAATCGTTTCTTTAGAAAAAGGATATAAATCAAGCTTTTTTACCACAAAAAGCAGCTTTGCCAAACTGTATAATGTAATCGATAATAAAGTCGCAAATGCAGAGCCTGTAATTCCAAAAACTGGAATAAAAATCATGTTTAAGACTATTGTTAAAAACACTAAAAGCAGTCCTAAATACAACACCATTCTGTAATATTTCGTATTAAAAATAATAGCGTTATTGTTTCCTAATATCAAATCGAAATATTTGGATAAACCAATCATAAATACAACTGAGATTCCTCCGCTGTATTCTTTTGGAACTAATTCATACAACTGGTTAATATTTACAAAAATACATAACATTACAAAACCACCTACCATTTGTAAATTTATCGATGTCTTTTTATATAGGTCATTCAATTCGTCGTGTTTGTTGTCGTGCATTAATTTTGCCGTAATCGGGTATACAATTTGATGCATCGCGCGACTTGGAACCGAAATTACCAAAGCGATGTAAGTTGCTACAGAATAATAGGCAATATTTTCAATTTTCATGTATTGATTCAGCATCAATTTATCGCCATCTAAAAGCAAATTGGCGACACTACCTGAAAGAATAATGAAGAAAGTGTACTCCATAACATCTTTTACATTCTGAGGAATATTAATCTGAAACTTAGGTTTTTTAATGTAAAATGCATAAAACATGGTTATTAAAAACGCAATAAAATATATCGCTGCCGTTACATAAACAAACTGCACTAAGGTTATCCAGTCAAAATATAAACCTACCAAAGCTACTGTCGAGAATAATCTTAAACCTACTTCTTTAATAAAATTTCCAAAAACAGAGTGCATATGAACCCTTGCCCAGGCATAAAAAATCTCAAAATACGCCATGCAAATTCCAATAAATGGAATTAAATACATAAACTCTTTTACAACAGGATTTTCCTTAGAAACAAAAGCAGAAATATCATCAAAGAAAAAGATTCCGATAATCCCTAAAGGAATACACATCAAAACGGGAAACAAAGCGGTAAAGGACAGAAACTGCTCTCTTTCCTCTTCTGTTTTATACTGTGAATAAAATTTCACCAGCGTATTTTGCATTCCGATGGCAAATAAAGGCATAATAACATTTGCTGCCGAAAGAATATAGTTGGTTAAAGCATAATAAGTTGCACCTAAAAAAACAGGATATAAATAAAGTGTATTAATGGCCCCGATACCGAAACCTATATAAGTAATTATAGTATTTTTGAAAGACTGATTTAAAACAATACCCATTTTTGGATTTCTGAATTTAGATTTTAGATTTTTGCACTTATCCTTTAATCAATTGTGCTAATTGTTTGGTGAGGTTTTTTCTCGAATATTGTTGTAAACCAACACCATTAGACTGTAACTTTCCTTCCAAAAACTGATTATAAAAGTCCAAAATTACACTTTTTAATTTCGCTTTTTCAGAATAATCAAAAAATACACCTGTATTTGTTTCTTTTATAATATCTGCAAAATCAGAACCTTGTGGGCCAATAGCGATTATAGGTCTGTTGGAAACCATATATTCAAACAATTTACCCGGAATAATACTTTTTGTGTCTTCAGAATTAATTTCGATTAAAAGTAAAACCTGTGACTTTTTTTGATGAGCAATCGCTTCATGATGCGAAACATAACCTAAAAGATTTAAATATTCCCTTAGATTAAATTGCGAAATAGCATCTAAAACTTCCTGGCTCACGGCACCAATTAATTTAATTTCTAGATGCTTTTTAAAATCAGGGATTTCGTTTAGTAATTCAACCAGACATTCCCATAAAAAAGGAGGATTTCTGTCGGATAAAAAAGAACCGATATGTGCCAGAGTAAATTTGGTATCTAAAGTTTGCTTCTCTACATTTTCGATATCATAACCGTTTGTAATTACCGAAATTGGTTTGCTGGTAATCGCTTCAAATTCTGCTTTGGTAGTTTTGCTGGTTACAATAATTGTATCGGCAGTATTTAATACTTTGCTTTCTAATTTTTTATGTTTTTTAGCAGCGTAATTTGACAAACGCAATGCTTTATGATAGCCAATTGTTGTCCATGGATCACGGAAATCAGCAAACCATTTTACATTCAATTTTTCTTTTAATTCTAAACCAATTAAATGCAAACTATGTGGCGGACCAGAAGTTACAATGGTATCAATATTATTTTCTTTAATGTATTTTTCGAGATAAGATACAGATGGTTTTACCCAAAAAACACGAGCATCGGGAATAAAAAGATTTCCACGGACCCATAAAAATGTTTTATCCAGAAAGGTTTGTTTTTTCTTTTGAGGAAAAATTCCTGAACTGATTTTCTTGGTTTTATTCTTCGAAAAAATGGAAGCTAATTGATATGGCTCCCAAATTTTATTTTTCAAAACTATTACTTTGTCAGAGATTTGACCAATCAAACCTTCATCAATAATGGGATATGTTGGATTTTCCGGAATATAAACAATAGGCTGAACATCAAATTCAGGCAAATATTTTACAAATTTTAACCAACGCTGTACGCCGGGACCTCCGGCTGGCGGGAAATAATAAGTAATGATTAAGAGTTTTTTTTGTTCCATTTGGTTTATTCCATTTCACAGAGATGCGCAAAGATTTCGCTAAGTTTCACCAAGATTTTTTTAAATTCCTTTTGTGTATCTCTGTGAAATCTTTGCGTATCTCTGTGAAATTATTGTTCACAAAGTTTCGCCAAGATTTCACGAAGATTTGCAGAGTTAAAACTTAGACTATTTATTAAGACTGTTCAGTAGACTTTTTTCTATTCTCAAAATAAATCCCACCAACTAAAAGCAATAACATTCCAATTGAACTTGCTAATGCAATCGTTCCACCGGTTTTTACAACTTGTGGCTCAAATTTAAATTCGATAGTATGTTTTCCTCCCGGAACCTCCATTGCTCTTAAAACGTAATCTACAGGGAAATGATCTGTTAATTTTCCATCAACATAAGCGTTCCATCCATTTTTATAATAAATTTCAGAGAATACCGCTAAACCATCTTTTTTATTATCTGATTGATATTTAATGTAGTTTGGTTTGTATTCCACAACTTTTATCGTTCCTGTTGTGTCCCATTGTTTTTTTAATCTGGCACTTTTAAATTTACCTTCATAATCATGAACATTAAAAACCGCAACATTTTTTGTATCGATTTTATCTAATGCTTTCATAACATCATCTGGTTTGTTTACTAATTTTAGCGAACTTACAAACCATGCATTTCCGTTTGCATCGGGATTTGCAACAGGAACCTCATTTCCTTCTTTATTAGTTTGGATTACATACTTAACATTTAGCATGTTAAGCACTTCAATATTTCCTTTTTGAATTTGATAATCCATTAATTGCTGCATTCTTCTTGGTCTTACAGCACTATATCCGCCAATTGTTTTATGAAAATAAGAAGATCTTCCTTGTAATTGTCCTTGCACATCAAATACACGATATATTGATTTGTCTTCTAAAATTTTGGTATCAATAGGAGTTTCCTGAAATGGAGATGCAATCTGAACCGGACTCACAAAATCTTTTGCAGAAACATATCTTTTATCCACAAAAAACAAATCGAAGATCATCAAAAGTCCAACAATGATTAAAGTGGTATTTTGTGAAAATTTATTTTTGATGAACAACCATAAAATTCCAAATGTTACTACAATAAAAAATCCGGAACGCAATAAATCAGCAGAATATAAACTCTTTCTGTCGTCTTTTAAAGCATCAACAAAAGCTGGTCCGTAACTTTCCATGTATGCACTGTCGCTCATTCCCGTAAAATGGAAAAAACCTTTGGCAACTACCAGAATAGCAATAACTCCTAATCCAAAAACTCCGGTTTGAATTAATGCTTTCTGCTGTAATTTTGGTTCATCTTTAAATTTAAAAAAAGATTGTAATCCCATAACCGCTAGTACAGGAATACATAATTCTAAAATAACCTGAATAGAAGAAACTGCCCTGAACTTATCGTACATTGGTACATATTCTATAAAAAAGTTAGTTAGTAATGAGAAATTTTTTCCCCAGGAAAGCATTAATGTAAATAATGCGCCTGCCAGAAATACATATTTTATTTTTCTATCGTCTATAAACAATGCTAAAACAGCCAAAAAGAAAACCACAACGCCAATATAAGCCGGCGCAGAAACAATTGGCTGGTCTCCCCAATACGTTGGCATTCCGGAAACAAAATCTTGTGCCTGATCTGATGGAACTCCCTGCTCAATCATAAAAGAATACATACGGCTATCGGTTCCAACATTTTCATGGCTGGATCCTCCAAAAATTCTTGGGGCAATTAAGTTCAGACTTTCTGCAACACCATAACTATATTCTGTAATATAATCTGTTGTCATCGAAGCGGTTGTTTGATTTTTAGATCCGTCTGGATTAAAAGTCAATTCACTTTTATCACGAATACTAAATTTAGCATATTCACTTGTTGCCATTAAATTAGTCGCATTTGCTCCAATGGCAAAAATCCCTGCAACTGCCAAAACTCCAAAAGAAATTAAAAGAGGCTTATATTCTTTGTCTTTGATAAACTGAAAAGCAAAATATCCCGAAAGTATTAATAAAAATATCAATAGATAATACGTCATTTGAAAGTGGTTTGCATTCACTTCAAGTGCAACTGCAAACATGGTGAGTAAACCTCCCCAAATGTATTTTTTCTGGAAAACAAGTATAAAACCGGCAATTACAAGCGGCATATAAGCAATAGCATGCGCTTTTGCATTATGACCAACTCCTAAAATAATAATTAAATAAGTAGAAAAACCAAACGCAATCGCGCCAATAAAAGCTTTTAGCGGATCTGTTTTTAAAACTAATAACAATCCGTAAAAACCCAGGAAATATAGAAATAAATAATCTGCAGGACGTGGTAAAAAACGTAAAGCATCATCTAGTTTACCTACATAATCATTTGGGTAATTTGCTCCTAACTGATACGTTGGCATTCCGCCAAAAGCAGAATTTGTCCAATAAGGTTCACTATGTTCTGCAGCTCTAAAATCATTTTGCTCCTTTGCCATTCCGGTATATTGTGCAATATCGGACTGAAAGATTTGTTTTCCCTGTAAAACCGGGTAAAAATAAATTAAGGAAACGAGAATAAAGCCCAATATAACAAGGGCATGCGGATAGAACTTATTTACTATTTTCAATTTAGGTTGGTTTAGGTTAAATGATGATTCCTATTATTTAGGGCACAAACTTAATCTATTTCTTCGTAATCAACATAATCCCCCACTTTTTTGGTTTCGCGTGGATTTTTTGCATTAGCAGTATTGATGATTATTTCATCATTGTTGTTACGTGTTTTTTGCCAGCTATTATCCTGACTATATTGTTGTTGTTTTTGAAAATTCTCTCCTGCTTTTTCAACCGCTTTTTTTACCAATACAGGCAAAAAGATTCTGGCTAAAAATTTAAAAATATAATAAAATGCTATCATGTATACAATAGCTTTTATTAAACCTGAAAAAGATGCTTCTTGCATGATCATATAATTTTTTTCCAAAATTAATAAATCCATTGTTTAAAATTAAAATATGAATCTTAAATAAATAATAAAATATGTACATTTGAAATGCGTTATATCTTTTTAATCCCAAAAACAGATTTATGTTAAAAACTAAATACCTACTTATTACATCTCTTTTTTTTGCACCTCAATTATTTTTTGCGCAATATACCGATGTTATTAACTCCAACAGGCCAGGTGAAACGATGTCTGCTTATGCAGTTGGAAAATCAGTAATTCAGGCCGAAATTGGCATTTACGGCATCAAAGAAAAACACGATTTAATAAATTATGACGCAAGTGGTTTTGGAACCGATTTAACTTTCAGATACGGTGCTTTTCTTGAAAAACTAGAATTCGTTCTTGACTTGCAATATCAAATGGAAAACTTTGATACTCCGTATACAAGCTACAAAAAAAACAATTTCAGACAAACCGTTTTGGGAGCTAAATATTTGATTTATGATCCTTTTAAAAACTACGAAAAAACAAAAAACATTTACAGCTATAAAGCGAATCATCGTTTTGACTGGCACTCTTTAATTCCGGCCGTTTCGGTATTTGCAGGGGCAAATTTTGTCGGGGCTGATAATCCGTATTCTTTTTCGCCGGAATCAAGTATTTCTCCAAAGGTGGCATTGATTACCCAAAACGTTTTTGGAGGCGGAAAATGGGTTTTTGTAACTAATATTATAGCAGATTATATTACAACAGACTATCCAAGTTACGGATATGTATTAACTTTGACGCATGGATTTAATGACAAATGGTCTGGATTTATTGAAAATCAAGGATATAAAAGTGATTTCTACAGTGACGCTATTGTTCGTGGAGGAGCCGCTTACTTAATTAATCCGAACTTACAGGTAGACGCATCAATAAGTACAAACTTTAAAAATTCGCCTTCTATTATGTATGGCGGAGTTGGAGTTTCATGGCGTTATGACGGTAAATACAAGGAAAAACAAATAGAATTTAAAAGAGAATCCCGAAAAGATAAAAAAGCAAAAGATCCGAAATCAAAGAAATCGGAGAAAGAAACTGATTATCAAGAACAAGAGAGAAAACGTAAATCTAAATACGAATAAGAATTAATAACCAACTTCTCTATATAAAAGAGATTTTACAATAACGATCTTAATGATTACAATTAAAGAAGCAAAAACCAAGAAAGAATTAACAGAATATATCAAATTTCCGTTTTCATTATACAAAAACAATCCTTATTGGGTTCCGCCTATTATTGCAGATGAATTAGAATCGTTTGACAAAACAAAAAATCCTGCTTTTGATAGTGCCGAGGCGTATTTTTATCTGGCTTATAAAAATAATGAAATCGTTGGTCGAATAACAGCAATTATAAATTGGTCTGAAGTCAATAATCAGCATAAAAGAAAAGTTCGTTTTGGCTGGTTTGATGTAATTGATGATATTGAAGTTACAAAAACTTTATTAGAAAAAGTATACGAATTAGGAAGATTACATAATCTGGAACATGCTGAAGGTCCGATGGGATTTTCGAATTTAGACAAAGTTGGAGTTCTTACCGAAGGTTATGACCAAATGGGAACTATGATTACATGGTACAATAATCCGTATTATGTAACTCATTTTGAACAATTAGGTTTTCAGGTCGAAAAAGAATATATCGAAAGTATTTTTCCGTTTTCAAATGTGAAACCTGAATTTTTCCTGAAAGCCCAGGAATTAATCAAAAAAAGATACGGTTTAAGAGCATTGACATTTACAAAAACAAAAGACATTATGCCACACGTTGACAAAATGTTTGATTTATTTAATGAATCCTATGCAAAACTAGCTTCGTTTGTAGCAATTTCAGATGTACAGAAAGAATATTTTAAGAAAAAATACATCAGTTTTATTAATCCGGAATACATTAAATTCGTCGTTGATAAGGAGGATAATCTGGTTGCTTTTAGTATTGTAATGCCTAGTTTTTCTGAGGCTTTACAGAAAGCAAAAGGAAAATTATTTCCATTTGGTTTTCTTCATTTATTAAGAGCCAGAAAAAAGAGTAAAGATGTTGTCTTTTACTTAATTGGTGTTCATCCTGATTACCAAAACAAAGGTGTAACAGCTATTATTTTTGATGAATATTTTAAAACTTTTTCTGAAAAAGGAATTCAAAATTGCATCAGAACTCCTGAATTAGCCGAAAACACAGCGATTCATTTACTTTGGAAAAATTTTGATCCAAAAATTCACTGTCAGAGAAAGACATATCTGAAATATTTATAAGCAACAAAAATTTACAAATAAAAAAATCCCTCCAACAATGTGCTGGAGGGATTTTTTGTTACAATTTTTTTCTTATTGCGCACATTCAACTTTTGTCAAGGTGTTTTTTGCGTCAAATTTTAATTTTGCTTTATCTTTAAAAGATACTTTATCATTAGCATCAACTACATCTCCATACCCTTCAATAAGAGTTCCATCTTTTTGCAAAAAAACTACTTCTCTAACAGAAGAAACTCCCTCTGATGTAAAAGTGTAATCTGCAACTAAAGTATCTCCTTTCATATTCCCAATAAGGGTACCTTCATTTCTGTCTTTTCCGGTAATATTATAGCTTAATTTTCCATTTACTTCCTGATGAGAATTTACATTAAAACTCAAAGCAACTATATTTCCATTAAGTCTTAATGCATAACATTGATCTCCTGCCGGTTCAACAAGTTCTGCCTCTTTTGGAGCGTTTGGCTCTATTTGTGGAGGCGGAAGCGCGGTCTCCTGTTTACAGGAAATAAAAACGGTTAAAATCATTATTGTAATTGCTGATACTTTTTTCATAATCTTAATTTTTAATAATTAGTGCCATAAAGTTACTTTAATAATAAAAAAATCCATTCGCATAAACGAATGGATTTTTTATATAATTCCCATATAAAGGAATCGTTATTTCACAAGAAATTAAGCGTCTAAATCAACTGTTGTTCTGCTTGCGATTTCTTTGTATGTACCGTTTTCTAATTTTTCACGAATTGCTTCAAAAGCAGTAAGTGTTTCATCAATATCAGCTAAAGTATGTGATGTTGTCGGGATCATTCTCAATAAAATAATTCCTTTTGGAATTACAGGATAAATTACAATCGACAAGAAAATACCATAGTTTTCTCTTAAATCGTTTACCATAACCATTGCTTCCGGAACACTTCCTTCTAAATAAACTGGTGTAACGCAAGTATTTGTATCTCCAATATTAAAGTTTCTTGAACGTAATCCGTTTTGTAATGCATTTACGTTTTCCCAAAGCTTGTCTTTCAATTCAGGGTGATTACGCAATAATTCCAAACGCTTTAAAGAACCAATTGTCTGAATCATTGGCAATGCTTTTGCAAACATTTGCGAACGTAAATTATATTTCAAATAATCGATAATATCTTTATCTGCAGCAATAAAAGCTCCAATATTAGCCATTGATTTTGCAAAAGTCGAGAAGTAAACATCAATACCATCCTGACATCCCTGCTCCTCACCTGCTCCGGCACCTGTTTTTCCAAGTGTACCAAAACCGTGTGCATCATCAACCAATAAACGGAAATTATATTTTTCTTTTAAGGCAACAATTTCTTTTAATTTACCTTGTTGTCCTCGCATTCCAAAAACACCTTCAGTAATAAATAAAATTCCTCCACCTGTTTCAGTAGCCATTTTGGTAGCTCTTTGCAGGTTTTTTTCCATGCTTTCAAGATCATTGTGTTTATAAGTAAAACGTTTACCCATATGCAAACGAACACCATCAATAATACAAGCGTGAGAATCTACATCATATACAATGATATCATTTTTAGTAACAAGGGCATCAATAGTAGAAACCATTCCCTGATAACCAAAATTCAATAAATAGGCAGCTGGTTTCATTACAAATTCAGCCAACTCATTTTCTAATTGTTCATGGTATTTAGTATGTCCGGACATCATTCTGGCTCCCATCGGATAAGCTGCTCCAAATTGAGTTGCTGCATCGATATCTGCCTGACGAACCTCCGGATGATTTGCAAGACCTAAATAGTCATTCAAACTCCAATTTAAAATATTTTTTCCACCAAATTGCATTCTCGGACCAAGTTCACCTTCTAATTTAGGGAAAACAAAATAACCCTCAGCTTGCGAAGCCCATTTTCCTAATGGCCCTTTATTGTTCTGAATTCTTTCGAATAAATCTTTTACCATAAATATATTTTGAAGTAATAATTTTTATTTATACAGGGTGCAAAAATAATGATTATTATTCTAAAATAGAGTTAGCCTTTTATTTTTATTAAAAAATATTAAAAATATTGAATTTTACCTTTAATACTGTAAGCTTTTTACAAGAATTAGGCAATTAATTGTTTATTAATTAAATAAATCGTCAAAAAAAACATAAGTAATATATGACTTTTATCATAATAAAAGACAAAAGACTCCTTTAATTTTACTCCAGATTTAAAACTAAAATAAAACCAATTATTATGAAAAAGAAGAATGAAGCCCCTATTGTTATCAGGTTATTTGTTTATACCTTTTTTGGTTTACTGATTTTATCTTCATGCAAAAAAAGTGACGAATCAGTCAATTACACTGAAATTAAAACAGAAGGGCAAATGGATGCCGAACTTACTGCTCCGCCGATGGTACCAAAACCTATTGGTAAAAGGGCGGCTATGAAATTGAAAGTAAACATGGAAATCAAAGAACAGGAAGGCACAATGACAGATGGTGTAAAATACACTTATTGGACATTTGGCGGCTCTGTTCCGGGAAGTTTTATCAGAACCCGTGTAGGCGATGAAGTAGAGTTTCACTTAAAAAATCATCCTGACAACAAATTACCTCATAATATAGATTTACATGCTGTAACAGGTCCTGGCGGAGGCGCAACATCATCTTTGGTAGCTCCTGGACACGAAAAGGTGTTTAGTTTTAAGGTTATAAACCCTGGGCTTTATGTTTACCATTGTGCTACTGCTCCTGTGGGAATGCACATTGCCAACGGAATGTATGGTTTGATCTTGGTTGAACCAGAAGGCGGACTCCCTCCGGTTGATAAGGAATACTACGTAATGCAGGGCGATTTTTATACGCAAGGCGAATATGGAGCCAAAGGGCTTCAGCCTTTTGATATGAATAAAGCAATTAAAGAAACTCCCGATTATGTCGTTTTTAATGGAAAAGTAGGGTCAATGACAAATGGAAATGAACTTACTGCAAAAGTGGGCGAAACAGTACGTTTATTTGTAGGGAACGGTGGTCCAAATCTGGTTTCTTCTTTCCACGTCATTGGTGAAATTTTTGATAATGTACATGTTGAAGGTGGCGCCATGATGAATAAAAATGTTCAAACTACATTGATACCAGCGGGCGGATCTGCTATTGTTGACTTTAAAGTAGAAACTCCGGGAAATTTCATCTTAGTGGACCACTCTATCTTTAGAGCCTTTAATAAAGGTGCTTTAGGAATATTGAAAGTAGAAGGTGCCGAAAATAAAAACATTTACTCAGGAACTATTCAGGAAGGGATTTATTTGCCGGAAGGTGGAACTATTCAAAAAATGCCTGAAACTAAAACTGCCGCTGCGGCAACTGCTCCTAAAAGAACTTTGGCTGACAAAATAAAAATTGGAAAAGAAATTTTTGGAACAACCTGCTTTGCCTGTCACCAATCTGAAGGACAAGGAATTCCGGGAGCTTTTCCTCCTCTTGCAAAATCAGATTATCTTAATGCAGATTCAAAAAGAGCCATCAAAACAATTTTACATGGTTTAAGCGGTGAAATCACTGTAAATGGTAAAAAATTTAATAGTGTCATGCCGGCGCAAAACTTATCTGATGATGAAATAGCCAATGTTATGACTTACATATACAATAATTGGGGCAATAATAAAACAGAGGTTACTTCAGAAATGGTTAAGGCTCAACGTTAAAATATAAATCACATGCTAAAAGGCATTTTCATTATTTTTCTATTCTTGGCTCAGATTGGATTCTTAAGAGCGCAAGAATCGAAAATGGTTCCGGTAAAAGAGGGTTCATTTGTCCTTCTTTACGGAACCACATCTAAAAGTCCTGTAAAAGTGAAATCATTTTTTTTGGATGTTTACCCTGTTACTAATGCTGATTTTTTAAGTTTTATCAAAAAAAATCCAAGCCTTGGCAAATCTAAAATAAAAGGCATTTTTGCTGATGAAAGTTATTTAGCTTACTGGAAAAATGATCTTGATTTTGGAAATGTAAACCCTAAATCGCCCGTAACAAATGTTTCCTGGTTTGCTGCCAAAAAATATTGCGAATGCCTTGGAAAACGCTTACCAACAATGGATGAATGGGAATATGTGGCTATGGCAGATGAGAAAAAAACAGATGCCAGAACCAAAACGGAATTCAATAAGTACATTTTGTCCTGGTACGAAAAATCAAAAACCTATGAAAACCCGATTGGTCAAACATTCAAAAATTATTGGGGAGTTTATGACATGCATGGATTAGTTTGGGAGTGGACTGCTGATTTTAACAGCATTTTTTTATCGGGAGAATCCAGAAAAGACAAAAGCGAAGACAAAAACCTTTTTTGTGGCGGTGCATCTGTCAATGCAACTAACTTAATGGATTATGCTGCTTTTATGCGATATGCTTTTAGAGGAAGTCTTAAAGCGCAATATTCGACCCGAAATCTTGGTTTTCGCTGTGCAGGTACAACGAAACTTTAATTTAAATTATTAAAAAATGAATAAAACTCTACAGGTATTCTTTATTCTTCTTTTTACTTTACAAAGCTGTAAGGACTCTGAAAAAAAAGAAAGCCAACCGATACCAAAAAACAAAGAAATTAGCGATTTATCGATCTATAATTTACCTTCTCAATGGACGACTCAGGATGGAAAAAACATCGAATTAAAAAGTTTAAACGGGAATGTTCTTGTTATGGTGATGATTTACACATCGTGCAAGGCAGCCTGTCCAAGATTAGTGGCAGACATGAGATCTATTGAAACAAAACTTGACAAACAAACTAAAAAAAACGTAAAACTGATATTGGTCAGTATTGATCCTAAAACCGATACTCCACAAAGATTAAAGGCTTTTGCAATAGAAAATAAAATGAATCAGGATCCCTGGATTTTCCTTCGCTCTACAGAAGAAAATACACGCGAATTTGCTGCTGTGCTTGCGGTAAATTATAAGCAAATTTCGCCAATCAATTTTTCGCATTCGAATATTATAAGTGTTTTTAATCCAAAAGGCGAATTAATATACCAGCAGGAAGGTTTAGGAGTAAATAACGATAAAACCATAACGATAATAAACGAAGAAGCTAAAAAAATTAAATAGGTTGATTAGTCGAAAACAAGAGAAGATTTTAATTAATCGACTCTTGTTTTTTTATTTATAATTGAAAGTACAATCAAAATTAATCCTGATACAATTAAACAACTCGCTGCAAAAATGCTTTCGTAATATCCGGGAAGTTTTCCTCTGTTGAAATAAAAAAAGGATCCCTGAAGAAATAACAAAATTTCAGTTGCAATATATCCCAAAACAAAAAACTTTATTCCTAAACGCAGTAAATAAGACTGATTTGAAAGCATTTTATTCTGAATTAATATTCCGAACAAAAAACCTGTATTTACGCCTAATGATGTTAAGTGTATAAATCCAATTACAAAATTTCTTATCTGATGTGATGTTTCGGCAAGACAAGGTAACAAAACCAATAATTGCAAGCTTATTTTTAGAAATAAAGAACTAAAAGCCAACCCATAAACCATTTTGGTTATTGAATTTAAACTGGCTTTAAAAGTCTTTATTTGAGCTTTTAGCATTTTATAGAAATAAACAAAAGCCAAAAGCTGGAACAAAACGCCACAAACATTTATCCATCTTAATATTTTCATATCAACAAACCAACTAACCGGAAATGCAACCGTTAACAGGATTGAAATAATTAGCAAAATCTGGAATACCCTAAAATGTTTTAGATTTATTTCACCTTTAAATTGTTGTAAAAATAATGCCAAAACTGCTATTAAAAACCAGCCATTAAATTGAAAATGAAGAAAAAACTGAATTGCAATTTGATAAAAAGCACTTTGTTTACCCAATGTACTTATTGCCGGACCAAGACACCAGACTCCAAAAGTAGAAAAAACCATAAACAGAATCGAGGATAATAAAAGTCTTTTATTATAGGTTTTATCAGCTACTGCATCTTTCCAAACGAGCCAGCAAAAAACATAACTTAATAAAATATGTGCCGTCGAAAATATAATTGAAAACAATCCATAACCCTGATCAGGAAAAGCAATCATCATTCCGATAACTGCACATTCTGTAGCCCAGAACAATTGATTGTAAATTGGTTTTTCTCTTTTATGATTCGGAACAAAAAAATGAATGATTAAAATATAAATCATCATATAAATCCAACCTAACATGGCAACATGAGAATGTGCATGAAGTAAATAAGTATAATTTATATTTAAAGATAAAAGATATGAAAAACGCAACAGCAAACCCATAATTGAAGCTATGAGAAAGTTGAGAAAACAACAAAGCACCCAACTTTTTTGCGAATTCATTTTAAGAGTTATTTTCATTTCTTTTCAAATAAAAAATGCACCAAACATAAGTCAAATTTGTGATTTAGTTGGTGCATTAATTTCTAAATTAACCCGTTGGATATAATGTATAAAAATTTAATTAAACACATAGAAACATAGATTTTATGATTTTTGAAAAAGTAAATCCAAAAGAAACTTGTTTCTCACACATAGTCCCGATAGCTATTGGGATGCCTTAATGCAAGTGAAACACCTTTTTTGAGTTCAATAATTCTATGTTTCTATGTGTTAAAATAATTACGCCCAACGGGTTTTTAAATTAGTGAGTGTTAGGCAAATTCTTCTTCCAGAATTACAGCTTTAGGAAACAGGATATTATTCTCAAGATGAATGTGTTTGTGCAAATCTTCTTCAAATTCTTTTAACATCGCAAATGTTACTTTATAAGTTGTACATCCATCAGCCGGCGGAGTATAATTATTAGTCAGTTTTGCAATTTCACTAAAACGATCTCCTTCATTTTCATGTTCCTGCATCATCATTGCAATAGGATTTGAAACTGTTCCAAAAGATGGCTGTGTTAAAACTCCGTTAGATTCTTTCGTTTTTACCATTCGTTTAATAAAAGGAAATAACATTAATTCTTCCTTTTTCATATGTTGCGACAATTCTCCAGCGCCGGCGGTAAATAGTTCATTAATTCTAAATAACTCCGGATGTCCCCCGCCATGAACTTTACATAATTTATCTAAAAACTGTGTCAAAATAGTTGTTTTATCTTCAACATAACGATGGTGCGTTTTTTCAATATAATCGACCAATAAATCCAATGGCCACGAATTAAAATCTATCGTATTTCCGTTTTCAGACTGTAGTACGTCAAAAACGTTTTGCATTAATACATCTGCATCAATATCTTGTTTTTCGCAAACTTCCGTTATAGTTCGGTTTCCTTTACAACAAAAATCGATTTGATATTTTGTAAAAACTGCTGCTGTTCTAAAATCCTGTGCTACAAATGAGCCTACTGTTTTATTTTTTAAATTTTCCATTTTTTTTTTAGATTTAGTTATTTGTGATTTCCAATTAATTTTAATAAAAGATAAAAATATCTTTTATTACTGTTTAAAAAAACTCTAACGCATTTACATTAGAGTTTTTATGTTTTATTCTACAATTAAAACGCCTTTCATCATGGCAACATGTCCAGGGAAAGTGCATAAAAAATTATATGTCCCTTTTTTATCAATTGTAAATTCTATTGTATCTTCTTCTCCTCCGCCAAGTAATTTAGTATGAGCAATAATTGATGCTTTTTCTGAAGCAGGAATATAATCGGTGTCTTTTGCTGTAATTGCTTTTGCAGCAAAAGCAGCTTCATCTGTACCTTCCTGTAAAATAACCAGATTATGCCCCATGGCTTCTTTTGGTATTTTACCAACATGCTTTAAAGTTAATGTTATTGGTTTCCCGGCAGTTGCTCTTAATTCGCTTGTATTAAATTGCATTTGATCATTTCCTTCAACAACCAAAACATTGCTTACCGCAGTTGCCGCCTGCCCTTCTCCTTCTGTAGTTTCATTTACTTCTGTTGACTCTTCAGTTGGTGCGGTTTCTTTTTTTCCACAAGAAGTTATGGCTAAAAATCCCATTAGCACGAGCATCGAAATTTTGACTTTTTTATTCATTATTAAGTATTTAGATTATAAAATTTTTATTCGTTTCTGTTCAATATTTTAAGATGAAAATCACCCGAATTAACTCCAGAAGCTAATTCTTCTAGTGTTGTATTGGTTAACATGGCAAGAAGCAATTCTCTTATTTTTTTAAATTCATTATGAACCGGGCAAGGATGTGTTTCTGAACATTCTTTTAACCCGATTCCGCAACCTTTATATATCGTGTTTCCATCAATGGCATCAACAATCTGAATTAATTTGATAGATTTTACGGCTTCTTTCGAAACTTCAAATCCTCCACCCACTCCTTTTGCAGAGGCTATGATTCCGTTTTTGGTTAAAATCTGCATTATTTTGGCCGTAAAGGGTTCTGGAGAATCAATTTCTTTCGACACATCTTTTATTCCAACCCGAATACCTTCTGATGATTTGGTTGCGATAAATATCGAGGCCCGAATGCCGTACTCGCACGCTTTTGAAAACATATTAAGTAGATTAAATTCCATACAAATATATTTAAACCTATATTAAAAGACAAATTTATCTTTAATTAATTTTTACAAAAAAAATCTTATTTATAACCAAAATAATTTATTAGCAACAAAGGACATATTTATCATCAAGTCTAAATAAAAACCAATTTTAGTTTTACCTTTGTTTTCTAACTTGTAAATAATGCCTTTAAATAACGTAAAAGACTTAAAACTAGCTGTTCTTATTGATGCCGACAACGTTCCGTACAGTAACGTAAAAGGTATGATGGAAGAAATCGCTAAATTTGGCACACCAACTACCAAGCGTATTTATGCAGACTGGACCAAACCAAACTCAAATGGATGGAAAGGTGTTTTACTCGAACATGCCATTACTCCTATCCAGCAATACAGTTATACGGTTGGAAAAAACTCATCAGATTCTGCATTGATTATCGACGCAATGGATTTACTTTATTCAGGAAAACTGGATGGTTTTTGCATTGTTTCCAGCGATAGCGACTTTACCCGTTTGGCGATCCGTTTGCGTGAATCTGGCATGAAAGTTATTGGTATTGGCGAAAAGAAAACTCCAAACTCATTTATTGTTGCCTGCGACAGGTTTATTTATATTGAGGTTTTGGATGGTGCAATTCAAAAGAAAAAACTTAAAGCTACAGCAGGTGCCAAAAAACCTGTTGAAAAACCTATTGAAAAACCTACTGAAAAAGCATTACACAAAATAGACAAACAAACCATTGAGCTTATAGAAGCTACCATTGAAGATATCGAAGATGATGATGGCTGGGCATTTTTGGGCGATGTTGGAAACTTAATTGTGAAGAAAAAACCAGAATTTGACCCAAGAAATTATGGCTTTTCTAAGCTTACGCCCATGCTAAAATCCTTAACTGATATTCTTGAAATTGATGAAAGAGAATCAGATAAAAAAGGAATCAAACATGTGTATGTTAGATTACGATTCAATTAATTATTACTTTATTACCTTTTAAATTTTTTAAAAACATGAGAAAAAAATTCTTTATCTACGGATTCTTATTGTTTCTAATTGTTGCTGTAACTTACTATTATACTGACCGCGGTTTTTTACTCGTTATCATTTTACCAATATTATTAGTGGTTGGTGTTTATAATGCCATTCAGACAAAACATGCCATATTAAGGAACTTTCCTGTTTTGGGTTATTTCAGATATTTATTTGAAATGATTGCACCGGAAATTCAACAATACTTTATTGAAAGATCTACAGACGGAAAACCGTTTTCAAGAAACCAGCGTTCTTTGGTTTATCAAAGAGCTAAAAATATAGATTCAAGTACGCCTTTCGGGACGCAGCAAAACTTAAATCATGATAGCTACGAAGGAATAAAACATTCCATTTTTCCGGCAAAAGTTAATGAAGAATTACCACGTGTATTGGTTGGTGGAAAAGATTGTAAACAACCTTATCTTGCTTCTTTATTTAATGTTTCGGCCATGAGTTTTGGTTCGTTAAGCGAAAATGCGGTTCGCGCCATTAATATTGGTGCCAAAAAAGGAAATTTCTACCAAAATACAGGAGAAGGTGGCTTAACCGAATTTCATCTTGCAGGTGGTGGCGATATTACCTGGCAAATTGGTACAGGTTATTTTGGCTGTCGCGATGATGATGGAAATTTCAGTCCTGAAAAATTCTCAGAAAAAGCCAATCTCCCCAACGTAAAAATGATTGAGATTAAACTTTCTCAGGGCGCAAAACCAGGTCACGGAGGTGTACTTCCGGCAGCAAAAAACACAGAACAGATTGCTAAAATCAGAGGTGTTAAACCGCATACGATGATTCTTTCTCCTCCAGGTCACCATGCTTTTTCTGACGGTAAAGGACTTATTCGTTTTATAGCACAATTACGTGAATTATCAAACGGAAAACCAATTGGATTTAAATTGTGTATTGGTAACACCAACGAATTTGAAGCGCTTTGCCATGAAATGATTGCCGAAGATATTTATCCTGATTTTATAACTGTTGATGGCGCTGAGGGTGGTACAGGAGCAGCTCCTTTAGAATTTGCTGATGGCGTTGGAATGCCGTTTGAACCTGCATTGATTTTTGTCAATAAAACGCTTATTGCATTAAATATTCGTGATAAAATAAGAATTATTGGAAGCGGAAAAATCATTTCGGGTTATTCTATTTTACATGCCGTTGCCCTGGGTGCTGATATGTGCAATAGTGCGCGAGGATTTATGTTTTCTTTAGGCTGTATTCAGGCGCTTCGTTGTCATAATAACGAATGTCCAACAGGAGTTGCAACTCAAAATAAAATGCTAATGAAAGGTTTGGTTGTCACCGACAAATCAGATCGTGTGTATCATTTTCATAAAAACACTTTACACGCTGCCAATGAACTTTTGGCTGCAGCCGGCAAAACATCTTTTGCTGATGTTGGTCCTAATATTTTTATGCGTGGAGACGAATTCGCACATCTTTCAGATATTTATTTTCCTGATATTCTAACCAATGTTAGAAACCAGTAGAAACAAAAAATCCTCTTTTAAATAACAAAAGAGGATTTTTTATTTTTTGTAAATTATGTTTTTGGTATTCATTTAAATCAAAGCTTTGCTGTTTCTTTTCCAACATCAGAACCATTTTCCAAAACTGCCAATTCTTCTTTATCAACTAATTGCTGAGCAAGAATTATATTATTGTAGGATAAAAAGTACACGTTAAACTTTACTCCTTCTTCAATTAACGATGGAGAAATTTGATCGTTTTTAATCATGTCTTTAATTAAATCAGGAAAAGTATCTTTATAAGCTAGTTTGTTTACTTCAGTTCCTTCTAAATTGGTTTCAATTCTTATTTCAATTTTATTATCATTCAAGAATGCTTTAGCACTGGTACTAACAACATTTCCTCCTTTTATAGAAGATGAAGTGTTATAATTACTTACATGTTCCTGAATTTTCTGCTTGGTATTTTTACAGCTTACCAACAACAATACAAAGGTTAAGATGAATGCGATTTGAGTAATTTTTTTCATAATTTTTTGGTTTTATGGTTAAATATTAACTCAAACATAACAAACTTTATAGACAAAAACAACATAAGTTAATAAAAACAAAAATATAACCGCTTGAATATAAATAATTTATTACAAAACTAAAAATCTTGTGCAGGTACAAAAAAGCCCTTCAAACCTATTTTAAAGGGCTTTAATTTTAAAGTAAATTGATTATTTTTTTATTAATTCCGGCATAGTCTCAGCGTTTACTATTTCTTTTACAAACACAGTATTGTCATCAGCCAAAAAATAAACATCAAATTGCACACCTTCATTTACTAGTTCTTTTGGAATTTGATCTTTATTAAGCATCTCTCTCAATAAGTCTGAAAATCGTTTTATACTTTCCGTTTTATTAGATTCGTTTTGTTCTAAATTAGTTTCAAAACGCAATTCGATTTTGTTGTCATTTATATATCCTCTGGCAGTTGTAAGCGTTACATTTTCTGCTTTAAAACTGGCAGCGGTGCTATTATAAGTGGCAACATATTCCTGAAGTTTTTGCTTTGTGTTTTTGCAGCTTATCATCGTCAATATCACAATAATTGCAAACAAAGAGTGGGTTATTTTCTTAATCATAACATTAAAATTATTTTAGTTTTTGAAGTCTTAAAAGTGCCTCAAGATAATAATAATCGGCGTAATTAATAGAACAATCTATTTCGCTTCCGGCAGGCTTATGTCCGGTTGAATGCAATAAAAATGCTGAGTTCACTTCATGACTTTGATAATGATCTGAAAGTTCAACAATCATCTTTTTAGATTTTGAAAGATATTCATTTTTTAGTTTTTTATCTTTCGTATAAGAACTCAATTCAATAAGTGCCGAAGAAACAATTGCTGCTGCAGAAGCATCCCTTGGCTCGTTTGGAATATTAGGCGCATTAAAATCCCAATACGGAATCAAATCTTCAGTCGCTAATTTATCCAGATAAACACGGGTTAATTTATGAGCAAAATCCAGAAATTTAGGATCTTTTGTTTCTCTGTAAGTCATTGTAAAACCATAAATCGCCCACGCCTGACCTCTCGCCCACATACTATCATCGTTATAACCTTGCGCCGTTCTTCCTTTTATTTTTTTACCTGTTTCATAATCATAAATTAAAACATGATAAGAAGTGTAATCTGGCCTAAAATGATTGTTCATTGTAGTTTCGGCATGTTTGACTGCAATATCGTACAGCTTTTTATTTCCTCCGTTTTTAGATGCCCAAAAAAGCAATTCTAAATTCATCATGTTATCAATAATCGTATTATGACCGCCCATTTTATTATGTGGCCAGGATTGGATTGTTCCCACTTTTGGGTTAAAAAGTGTTGCCAGAGTATCGGCGGTTTTCAGGATAATATCTTTGTATGCTGCATTTTTCGTTAATCGATAACCATTTCCGAAACTATTAAGGATTTGAAATCCAAGATCGTGATCATTTGCTTTATTTACAGATAAAGGAGTTAAAAATCTACTGAATTTATCTGCTTCTTTTTCCCATTTTTTATCTCCGGTTGCTTCGTACAAATACCATAATTCTCCAGGCCAAAATCCGCTTGTCCAATCTTTATAGTCGACAAATTTCCAATCTTTACTTCCTGTTGGGATACTTCTTGGCGAGGTCCCGTCATTTGGAATCATAGTTAATGTTTTCGATGCTTGTGCTGCACAATAATCGAGTTGTTTTTTGATATCAAATGAATTATTTTTTTGTGAATAGCCCATATTTATAAAAGACAAACAGGTTATTAAGGCAGTAAAAATGAAAGATTTTGTAATCATTGTGGTTATAATTTTGGGTAGATAGTTTTGTTTTTAATTGATTAGACAAATTTATAAAATAAAGCTGAGCTATTTGGGCTTTGTATTTTTGTGTACCTAAAATGTACGAATGATTTTTGTACGTCGTCATCTTTGTCAAAGTTTTAAACTTTGACAAAGATTCAAGAAGCATCAACTTAATGATTAACAAGAACATACAACTTTATCCAAAATATCTTGTATGTGATTAGCTTTGTCAAAGTTTAAAACTTTGACAAAGCTTCGCTTCCAATTGATAAAGTAAATAGTACAGCTAGATTTCAAAATCGATTAATTTCTCATGGCAGTAAATAAAATTGTTTAAATCATGAAATACCTCAATTACTTCTTCTCTCATTAATTTGGTTTTCAATATAGACAAAACTGTAAAATATGACGAGAATTTATACGTTCGAAAATTTAAATTTATATCCGCAGGATTTTGATTTACATAAATTATAACATTTTTTAAATATTCCATACTATTTATTTTCTTCCTTTTAAAAGGCGATTCAAATAATGGTCCGTGTCTTTTATGAACTTTGTTAAATGACTGTGTATATGAACTTATAAATTTACTAATTTGTTTACTTACTAAACTTTGGGCTGAATGTAATCCTTGCTTTTTAACTTGATTAACTTTTTGATTTGCAAAAATTAATAATTCTTTTTCTGATTTTACTTTTATAATAAAATGAAAATGATTTGGCATTAAGCAATAACCATATACATCACAAGCCTCAATCATATATTTTAAAAATTGCTTCATAAAAAATATATAATTTTGATCATTCTCAAAAATTTTATTCCCGTTAACCTCACGATTTTAAATATGGTAAAAGCAATCAGGTTCCAGGTTTTGTAATCGTATATCCATTTTTATTTTATACTTCGAAAATCAAAGTTAAAAATATTTAAGATTTTTCTTTCTTTTTTTTTAAATGCGGAATGCAAAAATCTTTGTCAAAGTTTTAAACTTTGACAAAGATCACGGTACGTAATGCATCGGTAAATTATACCTTATTCCAGCGTCTGTGTAATTTTATCAATATTTAAACTATTTGCCATAGCTGTAAATATTTGATAATAAACATCTTTATTATCATATAATTCATCGTGTGTTCCTTGCTCTACACATTCTCCTCGTTCTAATACAATAATATGTGAAGCATCAATAATTTGAGAAATGCTATGCGAAATAATAATTACAGTTCTGTCCTTTTTTATAGCGTCGAGAGATTTTTTTATTTGCTCTGTTGCAATGGCATCCAAACTTGCGGTGGGTTCATCCAGAAAAATAATTGGTGGATTTTTTAAAAATAATCTGGCAATTGCAATTCGCTGCTGTTGCCCGCCTGAAAGTAAATGTGCATTAGAATCATATCCTTTTGGCAATTGCATTACTTGCTCATGAATATAAGCTTGTTTGGCTGCATCAATAATTTCTAATTTTGTAGCATCAGGATTTCCGTAAAGAATATTCTCGGCAATTGTACCTTTAAAAATGTGATTCTTCTGCAGAACCAAGCCAATATTTTTTCGTAGAAAATCGGTATCGTAATCATTTAAATCTACTCCGTCTAAATAAATTTTTCCGCTTGACGGCAAATAAAATTTATCTAACAAATTGATAATAGTACTTTTTCCGGCGCCGCTTAATCCGACCAACGCACTGGTTTCATTTGGTTTAATGGTAAAATTAATATTTGAAAGCGCCTTGGTCCCATTTGGGTAAACAAAATCAACATCTCTAACCTCTATAAGTCCCACAATTTTCTCCGGAATATAATCTCCACTTGTTTCTTTTTCCTGATCAGATTCTAAAATTTCAAAGAAACCTTCTGAATAAATCAAAGCATCATTTACTTCATCATAAATGCGATGTAATTGTCTAATTGGAGATGAAACATTGTTAAACAACATGATATGAAACATAATCGCACCAATTGTCATCGTATTATTTAAAACAAAATAAGCGGTCAGAATAATGATAATAACAACTCCTATTTGTTCAATAAAGCCCTTAATACTTTCAAAAATAAAACTCGTTTTTCTGGTTGCCAATTGATTTTCGGTCATTTCAAATTGAATATTCTTATGACGATCGGCTTCCATTGGTTCACGGACAAAAGATTTAATAACCGTTATAGATTCGATTAAACTTATGATTCCGTTATTCTTAGTTTCACGATAATTACGCATTCTTCTTCTAAAACCGTTTAATTTACTGGCTTGCAATTGGCTTACATAAAAATAAATGGGAATAATACATAAGCTTACTAAACCAACGTAAACATTGGCATAAAACATCAATATCAATGCAACAAAAGCATTTGCAAATAAGGGCAAAATATCAATAAAAAAATTCTGAACCAATCTCGTCAAACTGCTGATTCCTAAATCTATTCTGGTTTGAAGTTTTCCGCTTTCATTTTCATTCGAAGTATAAAACTCCATTCTGTAAGTCAGAATTTTTTCGACTATAGACTGAGAAATATCCCTCGTTATAAAAATTCGCAGTTTTTCTCCATAAAACTTCTGCCCAAACTGCACTACCGAATAAACCAACTCTTTAGTAAGCAATACAATACTAATAATCTCTAATAAATGAAACCCTTTTGACAATGGTTCATGCGCTACCATTAATTTATTGATAGAATCAACTGTGTACTTCAATATTAAAGCATTAACCTGTGCCGCAAATGAACCTAAAAAAGTAAGCAGTAAAGTAGCAATTACCATTTTTCGATACGGTTTAACAAAAGGTGTTATTTTTTTATAAAGCGCGGATATCTGCATTTATTTTTATTTTTTAGGCAACTATCAAATATAAGAATTCTAAATTTGTGTTTTTAAATTACTCATATCTAAACTCGTAATTATGCAACTTGTTTTCGCATCAAACAACTTAAATAAAATCAAGGAAATTCAAAGCATCCTAAACGGATCCATACAATTATTAAGCCTCGAAGAAATTGGCTGTCACGAAGAAATTCCTGAAACAGCGGATACTATAGAAGGAAATGCAATTTTGAAAGCCAATTATGTGACTGAAAAATATGGCTACGATTGTTTTGCAGATGATACAGGTTTGGAAGTGGACACTCTAAATGGAGAACCAGGCGTATATTCAGCAAGATATGCGGGCGAACAAAAAAATGCTGATGATAATATGAATAAACTTTTAGACGCCTTAAAAGACAAATCAGATCGCAGCGCACAGTTTAAGACCGTTATTGCACTAAATATTAAAGGAGAACAACATTTATTTACAGGAATTGCAAAAGGCGCAATTACTCTGGATAAAACTGGAAATCATGGTTTTGGATACGATCCTATATTTCAGCCTGAAAATTATGCTCAAACATTTGCTGAATTATCTTCAGATATTAAAAATAAAATCAGTCACCGTGGAAAAGCAACCCAGCAACTAATTGATTTTCTGAACTCCACAAAATAATTGTTTTAAATACAACATTTTAAAGGGCAGAATTTATATTATTAGACGTAAAATTATTCATTGTGTCATCGAATTGAGATCGCGACAAACATAACTTTTTGATAATCAAATCATAACAAATGCATAATTCTTAAAAATGCATTAGTTTATGTGAAATATTAACAGTAATTTTGCACCCTATTTTAAAAATATATATGAATAAATTTGAACAATTAGGATTGAATGAATCGTTACTGAAGGCGATTTTAGATCTAGGATTTGAGAATCCGTCAGAAGTACAGGAGAAAGCGATTCCCCTATTATTGGAAAAAGATACAGATATGGTTGCGTTGGCTCAGACAGGGACAGGGAAAACGGCAGCTTTCGGTTTTCCGCTAATTCAAAAAATTGATGCTGACAACAGAAATACACAAGCATTAGTTTTATCGCCAACACGAGAACTTTGTTTACAGATTACCAACGAACTTAAAAACTACGCAAAATACGAGAAAGGTATTAATGTGGTAGCAGTTTACGGCGGGGCTAGTATTACAGAGCAAGCTAGGGACATTAAGAGAGGAGCACAAATTATTGTGGCTACTCCGGGAAGAATGCAAGACATGATTAACAGAGGTTTAGTAAACATTAAAAATATAGATTACTGTATTCTTGATGAGGCTGACGAAATGTTAAACATGGGATTTTATGAGGATATCGTTTCGATTTTATCAGATACTCCGGATCAAAAAAGCACATGGTTGTTCTCTGCAACTATGCCACAAGAGGTTGCCAGAATTGCAAAACAATTTATGAGCGACCCGGTTGAAATTACTGTTGGAGCTAAAAACTCTGGTTCTGCAACAGTTTCTCACGAATTTTACTTAGTAAATGCACGTGATCGTTACGAAGCTCTAAAACGTATCGCCGATGCTAACCCGGACATTTTCTCTGTGGTTTTCTGTCGTACTAAAAGAGATACTCAGGCCGTAGCCGAAAAATTAATTGAAGATGGATACAGCGCTGCTGCATTGCACGGGGATTTATCTCAGGCGCAACGTGATGGTGTAATGAAATCTTTCCGTGGAAGACAAATTCAAATGCTTGTTGCAACTGACGTTGCTGCACGTGGTATTGACGTTGATAATATTACTCACGTAGTAAATTACCAACTTCCTGACGAAATTGAAACATACAATCACCGTTCTGGACGTACTGGTAGAGCTGGAAGATTAGGAACTTCTATCGTAATTGTTACTAAAAGTGAATTACGTAAAATTTCTTCTATCGAAAGAATCATCAAACAAAAATTCGAAGAAAAACAAATTCCATCAGGAATTGAAATCTGCGAAATTCAATTATTGCACTTAGCAACTAAAATTAAAGATACTGAAGTTGATCACGAAATTGACAACTATTTGCCAGCAATCAATAACGTTCTTGAAGGTTTATCGAAAGAAGAGCTAATCAAGAAAATGGTTTCAGTAGAATTTAACCGTTTTATTGCTTACTACAAAAAGAACAGAGATATTTCAGCTCAATCTTCTGGAGAGAGACGCGAAAGAAACGACTCTGAGCCAAGAGAATTCAATAATAACGGAGCAGTTCGTTATTTTGTGAACATCGGTTCAAGAGACAATTTCGATTGGATGACTCTTAAGGATTATTTGAAAGAGACATTAGACTTAGGTCGTGATGACGTTTTCAAAGTGGATGTAAAAGAAGGTTTCTCTTTCTTTAATACTGATCCTGAGCACACCGATAAAGTAATGGAAGTATTAAACAACGTACAATTAGAAGGACGTCGTATTAATGTTGAAATTTCTAAAAATGATGGTGGCGGAAGACGTGACCATAACGGACGCTCTGGTGGTGGACGTTCTTCTGGAGGTCCAAGACGTGAAGGTTCAGGCGGAGGAAGCTTCGGCCCAAGACGTGAAGGTTCTGGTGGCGGAGGTTTTAGAAGCGACAGAAATTCAGCTCCAAGAGAAGGAGGCGGTTTTAGAAGCGACAGAAACTCATCTGCTCCAAAAAGAGAAGGTGGTTTTAGAAGTTCTGCTCCAAGAAACGAAGGTGGTTCAGACAGAGCTCCAAGACGTTCTGAAAGCTTTGGTGATGCACCAAGACCAAGAAGACCAAGAAGAGACTAATAAGTCGATATCTTAAAATACAAAATCCCAAATTCCAGACATACTTGGAATTTGGGATTTTTTATACAAAAACCTTCTTCTGAATTGATGAGTCTTGTAATTCAAACAAAATTTAAATCTCCTCACTCCGTTTTACTTAAATACTAAAGCAGCAATTCTTGCTTTGTTAATTTTCTGATAATTATATTCGAAGACTGCGAAATATTTAATCCCGATTTACTACTTTTAGTGCTTTAAATCAGGATATGAAATATTTCGCAGTTTTCTTTTTTACACTATTCTCAACTTTTGGTTTTGCACAAGACACAGAATCTAATGTTCCGCAAAGAGTATCAGGATATATTATCAATGACAATAGTAAACAACCTCTTCCTAACGTAAATATCATTAACACAAACAAAGTTCGTGGCGCAAAATCTGACGCTAAAGGATACTTTGAAATTGATGTACAGCCAAATGATACAATTCACTTTTCGATTTTAGGTTTTCAGTCTTTGAGAATCAGAGTTACGAATGACTGGATAAAAAATAAAGTAACCAGAATTCAGCTTACTGAAAAAGCGATTGCACTTGAAGAAGTTATTATTGCACCTTTTAGTTTAACTGGTTATCTTGAAGTTGACTCGAAATTAATTCCTACGAAAGAAAATTATCGTTACAGCATTTCTGGTCTTACACAAGGTTATGAAGCCGGAGAATATTCCCCAAATGCTTTTGGAAAAGTATTGGGATCTATTTTTAATCCAGCTGACGTTTTATATGGTTTCTTTGGGAAAAATGGAAAAGAGCTCAAGAAATTAAAAGAAATGAAAAAAGACGATACGGTTCGAAATCTTTTGGAATCAAAATACGATCGCGAAACTGTTTCTGTACTTTTAGGTGTTAGTAAAGATGAAATTCCGGAGATTTTGCAGCGCTGCAACTATTCTGATTCTTTTATTCAAACTGCAAACGATTTACAAATTATGGACGCTATTAGCGCCTGTTATGAGCAATACAAAGTATTAAAACGTAATTAATCTTACCTTTTAAACAGAAAATCAAAATCCTCATTTACAATTCGTAACTGAGGATTTTTTATTAAACCAATAATTAATCAAACCAAAAAAACTATGAATGCAATACCTTTTCAAACCATCGACTGGACACAAATCACAAAGACAGAACATCCTGGAGAAACCGGAACAGCCTATTGGCAAACCTTACAACTAGGCGGTTTACGTATTCGAAAAGTTACTTATTCTGAAAATTACACGGCAGATCATTGGTGCCAAAAAGGGCATATTGTTCATTGTCTTGAAGGTGAATTTATAAGCGAGTTAGAAAACGGAGAAAAATTTGAGCTTTCAAAAGGAATGACTTATGTAGTTTCCGATGATGTAAGTTCGCATCGTTCTATAACAATAAAAGGTGTTGAACTATTAATAATTGATGGAGACTTTTTAAAATAGCATCTCTCTGTAAATAATATTTAGATACTTTCTCTCTAAAATTTCTCATTAGATCCCTTTTTTTTGATTAAATTAGACATTATTACTTCTTTCCGAACTACCATGACAGATTTAACTCAAAAGATTTTAAATTTTATTGATCTTCACAAAGGTGAGGAAAATAAAAAATCAGTAATAGAAAATATTACGGGTTCGGTATCTTTTAGAGGTTCAAATATTTGGATTTTAGCTTGTGCCATTATTATCGCGTCAGTTGGATTAAACGTAAATTCGACAGCAGTAATTATTGGGGCAATGTTAATTTCACCTTTAATGGGACCAATTGTTGGAGCTGGTTTTGGTATGGGAATGTATGATTTTGAACTTTTAAAAAAATCAATTAAAAATCTTGTTATTGCAACCCTGGTAAGCTTGGTTACTTCTACGATATACTTTTATCTTAGCCCGTTTAAGGAAGCACAATCAGAATTGTTAGCAAGAACATCTCCAAATATTTATGACATTTTAATTGCCTTTTTTGGTGGCTTAGTTGGTGTAATTGCAGTAACCCGTGTAGAAAAAGGAAATCCAATTCCAGGTGTTGCCATTGCTACTGCCCTGATGCCGCCGCTTTGTACTGCAGGTTACAGCCTCGCGCTTGGAAACTTCATTTATTTTTTGGGTGCAATGTATCTGTATACTATTAATTGTGTTTTTATTTGCATTGCAACTTTTATGATTGTAAAATATTTAAAATATCCAATCGCAAAACAACTTGATATAAAGCATGAAAAGCAAGTGAAATATGGAATTTCTGTTTTAATTTTATTTCTAATTGTACCTAGTGTGTATTTTGCATATCAGTTATACAATCAAAAAAGCTATACTTCAAGAACAGAAATTTTTATCCAAAATGAATTTCTTAATAATGACTATCCATTGATCTATAAAAAAATCAGATACAGTACGAATCCCAAAAGAATTGAATTAGCTTTCTTAGCTAAAAAATTTAATGATAACGAAATTACCGATCTCAACAAAAAGCTTACTGATTATAATTTGCCTAACACAAAACTGATTATTAGACAAGATACTGTAAATTTGAGAAGGGATATCATGAACCAAATTAATAGCAATCAAAATGTGGCAGATCAAAAAGATATTTTAATTACTAGTTTACAAAGCCAATTATCACAGTATCATTTTAACACAAAACAAATTAATGACGAAGTCAAAATATTATTTCCAACTATAACTTCTCTGGAAATTGGAAATTACACTATTGAAAACAAAGACAATAAATCTAAAATTATTCCGGTCATCCTTTATCAAACAAAGAAAAAAATTGATTTTGATACACAACAAAAAATGAAATTTTGGCTAAAAGAAAGACTAAAAAGGGATTCTATTGAAGTATACCAACAAAACAATTAAAATAAATTTTAAAGACAAACAATAGTATTAATAAATCAAAAAAAAAATATCATGTCAAAAGGTCAAGATGCTAAAAAAACAGCAAAAAAAGAACCGTTGAAAACGGCTAAAGAAAAGAAAGAAGAAAAAAGAGAAAAGAAAAATTCTCCTAAAAGAGATTAATTTTTTGTATTCAGTCACAGTTTACAGTTCTCAGTCAAACTGAATACTGTAAACTGCGACTGTAAACTTTATTTTACCGGTATATTCGAAAGAATTTCTAATACAAATTTCCAATATTTTTGAGCAGATGAAATACTTGCTCTTTCATCTGGAGAATGGGCACCGTGAATTGTTGGTCCAAAAGAAATCATATCCATATCAGGATAATTTGTTCCTAAAATTCCACATTCTAAACCAGCGTGACAAGCTACGACTTTTGGTTTTTCACCGTTTTGTTTCTCATAAATCCCTACCAAAGTATCTAAAATTTCAGAGTTTACATTTGGTGTCCAGCCTGGATAAGAACCAGAAAGTTCTACTTCACAGCCTACCAATTCAAAAGCAGAACGCAATGAGTTTGCTAAATCAAATTTTGAACTTTCAACAGAAGAACGAGTTAGGCATCCCACTAAAATTTCACCATCTTTTATAATAACGCGTGCGATATTATTTGAAGTTTCAACTAAATCAGCCATATCCGGGCTCATTCTGTAAACACCATTGTGAGCAGCATAAATTGCTCTGATGATTCCTTCCTGAACACCCAAATCCATTACTTTCTCTGGTAAATCGCATTTTACGATTTCAATTGTAAGGTTTGGTTCCGTCGTTTTATATTCAGCTTTAATATCATTGATAATTTCCTGCATATCAAAAATGTAGGCTTCATCAAACATTTCAGAAATAATTACTTTAGCAACACTTTCTCTCGGAATAGCATTTCGTAAACTTCCACCATTGATCTCAACAACCTGCAATCCGAAGTTCTCAAAACCATCAAATAACAAGCGATTCATAATTTTATTGGCATTACCAAGACCTTTATGAATATCCATTCCGGAATGTCCACCATTTAAACCTTTTACGGTAATAATATGACCAACTGAACCTTCAGGAACTTCTTCTTCATGATACGTTCTTGTAGCCGTTACATCAATTCCACCCGCACATCCTATATCAATTTCATCGTCTTCTTCGGTATCTAAATTCAATAAAATCTGACCTTGAAGGATTCCGCCTTTTAAATTTAAGGCACCCGTCATTCCTGTTTCTTCATCAATAGTAAATAATGCTTCAATTGCAGGATGCGGAATATCCTTGCTTTCTAAAATTGCCATAATTGTCGCTACTCCTAACCCATTGTCAGCACCAAGGGTTGTTCCTCTGGCACGAACCCAGTCACCGTCAACATACATATCAATTCCTTGTGTATCGAAATCAAAAACGGTATCTGCATTTTTTTGATGTACCATATCAAGATGTCCCTGCATTACAATCGCTTTGCGATTCTCCATTCCCGGCGTGGCAGGCTTTCTAATGATTACATTTCGAATTTCGTCTTCAAAAGTTTCTAAACCTAAGCTGTTTCCAAAGTTTTTCATAAACTCGATCACACGCTCTTCTTTCTTAGACGGACGTGGAACTGCGTTTAAATCTGCAAATTTATTCCAAAGTGCTTTCGGTTCGAGATTTCTTATTTCCTGACTCATTATATTTTGTTTGAAGTTTAACAATTAAGAGTTCCAAAGTTACAAAGTTAAATACTTTTTTCGCCACAAATTTCACGAATTAGCACTAATTAAAATAGCTCTAAATCCGAATGAGCAAATTAAAGGAAACAATTAGTTAGTGAAAATTAGTGGAATTCGTGGCTAACTTTTTTTTTATCATTCAATATTGTATTTATATTTACGCAACCAAAATTTAAATTGTGAAATCAAAATATATCCTTCCTTTATTTCTATTAATTCAAATTATCTTTTTAAAAATCCTGCCTTATTTTCCTGATTTTGTTGAAGGCTTTTACAGTAACAATTTATTTGTTAGAATTTCACACTTTTCAAGATCTCTTTTAGGTAAAATTCCATTTTCAGTCGGCGATTGTATCTATGCTATTTTGCTCTTGTCTATAATAAGCTGGTTTTGGAAAATACGAAAAACATGGAAAACAGACTGGAAAGACCATCTTTTAAAAATTTTAGGTAAAATTTCAGTTTTTTACTTTTTCTTTCATCTTCTATGGGCTTTTAACTATTATCGCGAACCTCTTTTTGAAAAAATGGAAATCAAAAGAGAATATAACGATGCTGAATTTTTAGCTTTTACAAAAAGATTAATAGTTAAGACGAATGAAGTTCAGTTTGCCATTACAAAAAATGACACTGCAAAAATTGTTTTTCCTTACTCGCAAAAAGAATCATTTCAAATGATTTTAAATGGTTATGATAATTTAGCCAAAGAGCATCCTTATTTTAAATATAAAATCTTAAGTGTTAAAAAATCATTATTCAGTACACCTTTGACATATATGGGATTTGGCGGATATTTAAATCCGTTTACTAACGAGGCACAGATTAATGATTTATTACCAATGTACAATTTCCCGCAAACTACAGCTCACGAAATGGCACATCAAATTGGCTTTGCAAGTGAAAATGAATGTAATTTTATTGGTGTTTTGGCTTCTCTTAAAAATGATAATCTTTACTACCAATACGCAGGATATAGTTTTACATTGAATTATTGTCTGGGAATTTGGAAATTTAAAAATGAAAAAGTTTTTAATCAATTAAAAAAATCAGTGCATATCGGAATTTTGAAAAACTATAAGGAAAGCGAGGATTTTCACCAAAAATATAATACTTTTCTTGATGAAGGTTTTTATTTTCTTTACGATAATTTCCTGAAATCAAACAATCAAAAAGACGGTATGGACAGTTACAGTAAATTTTTAGATTTGATGGTGAATTATTATAAAACCCGAAAATTATAGTTTTTTGCCACAGATTAAATGATTAAAAAAGATTTAACATCGAAGCCTTTGAACTCTGGTAAAAAGTTCAAACAGATAAATCTCTGGCAAAAAAAAGAAACAACTTGTAACAAAAATGATTTCAGAACTACTAATACATTTATGACCGAAAACCTAGAACAATCATTTGTTGCGCAATTGCAGGCAAATCAGAATATAATCCACAAGATTTGTAGATTATATACTGCCGGCGAAGATGCACATAAAGATTTGTTTCAGGAAATAACAATTCAGCTCTGGAAAGCGTATCCAAAATTTAGGGGCGACAGTAAATTTTCGACCTGGACGTACCGCGTGGCCTTAAATACCGCCATTACTTTATACCGCAAAACCAAACGAACCGTATCGACAGTAGAATATGAAAGTCATCAGCATTTTGTAAAAGATGTTGATTACAATTATGAAGAGGAAGAACAAATTAAATTGATGTACAAAGCAGTTTATCAACTTAATGACATCGAAAAAGCATTAGTTTTTATGTATTTAGAAGACAAAGATTATCAAGAAATAGCCGAAACTCTCGGAATCAGCGAAGTGAATGCACGTGTGAAAATGAACAGAATTAAAGGGAAACTCAAAAAAATACTAAATCCTTAAAAATTATTTATGAAAGAACTGGATTTATTAAAAAAAGACTGGAAAAAGAACTCGGATTCTTTTGAACAAATTTCGGAAAATGAAATCTACAAAATGATTCATAAAAAGTCTTCTTCGATCGTGAAGTGGATTTTGATAATCAGTATTTTAGAGATCTTATTCTGGACGGTTTCAAACTTCTTTTTTAGTACAGATGAAATGCTGATTAAGATAAAACACGCAGAAATGATATTTTATCTTGAACTTTTAACTTATTTCAATTATGTAGTAGTACTGATATTTGTGTACTTTTTTTACAAAAATTACAAAACAATATCAACAACAGGTTCTACCAAATTATTGATGAGCAGTATTTTAAAAACCAGAAAAACGGTTCAATACTACGTTTGGTACAATTTAGGAATGGCTGTTTTAAGCTCAATTATCAGCTTTTTTATTGCGTTTGTATATAATCCCGAAATGGAATTTTTAAGAGATAAATTATCTTCAAACGGAAAAGCAATGATGATGACAGTTGGTATTTTATTTCTGGTAACGCTTGCATTCCTAGGGATATTCTGGTGCTTCTACAGATTGTTGTACGGAACTTTATTACGAAGATTATATGCTAATTATAAAGAGTTGAAGAAGATAGATTTCTAAGTCGCTAAGGTTCTGAGATACTAAGATTCTAAGTTTTTTTTATAAAGTTCCTAAAGTCTTAAGTTTTCCAATCTAAAATCTAAAATCTAAACTCTGAAATCTAACATTAGTACTCCCATCTTCTCAATTTGTTAAGTTCTTCTTCCGCTTTAATTTCTTCAGCAGGAATAACTTTTAAAAATGATGGATGCTGTTCGATGGCGTATTCTACTTTTTCAACTATTTCGTCGATTGTATCATTTTCATAATCAATATCAAGCGGCTCTTTAATGATAAAAGACTGTAAAATTCCTTTCTTTTTCATTCGTAAACCTTTTTTATCAAATGAACGACGGAAACCATCAATTACTATAGGAATTACAATCGGTTTATGTTGTTTAATGATATGCGCAGTTCCTTTTCTAACGGGTTTAAATGATTTTGTAGTTCCCTGCGGAAACGTAATTACCCAGCCATCTTCAAGTGCGATTCTAATATTTTCGGTATCATTAGGGTTTACATCACGTTTTTCTGTTACATCGACACCTTTCGCCCGCCAGGTTCTTTCTACGGTAATAGCACCAACATATGCCAGAATTCTTGGCAGTAATCCGGCCTGCATAGTTTCTTTGGCTGCAACATAATACAAATTCATTTTAGGCTGCCACAAATAACCAATATTCTTAATTGTATCCTGACGTCCACTTAAACTTGCGTTAAACACATGGAACATCGCTACAACATCAGCAAAGTAAGTTTGGTGATTGGATATAAATAAAACATTTGTCTCAGGTAATGTTTTAATTATTTCAGATCCTTCAATCTGCAAATCATTAAACCCTCTGTATCTTCTGTGCGTCATAGCGCCCAAAATACGGATTAACCATTTTTTGATAAATAATATATGTCCGAAAGGATTTCGTTTAAACAATCCCATAGCAGTGTATTGTGTTTATTTTTTGTTAGGTCGCAAACATACAAAAATTATTCGTTTAGCAATAACAATAAGCAATTTCGGAAAAATTTTGTTATTCTTATGAATATCAAATTGTTAATTTTGTGTTTTTATAAACTTTCTCTAAAACTCGTTTTCAAAACTTCTCTAAGTTCGCTTAAAATCATGGCTGTTGCTCCCCAAACAATATGATTTTGAATATTGAATGCGGGAACTAAAATATTAGATCCGTAAGAAGTTGACAATGTGGCTTCCATAATTATTTCATCGTCTAAAAAAACGGAGAGCGGCAACTCTATAATATCTGCTACTTCACGAACATCCGGATAAAATGAAAGCTCATCGTGCGAGATTCCTAAAAAAGGATGTACCAAAAAATTACTTGGCGGAATATACATTGGAGAAAATTCCTTTACGATTTCTATCTTTTCAGACAGAATTCCCACTTCCTCCTGCGTTTCCCGCAATGCAGTTGCTTCGTAACTGATATCAAAAATCTCATATTTTCCTCCGGGAAATGCGATTTGTGACGAATGAACTCCTTCATAAGCATTTCTCACTATCAAAACCAAATGTGTTTCTTTGTTCTTTGGATACAAAAGCATCATTACAGCAGCAATTCTGGGATTTACAGCTTGTAAATCAAGATTTTTTAACGTGTCGGCACGTTCTTTTGGGGCCATCTTTATATGTGCAGCCTCTGCCGGAAGTTCAACTGGAATTAAATTAGGAACATATTGCAAAAAATCTTGAAAATCCATATTCAAAGTTTATTTTTGTACTTTCAAATAAAATATAAATATAGTTCAGAAAACGCGGTTCTACAAGTTTTCACAAATCAAAGCCATAAAAATGTACAGTAGAGAAGAATCACAAAAGTTAAAAAGAGAGTTTTGGGTGGCTTTCGCCGAAAAATATCCACGTAAATGGGTACTTTATGACACTAAAATCAAAGACTTTTCTTTTAAATTTTATGTTGATAATAAAAAAGCGCAGGTTTTAATTGATATTGAACATCGAAGCGACGAAAAGCGAATTGCGTATTTCGAAAAAATAGAAGCTTCAAAAAATATTCTCGAAGAAGAATTTATAAAAGATTTGGTTTTCGAAAAAAACTATACGCTTGAAAGCGGTAAAACCATTAGCCGAATTTGGGTAGAAAAACAAGGTGTTGGTTTTAGCAATCGCAATAATTGGGATGCTATTTTCGATTTCTTCTTTGAAAAAATGAATGCACTCGAATTGTTTTATTTAGAATATGATGAGTTTATTAAGGATATATCTTAAAGCTGCTAAGGTTCTAAGAGACTGAGATTCTAAGTTTTTTCAATAATATGAACCCGACAGATGTTAACATCTGCCGGGTTATTTTTTACTCAGCAACAGTTACACGCTAAAAATATTATAAACAATAATACGATCATCGTAATTAATATATAATTGCTTGCGATAATCTTGTTTTTTACGGGTAATGATAGAGACTTTACAGTCCATTCCGTTATTATCTTTACACATAAAAGAATATACTATATCAGTATCATTTTCTTCTCTTTCTATATAATCTAAAATACTAAAAAGCTGAATTTCCTGCGAATAAACTACAATACGGTGTTTATTAGTATCGAGTATTACAGAAAGATTTACTAAATCAAGATTGGACCACTCGCCCCAATTTCCTCTCTCATTTTTCTCCAAAACACTAAAACCAGATGTTTTAAATTGATACGACTGACTGTAAGTTTGCTGCAAACCCAATCCTAAAAAAAATAATATAATATAATAAGTGCGGATAATTTTCATAATATAATTCTTGCAGATAATTAAAACTCAAATTTAGCCTTTTCCAGACGGGCAATTTCAAAATCTGCTATCATTTCCTTAATAATTTGTTCAACAGGTAAAATCTCATGAATCAATCCGGCTACTTGTCCAATTTCAAGTTCGCCTTCATCAAGATCTCCTTCAAACATTCCTTTTTTTGCCCTCGCTCTGCCTAATAACTGAACTAAATCTTCTTTTGAAGGACACTTTTCATATAAATCCTGAACATCCTGATAAAATTTATTTTTAATCAATCTAACAGGAGCTAATTCTTTCAATGTCAATTGAGTATCACCTTCTTTTATATCAACTATCTTTTGTTTGAAATTATTGTGCGAGGATGATTCTAATGATGCCGCAAAACGACTTCCAACCTGAACTCCGTCTGCACCCAAAATCATGGCAGCCAGCATTCCGCGTCCGGTTGCAATTCCACCCGCCGCGATAATTGGAATCTGGATTTTTTCCCTTACCATCGGAATCAGCGTCAAAGTGGTAGTTTCGTCACGACCATTATGACCGCCTGCTTCAAAACCTTCTGCTACAATAGCATCCACTCCTGCATCTTGTGCTTTAAGAGCAAAAATACTGCTGCTTACCACATGAACAACCGTAATTCCTTTTTCTTTCAAAAAAGAAGTCCACGTTTTAGGATTTCCTGCAGAAGTAAAAACGATTTTTACGTCTTCTTCTACAATAATATTCATGATTTCTTCGATGTTTGGATATAACATCGGAATATTAACTCCAAAAGGTTTACTTGTAGCTTTTTTACATTTCTGAATATGTTCCCTTAAAACTTCAGGATACATGGATCCGGCACCAATTAGTCCTAAACCACCTGAATTACTCACGGCAGAGGCTAATTTATAACCGCTTGCCCAAATCATTCCTCCCTGAATTATTGGATATTTTATATTGAAAAGTTGCGTAATTTTATTCATTCAAAAATTATTATTGCTTGATAATCTTTCCGGTTTTATGTAAACCTTCGGCATCAAAAGTATAAAAATAAAGTCCGCTTTTTAAAGGCTGAACAGAAACAGTCGGATTTTCGTTTGTTATTTCTGTTTCAATAAGTTTTTGTCCTAAAACAGAATAAATTACAATCGAAGCTTTACTATTTTGTTCTGAAAAAGAAAAAGAAATATCTGTTTTTGCCGGATTAGGAAACACTGAAAAAGAAGTAGTCGTTTGAAAATTTTCTACTCCTAAACTTAATCCAAAATTAGGAATTCCATATCCGTAATTATTATCCGGAGTTGTGTATCGGTTTGACGATTCCAGAATCATTTGCCTGATTTCCTTGCTGGTTTTAGATGGAAAAGCCTGCCATAAACAAGCGATCATTCCCGCCATGATTGGGCATGAAAACGAAGTTCCGTTTGATGTTCCTATAGTTCCATTCACGTTAGCAATTACCGCAGCGGTTCCTTGCGCCATAATATCAGGTTTAATTCTGCCATCGTAACTTGGCCCGATAGAACTAAAATCCGATTTTACTTTAGAAGCCATAACTGATCCGATCGCTAATACTGAAATCGCATCAGCCGGAGAACCGATATGTTTTTCAACTCGTGTACCTTCATTTCCGGCAGAAGCCAAAACGACTATTCCTTTACTAAAAGCTATTTCAGCACCACGCGAAACAAAATTGGTTATTCCATTCATATCGCTATAAGTATGATTATATCGGGCTTCGGTACGCTCACCAAAATATCCTAATGATGTAGTAATTATATCAACCCCTAAGGCGTCTGCTCTTTCAGCGGCTTCTACCCAAAGTGATTCTTCCAGAGGATTTTCCAGAGCATCAATTTCTGTAATAAAAAGATAATATGAAGCATTTGGAGCAGTTCCTATCAGAGCATTTTCTTTGTATCCGCCCATAGTAGAAAGCACCAAAGTTCCATGACTGCCTCCTGTATAGAAATTCGCATTTCTGGTGGTAAAATCGTAACCGCCTAAAATGCGATTATTATTTCTAAGATTTTCAAATGGCTGAGCCGTATTAACGCCCGGAAATCCGGCGTCTAAAACGGCTATGATTTTTCCTTCTCCTGTAAAATTCTGCTGATGCAAAACTTGTCCGTTCAGCATCTGAATCTGACTGGCAGAATTACCGTATGCATAATCAATAGCAGTTTCGAGCTTATTCAGCGTTTGACCAGTTCTGGTTTCTGAAACTTTTTTTGATGTTGTATTTAAAGTTTTATCTGCAAAATCTACTTTTTGAACAAAAGAAAATGATTTTAAAGCATTAATATCTGCCTGTGTACCACGAATATGAAGCGCATTCAACCATTTTGATTGTGCCATTACGGTTATTCCTGTACTTGCCTTAATTTGGTCAAAAAAGGACGTTTCTACAGGCGCGTCTGTAAAATCCAACGCTATGTTTTGATTCGTTCTTCGATCTAAAGCTTTTTGAGAAAGTTCAGTCAACGGATTATTAAAGAACAATTGAGCATTGGGTTTTGCATTGAAATACACCCAAGCTTCCTGTTGTGAAAATACCGTGATTGAAAGAAGTAATAAAAGAAATGTAAAGTTGTATCTCATAGTTTACTTTTTTAAAGGCTAAACCTTTGTAAAAAAGTATAAAGCTAAGAAATTACTCCCGAACCAACTAATTCATTTTCTAAATACCAGGCTACAAACTGACCTTCTGTAATGGCAGACTGAGGTTCTTCAAATTGAACGTACATTCCATCTTCAAATTGGTGCAAAACAGCTTTTTGCAAAGGCTGACGATAGCGAATTCTCGCCATCACTTCCATCGTTTCCCCTTTTTCCAATTTTAAATCTTCACGAACCCAGTGTACTTCAGAATCTCCAACAAATAAAGCTTTTTTAAACAAGCCCGGATGATTGCTTGTTAAACCTGTATAAATCGTATTGGTATCAACATCTGTCGCAATAACAAATAATGGGTCTGTTGTTCCGCCAACATTAAGTCCTTTTCTTTGTCCATTTGTAAAATAATGAGCCCCCTGATGTTTTCCCATCACTTTCCCCATTGTAGGAAGGTATGCTCTTTTTTGGGCTTCTATTTTCAATTCTTCTTCTAAAGATAATCCAGCCGGTATTTCCAGATTGTAAATCGGATCATTTTTATCAATTTGAATAATCTTTCCTTCTTTTGGCTGTAATTTCTGTTGCAAAAATTCCGGTAAACGAACTTTTCCAATAAAACATAAACCTTGAGAATCTTTCTTTTCGGCAGTTACCAATTCCATTTCAGCAGCAATTTCACGTACTTCCGGTTTTGTTAAGGCGCCAATTGGAAACAACGATTTTGCCAATTGATCTTGCGATAACTGACATAAAAAATAAGATTGATCTTTATTATTATCGGCTCCGGCAATTAATTGGTATACTGGTTTTCCGTCAACTTCAATTTCATTTTTTTGACAATAATGTCCCGTTGCCACATAATCGGCACCAAGACTTAAAGCAATTTTCATAAAAACATCAAATTTGATCTCGCGATTACAAAGCACGTCAGGATTTGGAGTTCTTCCTTTTTCGTATTCATTGAACATATAATCAACGATTTTTTCTTTGTATTCTTCACTTAAATCAACAGTCTGAAACGGTATTCCTAGTTTTTCGGCAACTAATAAAGCATCGTTACTGTCTTCTAACCACGGACATTCATTAGAAATAGTAACTGAATCATCATGCCAGTTTTTCATAAAAAGACCAATAACTTCATATCCTTGTTGTTGCAATAAATAAGCAGCAACACTAGAATCTACTCCACCGGAAAGTCCAACAACTACACGTTTCATTTTAACTCCTTTATATTTTTATAAGGGTGCAAAGGTAAGTCATATTTTAGAAAATTTTATTGGTTTTAATTAGTTTATATAATGCAGGGGTAGATAAAACTTATTGCTTTTTTTAATTACTTTTAATCATCAATAAAAATGTCATGTTAAAACCCTTTTACACCTTTATTTTCTTTATCATTTTAACCACTTTAAATGCGCAAAGTTATCGTGCTTCTCTGCAAAATTATGCAGAGTACAAAGCATTTAAAGGCAAACCGTTGTCTGATAAATTTTCGAACATCGAATCGGTAAAAGCGATTTACGATTTGAAAAGACAAAAGATGTACTATTTCAACAGCACATTGATTCGCTTGCATTTTGACTTTGTGACCAATTATTTAGGATACACAAAAGACCTTGATGTTTTTAATGATAATAATTACAGCGATACCGAAAAAGGCCGGGAGTTTTTATTGGGAAATCTGAATCACATTAAAGGTTCTGATAAATGGATTTTTGAATTGGCGGCTTCAGATCACATGCCAATTGCATTGCTGGAACGATTTTATCATTTAATTGCAAGCTCAACTTTCATTGGCAAAGATTTAAAATTTTATCTCAATAATCCGGAACAAATTGAATGGTTTCAACAAAATAAATTTAAAATCCCCTGCGTAAAATCAGATTATATTTTTAATGAATTGAGTTATCAGGAAGTTGTTCCGGGGAAAAATATTGGTATTCTAAAACAATATAAAATCAAGGAATTAGAAAGCACAAAACCCAATCCTGATGAAATTATTATTCTGGATGGAACACCGGATATTCTACCAAATGTTCGCGGCATTATTGTAAATGAGTTACAAACTCCGTTAAGTCATTTGGTGTTGTTGGGAAAAAACAGAAAAATTCCGATTATGGCGTATACGACTGTTTTTAAAGATCCGAATATCAAAAGATTACTTTCTAAAAAAGTAGAATTAAAAATTGCTGTTGACACCTTTTACATCAAAGAAACCGATAAAAAAATAACGCAAAAAGTTATTAAGAAGAAGAAAAAACTAATTATTGACAACAGTGTTACTGAATTAGTCAACTTAGCAACAATTCCTAAAAAAGGAGTGGATTATATTGGTTCTAAAGCGCAAAATATGGCGTATTTAATTGCCATTGCAAAAGAGACATCTTTTAAAACGCCTGAAGATGCTCACGCGATTCCGTTTTATTTTTATACAAAACACATTCAAAAGAAATCAATTTCGCCTTTAATCACGGAGCTTTTAGCTTATCCGCATAAAGATTCAACTGTTTGGATTAACAAGCAATTAAAAAGAATACGCGATGCTATTAAAAAACAACCTATTGATCCCCAATTAATAGCAAAACTAAATCAGACTTTTAAAAATGCAGCCTTCAAAAACTTCCGATTCAGATCTTCAACCAATGCCGAAGATATGGATGATTTTAATGGCGCAGGACTTTACGATTCTAAAACCGGAATATTAGGTGACAGCATCAAAACTTTTGAAAAAGCCATTAAACAAGTTTGGGCAAGTGCCTGGAATGAAAGTTCGTTTACAGAAAGAGAACTTTTTGGTATTGATCAGCAAAATGTTGCAATGGGGGTTTTAGTACATCGTTCTTTTCCGGATGAATTGGCAAATGGGGTCGTAATAACAAAGAACATATTCAGGGAGAATTTTTCAGGAATTACAGTAAATGTTCAGAAAGGAGAAAACTCAGTTGTAAAACCAGAAAAAGGCGAAGTTTGCGAACAGTTTATAGTTTATCATTTTAATGAAGGCAAAACAGAAACCGACTTTGATGTTGATTATACTTCAAACTCCAATCTCAACAACAACGAACCTTTATTGAATAGGAAAGAAATAAGTAATTTGTTCCTGGTTAGTAAAAAAATCGAAACCAAAATGTACCGTTACTGGAGAAAAAACCAATTTCATCCCATCGATATTGAATTTAAAATTGTTGGTAAAAACAGAGATTTGTACATCAAACAAGTGAGGCCTTTTAATGAATAATTTACTCGTTGAGTGTAATTATTTTAACACATAGAAACATAGAATTATTAAACTCAAAAAAGGCGTTTCACTAGCATTAACAAACATAGCTATGTGTGAGAAACGAGTTTCTTTTTGACTTCTTTTTTACAAAATCATAAATCTATGTTTCTATGTGTTTAATTAAATTATACATCCGACGAGATAATTAATATAAAACCAAAAGATCAATTTCGTTTGAAATAGTGTTAACAGTAATAATTTTAAAGTCGAAATTTTCGATGTTGATTTTTTCCTGAATAGATTTTCTAATACTGTTATTGTCTAAAGAAAAATTAGCGTCTAATGCAATTTTGACATTAATTGTATTCAAATATTTAGAGGCTTTTTTGTTGACAATGATAGAAGCAATTACATAAAATCCGATTATCATAATTTGAAAAAAGAGCAAAACTTCTATTTTTTCATAAGGATATAAAATATCTAAAATTGAAAGCGTAATTGTGGCAAAAAGAAAGATAATTGCATTGACCGTAAAGGATTGTGTACGAAATCTCAGAATTGAAAAAATGGCAAATAGACCAAACCCAATGCCTACTCCAATTTCAATTTTTGTAAATACATAACAAAGTGAAAAAGTACAAAGCCCAACAATAACCATCAACGGATTTATGGTTTCATTATCTTTTCTGTTTGAGAAAAAATACAAAATCAGAATTGAAAAAAACAGCAATAAAAATCTTCCTGAAAGCTCGTTTAAATCCATTTGGATGAAGTGTTAGTGAATCAAATTTAGAAAAAAGTTTGCCACGAATTTCACGAATTTCCCGAATTATTCTACTTGGTTCAAGTTTGAGAAAAAAATTAGCGAAAATTCGTGACTCAAGCGAAGCGAACAGGCGAAGCAAATTCGCGGCAAAAAAAAGTCCGCTCAAAGCGGACAAATATCTATTCCATTTTAGGTTTTGAATCGGCTTTATAACTGCTTTTCGGGTCACTCATATTTACCTCTTTGGTTAATTTCCCTTTAAAGTAAAATTGCCAGATTCCAACCTTCTTTCCGTTCAGAAATTTTCCCTTAGACGCTACAACTCCATCAGAATCGTAGAAAATAGCGTCGCCATTATATTCGTTATTTTTATAGGTTGTCTGCTCTAAAATGATTCCGTTTTGCCCCCATTTCTTATAAATCCCTTCTTTCTTTCCGTTTACGTACGTCATTTCTTCGGCAACTTTTTCATTTGGATAAAAAACCGTTCTTGCACCTTCCAGTTTTCCGTTTTTGTAATTTTCGATTGCCATTACAATTTTAGAAGCTTTATGGTAATATTTCCATTCTCCTTCGTAATTTTTTCCAATCACTTTACCTTCACTTACTTTATTTTTATTCTGATCATAAAAAATATTATAAGCACTTCCGTCATTGGCACTAAAATCACGCGTTGCAATTACATCTCCTTTTTTAGTATCATCAAAAAATTTAAATATTCCGGTTTCTTTTCCGTGACTAAAAGTTCCTTCGTAGCGAGGACGTTTTGAAACTTCGTAAGTTCCTTTCCACAAACCATCCTTTTTACCGTTGGCATCGAGTTTATTAATGTCAGCCTGAGCGTTTATAAAAAGTACATTTAGTAATGCTAATCCAAATAATAGTCTTTTTAAAATCATATATTTTCAATTTTAAACTTAAACGAAATTGTCTTGTATAAATTATATTGAGGGGTATAAAAAAATCCCGATAAATCGAGATTTTTTTATTTGTTATTTCTTTTTGTTCTGCGCTTTTGCAGCTTCTTGCTGCTCCATCACATCCTGAAGACGCTGTTGAAATTTACTTGGTTTTTTAGGCTCTTTCAATTTGTTCTCCTGAATTTGAGCGTGAATTTTATCTGTGTCAACAATATAGTTTTTAATTACAAACATGATTCCGATTGTAATTAAGTTGGAGATAAAGTTATATAAACTCAAACCTGCACCGTAACTATTAAAGAAAATTAACATCATTAATGGCGAAACATAAATCATGATTTTCATCATTTTTGCCATATCCGGCATACCTTCTTGCTGAGGCGCTGCCATTTGCTGATCGCCAGACGTCATTTTCATATAGAAGAAAATTGCAATTGCTGCCAAAATTGGAAACAAACTAATATGATCTCCATATAAAGGAATGTGGAAAGGTAATTTTACAATAGCATCAAATGAAGATAAATCATTTGCCCAAAGGAAACTTTTTTGTCTTAACTCAAAAGCTGACGGGAAGAATTGGAATGATGCATACATAAACGGAAGCTGAATCAATGCCGGAATACATCCTGCCATTGGGTTTACTCCTGCTTTGTTGTACAATTTCATTGTTTCCTGTTGTTTCTTCATTGGGTCTTTTTTAAATTTTTCTCCCAACTCTGTAATCTCCGGACGTAAAACTTTCATTTTAGCCTGAGACAGGAATGATTTATAAGTGATTGGCGACATAGCCAATTTGATAAGAATAGTAAAAATTATAATTGCAATTCCTAATGACAATCCAATTGTTGAACTTAAAAATCCAAATAATGGAATAAATACCCATCTATTAATCCATCCGAAAATTCCCCACCCTAATGGAATAATTTTTTCGAAATTTTTATCGTAAGATTTTAAAGTTTTATAATCAGCTGGTCCAAAATACCAACTCATTTTGTAGTCTATCTCTCCATTTGAAAAAGCCAAAGGAACAGTTGCTCTAAATTGTTTGATAAAGGCAGTATCTATTTTTTCGTCTTTTACTAAATCATCAGATTGTAATTTAGATTTTTCAAATGGTTTATCAGTAGATAAAATAGTTGTGAAAAAATGTTGTTTAAAAGCTACATAAGTTACTTTTTCAGGTGTTTCTTCTTTACCTACTCCATTAGGACTTACATAATTGTACTTTTCATCATCGTATTCGTATTGGATTTCAGCAAAACGTTTTTCGATAGAAACACTTTTTTCATTTCTGTAAGTTTTTAAATCCCATTGTAAATCTAATGGTTTAGCAGCATTTAAAACTTTATTCAATCCCTGAGAACGAATATCAAAACCAACTAAATAATCGTTTGGTTTTAAGATGTATTTGTATTCTAAAAATTCGTTAGCGCCCGCTTTCAAACGCATTGACAAAACCTGATCAGCACCAATTTTAGTTAGTGTTGGCTCAAAGTATAAATCTTTAGAATTTAAAGTTCTATTATCTGTAGTTTGTAACTGAATATTCAAATTAGCATTATTGTCTTTAATCAATTCAACTAATTGCTTTGAACCTTTTTCAAATCTTTCAAATTCTTTAAGAGTTGCTTCAACTATATAACCACCTTTATTGGCGATTTTTAGTATCATTTTTTCGTTTTCGATAGTTGTAAAAGACTCTTTTGCAGAAGGAAGCGTAGCAGAATAAGCGAAACCACCTAAAGTTTTTTGCAATTGTGCCAATTGAACTGTATCACCCGGAGTTGCAGCAGCAACCGGCAAAACAGCGGTTTTAGTTTTGTCAGCTTTAGCCTGAGCTTCTTGTTTGGCAACTAATTCTTTCTTGGCTTTTTCAGCAGCAATTTCTTTATCAGAAGGTTGATTTTGGTACATTATCCAAATCAAAATTCCAAATATCAATACAAAACCAATGATTGAATTAAGATCAAATTTTTTTTCTTCCATTATAATTTAAAAAAGTTATTCATTAAAGGCTATTAGTAATGAGTTTGCCTCAAAAGTTACATCCTTAAGAATATTAATTATTATTTTTTATGTGCATTTACTGCAGCAGCCACAAAGTTTACGAAAATTGGATGTGGATTTGCCACTGTACTTTTGTATTCAGGGTGGTATTGTACTCCGATGAAAAACGGGTGATTTTCTAATTCTATAATTTCAACTAAACCAGTATCAGGATTCACTCCAGAAGCAATTAAACCTGCCTTCTGCAATTCATCTTTATATTTGTTATTGTATTCGTAACGGTGACGGTGACGCTCTGAAATAGTCTTTTCACCATAAATTTTATGTGCTAAAGTGTTTGGTTTAATATCACATTTCCAAGCACCAAGACGCATAGTTCCGCCTTTATCAGTAATTGTTTTTTGCTCTTCCATCAAATTCACAACCGGATGTTTCGTTTTATCATTCATCTCAGTAGAATTCGCTTCTTTGTAACCTAAAATATTTCTTGAATATTCGATAACAGACATTTGCATTCCTAAACAAATTCCAAAAAACGGAATATTATTCTCACGTGCAAAACGAACTGCTTCAATTTTCCCTTCAATACCTCTTTCACCAAAACCAGGCGCAACTAAAACTCCATCAAGAGTGCCTAATTTTTCTTCAATATTATCGCTGGTAATGTGTTCTGAATGTATAGAAATTACGTTTACTTTAGTTTCGTTTGAAGCTCCAGCATGAATAAATGCCTCTAAAATAGACTTATAACAATCCTGCATTTCTACATATTTTCCAATCAAACCAATATTTACAGTATGTTTTGGATTTTTTAATCTGCGTAAAAAAGTATTCCAGTTTTTTAAATCCGGAGACGCTTTTTTAGGTAAATCTAATTTCTTTAAGGCCACAACATCTAATCCTTCTTCAAGCATTAAATTTGGAACTTCATATATCGTAGAAGCATCAATAGACTGAATTACAGCTTCTCTTTTTACATTACAAAATAATGCCAGCTTATTACGCAACTCATCAGAAAGTTCATGCTCTGTTCTGCAAACTAAAATATCAGCTTTGATACCACTTTCCATCAACGTTTTTACAGAATGCTGTGTAGGTTTTGTTTTTAACTCACCTGCAGCAGCCAAAAATGGAACCAAAGTTAAATGAATAACAATTCCGTTATTTTCTCCCAACTCCCAAACCAACTGACGAACAGATTCAATATAAGGTAATGACTCAATATCTCCAACAGTTCCACCAATTTCAGTAATTACAATATCATAATCGCCTGATTTCCCAAGCAACTGCATTCTGTCTTTGATTTCGTTTGTAATATGAGGAACAACCTGAACTGTTTTTCCTAAAAATTCTCCCCTTCTTTCTTTCTCAATAACCGAAAGATAAACTCTTCCTGTAGTAACATTATTGGCTTGAGAAGTCGGAACATTCAAAAAACGTTCGTAGTGACCTAAATCCAAATCTGTTTCTGCACCATCATCCGTAACGTAACATTCTCCGTGTTCATAAGGATTTAATGTTCCCGGATCTACGTTGATATACGGGTCAAATTTCTGAATAGTTGTACGATATCCTCTTCCTTGTAACAATTTTGCTAAAGATGCCGCGATAATTCCTTTTCCTAAAGAAGAAGTCACACCGCCTGTAACAAAAATATATTTTGTTTGATTCATTCTGTTGTTGTTTGTATTGTAGTTGTGTAAAAAACTTGGCAAAAGTACAAATTTAATTAGACAATTTATCAATTAGAGATTGAGATAATTTGCAAATTTTTAAACAGAACGATTACTTGGTTTTGTAATCGATAATTTTAAGGATTTATTAGGATTTTTTTTGAAGAATGTCTTTAAATCGAACTTAATTACTGTTTTCTAATAATTGAAAAAGTTAATTTACTAATGTCTTACATTATCAGTTATAGCTATTTTTTTGGCAAAAAAAATATTATAATTTTAAAACATCGACTTGTACACATTTATAAATTCAGTCTTGAATTCTGTGGTGCCAATTTGTTTTCAAAAATTATAATATTTTTTATCTTTCAAATATTAAATTAAAAAACACTGACTTGTACACATTAATAAATTCAGTCTGGAATTCTGTGGTATCACTTTGTTTTTAAAAATTATAATATTTTGTACTTCAAATATATACAAAAAATTTAAATAACAAAAGATTTTTCTTACTATTTAATTTGGTTTTGGATATTGTTTCTTAATATTCCGGATTAATTCTTCCAATCCGTTTAATTTTAGCTCGTAAATAAGCTGTAATTGCTGGCCTAATTCTCCTTTAGGAAAACCTTTATTATGATACCAAACTACATAATATTCTGGTAAATCGATTAAAAAACGTCCTTCGTATTTCCCGAAAGGCATTTTGGTATGAGCTAATTTTATGAGAAGTTTTTTGTCTTGTTCCATAGTTTAAAGAAAAAAGAAGCAAGAGAAAAGAATATAGACTGATTCTCTTTCTTGCTTCTTACTATGCAAAGCTATTATTTTTTTGCTACTCCGGATAGCTATCGGGATAAAAGATTTAAATGATTTTCTAATCTGCATGTTTAACAAGATTACAGAAATTAAATGATTTCGCCACGAATTCACGAATTATATTTAAATCAATTCGTGAATTCGTGGCGAATATAAAAACTTAGAATCTTAGCAACTCAGCATCTTAGTCCCTTAGCAACTTAGTAATGCCATCTCACGAAAGCTTCCATCGCTGCATACGTTGCCAAACCTAATTGTTGGTACAAATCAGCAGTTTCTGCATTTCTGTCTTCGGCTCTTTGCCAAAATTCTCTGGCATCGGTTCCCTGAAAAACAACTCCATCTTTTTGAGATTGGTGTTTGAAAATTCCATGACGTTTTGCTAAAACCTGATCAGGGCTCATTGGTACAGCCATTTCAACTTCGTCAATTCCCCATTCCTGCCAGGCCCCTCTGTATAACCATAACCAGCAATCATCCATAAACAATTTTGGTTTTAATACTTTTACAGCTTCAAAAATAGCATCCAGACAAACTTTGTGCGTTCCGTGCGGATCTGCTAAATCTCCGGCAGCATATATTTGGTGCGGTTTAATTTTTTCGATTAAATCAACTGTTAACTGAATATCTTCCGGGCCAATTGGTTTCTTCTCAATTGTTCCGGTTTCATAAAATGGAAGTTCCATAAAATGAATCTGATCATCGCTCAAACCAACAAAATGACTTGTCGCTCTCGCCTCTCCTTTTCTGATTAATCCTTTGATGTAACGAACTTCGGGAATATCAATTTCACTGTTCTTTTTGTTCTCTAAAAACGTTTGTGCCTTTTGATAAATGTTATCGGCTTCTGCACTTTTGATTCCGAATTTCTCATTATAATCAATTACGAATCTTGCAAAACGCAACGCTTCATCATCCGCAACAGCGATGTTACCAGAGGTTTGATACGCAACATGCACTTCATGTCCTTGTTCCTGCAAACGCATGAAAGTTCCTCCCATACTAATAATATCATCATCAGGATGTGGACTAAAAATCAAGACACGTTTTTTAGCAGGCTCCGCTCTTTCTGGTCTGTTTGAATCATCAGCATTTGGTTTTCCGCCTGGCCAGCCCGTAATTGTGTTTTGTAACTTATTGAATATTTTGATGTTGATGTCATATGCCGGACCTGAATCTGCCAATAAATCGCTCATTCCATGTTCGATATAATCAGCATCCGTCAACATTAAAATTGGTTTTTTAAGCTGAAGCGCTAATCCTAAAACCGCTTTACGGCTAAGTTTATCTGTCCACGTCACTTTTTCTACCAGCCACGGTTTATTGATTCTGGTTAGTTTGGAAGAAGCTTCTTTATCTAAAACAAAAACAGCATTATTATGTTCCTGCAAAAATGAAGCTGGGACACGATTCGTAACTTCATCTTCTACCGATTTTTTTACAATATTGGCTTTACCTTCACCCCAAGCCAAAAGAATAACCTGTTTGGCTTCCATGATTTTCTTCACTCCAAGAGTAATTGCTGTTCTTGGCGTATTACTTAATCCGAAGAAATCTTTACTTGCCGCAACTCTTGTAATATGGTCTAAAGCCACCAAACGCGTTTTTGAATTTTGAAGTGATCCTGATTCATTAAAACCAATATGTCCGTTACCACCAATTCCAAGAATTTGAAGATCTATTCCTCCTAAAGCTTCAATTTTAGCCTCGTATTCATGACAATAATCGGCAATTTGTTCTTTCGTTAAAAGCCCGTCTGGAACGTGAGCGTTTTCAGGCAAAATATCGACATGATCAAACAGTAATTCTTTCATGAAACGAACATAACTGTTGATTGAATTTGGTTCCATCGGATAATATTCATCCAGATTGAAACTAATTACGTTCTTAAAACTCAAACCTTCCTCTTTGTGCAAACGCACCAACTCTGCATACAATCCTTTTGGAGAAGATCCTGTCGCCAAACCTAAAATACAAGGTTTGTTTTCTTTTTGCTTCTCCTGAATTAACGCTGCAATTTCCTGTGCAACTGCTTTTGAGGCATCGGTTGAATTTTCAAAAACAACAGTATTGATGTTTTCGAATCGTTTTTCGAATCCTGTTGCTTTGTCGATTTTACTTTTTAACATGATATAGTTTTTTTTAATTCTTTTTTTGGTCGTTTATTTTAAGATAAAACACTTATAATCAATTTCATATAAAGATAACATCTTTAGATTTGAATAACAAAAAGATTATTATCCGACTTTTTTTAAGTAAATCATTGAGAGAAAGCATGATAACTTAAAAAAATTAATAAATGTATATTTTGCATTTTTTATGCATTAATCTGCATTTTTTTTGCATAACAAAATTACTCCAATTAGTTCTTTATAACTAATATCCGACGATGAAAATTTTGTTAATTCTTGATTTCTCAGCCGAAAAACAAAAAAAAATCCATTGTCATAAAAAAACCGTCAATTTCTTGACGGCTTTTAAATTGTATTTATGATATTATTTCCAGTTGAAGGTAATTCGTTTTTCAATATCCGAATTTAAACTTAAAAATACCGGACAAGTCATTCCTGCACGTTCAAGAATAGTTCTGTCTTTTTGATCAGCTGCACCTTTCAATTCAAAAACAATTTCGATTGCACCAATTCTTCTTGGTTCAGCATTCATTATTTTAGTTACTTCTGCTGTAGAATCCTGTAAATCTATATTCATATCACGGGCTTTAATTCCCATAATGGTAAACATGCAGCTTGCTAAAGCATTGGCAACTGTATCTGTTGGAGAAAAAGCCTCTCCTTTTCCGTTATTATCTAGTGGTGCATCCGAAATAATTTCACTTCCTGATTGCACATGAATTGATTTTGTTCTTAAATCGCCTAAATAGGTTACTTTCGATGTCATTAATTTGCTACTTTTAAAGTTAAGTCTGAGTCGTAATATAAAATGTAAACACCTTTGTTTGCGTGTCCTCCATCATCTTTTTTATAGTATTGAAATTTATTGTCAACTTGTTCCGTTGTCATTAAATCTGTCGTTTCCTGATAGGTTTTTCCTTGTACCAAACGCATCATAGTATCAAAAGTAACATCAAAACCACGAGTGGCATACGAATTTGGATTCACTTTATTTTTCAGTCTGTATTCTTTTTCAAAAATTAAAACTGGCTGTTCATCACTTTCACGGGTTACAGAAGGATACATTAAATTTAATTTCACTAAATTTTCAAAATTAATTTCATCTGTGTCAAGTGTACTGTTTGGCTCTAAAATCACCAATTGAACCTGACAGGTTTTTTGAGCGTCGATTAAAGCTTTTATAGTCGTTTTAATCATCGCTGTATTTGCCGTTTCCATTACAACATAATTAAGTCTGTTTGGCAATAATAGACTTTTTAAATTCGCAACATCCAAACCACCGGTTTCAGACAAAGCTGCAAACATAACTCCTTTTTGATTTTGCTTGATATAATTTATAACAGATTCTTTTTTCTTGTCTACAACAGCAACAATGTTTCCGTTTTTATTTCGCATATAATCAAACATAGCGCTTCTAACCACGTCGTTTGTTGGAATTGACTGATATAAATTATCAATTGGATTTGCCGTATCTTTTGATAAAGGTGAAATTACGGGAACATTATACAAACGCAATGAATTAGCGGCAGCTTCGGCATTACTTTGATAAAACGGTCCAATAACTGCATTTGCGTTTTGCAGTTTATTTTGCGAAATCAGGCTCGAAATATTCGATGTATTTTTTGTTTCCTGCGAATCGTAAATAGCAACATCAATTGGTAATTTTAAAACTTTAGCCGAATCGATTGCCATCATTGCACCTGAATAAAAATCAAGCGTCATATTCAAAAACTTATCCTTTTTTAAGCGAGTTGCTGTACTTGTTGTGTCATTTTGCATTTTAGCAATATTAAAAGGCAACAGCAAAACCACTTTTTGACGTTCTGTTTGTCCTCTTTTTTTAGTTAATTCCACTACTTCCGGATTAACAGAAACTTCTTCAGATTTTACTTTTTCAAGAACTCTGATTCCTCCACCTGTATTCTCAATCGTTTTTTCAACCGATTTTTCAATTACTGGCTGTTGTTGTGCAATAATTGGCACTGGAGCCACATATCCAGATGGTACTTTTAAAACCATTCCTTCTTTAACACCTTCAGAAAGCGACGGGTTTAATTCCGTTAATTCTTCCTGAGTAATGTGAAATGTATGAGTTAAACTATAAAAAGTTTCCTTTGGTTTTACCTGATAGTCCATGTAAGTAGTCCCTTTTTTAGCAGTTTCAGAAGGTTTTGCTACAGTAGTTACGGCCGCAGCCGAAGTTTCTGTTTTTGGCGCCGTACCTTTTATCGTTAAACGGTAACCAACTGGCAAACTTGTTACAATTTCGGGATTACGTTTTTCTAAATCCTCAACTGTAGTTTTATATTGTTTAGCAATAGAATACTTCGTTTCTTTTGCTACAACATCATGATAAACATATTTTTCTGCAGTGAATGATTTTGCTGGTTTTTCTGTTTTTGCTGTTACTGATTTTGCTGCAGATCCTTTTGAAGGAATAACAAGTGTTTGCCCAATTTGCAAACCATTTGTAACCAGAAACGGATTTGCCGCTTTTAAAGCTTCATCAGAAACACCATATTTTTTTTCGATTCCAAATAAGGTTTCTTTTGGCTGAACTTCGTGCGTTTTACCATTTTCTGAAACAACATTTTTAGAGACAGATTCTGTTTTAGCTACTGTTTTTCCCGCTTTTGTTGGAATCAACAAAACAGAGTTTGGCGAAATTCCGGAACGTGCGTCAGGATTTAATGAATAAATATCATAAGGCGTAACCTTAAATTTCTCTGCAATCTGATTGATGGTTTCTCCAGCAGAAACTTTATATTTTACCACTTTCTCCTGCGAAAAGGCCGAAGTGTTAATAAAAAAAACAAGAGATAATAATGCTAAATAATATTTCATAATATGGCTAAAACAATTTAATTTTTAATTCAAAAAACAAGATACTAATTTTGCTTAAAGCAAGATTCGGGCCAGTGTTAATTTTTACACAATAATTATCTAAGATCTATTTCGGCCTTAGCAATAATGATGTTTTTATATAACTCATCTTCTTCTCTTTTCTTGCATTGATATAAAACTTCTTCCATATTTTGATACTTATCTGAGTAAACATAATACGAAAGACTGTTTATATTAAAGAAAAAACTAGCATTAAAATCACCCGAGTCAATAAGTTGCATAATAAACTTATCTCTTGGCGCTGCATCGGTAAATATACCTAAAACTAAGTAATAGCCATTTGAAACTTCTTTAAGATTATCAAAAACTTCAATCTTTACATTTTTTGTATTTTTCAGCGGGTTTTCTTTCAATTCCTGTCTCATTTCTTCTGTTGAAACTGATTTAGAAACTACTGCTGAATTTTCTTTATTCTGATTTTTAATCGCCTCATCCTGATATTTTTTCAGTTTAATCAAAGCTACTTTATCATCAAACTTCCTGGCTTCCATGCTATAATAAGAAGCTTTACTGATATGACGTTTTATTTCGATTGTTTTTTGAGTATCCAAAGAATCAATTTTAGAAATCAACAATTGATTCTGCGCATCGCCTTTTTCCTGCTCAATTTTATATCTTTTTATTTCATCAAGCGAAAGTCGTTGCTGCAATCCGGTTTTGCTGTTATTTTTTTCGCTTTCGCGGATTTTCTTCTTATACTCCTGATTTTCCTCAACAGCAATTCTTTCTACTTTATTCATTAAACCGGCATATGCTTTTCTATTTTCAGCCAGCTCTTTCTTTAATTGAGAAGATAATTCGTTTGTTTTTCCGATGCTTTCATACGATTGTTTTTCTAATCGCTTTGATTGGTCAATATTTAAAACATCCATTCTTTTCAATTCGACCAAATCATTGTTCATTGTATTGACCAGTGAATCTAATTTTGCCATTAAAATATCCTGAACATTTTTATTTGCTTCTAAAACCAATCTCAGTTTTTCGACCGAATTATCTTTAGAACCATTCATATCATCCAGATTCAATTTCAAATCATTAATTTTTATAATTTTCTGGTTCATTTCTTTCTGAACAACCAATCTGTCTTTCAAATCATCAATTTCAACCGTTTTGGCTTTTGTTTTTTCGACAACAACTTGTTTTTCAGCAAGAGCCAGCATCAATTCTTCACTTTCGTTTGCCGGTTTTATTTCTTTTGTATTGATGGCCAATTTATTGCCAACAACCAATCCGTTTACAATTTCAGGATTTTGAGATTCCAGCTGATCAATCGAAATCTCGTATTTTTTGGCAATCGAAAATTTGGTTTCCTTTGGTTCAACCACATGAAAAACAGTTTCCTGATTTATTACACGAACTCTGCCATCAAGCGTTTTTCTTTTATTGGGAATTGCAATTGTCTGACCAATCTGCAGTCCGTTTTGCAGTAAATCTTTATTTAAAGTTTCCAAATCCTGAACCGAAACATTGTATTGTCTCGCAATGCTAAACAGCGATTCTTTTGCCACAACCAAATGGGTTGCTTTTGTAGAACTTGTAATTTCAGTTTTTGGGGAATTTGAAGTTTGCGGAATAACTAATTCCTGACCAATCTGAAGTCCGTTGGCAAGAATTGGATTTGCATTTTGAAGCGCTTCTACAGAAATGCCGTATTGTTTTGATAAACCAAAAAGAGTTTCTTTAGCACCAACTATATGTGTTGTTTGGTTTTGGTTTGGTTTTTCTGCAGCATGAACCGGAATTTTAAGAATCTGGTTGTCTTTTATTCCGCTTTGCGACTCGGGGTTGAGTTTGTAAATTTCATCAACAGAAACCTTATATTTTTGGGCAATAAAATAAGCCGTTTCTCCTTTTTGAATTTTGTGTTCAATAATTGAATCTTGCGCAGTTATTTTGTTAAAAGACAAAATAAACACAAGAGAAATCGTTAAAAGTTCTCTCATAAATAGTAGGTTATAAAAAATTAAGGCCTTACAAATGTAAGACCTTAATTTTAAAAATGGTACTATTCCCACTCAATTGTTGCAGGTGGTTTTGAACTTATATCGTAAACTACACGATTCACGCCTTTTACCTTATTGATAATGTCATTTGACACTTTCATCAGGAATTCATAAGGCAAATGAACCCAGTCTGCAGTCATTCCGTCTGTAGACTCAACTGCTCTAAGCGCTACTACTTTTTCATAAGTACGCTCATCGCCCATCACACCAACAGAATTTACAGGAAGCAAAATTGCTCCGGCCTGCCAAACTTTATCATATAATCCCCAAGATTTTAATCCGTCGATAAAAACAGCGTCAACATCTTGCAGTATTTGAACTTTCTCCGGAGTAATATCTCCAAGAATTCTAATTGATAATCCTGGTCCCGGGAAAGGGTGTCTTCCTAATAATTCAGGATCTATTCCTAAAGTAGCACCAACTCTTCGAACTTCGTCTTTAAACAACATTCTAAGCGGTTCTACAATTTTTAATTTCATATAATCTGGCAATCCACCCACATTATGGTGTGATTTAATTGTTGCCGATGGTCCTTTTACAGAAACCGATTCGATAACGTCTGGATAAATAGTTCCTTGTGCCAGCCATTTTACATCTTCGATCAAGTGTGATTCATCATCAAAAACTTCGATAAATACACGACCAATTGTTTTACGTTTGGTTTCAGGATCGCTAATTCCGGCCAATTCACCTAAGAAACGATCTCCGGCATCTACTCCTTTTACGTTCAATCCCATTCCTTTGTATTGATCTAATACATTTTGGAATTCGTTTTTACGAAGCAAACCGTTATTTACAAAAATACAGTATAAGTTTTTACCAATCGCCTGGTGTAATAAAACTGCGGCAACAGTAGAATCTACTCCGCCAGAAAGCCCTAAAACAACTTTATCGTTTCCTAGTTTCTCTTTTAATTCTCCCACCATTTCTTCAACAAAAGCATTTGGTGTAAAGTTTTGAGGAACTTCGGCAATTTTTACCAAAAAGTTCTCCAGCATCTTTGATCCATCTGTAGAATGGAAAACTTCCGGATGGTATTGAATAGCATAAGTAGTTTCGCCATCAATTTTATAAGCTGCATATTCTACATCATGAGTGCTGGCCAATTTTACAGCATTGGTTGGCAAAGCTTTGATACTATCGCTGTGGCTCATCCAAACCTGACTGTTTTCTGAAACGCCTTCAAAGAAAGTTTCATTGTCTTTAATATAAGACAAATTAGCTCTACCATATTCTCTGGTGTTTGAAGCTGCTACTTCACCTCCGCTAAAATGCGCTAAATATTGTGCTCCGTAACAAACTGCCAACATGGGCAATTTGCCTCGAATTTGAGATAAATCAGGATGTGGAGCATCTTCTGCACGAACAGAAAAAGGGCTTCCTCCTAAAATTACTGCTTTATAAGGTGATAAATCACTAGGAAAGTGATTGTAAGGAAAAATTTCGCAGAATATATTTAATTCGCGAACTCTACGCGCAATAAGCTGTGTATATTGCGATCCGAAATCTAAAATAAGTACGTTGTGTTGCATGCGCAAAAATACTTTTTATATTCGAAATTGAAAAATCGGAACTGTGAAAAAAAAATATTTTTTTTTCACAGTTCCGATTTTAGGTTCAAAGGTTCAGAGATTCAAAGGTTAAAAGGTTTTAAATCTTATAATTTGAAAGATTTTTCTTTGTCTCTTTATTAATTTTAATCTTTTTGCCTTAAAATGTATATTTCTTTTATTTTCAATTTTAAATCGAAAGAATCTGATTTACAAAGGTTGAAAGATTTTAAAATTGATTATTTGAAGGATTTTTCCTTTAAAACTTTGTGTCTTTGAAACTTTGTATCTAAAAAACAAAAATCCAATAATCCCAAAACTTCGTATCTATGCAAAAAACCATTCCAGTATGAAATCAAAACTAATTGCCATTGCCCTTTTATTAGCCGCATTTTTCACTTCCTGCGATGCTATTGACAATTTATTGTCATTTACTATTTCAAACGAAACTTCGATCCAGATAAAAAGTACCTCACCTATTAATTTACCTACGGAAATTATTACTCCGGATGTTACAACAAATTCATCGGCTGAATTTAAAAACAATAAAACGGAAGCGGGTTTGGTGAAAGATGTAAAATTAAAATCGCTCAACCTAACGATTACAAGCCCTGACGGAAAAAATTTTACATTTCTAAAATCTATTCATCTTTATATTTCAACTACAGATTCTGATGAAATAGAATTGGCGTATCAGGATAATATTAACGAAACAACGAATATGATTGAACTAATTAGCACCAACGCCAAATTAGACAAATATATAAAAGCTGATAAATATAAAATTAGAACACAGGTTACCTTAAAAGAAACACTTACAAAAGATGTAACCGTAAAAGCCGACATGAAATTTAGAGTGACTGCGGATCCGTTCTAAGGTTCTGAGATGCTAAGATGCTAAGATTCTAAGTTTTCTGTTAGCATCTAAAAATTACAAAGCGCCAAAGGTTCAAGGTTTTAAAGTGTAGTGGCTTTTTTTGCTTTGTTCCTTTGCCTTTTAAAGATTCTAAGTAAAAAAAAACTTAGAATCTTAGCACCTTAGAACCTTAGCCTCTTTAAAAAAAATGTAGATTATAAAATATAATTCTTTAAATATAAAACAAACCCAATCGAAATGAGTGTTACCTTTAAGAGGAATTCTAAAAACACATTCGATGAGTAAAATAGTTGCAGAACAATTAGTTGACATGTTGGTAGAAGCCGGAGTAAAACGTGTTTACGCAGTTACCGGTGATAGCTTAAATCATTTTAATGATGCGATACGAAGAAACGGAAAAATAAAATGGATTCATGTTCGCCATGAAGAAGTAGGCGCTTATGCAGCCGCTGCCGAGGCCGAATTAGATGGTTTTGCAGTATGTGCGGGAAGCTGTGGTCCGGGCCATGTTCATTTAATCAATGGTTTGTATGATGCACACCGCTCACACGTACCTATGCTGGCCATTGCATCGACAATAAATACAAACGAAATGGGGATGGATTATTTCCAGGAAACCAATACCATTAAACTTTTTGACGATTGCAGCTGTTATAATCAAATGATTATGACGGCTGAACAAGCTCCAAGAATCATACAAACTGCCATACAACATGCTTTAGGCAAAAAAGGTGTTGCCGTTATTGGTTTACCCGGCGATGTTTCTGAATTAAAAGCGGTTGAAAGCAATATATCGACTCAGTATTTTCATTGTAATCCCGTTATACGTCCTTCTGATAATGAATTAAAACATTTGGCAAAAGCCATAAATGAGAGTACAAAAATCACTTTATTCTGCGGAATTGGAGCTGAAAAAGCACACGATCAGGTGGTGCAATTATCACAACATATTAAGGCTCCTGTAGGATATTCTTTTAGAGGAAAAATGAGCATTCAGCCTAATAATCCTAATGAAATAGGAATGACAGGCTTACTTGGACAGCCTTCTGCCTATCATAGTATGCACGAATCACATTTGGTTTTATTGTTAGGAACTGATTTTCCATATGATAAATTCATGCCTACTGATAATAAAATCATTCAAATAGACACCAGTACTGAACGTTTAGGAAGAAGAGCCAATCTTTATATGGGATTATGCGGCGATGTTGCCGATACTATTGAAGCTTTATTGCCCTTGCTGGAAAACAAAACAGACGACAGTTTTTTACAGGCTCAGCTTAAATTTTATACAAGTGTAAAAGAAAACATGAACATTTATATCGATGACAATGGCGGAGAAGACACCATTCAACCCGAATACGTCGCTCATATTATCGATAAATTAGCCAATAAAGATGCCATTTTTACCGTAGATACAGGAATGACCTGCGTTTGGGGAGCTCGTTTTATTAAAGGAACCGGAGAACGAAAAATGCTGGGTTCTTTTAATCACGGATCAATGGCCAATGCAATGCCAATGGCTATTGGAGCCGCTCTTGTTCACCCCGAAAGACAAGTTATTGCCATGTGTGGCGATGGCGGTTTGTCTATGCTATTGGGTGATTTAGCAACCATTCATCAATATAATATTCCGATCAAAATTATTGTTTTTAATAATCGTGCTTTGGGTATGGTAAAACTCGAAATGGAAGTTCAGGGATTGCCGGATAACGAAACGACTATGACTAATCCTGACTTTGCTTTAATAGCGCAGGCAATGGGTTTTCAGGGTGTAAACGTCCATAAACCCGAAGAAGTTGAGCAAGCGATTGAAAATGCATTTCATCATAACGGTCCCGTTTTACTAAATATTTTTACTAATCCGGATGCACTCGCAATGCCTCCAAAAGTAGAATGGGAACAAGTTGTGGGTATGGCAAAATCGATGACAAAATTAATGCTCGGCGGAAAAATGGATGAAGTTCTGGATACCGTTAAATCAAATTATAAACATTTGAAAGAGGGGCTTTAAAAGGTTCTGAGGTTCTGAGTTGCTAAGATTCTAAGGTTTAAAAATCAGCAACTTAGAAACTTCTATTTTTCTTGAGATTATGAGTTCCTTAGATTTCTAAGTTAAAAAAAAACTTAGCAACTCAGAACCTTAGAATCTTAGCATCTTAAAAAAACTACTCTTTCGTAACAACAATCGAAGCTTTAAAACCTGCAGCAAGATTGTTCCAATAGTCATTGGTTATTAAGGCTCCTTTATCATCATAGACCTGAATTTCTGCAGTGTTTCCTCCTAATGTTCCAATGTTTAAGGCTTCAAAATCGAGTTTATTAAAACCATTAACAAGGTCAATTTTTACCTGTTTAAAGCTTGCATCCAGAAATAATTGATTTGCAATAACTCTATCATTGGATGAAACGCGAACTAAATCGCCGTCAATGGCACCAAAATCCCTGAATTTCACAATAAAGTACTCAGATTTGGTTCTGAAATCTCCAAGAGAAATATTTTTCTTAACTAATTCTCCCCTTCCTTCTTTTAGTCCGGCATCTTTTAGGGCTTTATCCAGTTCTTTCTCCATTTTGGGTACATAACGATCACCGGGATTGGCAAAATCGTTTTCTGTAGACATGGTGAATTTACTTTTCTCTTCTCCAATTTGAAATTTTGACTTTGGCGTTATACTTGTATTATCAAAAACGTTGGGTGTTTTTATACTCGGAATATCTGAATTTTCTCCCTGAGGATCCTTTACTTCAGGAATTTTCTTTGGTTTTGCACTAAACTTTGGTGCAGGAATACTTTTGTATTTAGTACTAAATTCAGTTTGTGCCGACATTGCCGCGGCTGTAAAAAATAATATGAAAAATAAAATATGTTTCATTGAAATAGTATTATCGAATCGGCTTTTAAAATTTTACAAACCCAAAAAGTAGCTTCACAAAAATAGCATAATTTAGTTAGGCGCTGCAGCTTTAAGATTTTTATAACAATATATTAGGCTAATTTTTAGAATCAAAAAACCTGCCATAAAGCGATCGTAATTTTTACTCTCCAATTATATAAAGAAAAAAATCCGACTCATTTTCATAAGTCGGATTTGTTATTCTGTTTTAATCTTTGACAATTACTGCTGTTAGCGTAGAAAGATCTAAAGTTTTATTTGCACTAAAAGTGAGATGGACATAGTCAGAATAAGTAACTCCGGCTTCCAAATAATCTACAAATGTAGTTCGTTGAAACACCTCACCATCAGTACTTTTTGCAGTGAATTTCACAGAGAATGTTCCTTGTTCATAAACACTATAAGATGTTTTTGAAATGTTTTTTACATCAAAATCTATGGCGAGATAATCACCATAAAGCTGTTTTCTTGTTATGTTCAAAGAAAAATCGGCTGCATTAAATGCTGCATTATTTGATGGAATAATTTCGTCATCGTGACTTGAACTGCAATTAATAAATAATAACGACATTACTATTAATAGCATAACATTGCAAATTGTTTCTTGAAACGATAATTTTCTCATAGCTAAAATATTAGATTTTAATTTCTTTATAATTTTTTAATTGCTTTAAAAAAATAGACAATAGTCTATATTATTTTACAATAATAGTCAAAATTCTACATTAATGAAATTAATTTGTAAGAATTGTTTTATTTTAACATAGTAAGAAATTATTCATTTAAAAGAAAGTGCGTAAAATAAAATTTTGAAAATCATCAACTTATTGCTAACTTCAATACTTTAATTATTCCACTAAAAAACACAGAAAATGGATTATATAGACTATTATAAAACATTAGATGTTTCAAAATCAGCCACAGAAACTGAGATCAAAAAAGCATATCGAAAACTGGCCAGAAAATACCATCCTGATTTGAATCCGAATGACAAAGAAGCGGAGAAAAAATTTAAGGAAATCAACGAAGCAAATGAGGTTTTAAGCAATCCTGAAAATCGAAAAAAATACGATAAATACGGAAAGGACTGGCAACATGCAGACGAATTTGAAAAAGCGGGTTACAACCCCAATCAACAGGGTTCAGGACAACAAAGCAGTTCTGATTTTTCGGGCGGAGACTTTTCTGGTTTTGGCGGCGATTTTTCGGGAAGTGACTTTTCAGATTTCTTCAATTCTATGTACGGCTCTGCAGGAAGAAGTTCCAGAGGTCAGGCAAAATACAGAGGCCAGGATTTTAATGCCGAATTACAATTAGATTTGGCCTCGGCATATACCACACACAAACAAAATTTGGCTGTGAACGGAAAGAATATCCGAATCACAATTCCGGCAGGTGTCGAGAACGGTCAGATTATAAAAATTCCAGGTCATGGCGGTCCCGGTGCAAACGGTGGCCCGAATGGTGATTTGTATATTACTTTTAATATTGAAAATAATTCTGATTTTAAACGAGAAGGAAATAATTTATACTCAGATGTTGATCTTGATTTGTATACCGCGATTTTAGGCGGAGAAGTTTATGTCAATACTTTTGATGGAAAAGTAAAAATTAAAGTTCCTGCCGAAACCCAAACCGGAACGAAGGTAAAACTGAAAGGAAAAGGATTTCCTGTTTATAAAAAAGAGAATCAATTGGGCGATTTATACATCACTTATAATGTAAAAACACCAACAAAATTATCTCAGAAAGAAAAAGAATTATTCGCAGAATTAGCTAAAATCAGAAATCATGAATAGTAAAAATTTAATCCAGATAAAACAATTTTGCCTGTATCACGAAATTGAAAATACTTTTATAACAGAGCTGAATAATTATGGTTTGGTTGAAATTATTATTCAGGAAGAAGACGAATATTTACAGCCGGAACAATTGCCTGAAATAGAAAAAATGATACGAATGCATTATGATCTAAAAATCAATCTGGAAGGTATTGATGCTATTTATCATTTGCTGAATAAAATCGAGGTATTACAGCAAAACTTAACAGCTACGCAAAATAAGCTTCGCCTTTTTGAGCAGCATCAATAAAGTAATCATTTTTGCCACAGATTGAAAGATTTAAAAAGATTTTCTTTCTTTATTTTCTAAAATTAAAAAGCTGGTAATTCATGAAAATTTGTGTAATTCGTGGCAAAAATTTAAACAAATAAATAATCAATAAAATCATTTAATCTGTGGCAAAAAAATAAATTAACTACTCAAAATATCACAAAAAACAATAATTTACAGATGGATTTCAAACAAAATCCCTCCTTTTCAGCAACATATTTTATAAATTGCAACGGAATTAACTAACCCGAATTTGTTTTTAAAATTGACAAAAACGATTCAGAAAAACTAACAAAATGAAAAGAGAAAACATCTTGACAGGATCACCATGGGAAGATAAAATGGGATATTGCCGCGCCGTAAGAATTGGTAATATTATCGAAGTTTCAGGAACTGTGGCAATTGTTGATGGCGAAAAAGTAAAAGCTGACGATGCTTATGCTCAGACGTATAATATTTTGGAACGTGTTGAAAAAGTTCTTGAAGATTTGAATGTTGGAATGAAAGATGTAATCAGAACCCGTATTTTTACAACCAACATTAATACTTTTGAAGATGTTGCAAGAGCACATTCTGCTTTCTTTAAAGATGTAAAACCTACAACCGGTTTTTATGAAATCAGCAAACTGGTTGCTCCCGAATATTTAGTTGAAATTGAATTTACAGCTGTTGTACAGTAAATATTTTTTAGCCACGAATTCACGAATTACTATTCTAAAAAGATCAAAACAGATATTTTTTTCTAAATTCGTGAATTCGTGGCGAAAAATCTGCCCGTCTTATATTAATGACCTCTCAAAAACCAAAAGAAATATTCCTTACCACTTTCAAATGGATTTTGATCTGTGTCTTGATAGGTGTTTTTTCAGGATCTGCATCGGCATTTTTTTTAGTTTCATTAGAATTTGTTACTCAATTTAGAATTCATCACGACTGGATTATCTGGCTTTTGCCTTTCGGCGGATTATTAGTTGGATTGAGTTATTATTACTGGGGAGGATCGGTTGTAAAAGGCAATAATTTATTGCTGGAAGAATATGAAAATCCGCAAAAAGTAATTCCATTCAAAATGGCTCCGTTAGTTCTTTTCGGAACTTTAATTACTCACTTATTTGGAGGTTCTGCAGGCCGGGAAGGTACGGCTGTTCAAATGGGCGGCGCGATTGCAGATCAGTTCACAAAAATTTTCAAACTAGATAATTCCGAACGCAAAATTCTCATTATTCTCGGTATCAGCGCTGGTTTTTCATCTGTTTTTGGAACACCGTTGGCGGGTGCTATCTTTGCTTTAGAAGTTCTATACTTCAGTAAAATAAATTTAAAAAGCAGTCTTTTATCCTTTTTAGTCGCATACGCCGCTTATTTTACGGTAGAATTCTGGCAGGTAAAACATACGCATTATAGTATTCCTCAGGTTCCACAAATCTCAATTTCTACCTTATCTTATATTATTATAATTGGTGTTTTATCCGGACTTGCTGCTTTATTATTTTCGAGAAGTACGCACTTTTGGGGTTCGCTTTTTTCAAAAATTAAGTATCCACCTTTACGACCTTTCATTGGCGGAATCATTTTAGCCATAGCCATAGCAGGTTTTGGCTTTACAAAATTCTCAGGATTAGGGGTTCCGGAAATTGTTAATTCTTTTTCAAATCAAAGTCAATGGTACGACTTTTTACTCAAGATATTATTTACCGGATTTACGTTAGGGGCCGGATTTAAAGGCGGCGAAGTAACTCCGTTATTCTTTGTCGGTGCCACTTTAGGAAGTGCCTTATCTGTAATTATTCCAATGCCAATTGCACTTTTGGCAGGTTTAGGATTTGTAGCTGTATTTTCGGGCGCGACCCACACTCCTATTGCATGCACCATTATGGGATTGGAATTATTCGGCCTTCAACCCGGAATTTTTATTGCAATTGCTTGTATCGTTGCCTATTTTTCTTCAGGTTCAGTTGGGATTTATAAATCGCAAATTGTAAAAGGTGCGAAGTATAAATTGTACAATAAAATAAATTCCAATTTTTAAATTCCAAATTCCAATAGCAAACGAAATTCCAAAAAATAAATTCAAAATTCCAAAACTTTAATGAATCTCTGTGAATTCTTTAAGAATCTTTGTGAAATTTTAATCTAAAATAAATCCGTGTAAATCGCGTTTTCGCTTTAGCGAATCAGTTTCATCCGCGTTTCAATTAATTTCCAAAATTAAATTCAAATTCCAAGACCGTGAATCTCTGCGAATCCTTTGAGAATCTCTGCGGAATATCAATCCAAAATAAATCCGCGTAAATCCGCGTTTTCGCTTAAGCGAACCCGTTTCATCCGCGTTCAATTTTTCAGAATTCAAACCAAGAATTAACTAATTCAAAAAACTTTTAATCAATAACCCATAACATCTAACTTAAAATATAAAATGATTTCAACATTACATTAAAAAAATGTAAATTCGCACACTATGAAAATACAAGATATTCAAGCGATACAATTGTTGCTCGCAACCCCAAAGAAAATCGCCATTATTCCCCACAGAGGTCCAGATGGCGACGCCATGGGATCTACGTTAGGTTTATACCACTTTTTATTAAAAAACAATCATCAGCCAACGGTGATTGCGCCCAATGATTTTCCTGATTTCCTGGCCTGGTTACCGGGTTCTGAAACAGTAAAAATATTCGAAAAAGATACTGAAAACTGCACCAAAATATTAGAAGAAGCCGAGTTAATTTTTACACTTGACTTTAATGCTTTTCATCGTACAGGCGAAATGGAGCATACTTTAGCAAAACTAACTGCGCCATTTATCATGATTGATCATCACCAAAAACCTGATGATTATGCCACATATATGTACTCTGACACAGCATTTGGCTCTACCTGCGAAATGGTGTATAATTTCATTTCATTTTTAGATAAAAAACAAGATTTAGACAAAACCATTGCAACTTGCATTTATACAGGAATATTAACTGATTCCGGATCATTTCGTTTTCCGGGAACAACAGGAAATACACACCGCATTATTGCCGAATTGATCGATTTAGGAGTCGAAAATACCCAAATTCCGGTTCTTTTATTTGATAATAGTTCTTACAGCCGTTTGCAATTATTGGGTCGCGCTTTGCAAAACATGAAAGTTTTTGAAGAATATAAAGCTTCTTATACAACACTTACACAAGAAGAACTAGATGCATTTCATTATGTAAAAGGCGATACAGAAGGAATTGTTAATTACGGATTAAGCATAAAAGGAATCTGTTTTACTGCTATTTTTATAGAAAATAAAGACGAAAATATTATTAAAATATCTTTCCGTTCGCAAGGAGGATTTGACGTAAATCAATTCGCAAGAGATCATTTTAATGGAGGAGGTCATAGTAACGCCGCCGGAGGAAGATCGGAAGTTTCTATGGAAGAAACGGTGAAAAAATTTGAAGATTTAGTAACAAAACTAAAAATATAACCCAAATGAACTACTTAAAACTAAGCATTTACACCCTACTTTTTGCTGTTTTATTGGTTAGCTGTAAACAACACGAAGAAGCCAGAAGACCTATTTCAAGATCTTCAGGTTCGTTTATGAAAAAATCGGCTGAACGTAATAAAAAACTGGTTGCAAGCGAAGAAGATGTTATTAAAAAAATCATCAAAAGCAATCCGAAAGTAAAATATTATGCCACCAGAAAAGGTTACTGGCTTTCGTATGATGAAAAAAACAATACAGATACCCAAACGCCCAGAAAAGGAGATATCGCTTATTTTAATTTAGAAATAAAAGATATTGAAGGCAAAGTAATTTATTCTGAAGCAGAGCTTGGTCCGCAAACTTATTATGTAGACAAACAGGATATTATGATGGGATTGCGCGACGGAATTAAACTGATGCACAAAGGTGAAACCGTTACTTTTTTATTCCCGTCACATATTGCATACGGATATCATGGCGATAATAAAAAAATCGGAACCAATGAATCGTTGATCTGCACTGTTACGCTAAGAAATTTTGTACCGGATCCGGCAGTTGCACCAACTTCAACTGCAACTTCGGCAACTACCGGCACGACTGCAGCCGCAACAAAAACAACAACAGCTCAACCTACAAAACCGGCTGTTAAAAAACCAGTTACTGAAACTAAAAAAGACACTGTAAAACCATAAAAACAATATTTTAAAAATGAAAAAAATTATTTTATTCTTACTATTAGCCGTTTCCTCATTTTATTCTTGTAAAGACGAGCATAGCAATTTGCCTGATGGTTTATATGCAGATATTGAAACCAACAAAGGTCATATTATTGTTGAATTAGATTATAAAAAAGCACCGGTTACGGTTGCTAATTTTGTGACTTTGGCCGAAGGAAAAAATGAATTTGTAACCAAGGAATATTTAAAAGGAAAACCGTTTTATAACGGATTAAAGTTTCACAGAGTTATCGAAGATTTTATGATTCAGACAGGAGATCCTGAAGGAACAGGTTCTGGTGATACAGGTTATAAATTTAAAGATGAATTTACTGATTTAAAATTTGACAAAGCGGGTGTTTTGGCAATGGCAAACAACGGTCCGGGAACCAACAGCAGTCAGTTTTTTATCACACATGTTGAAACGCCTTGGTTAAACGGAAAACATACTATTTTTGGTCATGTCGTTGAAAAAGGGCAAGAAGTTGTTAATCAGGTAAAACAAGATGATACTATCGTTTCTGTTACTATTATCAGAAATGGAGAAGCTGCAAAAAAGTTTGATGCAGTAAAAGTTTTTCATGATTATTTTTCAGATATCGCAAAAGAAAAAAGCAAATTTGCAGGAGTTCAAAAAGAAAAAATTGACTATTATGCTGCTCAAAAAGCAAAAGCAACTAAAACTTCAACAGGTTTAGAATATGTAATTACTGAAAAAGGAACAGGTAAAAAACCTGCAATTGGAACGCAATTATACATTCACTACGCAGGATTTTTGGAAGACGGAACTTTGTTTGACACAAGCATTGAAGATGTAGCCAAAACTTTTGGAAAATTTGATCCTGCAAGAGCTGAAGCAAAAGCATATTCGCCAATTCCTTTTCAGGCAGGTAAAAAAGACGGTATGATACCCGGATTTATTGAAGGTATTGAAAAGCTTTCTTTTGGAGATAAAGCCGTTCTTTTTATCCCTTCTCATTTAGCTTATGGAGCTGCGGGAGCCGGTGGCGTTATTCCACCAAATGCTAATATTATTTTTGAAGTACAATTACTGGAAAAACCGTAATAATATTCTTATTTTTGAAACATTATTACAGACTTAAATTCTAAAACACGATGAAATTTAAATTTCTATTTTTATTTTGCCTTGCAATAATCAATGTTCAGGCACAAGCAACAAAAAAAACTGCTGCTAAAAAACCAACTACAACAAAAGCAGTTGCACAAGCAAATCCTAATGAGGGAATTTTTGCCACTATTTCTACAACAAAAGGCGATATTGTTTTGTCTTTAGAATATGTAAAAGCACCAGTTACTGTGGCTAATTTTATTTCTTTGGCAGAAGGTACAAATCCTAATGTAAAAGTAGAAAGACTAAAAGGAAAACCATTTTACGACGGTTTGAAATTTCACAGAGTTATCAACGATTTCATGATTCAGGGTGGAGATCCTGATGGAAACGGTTCAGGAGGTCCTGGTTATTCATTTAAAGATGAATTTGTTGAAGAATTAAAATTTGAAAAAGGCGGCGTTTTAGCCATGGCAAATTCAGGTCCGGCAACAAACGGAAGCCAGTTTTTCATCACACATAAAGAAACGCCCTGGTTAAATGGAAAACATACTATTTTTGGTCACGTAGTTTCGGGAATGGACAATGTAAATAAAATTGTTCAGGACGATATCATGACAAAAATTACTATTACTCGTAAAGGTGCGGCGGCTAAAAAATTTGATGCCTTAAAAGTTATAGCGGATGATGCGAAAAAAGATGAAGCTAAAAAAGCGGAAAGTAAAAAAGTAATTGCTGAAAAAGCGGCTTATTTTGCTGTTACTAAAGCTAAAGCAACTGCAACACCATCTGGTCTGCAATATGTTATTACGCAAAAAGGAACCGGCGTAAAAGGAGCTGAAGGATCTACAATTTATTTTCACTACGCAGGATATTTTGAAGACGGAAATCTTTTTGACAGCAGCATGTCTCAGGTAGCAAAAGCATATGGTAAATATGATGCTAACAGAGATGCTCAAAAAGGATACCAGGCTTTTCCTTTTACAGTTGGTAAAAAAGACGGAATGATTCCTGGTTTCTTAGAAGCATTAGCTATGATGACTGATGGAGAAAAAGCAATTTTCTTTCTTCCTTCAAACTTAGCTTACGGAGAAAAAGGTGCGGGAGGAGTAATTCCCCCAAACGCAACTTTGGTTTTTGAAATCGAAACTTACCAAAATCAACCAGCTTTAAAATAATTGATTCTAAAATTTAGATATAAAACCCATCATTATTGATGGGTTTTTTGTTTTATTAAATCAACCCAAATCTAAGAAATTCACAATTTTAAGTTTAAAATCAAAGCTAAAATCGTAACACTAATAATGTTTACAACTGTTTTCTATTAAATCCTAAACAAAATAGCTTACCTTTGCCGGCTTTTATTTTTAATTTAAAACAATTTGAAATGTCACAAAACAATGTATTAAAGGGAGTATTTTTAGTTGCACTTGGTGCCACAACTTATGGAATGCTGGCTACTTTTGTAAAAATGGCTTATTCTGAAGGATATACAACTGCCGAGGTAACAACATCTCAATTTGTTTTGGGAATTATTGGCATCTTATTAATTAATGCATTTCAAAAAATAAAGCATAAAGATAATGTTGTAAAAGCTACGCCAAAAAACATATTTAGTTTAATGCTTGCCGGAACTTCATTAGGAATGACCAGTTTATTCTATTATCTGGCTGTAAAATATATTCCGGTTTCTATTGGTATCGTTTTATTGATGCAAACCGTTTGGATGGGAGTTTTACTGGAAATGATTTTGGAAAAAAAATTACCATCAAAACAAAAAGTCATTGCTGTATTTATTGTTTTGATTGGAACTGTTTTGGCAACCAATATTATCAATAATGATATAAAATTGGATTGGAGAGGTATTGCATGGGGAATTATGGCTGCAGCATCTTTTACGACAACTATGTTTACTGCAAATCGTGTTGCAACTGAAATTTCATCTGCACAGCGTAGTCTTTATATGCTATTAGGAGGAGCAGTAATTGTATTTTCATTTGCATTTGCTACTCAGACAACTGCTTTTAATCTTGCTATTTTCATGAAATGGGGAATCGTTCTGTCTTTATTTGGAACCATAATTCCTCCGATGCTTATGAATGCCGGGTTTCCATTAACGGGAATTGGTTTAGGAAGCATTGTTTCTGCTCTCGAATTACCAGTTTCAGTAATGATGGCATATGTTTTATTAAATGAAAAAGTTATCTTTTTACAATGGGTTGGAATTGTTTTAATCATTCTTGCCATTATCATTATGAATGTAAATTTCAAACGCAAAAATTAACAAAATTACGTTCTACTAAAAATAAAGTAATTGTAAATCAATTTTTGTTAATTTTTTTTATAATTTCGTGATAAATAATCATATCATGAACCTACCCTGGCATTTATATTTAATGGCTTTTCTTTATATAATTGCCGGAATTAATCACTTTAAAAATCCGGGAATGTACATTAAAATCATTCCCTCCTATCTGCCAAACCCCAAATTATTAAATATTTTAAGTGGAGCTGCCGAAATTATTTTAGGTATCCTGCTAATAGTTCCTTTTACAACACAATTGGCTGCCTGGGGAATCATAGCATTACTAATTGCTGTTTTCCCTGCAAATGTTCATATGTATTGTAAGAAAAAAGGTAGATTTTCTTTGTTAAAAATTATTTTATTAATACGTTTGCCCTTACAAATTGTATTGATTTTATGGGCATACCAATATACCCTTTAACAAACAAACTATTAATTAAATTTATTTACTATGAAAAAGTTATTTGCTGAGTTCTTTGGAACTTATTGGCTGGTTTTTGGTGGTTGCGGAAGTGCACTTTTTGCGGCAGGATTTCCTGAATTAGGAATTGGTTTTGCTGGTGTTGCATTGGCTTTTGGTTTAACAGTATTGACAATGGCATATGCTGTTGGTCATATTTCAGGCGGACATTTTAATCCCGCTGTTTCGTTTGGTTTATGGGCCGGAGGAAGATTCCCGGCAAAAGATTTAATCCCTTATATTATCGCACAATGTATAGGCGCAATTGCTGCAGCAGGTACTTTATATACCATTGCTTCAGGAAAAGCAGGTTTTGTAATTGATGCAACCAAAGCAGGGGCATTTGCTTCAAATGGCTTTGGTGCTTTTTCTCCGGACGGCTATTCTTTAGCAGCAGCTTTTATTGCTGAATTTGTGCTTACCTTGTTTTTCTTATTAATCATTTTAGGTGCTACAGATAAATTTGCAAACACTGCCTTTGCTGGTATTGCAATTGGTTTAGCGCTAACACTAATTCACTTAATAAGCATTCCGATCACAAATACTTCTGTTAATCCTGCAAGATCATTATCTCAGGCAATTTTTGTGGGTGGAGAACCTCTTTCGCAAGTTTGGCTATTTTGGGTTGCACCTATTTTAGGAGCTGTTGTTGCTGGATTTATCTATAAAACATTATTACAAAAACAAGACGATACAGAATAGTATCATTTACAAATAACATTAAAATTTAAAATATGGAGTTTTTATATTTCTTACTTATTGGAGCAATTTCAGGATGGTTAGCTGGTCAGGTTTGGAAAGGCGCAGGTTTTGGGTTAATTGGTAATATCATCGTCGGAATAATTGGTGGATTCATCGGTGGATGGATTGCCGGTAAACTTGGAATTGGCGGTGGTGGCCTTTTATGGCAAATACTAATCGCTGTTGGAGGAGCCTGGGTTTTATTATTTATTATCAGTCTTATCAAAAAGTAATAAATCTTCACTAAGATAATTTATTCTAAAAGAGAAAATCCTATATATTTATATTTGATTTTCTCTTTTTTTGTGAAATATCAGTAACTTTAATACGCCCTTAAAGACTACAAAGTTTATTCTATTTAAATTAATAGTTTATTATGAATGAAATCATTGCTTATTTCAGTACGATTCCATCTTCACACCGAAGTTTAATTTTGGTTGGAGGAATAACTATTTTTTGGCTTATCGAAAATACATTTCCGCTATTCAGGATGCAATATAGAAAATGGCATCACGCAGGAATAAATATCTTTTTTACGATTACCACTATTATCGTAAATTTCATTTTGGCTTTTATACTAATCAAAACTGCAGGCTGGACAACCGAAAACAATTTCGGAATTTTACAATGGCTGCCAAAAATTCCAATTTGGCTTTATACCATTCTTGGTTTGCTTTTATTAGATTTAATAGGCGCTTATCTGGTGCATTTTATCGAACATAAAATAAAATTTTTATGGCGCTTTCATTTAATTCACCATACAGATACCTGGATTGATACTACAACTGCAAATCGACATCATCCGGGAGAAAGCATAATTCGCTTTTTATTTACAACTGCAGGCGTTTTAATAGTGGGAAGTCCAATGTGGATGGTTTTTCTTTATCAGTCATTATCTGTCATAGCTTCTCAGTTCAATCATGCTAATATTTCGCTTCCTCCTAAATTAGACAATATTCTGAGTTATTTTATCGTTTCTCCTAATATGCACAAAGTGCACCATCATTATGTTTTACCCTATACGGACAGCAATTATGGAAACATTTTTTCTGTTTGGGATCGGCTTTTTGGCACTTTTACAACTTTACCAAAAGAAGAATTAATATATGGCGTAGACACACACATGGCAGCAGATGAGCACAACAAATTGAAAAATTTATTAAAAATTCCGTTTCAAAAATCAAGATCCGAAAAAAACAAGCAAAATCATTAAAAAAAACATACCTGATCGAACCAACTAATTATTTTTTTTATTAATATTGATACTTAAATTGAAAATCAATCTATTAATCATTAACCCCTATTTTGAATTAATTTTCACGTGATGAAAAAGAGTAACCGCAAAGAGTTGAGCTGGGAACAAACGGAAAAACTTGTTTCGTTGGCCTTGGAAGAAAGAAATCCATTTGAAATTATAAAAAAAGAATTTGGATTGGCAGAAAAAGAAGTTCTGGAAATCATGAAAAAGAAAATGCCACTCGAAAAATTTGAAATGTGGAAAAAGAAGGCGATCGCAAATAAACCAAAACCAAAACCCGTTAAAATAGATGATTTTGATGAAGATTTGGATGGAAAATATTATATAAAGAACAAACTTGACTAGCATAAAACTCCTGTGAATCGGGAGTTTTTTTTTATTTTTAATTTTATGTAACATAATTACATTTTATAAGTCAAATACACATAACTAAACATAAACAAATGAAAAAAATACTTTACACATTAGCTCTTGCGGTAACGTTTTGGAGCTGTAAAACCGGTACGGGTTCCGGAGCTGCAAAAAGTAATACAGTGGCCGTTACTATTAATCTTGTCGATGTAAAAGACGATAAAGTTTTAGTAACCGTTACTCCACCGGAAATAAAAACAGATGAAATTATTTACAGTATCCCGAAAACAGTTCCCGGAACTTATTCTACAGATAATTACGGTAAATATTCTGATGATTTTAAAGCTTTTGATGCTAAAGGAAATGCTTTAACAGTAAAAAGAATCGACGATAATTCATGGTCAATTTCAAATGCTAAAACATTAAAAAAAGTAACTTATTTAGTTGGCGATACCTTTGATACTGAAAAAGGAACCGGTTTTGGTAATGATGACGTTTTCTCACCAGCAGGAACTAATATCAATGCAGGAGTCAATTTTATGGTCAATACACACGGTTTTGTGGGCTATTTCAAGGATAAATTAGATGTTCCGTATAAAGTTACCATTACGCATCCTGAAACACTTTGGGGAGCAACTTCTATGAATGATGAAGATGCAAGCAAAACAAGTGACGTTTTTACCACGCCTCGTTATGCTGTTTTGGTTGAAAATCCAATTATGTATTCTAAACCAGACTATACAACTTTCAATGTAAACGGAATGGATATTTTAATCGCCGTTTATTCTCCAACAGGAAAATTTACAGCCGAAAGTATTACACCGGAAATGAAAACAATGATGACAGCGCAAAAAAACTTTTTAGGAAAAGTAAATGCGACTAAAAAATATACTGTTTTATTGTATTTATCAAGCATGGCAAAAGATGATGCACACGGTTTTGGTGCCTTAGAACACCCTACTGCAACAACAGTTGTTTTGCCGGAATCAATGCCAAAAGAAAAATTAGTTGAATCTATGAAAGATGTTGTTTCTCATGAGTTTTTCCATATTGTAACTCCGCTAACTGTACATTCAAAAGAAATTCAGTATTTTGATTATAATGCACCACAAATGTCAGAACATTTATGGATGTATGAAGGTGTAACAGAATACTTTGCAAACCTTTTTCAAATTAATCAGGGTTTAATTGATGAAGCCGAATTCTATACTCGTATTGCTGATAAAATACAACAGGCAAAAGGTTTAAACGATACAATGTCGTTTACGGTAATGAGTAAAAATGTTTTAGAGCAGCCTTACAAAGATCAATACTTAAATGTATATCAAAAAGGAGCTTTAATTGGCATGTGTATTGACATCATTATTAGAGAAAAAAGTAATGGCGAAAGAGGAATTCTTGACTTAATGCATAAATTAGCCAGTGAATATGGCGTTGAAAAACCATTTAATGATAATGAGCTTTTTGCCAAAATTACTCAGTTGACCTATCCTGAAGTTGGTGAATTCTTAAAAACTTATGTTGCCGGAACTACTCCTATTCCTTATGAAACTTATTTGGCAAAAGTAGGCGTAACAAAATCTTCTGAGAAAAAACCGGGATCAATTTTCATTAAAGGACAAACTCCATACATTGGAATCGATAAAGCAACAAAAGTAATAAGTGTTCGTCCTGATATGGATTTAAATGTGTTCTTCACTAACTTAAATCTTAAAGCAGGTGATGCTATCGTTTCTATAAATAACAAAGCATATAACCTGGATAACATTTACGATTTGATTGGAGAAAGTGAAAACTGGAAAGAAAACGATCCAATTACAGTTAAAATAAAACGTGGCGGTGTTGAACAGACTATTAAAGGAACTGTAAAAGTGCCATTCGAAGAGGCAGAAACTTTTAAAGCTACAGATGCTTCAAAAGAGAAACTTAAAACTGCATGGTTGAAAGGGTAATTCTTTTAATTGCTAACGATAAAAAAAACCGACAAGTGATTGTCGGTTTTTTTGTTTGTTATCCTGAGGAACTGTGTTATTTCTTCACTGGAAACTTCCAGTCAAATTCATCTTTATCATTAATAATCGCTCCTACTTCAAACTTCACAACTTCATCAAATTCAGTTTGAAGAATAAACCAATTGTCTTCATTGAAATAATTTTCGAAAGTATCAAAAGTTTCCTGAGTGTATTTTGTAATACCTTTTGCAGCAAAATCTTTCTTTACATCGGCAATTTTTCTTCCAATTAATTTGAATCCAAAAACTTCCAAGTCATTGCTTGAAGCTACTAAATAGCCTAATTTCAATTCTTCTTCCTCATAAAATGTCAATCTGATTTTATGTGAATTGTATACAAAAATCACATTCTCATCTTCGTCTTTATAATTTTTATCAGGTTTTCCTAAAGCAGCCGTTACATCGTTTTGCTTCATTCCGAAAAGTAATTTATCAATTCCTGATTTTAGATTTATTTTCATATTGTTATCTTTAATTTGAAGTGCAAATTTCGTGAAGTTTTTGGAAAGTCTGTTATTTTTTGTTCTTATTAATTTTTCGCTACGAATCCTGCAAGGTTTTCAAAACCTTGTAGGTATTTATACACATCATGAAATAGACCTACAAGGTTTTGAAAACCTTGCAGGATGTTGAAATCAAAACCTGTTAGGCTTGGCTCATAAACCTAATAACTCTTCTTATTAGGTTTTGAACTCATATAAAAAGTAATTTTCCCGCCATTTATAACATCTGCATGTTTTAAGAAAGGCCTTGAAAGTTGTTTTCCATTTAAAAATACTTTACTCACAAAAACATTTTTATCAGATTGATTTTCAGTTTCAACTTCAAAAGTTTTACCGTTTTCTAAGTTAAAAACAGCCTTTTTAACCAACGGACTTCCCAAAGCATATTCATCAGAACCCGGTGCCACAGGATAAAATCCTAAACTGCTAAAAATATACCAGGCGCTCATTTGCCCGAAATCGTCGTTTCCGCCTAAACCATCAGCTCCGTTTCTGTACATTTTTTTCAGGATCATTCTAATTTTGTCCTGTGCTTTCCAAGGCGAATTTGTCCAATTGTACAAATAAACAACGTGATGCGAAGGCTCGTTACCATGAACATAATTCCCAATAATTCCTTCTCTGGTAATATCTTCGGTATTCTCAAAATATTTATCCGGCAAATGCATGTTGAATAACGAATCTAAACGAACATTAAATTTGTCGTTTCCGCCCATCATTTTAATCATTTCGGCAGGATCCTGTGGAACATACAAGCTGTAATTCCATGAATTTCCCTCAATAAAACCTTGTCCGTGCGTGTCTAGCGGATCAAATTCTTTTTTGAAAGTTCCGTCGTTTAATTTCGGGCGCATAAAACCTGTTTTTTCATCGTAAACGTTTTTATAGCTTTTAGACCTTCCGATAAATTCATTATAAATATCAGTTTTACCTAATTTTTTGGCCGCCTGAGCAATTGCCCAGTCATCATAAGCATATTCTAATGTTTTAGAAACCGACGATCCATTTTTATCTTCAGGAACATATCCCATTTTCATGTAATATTCCAATCCATCATAATATGGAACTTTTGCAGTATTGACACAAGCCTGAAGCGCTTTTTCAGGATCGAAATTGGTGTTGCCTTTTACAATCGCATCGGCAACTACAGATACGGAATGATAACCAATCATGCACCAGTTTTCATTAGCATAATGCGACCAGATTGGCAGCATTTTATGCACACTTTGGTCTGAATGTGCCAACATCGAACTAATCATATCTGAATTTCGTTTTGGCTGAACTATATTAAATAACGGATGCAAAGCACGGTAAGTATCCCAAAGCGAGTAACTGGTATAATTTGTAAAATTTTCAGCTTTATGAACATTCATATCCAAACCTTTGTAATTTCCATCAAGATCCATGTATTCTGTTGGACCTAAAAAGGCATGATACATTGCGGTGTAAAAATTCACTAAATCTTCTTTTGCAATAGTTTCAATCTGAATTTTGTTCAATTCTTTGTTCCAAACTTCCTGACTTTGCTTTTTTACTTTTTCAAAATCCCAACCCGGCACTTCTTTTTTCATATTTTCTAATGCGCCTGCAGAACTTACTGGAGAAAGCGCCATTTTAATTTTGATCTTCTCTCCTTCTTCAGTGTTAAAATCAAAAAACAGTTTTAGGTTTTGACCTGCCATTTCGGGGAAATTTTTGGTTTGATCAAATCTTCCCCAAAAACCTCTATACACACTTTTTTCCTGCGCCGCTTGTCCGTAACTTTTAATTGGTTTGCTAAAAGACATTGCAAAATAAACGGTTCTTGTTCTGGCCCAGCCATTTGTCTGGCGATATCCGGTAATTAAAGTATCGTTTTCTACGCGAACAAATGTCCAGATATTCTTTTTATCATAGTTGTAAATTCCGGAAGTTAAATCGAGAATAATATGTGCTTCATCAGATTTCGGAAAAGTATATTGATGCATTCCAACGCGCGTTGTTGCCGTAAGTTCTGCTTTGATTTTATGATCTTCCAAAAGAACGCTGTAATATGCCGGCTCTGCTTTTTCTGTCGAATGCGAAAATGCAGATCTATAACCCGATAATGGTTTTGAAGCTACTCCGGGATTCAATTGCAGTTTACCCGTTGTTGGCATTATTAAAAAATCTCCCAAATCAGAATGTCCTGTGCCACTAAAATGGGTATGGCTAAAACCCACAATCGTTTTATCTTCATATTGATAACCTGCACAATATTTGTAAACTTCTCCGTTGTATTTTCCGTTTAAACTATAAGCAATTGTATCGGTCTCCGGGCTTAACTGTACGCTCCCAAACGGAACTGTTGCGCCTGGATATGTGTGACCCATTTTGGCTGTCCCAATCATTGGGTCTACATATTCAATCAAGTTTTTAAAGTTGTCTGTTTTCTTTTGAGCAATTACTTCATTCGTAAATCCAAATAGCAAAACTGATAATCCAAAAAGAAGGTGTTTTGTTTTTACAATATTCATTGGTGTTGTATTTAAACATTATTTGCAAAACTGAATTAATTTCAATTTCACGTTAGGAAATTACGACAAAAATGGAATTTAAAAAATATAAATATTCGTAAACTGAAAAGCTTTTAGATATCTTTGATTTATAATTTATTTACCACATGAAACGATTTATTTCATTCCTTTTCCTTTTAAATTCAGCCTTTGGTTTTTCACAAAAAACAGAAAGTTCAATTTTAGATAAAGAACAAATAAAACAAAGAGAACTAGAAAATCTCTCTGATTTCCCTATTTACAGAGCTTATGAATATCAGGATAAAGGCGGAGTTTTTGAATTGGTTTTATGCGAAAATCAAACAAATAAAAAAGACACATTAAATACCAAAATCCAGGCAATTTGCGGTATGAATGATCACGGTGGTTTTCTTGAAAAATGGAGAATTAACGATTTACTTGAGGATTCCGATCCTAAGGAAACCAACATTTGGTTCTGGACAAAATATTGCAGTACCAAAGATATCGACGGCGATGGATATATAGAACCTGTAATTATTTACGGAACACGAACAGAACGTGACGAAATAAGACGTGTAAAAATTATTACGATTTATAAAAATCAAAAGTATGTGATTCGTGCTGTCGAATGTGACTTAGATTATTGCAGAAGTTTTAAAAAAGATAAAAATTGGAATTTATTGCCTCAAAAAGTAAAAACCTATGTGAATAATTTAGTAATCAAACTGCGAAAAGAACAATATTTATTATTGACAGATGGGTAATATTAAAATATCAATGTCAATGTCAAAATTCAATATCAATTTTTTCAAAACTGAAATTCAATAACTAATATGTTCTTCTTACTTAAACTGGATTAAAATCCAGCCCTACAATATTGGTCGAGCCGATGGCTCTTTTTGCCGTTGGTATATTTTAAAGTTTTCGCTTTAAATTTTCTTTTACCTCGGCAAACCATTCTTCTTTAAGAATACTTAAAACAATTGAATCGCGGCGTACTTCACTATTTCTGGTTGGCATGTGGCTTCGCAAAACGCCTTCAACTTTGCAGCCAATGCTTTTCATTGCAGCAATACTCCTGTTGTTATTATTGTCGGCACGAAATTCTACACGTTCCATTCCGACAGTTTCAAAAGCAAATTGAAGCAATAGAAATTTGCAATGTTTGTTTAGTCCGGTTCCTCTAAAAGCAGATCCGTACCATGTGTAGCCTAATTGCACGGTTTTATATTCAAGCTGAATATCGTAAAAACGTGTTGAGCCCGCATATTTTTGAGATTTTTTATCGAAAACTATAAACGGAAATTCCCTTTTATCTTCTCTTGCTTTTATGGCTGACTGAATATAATTGATCAAATTCTCTTTTCCATCTGCACCAACCAAAGAATATTTCCAGGTTTCTGGCTCGTTTATAGAAAATTCTAATAAATTGTCAAAATCTGATTCTTGCAAAGGACGCAATAGAACCATATCGTCTTCTAAAATAATGTTGTCTGAGAAATTGAAATTAGTTGTTGGAGCCATATTTTTATTCTTGGTGTTTCTCTGTGAAATCTTTGTGCATCTTTGTGTAATAACTATTTCGCAGAGATGCACAAAGATATCGCGAAGTTTCATAAAGTATTTTACTCACTCATTTCGTCATAACGCTCTGGAACTTGAGGATCGTACAACGGACATTTGAATTCTTCCATTAAACTGACTAATTTGTTCATGGTTTTACCTTCGGTTCCATAACAGTCAATTTTAATGCTTTGCGGTGTTGAAATTACCTGAAAAGCACCTTTTCCTTTCGTATTTTGCCAGCTATTTTCATCTACTTTTTCCCAATCAGAAAATACAGAAGCAATTCTGTTCATGATTACTTCAACCGGAAGTTTTTCAAGTCCATCAACTTCTTCTTTTTCAACAAGAGCTTCGTAAACCTCGTGATGGTTTAGGTAAACCTCTTCTAAATATCTCCAAAAAAGTAATTCATACATAGCCTGGTGTGTTTTAGCCCCGATAGTAGTGAAAATCCTTTTGTGCCGGGGTTCGGCACAAAAGATTGTAACGGATAGCGGGATTAGCTCCTAAAAAAGCTAATTATTAATAAAAAAGGTCCTGTTGAAACTCCAGTATAGAAAACCTTTGCAACTCAGAACCTTTGAACCTTTGTAACTTAAAAAAAATTAATATTCGAATGTTCCGTATTCGCTTGTAATAGTAAGCTTTTTAGCATCTGCTGCTTCTACTCTACCAACGATTTGCGCCTCAACATTAAATGATTTTGAAATTTCAATAATATCCTGAGCAATATTTTCGGGAACGTAAATTTCCATACGATGACCACAATTGAAAACCTGATACATTTCTTTCCAATCTGTTTTTGATTGTTCCTGAATTAGTTTGAACAATGGCGGAACCGGAAATAAATTATCTTTTATAATATGTAGATTCTGAACGAAATGTAAAATCTTAGTTTGCGCTCCTCCACTGCAATGCACCATTCCGTGAACATCGTTTGGTGTATATTTATCTAAAATTTTCTTGATAATTGGCGCGTAAGTTCTGGTTGGAGAAAGTACCAACTGACCTGCATTTATTGGACTATTTTCAACTTCATCTGTTAAATTTACCTGACCTGAATAAATTAATTCTTCAGGAACAAGAGCGTCATAACTTTCAGGATATTTTTTAGCCAAATATTTTCCGAAAACATCATGACGTGCAGAGGTAAGCCCGTTGCTCCCCATTCCGCCGTTATAGCTTTTCTCGTAGGTTGCCTGACCAAAAGACGCCAAACCAACAATTACGTCTCCCGCTTTAATGTTTGCATTATCAACAACATCGCTGCGTTTCATACGAGCTGTTACGGTAGAATCTACAATAATAGTACGAACAACATCTCCAACATCGGCAGTTTCTCCTCCGGTTGAATGAATAGTTACACCAAAAGATTTTAATTCGTTGATTAATTCTTCGGTTCCGTTGATGATTGCCGAAATAACTTCTGCGGGAATTAAATTTTTATTTCTTCCAATTGTTGATGAAAGCAGGATATTATCGGTTGCCCCAACACATAATAAATCGTCGATATTCATGATTAATGCATCTTGCGCGATTCCTTTCCACACAGAAATATCTCCGGTTTCTTTCCAGTACATATATGCCAAAGACGATTTTGTACCGGCTCCGTCAGCGTGCATAATTAAGCAATGATCTGAATCCTGAGTTAAGTAATCAGGGACAATTTTGCAGAATGCCTGAGGAAATAAACCTTTATCAATATTTTTTATGGCGTTGTGTACGTCTTCTTTTGATGCTGAAACACCTCTTTGTGCGTACCTTTTGCTAGAATCTGAACTCATGAAAATTAGTTTGTGTTGATGTGGTGCAAAGATAATCCCTTTTTTTAATTCTTTGAATGAATCGTATACTGATTGTAAAAAAGTTTTTAGCCACGAATTACACGAATTTTCACTAATTAAAATGGAGAGAAGTAAAAAAGCCACAGATTAAAATGATTTTATGGATTAAGTATTGAGTAGAAGTATTTACCACAAATTACACAAATTAGCACAAATTTTATAAAGCAAAAATCATCCTTAGAGGATGATTTTTGAGTATCTAATATTCACGAGAAAATAAAATTCGTGCTAATTTGTGTAATTCGTGTTTAAAAACTATTTAGTAAATAACAATTCTCTGTATTTAGTAAGTGTCCAGCTTTCGTCGTCTACTAATAATTCTAATTTATCACAGTGATTACGGATATCTTCAAAATAAGGTTTTACATTATTGCAATATGCCTCAGCCATTTTTTGAGCATCAGTTAATTGATTTGCTTTTTTTCTTTCATTGGTCATTGCCAATACTTTAGAATTGATTCCTTCTATATGACCAGAGATTTCTTTAATTAAAACGATTTGCTCTTTTGCAATAGTTTCAAACTCTTTTCCGAAGATTTCTTTTAATCCTTTTACGTTTTCAATTAAAGTATTTTGATAACGAATTGCTGTCGGGATTACATGGTTTCTGGCAATATCACCTAAAACTCTTCCTTCAATCTGAATTTTTTTAGTGTATTCTTCCAGTTCGATTTCGTAACGAGCTTCAGCTTCAACATGATTCAAAATTCCTAATTCATCAAATAAATCTAGTGCTTGTTTAGAAATTTTAGCTTTAATCGCTTCGGGTGTCGTTTTAAAATTACTTAAACCTCTTTTAGCAGCTTCTTGTTCCCAGGCATCAGAATAACCGTCACCTTCAAAAAGAATCTTTTTCGATTGTTTGATATATTCTCTTAAAACATTAAAAATTGCATCGTCTTTTTTCATGTCTTTCGACTCGATCAAAGTATCTACTTCTGCTTTAAAATCTTTCAATTGTTTGGCTACAATCGCATTTAAAGTTGTCATCGCGTTAGAACAGTTTGCGTTTGAACCAACCGCTCTAAACTCAAATTTATTTCCTGTAAAGGCAAAAGGCGAAGTTCTGTTTCGGTCTGTATTGTCTAAAAGTACATCCGGAATTTTTCCAACTACATTTAGTTTTAAATCTGTTTTTTCTTCCGGAGATAATTTTCCGGTCGTTACGCTTTCTAATTCAGACAAAACTTTAGTCAATTGCGCTCCAATGAAAACCGAAATAATAGCCGGCGGTGCTTCATTAGCTCCTAATCTATGGTCATTACTTGCTGTCGCAATTGATGCTCTTAATAAAGTTTCGTAATCGTTAACCGCTTTAATCGTATTGATAAAGAAAGTTAAAAACTGCAAATTACTCATAGGCGTTTTACTCGGACTCAATAAATTAACTCCTGTATCTGTTGCCAATGACCAGTTATTGTGTTTTCCTGAACCATTTACACCTTTAAAAGGTTTTTCGTGGAATAACACCTTAAAATCATGACGCTCTGCCACTCTTTGCATCACATCCATTAATAAGGAGTTGTGATCTACGGCAAGATTGGTTTCTTCAAATATCGGTGCCAATTCAAATTGATTTGGTGCTACTTCGTTATGACGCGTTTTTACAGGAATTCCCAATAACATACATTCTTGTTCTAAATCTCTCATATACGTTAATGCACGAGTTGGAATAGAGCCAAAATAATGATCATCAAGTTGTTGTCCTTTTGCAGAAGTGTGACCTAATAAGGTTCTTCCGGTCATCATTAAATCAGGACGAGAATTTGCCAATGCTTTATCAATTAAAAAATATTCCTGCTCCCAGCCTAAAGTTGCGGTTACTTTCTTTACGTTTTTATCAAAGTATCTACAAACTTCTGTTGCAGCTTCATCCATTGCAGACAAGGCTCTCAATAACGGAATCTTATTATCTAAAGCTTCGCCTGTATAAGCAATAAAAACGGTTGGAATACATAAAGTTGTTCCGTAAATAAATGCCGGAGAAGTTGGGTCCCAAGCCGTGTAACCTCTGGCTTCGAATGTATTTCTGATTCCGCCATTCGGGAAACTTGACGCATCCGGCTCTTGCTGAACCAATTGTGCTCCGCCAAATTTTTCTACAGGATCACTTCCGTCATATGAAGTTTCAAAAAAAGCATCGTGTTTTTCTGCAGTTGTTCCCGTAAGTGGCTGAAACCAGTGTGTATAATGTGTTACGCCTTTTGACAAAGCCCATTCTTTCATTCCCATGGCAATATAATCTGCCAGTTTTCTGTCAATTTTAGTTCCGTGCTGAATAGCATCCCTAACTCCTTTTAAAGCATCCGAAGTTAAAAATTGCTTCATTGCTTTCTCATTAAACACATTTGAACCAAAAATGTTAGATTTTCTATCAATTTCTTCAAAATGTACCGGCTTTCTTGTAGAAGCTTCTTTTAAAGCTTGGAAACGTAATGTTGACATGTATATAATTTTTAAAAATTCGTATTATTTTTTATTGAAAAAAGAAGGACAAATATAAACAATAAAAAAGCCTGTTTGAAAGATAAATAGTAGATTTTTATACAAGAATTTTTCAATAGAAAATCAATTTTATAAAGAATAATTAATATGAATTGAAGAAATATAACAAATTAACGAAGTATTATTCATTAAATAAACATTTTTTCATAATTACATAACCTTTAAACTCAGAAAAAGTACGTTATTTTTACGAATTTATTTTTTTAAGGTGTTAAAAATTACTTTTTTCAAAATATACCCCTATCAAAATTGCGCTTCTCTAAAAAATTATAGTCCACCCAACAAAATAGCCCCCTAATTTTTAGGACTAAAAAAATAAATCTATATTTGACCCAGCGAAAAAACAAAAAAAAATAAATTTATATTATTATGGCTAAAATTAAGTTAGAGTACATTTGGTTAGATGGATATGAACCAACTCAAAATCTTAGAAGTAAAACTAAAGTTGAAGAACACGAAAATTTCAAAGGAACATTAGAAGAACTTGGAAACTGGTCATTTGATGGTTCATCAACAAAACAAGCCGAAGGAGGTTCTTCAGACTGTTTATTAGTTCCTGTTGCAATTTACCCTGATCCAACACGTATTAACGGATATTTAGTTATGTCTGAGGTTATGTACGCTGATGGAACTCCACACCCTTCTAACGGTAGAGCTACTATTGATGATGATAATGAAGATTTCTGGTTTGGTTTCGAACAAGAATATTTTATCATGGATACTAAAACTTTATTGCCATTAGGTTTCCCTGTTGGAGGTTATCCTGCTCCACAAGGTATGTACTACTGCTCTGTAGGTGGAAAAAACACTCACGGAAGAAAATTAGTAGAAGAACATGCTGACTTATGTATCGCTGCCGGAATTAACTTTGAAGGTATTAACCAAGAGGTTGCTTGCGGACAATGGGAATTCCAATTATTCGCTAAAGGTGCTAAAAAAGCCGGAGACGAAATTTGGGTTGCTCGTTATTTATTAGATCGTTTGACTGAAAAATATGGTTACTATATCGAATACCACCCAAAACCACTAGGAGATACTGACTGGAATGGTTCTGGAATGCACGCTAACTTCTCTAACGAAGTTTTAAGAACATGCGGAGACCAGGCTACTTACGAAAGAATTTGTGAAGCTTTCCGTCCTGTTACTGCTGAGCACATCGCGGTTTACGGAGCTTACAACGACCAACGTTTAACTGGTAAACACGAAACTGCTTCTATCCATGATTTCTCTTACGGAGTTTCAGACAGAGGATGTTCTATCAGAATTCCTTTAATGACTGTTCAAAAAGGTTGGAAAGGTTGGTTAGAAGACAGAAGACCAGCTTCAAACGGTGATCCATACAAAATCGCTGCAAGAATTATCAAAACTGTAAAATCAGCGTTGTAATTCAAAGCTTAAATTATATTAGAAAGTGCCATCTTAATTGATGGCACTTTTTTTTATTTAGAAGATCTTGCATACGAACCCTTGTCAAAGTTTAAAACTTTGACAAAGGTATTACTCGCATTAAATCTAGCAACTTACAAGCAATCTTGCGCTTTCAAATTCTATAATTAAATATTTATTTCAGGAGCTAATCCCGCTATCCGTTTCAATCTTTTGCTCCATTTCATTACACAAAAGGATTTCCACTACTATCGGAGCTAGGGCATTCATTTTCATAAGAACATTTTCGTCTGGTTTCTCATTTCATTTTTTTTATAATCTGAATCCGTCCAGTTTGGTCATCCCGAGGAACGAGGGATCTTCGCAAGTAGCTCGACAAAGATTGAAGATTTTGATTGCAGAGTTCCTCACGGAGATCCCTCGTTCCTCGGGATGACAAAAATGCGTTGACAAACTTTGGAAAAAGGTCGATACGCGCAATCAAACCCGACAGGTTTTAAAAACATAAGTGTTCGGAAGATCTTAACATGTATTAAATAGTGGTGATTTATTTGGATCTCCATCACAGATCACCACTATTTCTTTAATTATTTCCATATTTAGTTCTTC